>Ga0187815_10001066_pt1 | contig 13024 bp, 11 predicted proteins | sample NC_S_5_FD_132962 | JGI IMG/M metagenome (GOLD analysis project Ga0187815, IMG submission 132962) | Wetland sediment microbial communities from Neuse River Estuary, North Carolina, USA - ASW-S_5 | ecosystem: Environmental > Aquatic > Freshwater > Wetlands > Sediment | place: USA: North Carolina...
CCGCGGACGTTCCCGCACCACACCCGGCGCCGTGTCCCGCTTCCCGTCGACCGCTGGGCGATCCGAACGGAACCATCCCGATGAGCGCTTCCGAGCTTCCGCACTTGGTACTCCCCGGAGACTACATCGGAGCCGCGGAAGAGTACCTTCCCGGCCGGGGGACCTACGAGAACCGTGGGCGGATCTACGCGTCGGTCCTGGGCACGCCGGTCGTGGATCCTCGCGACCGGACCGTCCGCGTCCAGGCACGGAATGCCATCCCCGAGATCGTGGACGGCGACCTCGTCTACGCCCGCGTGGACGAGCTCAAGGCGGCGATGGCGATCTGCACGGTCGTCGGGACGGCCACGAGCCGACGAACCGTCCCCGGGAATCCGGAGGGCACGGTCCATATCTCGAAGGCGAAGGACGGCTACACCGAGTCGCTGTCGGGGGAGTTTGCGGTCGGCGACATCCTCCTGGCCCGCGTGCTCCAGGCGCATCCCTCCATCAAGCTCTCGACCGCGACGGCAACGCTCGGCGTGGTCTCGGCCCGCTGCCAACTGTGTCACGCCCTGCTTTCGCCCGGCCCGAAGGACCTCGTGTGCCCTCGCTGCGGGAACCGCGAACGGCGCAAGCTCGCGCAGGGTCCCCGCGCCGGAGGTCCCGGCTCGCATGAGCCCGAAGCCCCCTGAGGAGGAACGGCGGCTCGCCCACCTCGTCCGCGCGCACGACCGCTGGCGCGGCCGCGAGGTGTTCAACCTGCTCCCGAGCGAGAACGCGGTCTCGCCCGTGGCGCGGCGCTACCTCTCGAGCGACCTCGCGGGCCGCTACACCCTGCCCATCGAAACGACGATGGAGGGGGAGACGCTCGACAACAGTTACACCGGGACCCGGTACACCGACCAGATAGAGGCCCTCGCGAACGCCGCCGCCCGGCGCGTCTTCCGGGCTCGGTGCGCGACCACCCGCCCTCTTTCCGGGCACATCGCCGCACTCTCCGTCCTCGCGCCGCTCCTGCCGAGGGGCTCGAAGCTTCTCGCCATCGCGCCGAACGAGGGCGGCTACGACGGCTACGCGCCCGGCTACATCCCCGCGCTCTTCGACTACACGGTCCGGCCGCTCCCCGCGACCGGTCCGGGACACCGCGTCGAGGCCGAGCTGGCGGTCGACGCCATTCGCCGCGAACGACCGAACGCGGTCGTCCTGGGGCAGAGCTTCTTTCTCTTCCCGTACCCTTTGAAGGAGATCGCGGAAGCGGCGCACGCGCTCAACGCGCTCGTGCTCTACGACGCCTCCCACGTGCTCGGACTCATCGCCGGCGGCGATTTCCAGGACCCCCTGCGCGAGGGCGCCGACGTCGTCTTCGGCAGCACGCACAAGTCGTTCCCCGGGCCGCAGGGCGGCCTTCTCGTCACCGACCGGGAGGACCTCTTCGCCCAGCTCGACCCCGCGCTGGTCTGGCGGGTCTTCGACAACGCGCACTGGAACCGCATCGCGGGTCTCGCTCAGACGCTGCTCGAGCTCGAACGGTGCGGGCGAGAGTACGCGACCACGGTGGTGGCGAACGCCCGTGCCCTCGGGCGCGCGCTCGCCGACCTTCACGTCCCCCTCATCGCCGAGGCGGAAGGGTTCACCCGGTCCCATCAGCTGCACATTGACCGGCCCCGCCTGCGTCACGAGACGAACCTCGGAGCGGGGGCGCTCGCGCGTCGGCTCGAGCGGCAACGGCTCCTGATCGACCTGGTCGGGCGGGTCGGTACCGCCGAGGTCGCGAGGCTCGGGCTCACGCCCGCCGACATGCCCCGCCTGGCCGATCTTCTCGCCCGTGCCGGTCTCCGTGGCGAGCGGGTAGGGCGCGAGGTGCTCGCCTGGCGACGCGAATTCCGCTCGTTGCGCTTCGCCTAGACCCCTCCCTCTTCATCGTCGCGAGCCGATCGGTCGCCCCGGTTCGCCCCGCCTCGGCCGCCCGATGGTCTGATGGGCCCGCCGTACTACCCGTCGGTCCATGACCTCCCCGGTCGCCCTCACCGGAACTCCGGGAACGGGGAAGTCCGCGGTCGCCCGGTCCCTGGCCGCCGACCTCGATTCGGTGGAGGTCGGTGACCTCGCCGTGGAGTGCGGTTGCGGCCGACGGATCGGCCGAGGGTTCGAGGTGGACCTCAAGGCCCTGAGAACCGCAGTCCGCGGGCGTCGCGCCCTTGCCGGGGTCGACCTCGTGGTCGGTCATCTCGCTCACCTGTTGCCCCTGCGCGACGTGGTCGTGCTGCGCTGTCATCCCGAGGAACTTCTCCAACGCTTGCGGCGGAGCCGACGTGGGTCGTCGACCGAGCGTTACCAGAACTACGTCGCGGAGGCCACGGACGCCATCCTTTGGGAAGCGGTCGGACCGGGACGCCGAGTCTGGGAAATCGATACGACGGGTCGGTCGGTCGGGGAGGTCGCCCGCGCCGTGGCCGGGCGATGGCGGAACCGAGGTCCCCCGCGGTACGGACGGGTTGACTGGCTGGCGGACTCGGTCGTCACCGCGCACCTTTTGCGCCCTCGGCCGTAACCGCGGACGATGGTGCTCGAGGGGTACCGTGCCCGCGTGGCGCCGTACGTGGAGCGGCTCGCCCGACCGTGGCTCTCCTGGCGTCCGAGCCGGCTGAGCTGGCTCGCGTTCGGCCTCTGCGGGGCCGCCGCCTTCCTCGCCGCGCTCGTCCGATGGACGACCCCCTGGCTGTTCCTCCCGGTTTCCGCCCTGATCTTGCTCGGGGGGTTCTTCGACGTCATCGACGGAGAGGTCGCCCGGAGGACCGGACGCTCGTCGGTCCGGGGGGACCTTCTCGACCATGTCCTCGACCGATACGCCGACGTGGTCGTGGTCTTGGGAATCGCGATCTCGGGGTATGCGGACCCGATCCTGGCGCTCCTCGCGCTCGTGAGCCTCCTGCTCACGAGCTACATGGGCACGCAGGCGCAGGCTCTGGGTCAGGGGAGGCTCTACGGAGGCCTCTTGTCCCGCGCGGACCGGCTCGTCGTGCTCGCGCTCGCGACGTTCCTCGAATTCGATTGGTCGCTGCCGTGGCCCTGGTCGACCTCGGAGCCGTGGTCCCGTTTCCACGCCGGCGGTCTCGCGTTCACGGTGATCGACGTCGCGTTCGTCTACTTCGTCATCGCCGGGCAGTGGACGGCGTACGCTCGGGCCCGTCGCGTCTATCGCGCCCTTCCGAAGGCTCCCTAGTAGAGCCGGTCGGGGACTCCCCACGTTCCATCACCGCCCCTCCACGGATCCGGTAGTACTGAAGCGGGTGCCGCAGGTACTCCTCGAAGCAGAGCGGGTCCCGGGCCCGGTCGCGGGTATCGGGGGCGCTCGGGTCGCCCTCGCGTGCGCAAAGCCCGTGGCTCCGCAGCGTGTCGCATTCGGGGGGCTCGTAGCCCTGACCTCCGTCCCGGAGCGTGATGTGCTCGACCTGATAGCGCGTGATCGATTCGTCGAAGTCGGGTGCCCCTCGGTAGGCGTCGACGATCGTCTCGAAGTCGGCCCCCGCACGATGAAGGAACGCCGCCAGGCAGAACCGTCCGGAGTGCGAGAGGTTCTCCCCCTGCTGGAGCGCGCGCTGCATCTTGCGGATGCACGGCGGGAAGATCGCGGGCTTGAGACCGCCCGAAGGAACGCCGGGCCGCGCGATCGGCGGGGGCATCCGACGGGCGACCTCGTTCAGCAGCTCCGCTTCCCGCTCGCGGACCAGTCGGACCACGTCCTCGGCGAGGGGCACCGGTATCGCGAGCTTCAGCCGCACCGCCTCCTGAAGGAGCCGGGCCGCGCGCACCGAGCCCACCGTGACCTGCCCACGCCGGACCGATTGGGAGGCGAGGCGGAACTCGGCCTCCCGGATCGGGACGGAGAGCTTCACGTAGTCGACCAGGGGGAAGTCGATGGCCCCGTCCGACGGTTCCATCGCGTACCCGAGCCTCCGGGCGACCTCGGAGAGCTCGTCCACGGGGACGTGGGCGAGTCGAGCATAGCTGCGCTTCGCCTCGGCGACCGCCCAACGGCGCAGCGTCGTCGGCACGGGCGCGCTCGAGAGAACGATCCGCGCGAACAGGAAGGAGAGGAACCGCACGTCCGGGTCGGCCCGCGCGAGCTCTTCGAGGTCCCGCGCGCCGCGAGGGTCGTCGGCCGCGGCGAGGATGCGCGCGCGGCCGAGGGTACGGGCCGCATCGTACGCGACATCCTCGAGGAGTGTTCGGACCGAGACCGCCTCGCCGCCGAGCAGCGACTCCGCTCCCGGAAGGAACGGGTACTCCGCGAAGAGCGACCGGTCGTCTATACGAGCCGAGGAACGACGAACTGCCATACGAGTAGGAGGAGGACCAAGAGGGACGAAGCGGTGACGGCGCGGCCCGCGAACTCGTCGAGTCGGGCCGCATTCCAACCCCGCTTCACGCGAGCCGCGAACGACGCCGCGAAGTCCCGGAAGAGGAGCCCGCCGTCCAGCGGGAACAGCGGAAGGGCATTCGACAGACCGAGCAGGAGGTTCATCCAGGCGAGCCAGTAGAGGATGTTCGCGCCGATCCAGAAGGTGTTCGGGTCCGCGCCAGAGAGCGCTCCGCTCAGGTGGAAGTAGTTCGTGGTCGACCCCTGGACCGGTTCGAGGGCGGCGAGCGGCAGGACGAGCCAGTCCGCGGTCCCGCCGAACACGCCCGCATCGCTGCCGGCCGGCCAGACCAGGACCTGCTTCAGCTCGGAAGGGGTGATCACCGTGACGCCGACGCCGAGGAAACCGCGGTTCTTCACCGAGGGACTGGGAGCGAGCCGCACGGTCGTCGACACGGTATGGCCGAGGGCGGCGGAGTAGTACTGCACCGTGACGTTCTCCCCCGGAGTGGTTTGTGAGAGCGCGGACTCGAAGAGCGACACCGTCGTGGTGTTCGTGCCGTTGACCGCGGTGATGATGTCGCCGGCCGTCAAGCTGACGTTGGCGGCGGGCATGCCGGCCTGAACGTACGCCACCCCCACGCCGTTCGCGTTCGGGGTCACCGAGGTCGACACGACTCCGGCGAGCAGCGCGAAGAACACGACCGCGAGAGCGAAGTTCGCGAGCACTCCGGCCGCGGCCACCCGGTCCCGCTGTCGCCGGGGAGCCGCCAGCATCTCGGCATCGTCCTGCTCGACGAACGCGCCGATCGGGACCACGAACCAGAGGATGCCGAGGCTCTTCACCCCGATCTTCTGGGAGCGGGCGAGGATCCCGTGCATGAGCTCGTGCAGTACGATGCCCACGACGAGCGCGAGGATCCCGTAGCCCAGCGGAATGATCGGGTTGATGCCGGGGAGCCCCAACGCCTCGGAGGGGGAAGGAGCCTGGGCCGGAGAGAGCCGGGTGGAGACGATCGCCCCGAGCACCAGCAGGAGGACGATGGTCGCCATGGCCACCGCGGCGAGCGCCACGCCGAGGTCGCCCACGACCGACCAGAATCGACGGAATCGCCCCCACCGGTCCAGCGCGGAGCGTCCCTTCCGCGTCTTCGTCATCAAGGCCGGACCAAACATCGAGAGCGCGCGGTCCGGCCCGATCCGACCGGACTTGTACAGTGCGTAAACGATCGCACCGTACGCCGCGATCAGGAGGAGCGCGATCTCGTAGCCAAGGTACGGGTCCACGGAGGCTCCCGCGAGCCACTCCGGGGCCGGGTTAAGAGGTCTTGCGCGGACGGAAGGCCCACGTACAAGGGTAAAGGTGGATATGGGGTGCGACCGCTTTCCGACCATCCACCGGTTCCATGAGGCGAAGCGTGGCCCACTGTACGCCGTGGGTCGTGGCCGCCCTAGTCCTGATTCCCGTGATCTTCCTCACGACCCACGCCCCCACAGCGACCTCAACAAACCCGAGGTCGACCGCCTCGGTGCCCGTCGTTTCGTCGTCCGTTTCTCCCTCCACGACCGCCTCACGGATCACGGTGGCCACCCCGTTCATTCCGCCCACGGGGACGACCGTATGGGGTGCCCCGGACCTCGAGTCACCGATGACCGTGGCGGTCAGTCTCGCCCTGCCGGACTCCCCGGGGCTCGACGCCCTTCTCGCGGCGGAATACACCCCCGGGACCCCGCTATACCATACCTTCCTTCCCTCGGAGACCCTCACTACCCGGTTCGGCCCGGGAATCGCGGCTGTGGAAGCGGCGGGGAAGTACTTCGCTCAGTTCGGTCTCTCGGTCACCTCGGAGCCGAACGGACTCATCCTGCTCGTCCACGGAACCCGTGCCGCGGTCTCCGCCGCGTTCGGGACGACCTTCGTGGAGTACCGGGACGCTTCGGGCCGGATCTTCATGAGCCATTCGACCCCAGCGACGCTCCCGGCGGGGATCCCTTGGGCGGGCGCACTCGGATTCGGCAACGTCACACCCATCGTCCCTGAGGTCGCGTACGGCCCGACCGAGGTCCCGGTCGCCGGGCCCGCGGTGGGGTGCGGAGCCGCGCCGTCGGGCCTGAGCCCTTGCGAGATCCAGACCGCCTATGGGCTCGCGCCGCTGATTGCGAACGGCACGAACGGGGCCGGCGAACGGATCGGCATCGTGGACGCGTACTCGGGCGGCGAGCCCCAGCCTCAGCTGACCGCGGACTTCACCACGTTCACGGGAGACTTCGGCCTCTCGAGTGGCGGGGTGCAGTACATGTACCCGGTTCCCACTCACCAGAACCTCAATCTCTCGAGCGTGAATCCGGACTGGGCGCTCGAGGAGGCGCTCGACCTGGAATGGGCCCGCGCCGCCGCGCCCGGGGCTAGCCTCGTCTTCGCGTTCTCGCCCGACGCAAGCGTCGGGCTCTACGCATCCATCGATTCTCTGGTCGCGACAGCCGCGGTCAATGTCCTCTCGCTCAGCTGGGGCGAGCCGGACGTCGGGGTCTTCAACGAGTTCTCCACTCCGTGTAGCTCCGGTTGCAACGCATCGACGGACGGCTCCTACGCGATCCTCGGCCCGGTCCTGGAGTTCGCGGCGGCCGAGGGGATCAGCGTCTTCGCGGCGAGCGGCGATTGCGGCGCGGCGGACGGTACGGCCGAGCGGTCGACGAACTTCCCCGCGTCGGACCCCTACGTCACGGGCGTAGGAGGCACGGTCCTTTCGGTCGGGTCGAACGGCACCTATGGGTCGGAGACGGGCTGGAGCGGGAACGACATCGGGTCGAGGGCTCCGGGGTGCGTGAACCAGGGTGGGTCCGGGGGAGGGTACGCCCCGTTCCCTCGACCCTGGTGGCAGCTCGGTGCGGGGCTGCCGTCGGTTCCGACCGGACGGGGGGTCCCCGACGTGGCGCTGGATGCCGGCACCAGCGTGTCGGTGGTGGCCGCGGGTCAACGCACGGGCGTCGTCGGGACCAGTGTCGCCACCCCGATCTGGGCCGGACTCGCCGCGATCGCGGACCAGCACGCGGGCGTCGCCCTCGGATTCCTGAATCCGACCCTGTACCGCATCGCGGCTGGAGCGAACTACCTCCGCGACTTCCACGATATCCTCACCGGGAACAACAGCTACTCCGCAGGCCCCGGTTGGGACCCGGTCACGGGGCTGGGCTCGCCCGTCGCGGCCTCGCTGGTCCTCGACCTCGCGGTCATTCCGACCACGACCTCCGGAGCTCCGAGCGTCTACCTCCATGCAGCTCCGCGTTTCGGCCCGGTCCCGCTCACCGTCCCCTTCGAAGTTAACGCCACGGGAGGAACCGGTGCCTACCCCCTCCAGGGCGTCTACTTCGGTGACGGAAACGCCTCGCTCTCGAACGGCCTCGTCACGCACGAGTTCACGAAGCCCGGCGTGTATTCGGCCGTGGGGTGGGTGGTCGACTCGCACGGCAATACCAGCGCTTCTTCTCCCATCGCGATCGTCGCGGGCGGCGGAGCCGCGCTCGCGGTCGGGCTGACCGTATCGAACCCGGTCCCACCCGTCGGCACCTCCGTCACGTTCACCGCCACCGCGTCCGGGGGAACTCCTCCGTACACGTACGACTTCGCGTTCGGGGACGGAACGGCTCTTACCAACGCGAGCGCCGCCGCGGCGTCTCACGCCTACCGCGCCGAGGGCGGGTACTGCGCGGAGGTCGTCGTCGCCGACGCCGCGGCACCGCCGGACGGCGGCGCGAGCGACCGGGTGGCGGTCTCGGTCGGCGGCGCTCCATCGCCGAACTGCGGGAACGATTCCTCTCGCCTCACGCTGACCCCTGCTGCGTCCGGACTGGTGCGAGACGCTCCGGCGGAATTCCCGAACCTGTTCCAGGTGTCGGGCGGGGCGACGGCCCCGCCCGGACTCGCCACCTCCGTGCAGTTCACCTCGAACGACTCGTATCTCTCCGCGTGCGAGTGCGCCCTGGTGCGCAACCCGGGCAACTACACGATCCGGGCCTGGGCGAACGACACGGTGAACGAGGAGGCGACCGCGGTCACGAACGTGACGGTGGCCGGGAGCCTCGTGGGCGCGTTCGCGGTCTCCCGTTTCTCCGGGCCGGCACCCCTCTACGTCCTGTTCTTCGCCACCACCCGGGGTGGCTATGGGGCCGACGCGAACCGCACCGTCTGGACGTTCGGCGATGGGCATAGCGCGGTCGGCCACACCGTCAACGAGACGTACACTGTCCCCGGCGAGTACCTCGCGGTCGGACACGTCGAGGACGCGGGCCATGGGAACGCGAGCGAGGCCTTCCTCATCGACGTGTTCCCGCCGGGTCCGGAGCGTGGATTCGGTATCGTCGGCACGATCGATCCGGCGATCGACGTCCCCTCGGCATCGACCGTTCAGTTCACGGCGGGCATCGTCGCGCCCGGCGGCGGCACTCCGCTCATGGTCGGATGGGACCTCGGATTGGGAGCCACCGCGTTCGGCCCAGGAGCGAACCAGAGCTACTTCGCCCCGTTCCCAGCGTCGCTCGCGAACACGCTCTCGGGGTCGATCTCCGCCCTGCTGCCGAACACCGTTCCCGTCTTCGAGCTCCCGTTCTCTCTCCCGTCGTTCTTCGCCGTAGAGTCCGGCGGGTTCACGCCCCGGGTCTCGGCCCTCGAGCTTTCGAGCCACGTGGCTCCGACCCTCGGGTTCACGCCGTTGAACGTGATCGCCGACTCGAGCGCCTCGGGGCCGGGGGGCGCTTTCACGACGTGGAACTTCGGCGACGGTACGATCGTCCCCCAGAACTCGGCCCGCCACATCTATTTCGCGGACGGGGATTACACGGTCCAGGCACAGGGTCGGGACCCGTTCCAGGACCACGTGGTCGATTCCTTCCAGCTGGTCGCGAACGGCCCCCTCCAGATATTCGGAGGTCCTTCGCCCTCCGGTGGGGTGCCTCCGGTGACCGTTACGTTCTCCGCTCTTGGGGTCGGGGGAACGGGCCCTCCGTACACCTACCGGTGGAGCCTCGAGAACGGCACGAACGCGACCGGCTCGTCCGTGACCGCGACGTACCGCTCGCTCGGCGTTTACTGGGCAGAGGTGTTCGTCAAGGATAGCTCGGGCAAGAGCGTCAATCGCACTTGGACGGTCGATATCCACACCCCCCCGGCGCTCACGGGCCCCGAGATCCTGGGCATCGCCGGCGGACTCGGTGCGGCGATCGTCGTCGTGGACCGAGGAGGTTGGCTGCGGCGCCGCCCCGGTCGGCCTACCCTTTCACAACGCCGAGCGGCAGAAGCCGTGCAACGCGTCGTGTGAGGCCGGCGCCTTCCGCGACGCGCACGACCTCCTCGACGTCCTTGTACGCCCCCGGCGCCTCTTCGGTGACGCCTTCCCGCGAGGCCGACCGCACCACGATCCCGTGTTCGGAGAGCGCTCGGGTCACCGCCTCGTACCGGAACGCCCGCACGGCCGCGTGACGGCTCATGCGTCGGCCGGCACCGTGGCACGACGAGCCGAAGGAGCGTTCCATGGAAGTAGGAAGCCCGGCGAGCACGTAGCTCGCGGTCCCCATATCGCCCGGGATCAGCACCGGTTGGCCGAAGGCCCGATAAGGGCCGGGAACCTCCTCTCGACCCGCCGGGAACGAGCGGGTAGCGCCCTTGCGGTGAACGAGCAGTTTCCGACGGGTCCCGTCGGTCGCGTGCTCTTCGACCTTCGCCATGTTGTGCGCGATGTCGTAGACCACCGAGAGGTCAAGCTCCTCGGCGGGCTGCTCGAAGACCGTCTCGAAGGCCCGGCGGACACCGTGGGTGATCGTCTGGCGGTTCGCCCAGGCGAAGTTGGCCGCGGCCGCCATCGCCGCGAGGTACCGCTGCCCGTCCTCCGAGGCGACGGGCGCGCAGGAGAGCTGACGGTCGACGAGCTCCACGTGCTGCTCGAACAGCCGGCGGTCCATCCGCTGGATGAAGTCGGTGGCGACCTGATGGCCCAGCCCACGTGACCCGGTGTGCAGCATGACCACGACCCGGCCCGGAACGAGCCCGAGCGCCTCGGCGAACTCCGGGTAGAACACCTGGTCGACGACCTGGACCTCGAGGAAGTGGTTCCCCGACCCGAGGGTGCCGAGCTGCTTGAGCCCGCGCTTCCGCGCGCTGTCGGAGACCTGGTGGGGGTCGGCGCCGGCGATCCGGCCCTCCTCTTCCTGGACCGCGAGGTCCTCGGGGCGCCCGAGACCCCGTCCGACCGCCCACGCGGCTCCGCCCGCGAGCACTTCGTCGATCTCCGCGGGCTTGAGCGGGTGACCACCCTGCGAGCCGACCCCCGAGGGTACCTCCCGGTAGAGCCGGTCGATCAGGGGGCCGAGACGGGCGCGCACGGCCTCGACCGTGAGCGAGGTGCGCATGAGCCGGACCCCGCAGTTGATGTCGTAACCGATCCCGCCGGGGGAGACGACGCCGTCGTTCATGTCGAAGGCGGCGACCCCGCCCACCGGGAACCCGTATCCGAAGTGGATGTCCGGCATCGCGAGCGCGTTCCTCTGGATCCCTGGGAGGGTCGCGACGTTCGCGAGCTGAAGGAGCGACGGGTCTCCCTCGACTCCCGAGAGCAGGGCGGCGTTGGAGAACAGAATCCCCGGCACGGACATCCCCGGCACTTCCTCGCGGGGGATCTCGTAGGTGAACTCGTCGAGCTGGACGAGCTTTGGCACCTTCGGCACGGCGCCGCGCCAGCCGTGGAGTCTATTTAGGCCCCTCCGGCCGCGAAGGCGTCTTCGCGGCAGGCGTTGCGTCGGGACAAAGGCCCAAGTACCGCCGACGGGCTAGTGTACCCGAGCGGCCGTGAACCCACGCACCCTGATCTCGCTGGCGAATCTCGTCGCGGTCGTCGTGGCGTTCACTATATTGGTCGAGCTGCCGCAGTACTCCGACCTCGCCCTCTACGGCCTTCTAGGGTGGATGCTGGTGGGCTTCCTGCTTTTCTACGGGTTCCGCTCGAGCCGTTCGTCCCCGTCCCCCGGAGGTACCTTCCCTTCGGGTGGGGCCACGGCGATCGATGGCGCCGCACCGCTGCCCTCTGGAGCGCGCTCGGGGCCGTCCGCGCCGCTCGACTTCTGCATCTTCTGCGGGAACACTCTGCCCGCGGGCGCGGGGCTCTGCCCCGCGTGCGGCCACCGAGTCATTCCATCGTAGGGGAGCGGCGGACCGTTCGTCCCAGTTTGGCTGGCGGGCCGATCGAGGCACGCGCCGGGGGTCGGACCTTCGTTCCCCACTACGGAAGGTGGGCCACGAACAGCATCGGCTCCCGCGCCCGGGCGTTCGTGCCCACCGAGACCCGGAGACCCCGCACCGTCCCGTCCGCGGGGCTCGTGACTTCGTTACGCATCTTCATCGCTTCCAGCACGAGCAGCACATCGCCGCGCCGAACCCGGTCTCCGTCGCGGACCCGCACCTCGATCACCTTGCCCGGCATCGGAGGTACGACGGCGACCCCTTCGCCGGACGGAACCGGGCCGCTCGACGCGGTCGGACCCTGGGTGCTCGACGCCGCAGGGATGGGTACCTCCGGGCTCCCCCGCGCTGTCGTCGGCGGAGCTCCGGGTCCCCGTTCGATCCCGACCGACCAGCGTTCCCCGTTGACGTCGACCGGTCCGGGGGGCGCGGGAAAGTGCTCGGGCCAGTTCTCGACGACGACCCGTTCTCCCGCGACTTCGACCTCGACGCGCGTAGCGGAGCGGGCGACGACCGCGACCGGGAACGTTCGCCCGTCGACCGTAGCGCTTGAGAGGTCGTCCGCGACCTCGACGACCGCGGTCCTACGGTCGCGTACGATGGTGACCCTCATCGACCCTCCGGAACTGCGATTGTAGCTGGGCACGGCCCGCGTGCGCCCACCGGCTCCCGCCTACGGACGCGGCACCGGTCGCCGACGATGCGGCCGGAGGCGGGGACCGCAACGCCCCGACGACCCCGAGCGCGACCGATGCGAGGACGTCGTCCGTGAGGCCCGCGTCCCGCGCGCGCCGGTAGGTGGCGTAGACCGCAGGGAACAGGGCGTAGGAAAGCACTTCGGCGTCGTCCGCGGCGGGGACGAGGGCGCGAACCTCCCGAAGCATCTTCGGCAGCTCGGGAGGGAGGAGGTCGGCGGGCCGTCCGGTGATCGCGGGGGCGTTCGCGGTGACCTTCGCCACGAGTTCGGGGTCGAGCGGGCCCGGTGGGCTCCCGTAGAGGCCGCGGACGTAGTTGCGAACCTCCTCGGTGACCTGGCGGTACCGGGCCCCCAGGAGCACGTTCAGGACCGCCTGGATGCCGACGATCTGACTGGTCGGCGTGACGAGGGGCGGGTAGCCGAGGTCCGCCCGCACCCGGGGGACCTCGGCGAGGACCTCGGAAAGGCGCCCCAAGGCCTCCTGTTCCTGGAGCTGCGAGAGGAGGTTCGAGAGCATCCCTCCGGGGATCTGGTGGGTGAGGATGCCGGGGTCGGTCTGGAGCGAGCGCAGGTTGAGCAGCGGTCGGTATCGGTCGAGCACCGTGTGAAAGTACTCGGCGAGGTCGGCCAGCGCGCCGAGGTCGAGCTTCGGGTCGAGCGCGGTCCCCCGCAGGGCGCCGACCAGGGTCTCGGTCGGGGGCTGGCTCGTGCCGCCCGCGAACGGGCTGAGCGCGGTGTCGATCGCGACCGCGCCCGC
>Ga0187815_10001067_pt1 | contig 13019 bp, 11 predicted proteins | sample NC_S_5_FD_132962 | JGI IMG/M metagenome (GOLD analysis project Ga0187815, IMG submission 132962) | Wetland sediment microbial communities from Neuse River Estuary, North Carolina, USA - ASW-S_5 | ecosystem: Environmental > Aquatic > Freshwater > Wetlands > Sediment | place: USA: North Carolina...
ATCGCCTGGATGTTGCCCGGCGTGCGGCCGAGCATCATCTTGGCCTCGTCGCCGACCGCCAGGACCTGCTTGCGGCCCTTGACGTTGGCGATGGCCACCACCGAGGGCTCGTTCAGGACGATGCCGCGGCCCTTGACGTAGACCAACGTATTCGCCGTGCCGAGATCGATGGCCATATCGGCCGAAAGCATTCCGAGGAGATTGCCGAACATCGTGATGGTGTGATCCGAGGTTGGTTGCTGGACCGCCGTTACGCTGTGAGTGCGGCGGGTGCGGTCTTCGCCCGCTTGGTGAGAAGCTTGTTGAGCGCGTGAATATACGCGCGCGCCGAGGCGACCAGAGTATCGGGATCGGCGCCTTGGCCGATGACCGTCTTACCGTCCTCCTCGAGCCGCACGGTGACCTCGGCCTGCGCGTCGGTGCCTTCGGTCACGGCGTGCACCTGATAGAGCAGCAGCCGTGCGCTGTGCGGCACGACGGCGCGGACGGCGTTGAAGGTGGCGTCGACCGGACCGTTGCCGGTGACCTTCGCGGTGCGGTGGACGCCGTCGAAATCGAGCTCGATTTCCGCGGTTTGCGGCCCTTTCGAGCCGGCGATCACCTGCAGCGAGACAAACCGGATGCGCTCGTCACTGCGCTGGATCTCGTCATCGACCAACGCGACGATGTCCTCGTCGTAGACGTCCTTCTTGCGGTCCGCGACCTCCTTGAAGCGCCGGAAGGCGTCGTTCAAAGCGTTATCGCCGAGCTCGAAGCCGAGTTCCTTCAGCTTCATCTTGAAGGCGTGCCGGCCCGAATGCTTGCCCATGACCAGCGTCGACTTTCCGAGACCAACCGATTCCGGCGTCATGATCTCGTAGGTGCCGGCGTGCTTGAGCATGCCGTCCTGATGGATACCGCTTTCGTGCGCGAAGGCGTTGGCACCGACGATCGCCTTGTTCGGCTGCACGACGAAGCCGGTGATTGCGGAAACCAGGCGCGAGGCACGAGTGATGCACTCGGTCTTGATGCCGGTGGTATAGGGAATCACATCGTGGCGCGTCTTAAGCGCCATGACGATCTCCTCCATCGCAGCGTTGCCGGCGCGCTCGCCCAACCCGTTCACCGTGCACTCGATCTGGCGCGCGCCCGCACTTACCGCTGCCAGCGAATTCGCCACCGCCAAGCCGAGATCATTGTGGCAATGGACAGAAATCACTGCCTTATCGATGTTCGGCACGCGATCAAACAGCATGCGAATGAGCCCGCCGAACTCCTCCGGCACGGCATAACCAACCGTGTCGGGAATGTTGATGGTGCGAGCACCTGCCTTGATCGCGCTTTCGACTACACGGCAGAGGAAGTCGCGCTCGGTGCGCGAGCCATCTTCGGCTGACCATTCGACATCCGGGCACAAATTGCGCGCGTGCGTCACGCTGTCGATCACCGCCTGATGCACCTGCTCCGGCGCCATCTGCAGCTTGTATTTCATGTGCAGCGGCGATGTCGAAAGGAAGGTATGGATGCGCGGCCGCTGGGCGTGCTGCAATGCCTCCCAGGCGCGATCGATGTCGGCGCGCGCCGCGCGCGCGAGGCCGCACACCGCCGACGTCTTGACCACCTTGGCTATCTCACGCACCGCTTCGAAATCGCCGTTCGACGCGATCGGGAAACCGCCCTCGATGACGTCGACGCCCATTTCCTCGAGGACCTGGGCGATGCGGATCTTTTCCTCGAGATTCATCGACGCGCCCGGCGATTGCTCGCCGTCGCGCATGGTGGTGTCAAAAATGATGACGCGATTGGCGTCGGCCCGGGTCTCGGGTACGACGGTCTTCGGAGATTGCGTGGCGCCCATGGCGCGATTCCTCATGTCTCAGGGAAATAACGTTGAGCCGTGGCCGATGCCCCTCGAACGCGAGCGGGCTCCATCGCGCCCGCGCTCAGGGGCAGCTAAGTCGCAGCGTGCCGCCGTTCCCCCGCGCCGGGCTGGCCAAACGGCAGGCGCGGTCGATCCGGCGCGGAAACGCCTGATTAACCTTGCCTGCGAACGTCATGGCCATATTTGCCCGCTTTCTACCGACCCGCGCCGTCGCTTCGCGCCGCCGGCCGATTCCCTGATAAGGCGAAAAAATCAAGGCCGGTACTATGTTTAGCCCGGCTTGCTGAGGAATCGCAAGCTTTCTGTGGCGGTGGCCGGTGTGCGGCCACGCTAGTTCTTGGATTTGTCGACCAGCCGGTTGGCGGAAATCCAGGGCATCATCGCGCGCAGCTTCTCGCCAATCTGCTCGACCGGATGTTCGGCGCCGCGCCGGCGCAGCGCCTTGAAGCTCGCCTGACCCGCGGCGTTCTCGAGCACCCACTCGCGCGCGAAGCGGCCGGACTGAATGTCATCCAGCACGCGTTTCATTTCAGCTTTGACGCGCGCGTCGATGACGCGCGGCCCGCGCGTGTAGTCGCCGTACTCGGCGGTATTCGACACCGAGTAGCGCATGTTGGCGATACCGCCCTCGTACATCAGGTCGACGATCAATTTCACTTCATGCAGGCATTCGAAATACGCCATCTCCGGCGCGTAGCCCGCTTCGACGAGTGTTTCATAGCCGGCCATGATCAGCGAGGTGAGTCCGCCGCAGAGCACACACTGCTCGCCGAAGAGATCGGTCTCACATTCCTCCTTGAATGTCGTCTCGATCACGCCGGCGCGGCCGCCGCCGATCGCCGAGGCGTAGCTGAGAGCGAGCTCAAGCGCATTGGCCGACGGATTCTGCGCCACCGCAACGAGGCACGGCACGCCGCCACCGCGCACATATTCCGAACGCACGGTATGACCTGGACCTTTCGGCGCGATCATGAACACATCCATATCCGGACGCGGCTCGATCAGCTTGAAATGAATGTTGAAGCCATGCGCAAAGGCTAGGGCCGTATCCGGCCGCATGTTCGGCTTGAGATCGTCGTTATAGAGCTTGGCCTGTAGCTCGTCGGGCGTCAGCACCATGACGACGTCGGCCCACTTTGCGCCGTCGGCCGGCGAGACGACCTGGAACTTAGCGGCTTCCGCCTTTTTGGCCGTGGCCGAGCCGGGCCGCAGCGCGACGCGCACGTCTTTCACGCCGCTGTCGCGCAGGTTCATGGCATGGGCGTGGCCCTGGCTGCCATAGCCGACGACCAAGACTTTCTTGCCCTTGATTAAGTTCACATCGGCGTCACGATCGTAATAGACACGCATGGAAATACTCCTCCGAAGGCGAAACGGTTGGATCAGAACTTGGCGGAGCCGCGCGAGATCGCGACGACGCCGGTGCGGGAAATATCAACGACGCCGAGCGGCGTCATCAAGTTGATGAAGGCGTTGAGCTTTTCAGTCGAGCCGGTCATCTCGAAAACATAGCTCTCCGGCGTCGTATCGACCACGCGCGCATGAAAGATGTCAGCAACGCGCAAGGTTTCGGCGCGAGTTTCTGCACCGCCGGTAACTTTGACCAGCGCCAGCTCGCGCTCGACGAACAGGCCTTCCTCGCCCAGATCGTGCACGCCGTGCACTGGCACGATGCGGTTCAGCTGCGCCTTAATCTGCTCGATGATCATCGGCGTACCCGAGGTGACGATGGTGATGCGCGATAGTTTGTTCTGCGGATCGATCTCGGCGACGGTGAGGCTTTCGATGTTGTAGCCACGGCCCGAAAACAGGCCGATGACGCGCGCGAGCACGCCCGGCTCGTTATCCACGAGCACGGCCATAGTGTGCTTTTCGACGGTCTCCGGAGCGGTCATCGCGATCTCAGACCAGAACCATGCCCTCTTCCGAGATTGGGCCGGATGCCTGCTTGTCCTCGGGGCCGAGCAGCATCTCGTTGTGCGCCGCGCCCGACGGAATCATCGGGAAGCAGTTCTCCGCCGGATCGACCGCGACGTCGACGAGGACCGGGCGGTCGATGGCGATCATTTCCTTGATGGCGCGATCGACGTCGGCCGGCTTCTCGACGCGCATGCCGACCGCGCCGAAGGCATCGGCGAGCTTGACGAAATCGGGCAGCGCCGCGGTGTAGCTCTCGGAGTAGCGGCCACCGTGCAGTAGCTCCTGCCACTGCCGCACCATGCCCATGTACTGGTTGTTGAGAATGAACGCCTTCACCGGTAGGCGGTACTGGCAGATGGTCGACATCTCCTGGATGTTCATCAGGATCGATGCCTCACCAGCAATGTCGATGACCAGCGCGTCGGGATGCGCAAGCTGCACGCCCATCGCTGCCGGCAGGCCGTAGCCCATGGTGCCAAGGCCGCCCGATGTCATCCAGTGATACGGCTGCTCGAACTTGAAGAGCTGCGCCGCCCACATTTGATGCTGGCCGACCTCGGTGGTGATGAACACGTCGCGGCCGCGCGTCAAAGCGTAAAGCCGCTCGATCGCGTACTGCGGTTTGATGATCGCGTCGGATTTGGCGTAACGCAGGCTGTCGCGTTTGCGCCAAGTCTCGATCTGCTTCCACCACGGCGCGATGCGCGCGGGGTCAGCCTTGTATTTATGCGCCTTGAGCTCGGCGAGGATCGCCGCGAGCACCTCGGCGCAGTCGCCGACGATGGCGAGGTCGACGCGCACGTTCTTGTTGATCGACGACGGATCGATATCGACGTGGATCTTGCGCGCATGCGGCGCGAACGCGGCGACTTTGCCGGTGACGCGATCATCGAAGCGCGCGCCGATATTGATCATCACATCGCAATCGTGCATCGCGTTGTTTGATTCGAACGTGCCGTGCATGCCGACGAGGCCGAGATACTGCTTGTCCGACGCCGGATATGCGCCCAGGCCCATCAGCGTCAGCGTCACCGGAAATCCGGTGAGGCGCACGAGCTCAGTGAACAGCGTGCAGGCGCGGGGGCCGGAATTAATCAGGCCGCCACCGCCATAAAACAGCGGTTTCTTCGCTGCCATGATGAGCTGCGCCGCGGCGGCGATGCGCTCCGCCTCCGGCTTGATCTGCGGCCGGTAGGATTTACGCGCCGGCACGGATTCCGGCGGCATGTAATGACCGTTGGCGAACAGCACGTCCTTGGGCAGATCGACGACGACCGGGCCCGGCCGGCCGGTGCGCGCGACCATGAAGGCCTCGTGCAGCACACGCGCCAGATCGTTGACGTCCTTCACCAGGTAGTTGTGTTTGGTGCATGGCCGCGTGATGCCGGTGGTGTCGGCTTCCTGGAACGCGTCGTTGCCGATCAGGTGCGTCGGCACCTGGCCGGTGAGGCAAACCACCGGCACCGAATCCATCAGCGCGTCGGTCAATCCAGTGACTGCGTTCGTTGCGCCCGGACCGCTGGTGACCAGCACGACGCCGACCTTGCCGGACGAGCGCGCATAGCCTTCAGCAGCATGCACGGCACCCTGCTCGTGCCGCACCAGGATGTGGCGCAGGCGGTTCTGCTTGAACAGCGCGTCGTAGATCGGCAGCACCGCGCCGCCGGGATAGCCGAAGACGACCTCGACGCCCTGATCGATGAGGGCGCGGATCACCATTTCCGCTCCGCTCAACTCCCGGACCTCTGGTTGCGCCACCATTCCTCTCGCCCTGCACAAAAGAACGCGCGTCCCTCTCGCCCTTCTGAACCCCGCCAAGTGCAGGGGAAGGGCCGCAAACGGGCCGCTTTGCCGCGAAAAACTGGAGCCTAGAGGCCTAGTTAGACTCGGTCAACAGAAACTGACGAATAAACGAAAATATTCCCGGCAGCAATTGTGCTGAAAATTGCGTATCTGAGACCATTTTTCGCAGTTTCTTACTCGCTGGAAGGCGGTTTCGGAACCACGTGTATTGGCGTTTGGCGTAGCGGCGCGTCGCTTGTTGCGCTGCAGCGAGGGCGGCTTCGCGCGTGCATTCGCCGGCGAGATAACGACCGATCTCGCGCACGCCGACCGCCTTCATCGCCGGCAGCAGCGGCGACAACTGCCGGCCGAGTAGCGCACGAACTTCCTCGATTGCGCCGGCTGCGAACATGTCTTCAAGCCGCCGGTCGAGCGCAGCATAGAGCGTGTCGCGCGGTGGCAACAGGATCACGGCGGCGGCGGCCGGCCCACGATGCGGCGTTTGCCGCTGTTTCCATTCGCTGAGCGCGACGCCGGTGGCGCGGACGACGGCGAAGGCGCGCACCAGGCGCTGCGTATCGGCCGCCGACACCTTCGCCGCGGTGACCGGATCGAGCGCGGCCAGCGCGCGGCGGAACTCCTCTCCGCCGAGCCTTGCGTGCAAGGCGCGAGCTTCGGCGACGACGGTGGCGGGCACCGCCGGAATCTCGGCGATGCCGTCGAGCAATGCCGAAAGATAGAGTCCCGTACCGCCAACCAGGACGGGCACGCGCCTCTCGTGACGCGCACGTGCGATTTCGATCAATGCCAGATCGCACCAACGACCAGCGGAACAACTTTCGGCAGCGTCAATCTCGCCATAAAGCCGGTGTGGCGCCATCGCCAACTCGGCGTCCGACGGTCGGGCCGTCAGAACGCGCAGATCGCGATAGACCTGCATACTGTCGGCATTGATCACCGTGCCGATGAATTCGCGCGCCAACGCCAAAGCGAGGCGCGATTTGCCGCTTGCTGTCGGACCGGCGACGACGATCACCGGTTGGTCGTCCGATGTCATGCCGGACTTTTAGCATGGCGGACGACGCCTTGCCTTTGCCGGTGCCGGCAGGCGATAAGGGCGCGCATGGCGGCAAGCGTCCTGACCCTGATCGCGGCCGACGCCAAGGCTGATGCGCAGCCTTGGGCCGACGAAGCTTCCCGTGCGCTCGACCGCCTCGGTGCGCAGCTCGGCGGCGCGGACTGGCTGGCGGCGCGGCGCGTCGTCGATATTCCCTTCGACGGGCTCGATCCGGACCAGGCCGAAGCGGCGGTGCGCGCGAGTCTTGGGCTCCGCTTCGATGGGCCGCCGGTAGATGCACTGGCACAGCCGGCAGCGGACCGCCGCAAACGCCTGCTGCTGTCCGACATGGAAGCAACAGTGATTACCAACGAGATGCTGGTTGAGATCGCGAAATTCGCCGGAATCGAGAAGCCGATCGCCGAAATCACACGGCGCACGATGAACGGCGAGCTCGACTTCGCCGCAGCGCTGCGCGAGCGCGTCGCACTGCTGCGCGGCAAGCCGACAACCTTGCTCGACCAGGCGGCGCGGCGCATCCGCCTTGCCGCCGGCGCCAAGGCGATGGTCGCGACCATGCGCAAACATGGCGCCCTCACGGTCCTGGTCTCGGGCGGGTTCACGATCTTTGCCAACCCCGTAGCCGAGCAGCTCGGCTTCGACCGCGCTTTCGCCAATCGGCTGGTGACCGAGAATGGCGCGATTGCCCGCGTTGCGGAGCCAGTCCTCAACCGCGACAGCAAGCTTGCGACGCTGACACAAACCGCTGCCGAGCGCGGCCTCAAACTTACGGACACGCTCGCCATTGGCGACGGCGCCAACGACCTGCCGATGATCGGCGCCGCCGGACTCGGCATCGCCTTTCATTCGCACCCGAACGTCGCGCCGCACGCGCGCCACCGCATTGACCATGCGGATCTGACGGCCACGCTCTTCGCACAGGGCTATCGCCAGGACGAGATCGTCGGCGGCTGATGCCAAGCGGCGGCGGCGCGGCTATCATGGCGCGACGACGACGGGGGAGCGCATGGCCCAGAAGGTGCTGCAGGACTTCGTACTGCTGCTGGTGGCGGTCAATCCGATCCTGGTGGTGCCGGAGTTCGTCGTCGCCACTGCGAAATACGGCGCGGCGGCCAAGCGTCGCATTGCTGTCCAGGCAATCTTGATCGCCGGCGGCGTGTTGCTGGGATTCATCGCGATCGGCCAAACCGTGCTGGCGGCGCTTGGTATCGAGCTGCACGCCTTTCAGATCGCCGCCGGCCTCATTCTGCTGTTGATGTCGTTGCGCATGGTGCTCGACGAGAACGTGCACCACGAACTGGGCAACGGCCGCAATCCGGCGGTTTACCCGCTGGCGATCCCCTATATGGCTGGCCCCAAATCGATCATGACGGTGATGCTACTGACCGACAGTGAGGTCTACACACCCAGCGAGCAGATCGAAGTCGCCATCCTAACAGTGCTCGTGCTGGCGATAACGCTCGCGTGCCTATTCGGCGCACGCTGGGCGCACGGCCTTCTGCGCGATACCGGCGTCAGCATCATCAGCCGTGTGATGGGCCTGATCCTCGCCGCGCTCGCGACCCAATACATCCTCAATGCCCTCAAGCAGGCGTTTCACGCGCTCGGCTGAAGGCAACTCAGCTGCCAACTTTCAAAGCATAGAAGCGCAGGTCGCCCTGGCGGTCGACCAACAGCAGTACCGATTTGCGGCCGGCCTTGGTCGCGGCATCCACCTTCTTGACCACATCGGCTGGCGTCTTGACCTCTTCCTGGGCGACCTCAGTGATGACGTCGCCGGCCCGCATGCCTTTTTCGGCCGCCGGACCGTCCTTGTCGACGTCAGTGACGACGACGCCGGCGCTGTCGTCAGCGAGCTGATAGCGCTGGCGCAATTCCGGCGTCAGGTCGGCGACCGATAGCCCGAGCGCCTTGACCGCAGTGCCGGGTGCCGGCGCCGGCTGCTTGGCCGTCGCAGCAGCCTGCTCGACGGTGTCCTTGAGCTCGCCGACCTTGACGTCGAGCGTCAGTTCCTTGTGCTTGCGCCAGACCATCACCTTTACAGTCTTGTCGATCGGCGTTTCGGCGACGATGCGCGGCAAATGCCGCATGTCGACCACCGCCTTGCCGTCGAAGGTGAGCACGACGTCGCCGGGCTGGATGCCTGCCTTCTGCGCCGGGCCGCCGTCGAACACGCTGGCGATCAGCGCGCCCTTCGGCTTGTCGAGGCCGAGGCTTTCGGCGATTTCGTCGGTCACGCTCTGGATGTTGACGCCGAGCCAGCCGCGCCGCGCATGACCGTACTTCTGGATCTGTTCGATGACGGGCTTCGCTTCGTTGGCGGGAATCGCGAAACCGATGCCGATCGAGCCGCCCGACGGCGAGAAGATCGCGGTGTTGATGCCGATGACGTCGCCATCCATGTTGAACATCGGCCCGCCGGAATTGCCGCGGTTGATCGCGGCGTCGGTTTGCAGAAAATCGTCGTAGGGGCCGGAATTGATCTCGCGGGCGCGCGCCGACAGGATACCGGCGGTCACCGTGCCGCCGAGGCCGAACGGATTGCCGATCGCCAGCACCCAATCGCCGACGCGTGACTTGTCGCTGTCGCCGAACTTCACGAACGGCAGCGGCTTTGACGATTTGATGCGCAACAGCGCCAGGTCGGTCTTGCCGTCCTTACCGACCACTTCGGCCTTAAAGCTGGCGTCGTCTTGCAGCGTGACCGTGATCTGATCGGCGTCGGCGATGACGTGATTGTTGGTCACCACCAAGCCGGATGGATCGATGATGAAGCCGGAGCCGAGCGAAGTCGCATGCCGCGGCAGCGCCTGCGGCTGGCCGCCGGGCCGGTTCTTGTCGAGGAAGTCCTTGAAGAATTCCTCGAACGGCGAGCCCGGCGGAAATTGCGGCACGTCGGGGCCACGGCTGTTCTTGTCGCTCTTCTCGGGCAAGGTCTGCGTTGTCGAGATGTTGACGACAGCCGGTAGCAGGCGCGCCGCAAGATCGGCAAAGCTGTCAGGCGCCGGGCGCGCGAATGCCGACGTCGCGACAGCGACGGCGACAACCATTGCAAGCGCACGGCTCGCAACCACGAGACGATGAGCAACAGTCACGAACAACTCCAAACAAATGGGATGGCCGGGTTACAGATATTTTAGGCACAATCCAGCCAGCAAACCAGACCCGGCCCAAGTGTTTTCAGCGACGGATGGCCCAGACCGCAGCGACGCCGATGGCGGTGGCGATGACGCCCGCCCAGCGCAGCACATGGGCCGGCAACAGCGCGGTTTCGGCCATCATTTTCTGCATCGGCCGGGTGAACAGGGCCAACAATACCCCTTCGATGACGGCGGCAAGCGCCAGCGCCGTAGTAAAATCGTTCATGTCGCGACGCTAACGGGCTGGTGCGGGCTTGCTGGTGCCGCTCAGCCCTTCGGGCCCGGCTTCGAGGTATTTGAAGAACTCGCTCTGCGGCGACAGGACGAAGGTGGTGTTGGCGCCGCCGAGTGCGTCCTTATAGGCCTGCAACGAGCGATAGAAGGCGAAGAAGCCCTTATCCTGGTTGTAGGCGTCGGCGTAGATCTTAATCGCCTCAGCATCGCCCTGGCCACGCAGGATCTGTGACTGCTTCTGCGAGTCGGCGAGGATCTGGATGCGCTGCCGGTCGGCGTCGGCGCGGATGGTGGTGGACTGGCGCTTGCCATCGGCGCGGAACGCGGCAGCTTCGCGCTGCCGTTCCGATTTCATACGCGCGTAGACCGCTTCGCTGTTTTCCTCGGGCAGGTCGGCACGGCGGATGCGCACATCGACCAAATTGATGCCGAACGGCTTGGCCTGGATGCCTACCTCCTGGCGCACCTGTTCCATGATCTGGGCGCGCTTGTCGGCCACCACGTCCTGCAGCGCTACGTTGCCGATGATGCGGCGGAGGCTGGCGCTGATCAGCGCGCCGAGCCGCGCGCGCGCCACCGTCTCGGTGCCGAGCGTCTGATAGAACTGCAACGGATTATCGATGCGCCAGCGCGCATAGGCATCCACCACCAGACGCTTCTGGTCGGCGGCGATCACCTCTTCCTGCGGCGGCTCGAAATCGAGGATGCGGCGATCGTAAAGCACGACGTCCTGGACCAGCGGTATTTTGACGTGCAGGCCCGGCGTCTCGACCACGCGGATCGGATTGCCGAATTGCAGCACGAGCGCCTGCTCGATCTGGTTGACGGTAAAGAATGTCGTGTAGGCCACGACCAGCGCGATGACGACGAGTGCGGCGACGATGGCGCTCAACCGGGTGCTCATGGCTGGCTCCCGGCCGGCTTTGCCGGCGCGGCAAAGTTCGGCAGCGGCAGATAGGGCACGACGCCGGTGCCGCTCGCCGATTTGTCGACCATCACCTTGTTGGTGTCCTTGAGGATGCCTTCGAGCGTCTCGATGTAGAGCCGCCGCGCGGTGACGTCGGGCGCGGCCTTATAGGCGTTATAGACTGACAGAAAGCGCGCCGCGTCACCCTGGGCTTGGAGCACAACCTGCGCCTTGTAGGCCTGTCCCTCCTGGACAAGGCGCGAAGCGTCGCCCTGCGCCACCGGCACGAGGTTGTTGGCGTAGGTCTGCGCCTCGTTGATGTAGCGCTGCTGGTCGATCTTGGCGCTTTGCACGTCGCGGAAGGCATCGATCACCGGCGCCGGTGGATCGACCTTCTGCAGCTGCACCTGGGTGATCTCGATGCCGCTGTGATAGCTGTCGAGGATCTGCTGCAGCAGCGTCTTGGTGTCGTTCTCGATCTTGCCGCGGCCTTCGGCGAACGCGCTGGCGATCAGCGTATGACCGATGACCTCGCGCATGGCGCTCTCAGCCGCGACCTTCACCGTGCCGTCGGGATCGCGGATGTTGAACAGATAATCCTGGGCGTTCTTGATCAGCCAGAATACGGTGAAGTTGATGTCGACGATGTTCTCGTCGCCGGTCAGCATCAGCGATTCCTCGGGCACCTGAAGCTGCTGGCCTTCGCTGCGGTAGCCGATCTCGATGCGGTTTACGCGCGTCACCTTGGGAATCAGCACGCTCTCGAACGGCGACGGCAGGTGATAGTTGAGGCCGGGCGCGGCGCGCCGGTTATAGGCGCCGAAGCGCAGCACGACGCCGAGCTCATCGGGATCGACGACATAGATGCCGCTGGCGAGCCAGAGCACGACCACCGCAGCGACGACCACGAAGACACCCTTGCCACGGCCGGTCTTGCCGGGCAGCAGCTTGCGGATGCGCTCCTGCAAGCGGCTGAGGAAAGCCTCGAAGTCCGGCGGCCGCATACCACCGCCGCCGCGTCCCCATGGCGAACCGCCGCCGCCCCACGGTCCGCCGCCACCACCGCCCGGAGGTTGCCAACTCATCGTGCGCTGTCCATATCCCCGCTGTCCCGGTATAAGCGGGCCGAACGCCCGGTGTTGTCAAGAAATTGAGGACAACGATTGTGACAGAGGTTTTAGAAAAGGACGTGCTCGCCGCGCTGAAGCGCGTCAATGACCCCGATCGCGGTCAGGACATCGTCTCGCTCGGCATGATCACCGGCCTGTCGATCCGCGAAGGTCATGTTGGATTCGCCATCGAAGTCGATCGCGCGCGCGGACCGAAGCTCGAGCCGTTGCGCCGCGCCGCCGAGAAAGCCGTCGAAGCGCTGCCCGGCGTTCTGTCGGTGAGCGCGGTGCTGACCGCCGAGGCGATGCATGGCACGCCGCAGCCGGCGCCCGGCCACGGCCATGCGCACGGCGCGCCGCAAGCCGAAAAGCCGGCGGTGCCCGGCGTCAAATTCATCATCGCCGTCGCATCGGGCAAAGGCGGCGTCGGCAAATCGACGACCGCGGCGAACCTGGCGCTGGCGCTGGCGGCGATTGGCCGCAAGGTCGGCGTGCTCGACGCCGACATCTATGGCCCGTCGATGCCGCGAATGCTCGGCATCACCGGCAAGCCCACGTCGCGCGACGGCAAGACGCTCGAGCCGATGCGCAATCACGGCGTCGCATGCATGTCGATGGGGTTCCTAGTGGCCGAGGACACGCCGATGATCTGGCGCGGGCCGATGGTCCAGAGCGCCCTCAGTCAGATGTTGCGCGACGTCAATTGGGGCGAGCTCGACGTGATGGTGGTGGACATGCCGCCCGGCACCGGTGACGCGCAACTCACCATGGCGCAGCAGGTGCCGCTGGCCGGCGCGGTGATCGTCTCGACGCCGCAGGACATCGCGCTGATGGATGCGCGCAAAGGCCTCAACATGTTCCGCAAGGTGAACGTGCCGGTCCTCGGCTTCATCGAGAACATGAGCTATTTCCTCTGTCCGCATTGCGGCGAGCGCACCGACATTTTCAGCCACGGCGGCGCGCGCAAGGAGGCCGAGAAGCTCGGCAC
>Ga0187815_10001068_pt1 | contig 13007 bp, 11 predicted proteins | sample NC_S_5_FD_132962 | JGI IMG/M metagenome (GOLD analysis project Ga0187815, IMG submission 132962) | Wetland sediment microbial communities from Neuse River Estuary, North Carolina, USA - ASW-S_5 | ecosystem: Environmental > Aquatic > Freshwater > Wetlands > Sediment | place: USA: North Carolina...
CGAGATCGACGTCTTCGACGAGCCCGACATCGTCGCCAGCGAACCGCCGCCGGCAACGGCCCCGCGCAAGCGGTCGAAACTCGGCGCGATCTTTCTCGGCGCGCTGGGCATACTCGTTTCGCTCACCCTCGGCCTTTGGACTGACCGCCTGATCCGGGACCTTTTCGAGCGCGCCGAATGGCTGGGCTGGCTCGCGGCCGGCGTGGCGGTGATAGCTGCAATCGCGCTGGTGCTGATCCTGCTGCGCGAAATGCTGGCGTTGATACGCCTTGCCTCGGTCGAAAAACTGCGCGGCCGCGCGCTCGACGCGATTGCCCGCAACGATCCCAATGTCGCCCGAACCGTGGCCAACGAGCTCGCGGCTCTTGTCGCCGACAAGCCCGACACCGCTGCCGGACGCCGGATGCTGACCGACCTGCGCGACGATGTCATAGACGGCGCCGATCTCGTCAGGCTGGCCGAAACCGAGATACTTGCACCGCTGGACGCCCGCGCCAAGGTGATGATCCTCGACGCGGCCAAGCGCGTGTCGCTCGTCACGGCTGTCAGCCCGCGCGCGCTGGTCGACATCGCCTATGTGGTGTTCGAGGCCGGCCGCCTCATCCGCCGGCTTTCGGAACTCTACGGCGGCCGCCCCGGCACCCTCGGCTTCTTCCGGCTGACGCGCAGCGTGTTGGCGCATCTGGCGGTGACGGGTTCGATCGCGGTCGGCGACAGCTTCGTCCAGCAGATCGTCGGTCACGGGCTTGCGGCGCGGCTTTCCGCCAAGCTCGGCGAGGGCGTGGTCAACGGCATGATGACGGCCAGAATTGGCATTGCCGCGATGGACACTGTCCGTCCCCTGCCCTTTACGGCGCTGAAGCGCCCGGGTATGAGCGATTTCCTTGCGGCGCTGAGTTCGTTCGCGGCGCGCAGGCAGGCCGAGAGGCCGGAGGACTGAGTTCGCCAAACTCAGGCCAAAGTGACGAAGCATTAACCAATCTTGTTCATGGTCCGAACATCGTGACCTTGTCCCAAATCTGTGCCGGGTATTTCCTGATGAAACGCGCATTCCTGCTTACCATGCTGCCTGCCATGGCACTTGCCGCAACCGGCACCAGCATGGCCGACACGGTCCGTGGGTCGGAGCGCGACAAGAAATTCTTCGAGAGCGTGGAAGGCGAATGGGTCGGCCCCGGCGAGATCGTCGCCGGCAAATACAAGGGCACCAAATTCAACTGCAACTTCACCGGCACCACGCCGTCGGGCAAGGTGGGCATGACGCTGGATGGCGGCTGCCGCGTCGGCGTGTTCATGCAGAAGATGTCGGCCAGCGTGGAGCAGGCAGGCTACCGGAACTACAAGGGCACTTTCCTGGACGGCGCGGCCGGCAAGGGCCTCGACATCGTCTCGGGCAGCGTGGTGGACGCCCGCAAGGTGGTCTTCTCGCTCAACCGGAACCAGCTCAAAGGCGTGATGCAGGCCCGCATCCCCGACGACCAGACCATGAACGTCACCATTTCGGTGCGTGTCGAGGACCAGCTCGTCCCGGTCATCGGCATGAGCCTGAAGCGCGTGGACGGCACCGCGGTCGGCACCATCGCGCGCAAGTGACCTCCGGGCAAGGCGCCCGCCTCATCCTCCCGGAAAAGCAGAAAGGCGACTGAATACCCAGTCGCCTTTCGCATCTGTCATGACTTGATCTCTGCTACGACTTCATCGCCGCGATCAGCTCGTCATAGGCTTTCCGGAAAAGCAGAAAGGCGACTGAATACCCAGTCGCCTTTCGCATCTGTCATGACTTGATCTCTGCTACGACTTCATCGCCGCGATCAGCTCGTCATAGGCTTTACAGGCATCGGCCGAGGTCGTGGCGGCACCTTGGTAGTGCTTCGTGATTTCCTGAACCCTGGTGGTCAGTTCGGCTGCCTTGGCGGGGTTTTTCGCCAGCGTTTCCTGCAGCGCGGTGGTCATTTCCTCCGCTTTATTGGCAAGCATCTCGCTTGTGCATTCGGGTTCCTTGGAACAGGCAGAGCCGGCTATCGCAGCAAACCCGACGGCAACGAGCAAAAACTTCTTCATTCCAGGCAATCTCCTTGAAAATCACAGCAATATATTTCCGCCGCGTTCCCAAGCCCGTCTGCCAACCCGAATCCTGACTATCGTCGTTGCGCGGAAATTGCCACCGGTTTCGGGACAAGTGCGTGAAAACAGGCTGCTTTCGACACCGATTCCATATCGAGGAAGCGGGTGGCCGGTCTTTTCGTAACGCGTTCAAACACCTATCTTGCGTCTCTCCCACAGCGATGCGAGATCGCTGCTCACAACAATCGGGACAATACCCATGGCCGCCGACACCTATAGCAGCGAGCTTCCGCAAGTCGTGGCACTGCTTGCGGCAGGCGTCATAGCGGTGCCGATCTTCAGGCGTCTCGGCCTGGGGTCCATTCTCGGCTATCTGGCCGCCGGCATCGTCATCGGTCCGTTCGGATTGGGCATCTTCTACGACCCGGCCGCGATTCTGCATGTGGCCGAACTCGGCGTGGTGATGTTCCTGTTCATCATCGGCCTCGAAATGCAGCCCTCGCGCCTGTGGAGCATGCGCCGGCAGATATTCGGCCTCGGCATGGCGCAGGTCGGGCTTTGCACCGTACTTCTCAGCGGCATCGGCTTCCTGACCGGCTTTCCTGCCGCGCAGTCCTTCGTGGCGGGCGTGGGCTTCGTGCTGACCTCGACGGCGATCGTCATGCAGGTGCTGGAAGAACGCGGAGAACTGTCCACCCCCGCAGGCCAGCGCATGGTCTCGATCCTGCTGCTGGAGGACCTGTCCATCGTTCCCCTGCTGGCACTGGTGGCGTTCCTGGCCCCCGCCGCGCAGCCGGACCTGGGCTGGATGCACCGTCTGACCTCCATCGGCATCGGGCTTGGCGCCATTGTCGGCCTGGTGGTGGCGGGACGCTATCTGCTCAACCCGTTGTTCCGCATCCTGGCGGATTCGCAGGCGCGCGAGGTGATGACGGCGGCAGCCCTGCTGGTGGTCCTGGGTTCTGCCCTGGCCATGGATGTGAGCGGCCTGTCCATGGCCATGGGCGCCTTCCTGGCGGGTGTGCTTCTGTCCGAATCGACCTTCCGCCATCAACTCGAAGCGGACATCGAGCCGTTTCGCGGCGTGCTTCTGGGGCTGTTCTTCCTTGCCGTCGGCATGTCGCTCGACCTGCGCATCGTCGCCGCCAACTGGCAGATGGTCGCCTTCTACGTCGTCGCCTACATGCTGGCGAAGGGGATCGGCATCTATCTCGTCGCCCGCATTTTCGGAAACAGCCACCCCATGGCCCTGCAGCGCGCGGTCGTGATGGCGCAAGGCGGCGAATTCGCTTTCGTGCTTTATTCTTCCGCCATGGCGGTCGGCATCATTGACGGCCAGGCGAACGCGATCCTGACCGCGATCATCATTTTGTCGATGATCCTCACCCCGCTGGCCATGGCGGTTTTGCGCCTGCTCACGCCCGAGCCGGAGCAAAGCCTGGACGGCGTGGACGTGGCGGAAGACCTTAACGGCAGCGTGCTCATCATCGGCTTCGGCCGCTTCGGCCAGATCGCCAGCCAGCCACTGCTGCTGCGCGGGATAGACGTCACCATTATCGACAACGATGTCGAGATGATCCAGGCGGCCGCCACGTTCGGCTTCAAGGTCTATTATGGCGACGGCACGCGGCTGGACATATTGCACACCGCAGGCGCCGGCCGCGCCCGCGCCGTGCTGATCTGCGTCGACAAGGGCGAGACAGCCGTGAAGATCGCCGAGCAGATGCGCGCCGAATTCCCGCTCACCCCGGTGCTGGCCCGCGCCTACGACCGCGGCATCGCGATGGACCTCATCCAGACCGGTGTCGAGTACCAGATCCGCGAAACCTTCGAATCGGCGCTGCTCTTCGGCCGCGCGACGCTGGAAAAGCTCGGCGTGGATCAGGAGGAAGCCGCCGAGGTGATCGAGGACGTGCGCGAACGCGACGACGCCCGCCTCGACGCCCAGCTTGCCGGCGGCCTGCAGGCCGGGCGCGGCTTCATGAAGGGCAACATGCCGGCAAAGGGCAACGCCCCTGTGCCCGCGCCGCTGACGCCGCCCAGACGCCCCGGACGGGCCATGGACGAAGAAACCGCGAACGTACTTTCTCACCAATCCACGGAAGCCGATGGAGGACAGGACAGATGACGAAAACCAGGCAGCAACATGCCGACGTGGTGGAATTCTGGAGCAATGCGGGACCGGATCGCTGGTTCACCAAGGATTCCGCTTTCGACAGCATGTTCCATGACAGCTTCCGCGAGTTGCATTTTGCTGCGGCGCGGCGGGAGCTCGACCATTGGGCGGAGCATCCGGACGGCTCGCTGGCGCTGATCATCCTGCTCGACCAGTTTCCCCGGAACTGTTTTCGCGGGACCGCCCATATGTTCGCGACCGATTCCCTTGCGCGGCATTTCGCAAACAAGGCGATTGAGGTCGGCCACGACGAAAAGGTCGATCCCGAATTGCGCGTATTCCTGTACCTGCCCTTTGAGCATTCCGAAAATATCGCCGATCAGTATCGCTCGGTGGAGCTCACGCAAAAGCTCGACGAATCCTATATGCCGTATGCCCTGGAGCATCGCGATATCATCCAGCGCTTCGGGCGCTTCCCGCACCGCAACCCCGCCCTTGGGCGCGAAACCACGCTCGAGGAACAGGCATTCCTGGATTCGGGCGGCTTTGCCGGCTGAACGAGGCTGCTACCGGCCGGAACGCCGGTGCAGCACATGTTCCCAGTAGCCGACCATGAACAGGATGACGGTCGTGACCACGCTGAGCGTGACGGCGTTGAGATACGGCGCGGCAAGCGCCGCGATCAGCAGCAGCGCCAGGCCGATCACGTGCGACAGCGGCAGGATGCCGGCGGTTATGCGCTTGAAGACGAGATTGCCGAACACGTAAAGCGCCGGCCCGCCCACGACCGTCAGCGTCGTGGTGATATCGGCGGGATACACGGTCGGGTGCCCCAGCGTAAGTTCGTCGGCGACGGCCGTCACGATGATGCCGGCCACCAGCAGCACCGGCGAATAGGTATATGCCACGCGCGCGATTCGCCCCGGATCGGCGGAAGCCGCGATCTGTTGCTTGGCGCTTTCCGCGCCGATGTTGAAATAGATCCACCACATGGCCACCGTGCCGCCGAACGAGGCCAGGAAGGCGACGACGACGCCCAGCGTCGGTTGGAGTTCAGAGAAGGTAGCGCCGGTTTCCAGCACCGACTCTCCCAGCGCGATAATGATGAACAGCGCGCTGCGCTCGGCCATATGACCGCCTTCCACGTCCCACTCCACCGTTCTCGATGCGCCGATGCGCGGCGTCCAGAAACCCGCGGAGGGAGCCACATATTCGATGAGCAGCGCCACGATCCACGCGGCAAAGCGCGCCTCCCCTTCGAGGAACGCCCCGACGATCCAGAAGACGCCGGAAAGCGACAGCCATGCGCTGATGCGCAGGAAGTTGAGATAGTTCGTCCTGTTGTGCTGGCGCAGCGCCCACAGCATGAACACCGACCGTCCCACCTGCATGAAGACATAGGCGCAGGCAAAGCCCAGGCCGCGCCCCTCGAACGCTTCGGGAATGGAGGTGGAAAGCACCAGCCCGGCCAGCATCAGCACGAAGAGCATGAACCGCACAGGCCAGTATCGCGGATCGATCCAGTTCGTGACCCAGGCGGTGTAGACCCACACCCACCACACCGCGAGAAGAAGGAACGCCGCCCGGAATGCGCCAAGCACCGTGAGCTGGTTCAGGAGCGCGTGCGATATCTGCGTGACGGCAAAGACGAAGACCAGATCGAAGAACAGCTCGACATATTCGACGCGCGCTTCCTCGCCGGGCGTGCGCTCGCGGGAGAGATTCTGCTTCGAACCGAATATGCCGAGAGATTCGGCCATGCACCCGCTCCTGCGTTCCTGGTCCCGTGCCACTAGAATGGGGCTTCGGAACTTTGACAAGAGCGGCGGGATACTTCCCCGGCTACCGCCTCCACCAGTCGCGATCGTATGGCAGGCGTTCTATCCCGGCCTGGTCGACATGTGGCAGGCGGTCGGCCGCGCGAACCCCGCCGAAGGTGAAATCCGGTGCGATCTCGAGAAGCGGTACCAGGACGAAGGCCCGCTCGAACATGCGCGGGTGCGGGATTTCGAGGCCGTCTTCATGGATGACCCGCTCACCGAAGGCGAGGATATCGATGTCGATGAGGCGCGGGCCCCAGCGCTCCTGACGCACGCGCTTGAGCCGTCGCTCGACGTCGAGGCACAGGTCCAGCATCTGTCGCGGCGACAGCGCAGTCAGGACTTCGGCGGCGATATTGAGGAAGTCGGGCTGGTCGACCTTGCCCCACGGCGGCGTGCGGTGCGGCGAGGAAACCGCCACGACTTCGGTCCGTGGATCGGCGTCGAGCGTGCGCAGGGCTTCGCCCATGGCCTTGAGCGGATCGCCGAGATTGCCGCCGAGGCTCAGATAAACGCGCTCTTTGCTGGAACTGGACAAGCGCCACCTCGACTGATCGGATTGCTGGGACACTGGCTTCAGGCCGGCCGGGCAGGACTGCGCGCAAGGATAGCATCCGCTATTGCCAGCGCGTCTGCATTGATTGCGACATTGTGGACGCGGAAAATGGCAGCTCCCTTGAGCCTCAAGGCAACGCTGCTGGCAGCCGTCGCCACGTCCCGCTCATCGAAATCACGCCCGGAGACATGACCGATCACGCGCTTGCGCGAGGTGCCGACGAGCAGCGGAAAACCGAGCGGCGCAAGCTCTTCCAGCCGCGCCATCAAGGTCAGGTCCTCGTCCGCGTCCTTGGCGAAGCCGAAGCCGGGATCGAGCAGTATCTGCTCGTCGCGCACCCCGGCTTCCCGTGCGATGCGGAGGGATTTTTCGAGGAATTCGAACTGGTCGGCGATCACGTCAGGGTTCTTCTCGCGCTCGCGGCCCGTATGCATGATCACCAGCCCCGCGCCGGTTTCCACGGCCAGTTGCGCGATTCCAGGCTCGCGCTGCAGCCCCCAGACGTCGTTGACGATATGCGCGCCCGCCGCCACGGCGAGCCGTGCCGTCTCCTCGCGATAGGTATCGACGGAAATCAGAATGTCGCCGGCCTTCGCCAGCGCCGAGATGACGGGCAGCACCCTCGCCTGCTCCTCCTGCGGGGAAACGGGAGTGGCTCCGGGCCGGGTCGATTCGCCGCCGACATCGATGATGACCGCGCCTTCCGCCATCATGCGACGGGCCTGCTCTATCGCACGGCCGGGATCGGTATACATGCCGCCGTCGGAAAAGCTGTCGGGCGTCACATTCAATATGCCCATGATCAGCGCCTTGGCGCCGATGTCGAGATGGCGTCCATGCGCCAGTTGCCATCGTGTCGTCATCGTCGGTTGCTCATTGGTCGGGAAGCGGAGTCGCAAAATCAACGCATCCATCACAGAATAGGCATGCGACAGCTTCCGTTGCGTTCAGAACGGCCGTAAAGCAAGGTATCCAAAGAGGCAATATGATGAAATACGCCCTGCTGACCGCTGCGACGATTGCCTGCCTGGTTGCGCCAGCCGAAGGGGCAAGCCTCTCCAAGAGCTACAGTTATTTTTCCATCCGAGGCAAGACGCTCGAAGATATCGAAAATCAGTTTTCGCAGCGCGGTCCACATGTAAGCAAATCCGGTCTTCGCCACCCCGGCGCGACCCGCATGCAGTTCACCACCAATCTGACCTATGCGCAGGGCAAGGATTTTTGCCAGATCGTCGACGCCAGGACGACATTGAACGCCAAGGTGATCCTTCCCAGATGGCAGCGCCCGCGCAAGGTCGAAGCCGACGTCAGGCTGATCTGGGACACGCTGTCCGCCGACATAAAGCGCCACGAGGAAAGCCACGTCGTCATCGCCAAGAACTACGCCGCCGAACTCGAGAAGTCGCTGAAGGCGATGGGAAGGCAGAAGAACTGCCAGGTCGCCGCCGCCAAGGCCAAGGAGATCACCGCCAGGGTGTTGGCGCAGCACGATCGCGCGCAGGCCGACTTCGACCGTGTCGAAGGCAAGAATTTCGAGAGTCGCATCCTGCGGCTGCTCAAATACCGCCTCGAACAGATCAAGGACGGCCGCATTCCGGGCTGAGCCCGAGCCTCAATCGGGAACGCCCAGCTTCCTGTGCAGGCTGGTGGACGACGTGGTGTACTGGAACACGATCCGCTCGCCGGGGCTGACGATCCGCTTGGCCGCCTGCGCCATCAGCGCCGCCTCGTGGAAGCCGGACAGGATGAGCTTCAGCTTGCCCGGATACCAGCCTATGTCGCCGATGGCGAAGATGCCCGGCGTCGAGGTTTCGAATTTCTCCGTATCGACCCGGACTTGGTTCTCGTTGAGTTCCAGCCCCCAGCCGGCGATCGGCCCGAGCTTCATGGTCAGGCCGAAGAACGGCAGCAGCCGCGTGGCCGCGATGTCGGCCTCGCCATCCGGCTCCTTGATCCTCACCGCCGAAAGCTGGCCGTCGGCGCCTTCCAGCCCGGTGACCTGGCCGATCCGGAAATCGATGTCGCCCTTTTCCCGCATGGCATGCATGCGGTTGACACTGTCGGGTGCGGCGCGGAATTCGGGACGCCGGTGCACCAGCGTCACCCGTCGCGCGACGGGTTGCAGGTTCAGCGTCCAGTCGAGCGCGGAATCGCCGCCGCCGACGATCACGAGGTCGTGGCCGCGGAACGCTTCCATCCGCCTCACCGCGTAAAAGACGCTCTTTCCCTCAAAGGCTTCGATGCCCGGGATGGGCGGGCGCTTGGGCTGGAAGGAACCGCCGCCGGCGGCTACCACCACCACCTTCGCCTCGATGGTCTGTCCGTCATCCGTCGTCGCCCGGAAACCGCCTCCGTCCAGCTTCTCGAGGCCGGTAATCATGCAGCCGAAGCTGAACACGGGCTTGAACGGCTCGATCTGCTTCACGAGCTGATCGACCAGCCCCTGCGCCGAAATGACCGGCCAGGCGGGAATGTCGTAGATAGGCTTTTCCGGATAGAGCTCGGTGCATTGACCGCCCGGGCGGTCGAGTATGTCGACCAGGTGGCACGTCATGTCGAGCAGCCCCAGCTCGAACACGGCAAAGAGGGCCACCGGCCCGGCACCGACAATCAGGACGTCAGTCTTGCTGCTTTCCATCCGTCTCCCCCGAACACGCGTTCAGCTACCCTCCTTGCAGGGCAGCCGGTCACGTCCGTCGAGGCAGGCGCGCGGCTAGCCCTGTCGCTCCGGCACGCGCACGACGAGACCGTCCAGCTCGTCGCGCACCTTGATCTGGCACGACAGCCGGGAATTGGGCCTCACGTCGTAGGCGAAGTCGAGCATGTCTTCTTCCATCGCCTCGGGTTCGCCGACCGCATCGGTCCACGCCTCGTCCACGTAGACGTGGCACGTGGCGCAGGCGCAGGCGCCACCGCATTCGGCCTCGATGCCGGGCACGGCATTGCGGATTGCGTTCTCCATGACGGTCGAGCCGTTCTCGGCCTCCACGTCGAAACGGGTGCCATCGAAGGCGATGAAGGAAAGCTTGGTCATTACAGTTCCTGAAACGAGTACCCAGCCGAGATAATCACTCCGGCGCGCAAGTCAACTGCCGCGCAAAAGCGTCCCCGTATGACGCAATCCGGGCTTGTACAGGAATTTTCAGCGACTGATCGCTGCGATGAAATCCCGCGCTTCTTCTATGAGGCTGGCCAGTCGTTCCAGGATGCTCTCATCTTCCGGGCTCTCCTCGATCTCGCCTGCGCAGTCGGCGATCGCGAAGGCGCCCACCCCGCGCGCCGACCCCTTCAGGCCATGCGCGAGACGCAGGCGTTCGCCGTCGACGGCATGTGCGATCTGGTCGCGGACCTGAAGCGCCTGATGCACGAACAGCGACAGCACCTCCTGCTCCAGCGCCCGGTCGCCCATCGTCTGCTTGCCCAGATGAATGAGATCGATCGGCCGTGTCCCTGCCTGATCGCAGCTTTCGCCCCCCGGCATCGAAAATGCGACCCCGTCGGTTTCCTGCTCTTCCATCTTCGCCTTCATCCGCAATGCCCTTCGTGACCAGTCACGGTGCCTCAATCATGTGGATAACGGGTTAATCGCAAAACCCTCACAATTGCCCGCAAATCCGCCAAAATCGCGGGCTCATTAACCACATATTTAAACTTTTACGCATCGTCAGGGATTCAAGTTTCCTTTACCAGCCTGTGCCAGTACGATACGTAAAGTCCATAATAAGCCTCGCTCGCGGGCATCTTAAGAGCCGGATTTTGGCGGCCTCGCGGCACTAGTACAGGGTAACGGCGAAATGGCGAAAAAAAGCTCGACAACGCAGAATCTTGATCTCGACGTTGCGAAGGAGCTTGAGGAAGCACTCGATTTCGACCTCACGGCTGGTGCCGACGACCTCGACATCGCCGCTTCCATGGAAGACCTCGAAGCCCAGATTTCCCAGGCCGCGGACGAGCTTGCGCGGGAGAGCCGGGCAGAGAAGACGGCCCGGAACGCGCCACCCAAGGTGAGCCAGGCAGCGCCTGCGGCTGCCGACCTGCGCCCCGTCGAAACCTCTTCCGCCCGTCCGAATGGTCTTTCGCCGGCCAATGACGACCAGCAGCGCGACTATCGCGCGGTGCTGAGCAACATCAATCGCCGCTCCTCCAACGGCGTCTACTGGCTGGTTGCCGTGCTGTCGCTGCTGTGGATCGGCGGCGGCCTGCTCTTGTCCAACGTGCTGTTCACGCCTCCGCTGCTGAAGATCCGCTCGATCGACCAGGTGCTGGCGCAGCCCTACCTGATCCTGCTGGGCGTCGCGACGATCGTGCCGCTCATCCTGTTCTGGGCTTTCGCGACGATGATTCGCCGCGCGCAGGACATGCGCCTGGCCGCCCAGTCGATGACCGAAGTGGCCATCCGCCTCGCCGAGCCGGAAAACCTTGCCCAGGACCGCATCATGACGGTGGGCCAGGCCGTGCGCCGCGAAGTCGCGGCCATGGGCGAAGGCATCGAGCGCACGCTGGCCCGCGCCGTCGAGCTGGAGACGCTGGTGCACACTGAAGTGAACCAGATCGAGCGCTCCTATTCGGAGAAAGAGTCGCGCATCCGCACACTGGTGGACGGGCTTGACGTCGAGCGTGAGGCGGTCGTTACACATGCCGAGCGCGTTCGCGCCTCCATCGCCGGCGCGCACGAGACGCTGCGCGACGAGCTGGATTCGGCCGGCGAGATCATCCGCCAGAACATCCTCAATGCATCGACCAAGCTGTCGATGACCATCACGGATTCGGGCGACTCGCTGATCGATCGCATCAATGACAGCGGCTCCTCGATCTTCGATTCGATCGACCAGCGCCTCGACGTGATCGGCGACCGCATCACGACTTCGGGCGAGGCCTTTGCCAGCCTGCTCGATACGCGCATCGCCAAGCTGACCCAAAGCACGGACGACATGACCCGGTCGCTGACCGAGCTTCTGGACGACCGCACCGCCGGCATGGTCTCGCTGCTGGGCGGCGCCACGCGCAACCTGAACACCGAGTTCGAAACCAATCTCAAGGCCATCGAGAACACGCTCGCGGAACGGGGCCAGGCTCTCATCAGCGAGTTCCAGACCCGCGCCGAAGCGCTGGATACCGGCACGCAGAAGCTCAATGCCGCGCTGGAGGCCCGCGCCCGCCAGATCAACGAGACGCTGGTCGAGCGCGCCCGCGAAATCGCCACCACCTTCACCGACGGCAACCAGAACCTGTCGGCCATGATCGAGGAAGGCCGCGCGAGGATCGGCTCACAGATGGCCGACATGGTCATGTCCACCTCCTCCATGCTGGAGGCCCGCGCCAGCGACTTCGCCGGCCGCCTGGAGTCGGCGCGCAACCTCGTCTCCAACGCCTTCGACAGCGACCTCCAGAAGCTGGAGGAAGCGCGCCGGAACATCGACGATGCCGTCTCTGTCCACGCGGAGCGCTTCGCCGAAAGCAGCGAACGCATCGCCTCCACGCTGCAGGCGGATCTCGCCAAGTTCGAGGAAAGCCGCGCCGGCATCGACGAGGCCGTCAGCCTGCAGGTGCTGAAGCTGGCCGAGGGCCGCACCATGATCTCGCATGCGCTCGATGAAGACCTGCGCAAGATCAATGAATCGCGCGCCACCATCGACGCCTCGCTGGGCGACCATCTGGAACGCCTCGCAGAAAGCCGCGCCGGCCTGACCCGCGCGCTAATTGAAGACTCGCAGAAACTGACGGAAGCCCGGGCAAACATTGACGAAATGGTCACCGGCCATATCGGCAAGCTTAGCGAAGGCCGCAACATCCTGTCGCGCGCCATGGAATCCGATCTCGGCAAGCTTTCCGATGCGCGCACGCAGATCGACGATCTCGTTGCCGGTCAGGTGTCGAAGCTGGCGGAAGGCCGCGACGTTCTCGCCCGCGCGCTGGAAGCCGATCTCGACAAGATCAACGAAGGCCGCGCCGGCATCGACCGGCTGATCGACGGACAGCTCGAGAAGCTGGACGAAGGCCGGGCACGCCTGACCCGCGCCCTCGAAGACGACCTCAACAAGCTGGCGGAGAGCCGCTCCAGCATCGACGGGCTCGTCGCCGGTCAGGTCGAGAAGCTCGCCGAAGGCCGCGATATCCTCAAGCGCGCGCTGGCGGCCGACCTCGACAAGCTGGCCGAAAGCCGCTCCAGCATCGACGGCCTCGTTGCCGGACAGGTCGAGAAGCTGGCCGAGGGCCGCGACATCCTCAAGCGCGCGCTGGCGGCCGACCTCGACAAGCTGGCCGAAGCCCGCTCCAGCATTGACGGGCTCGTTGCCGGTCAGGTCGAGAAGCTGGCCGAAGGCCGCGACATTCTGCGCCGCGCTCTTGAGCAGGACCTCGCCACCATCGACGACATGGTCAAGCGCCACGCCGACCAGCTCGACGAGAAGCGCCGTATGCTGACCAGCTCGCTCGAAACCGACCTGGCCAA
>Ga0187815_10001070_pt1 | contig 13000 bp, 11 predicted proteins | sample NC_S_5_FD_132962 | JGI IMG/M metagenome (GOLD analysis project Ga0187815, IMG submission 132962) | Wetland sediment microbial communities from Neuse River Estuary, North Carolina, USA - ASW-S_5 | ecosystem: Environmental > Aquatic > Freshwater > Wetlands > Sediment | place: USA: North Carolina...
GATCTTCGCCACCTGGCCTTCGCGGATCTCGATGTCGATCGCCACGCGGTTGCGTTCCAGCCGCACCACGTGCGGGATCACCGAGACGCTGTACTTGCCGCGGTTGTAGTACTGGTGGATCAGTTCCTGCTGCACGTTGTCCAGCGCCAGCCGGTCGAAGGTCTCGCCCTCAGCCAGGCCGATCGACTTCAGGCCCTTCATCAGGTCGTCGGTCTTGATGTCCTTGTTGCCGCGGATGGTGAGCTTGGCGATCGAGGGCCGCTCCACCACCTTGATCACCAGGATGTTGCCGTCGCGCTCTATCTCCACGTCGCTGAAGAACTTGGTCTGGTACAGCGCACGGATCGCCCGTTGCGCCACGGAGTCGGTCATCCGGTCGCCGCGGCTGATCGGCAGGTAGTTGAACACCGTGCCGGCGGAGATGCGGCTGAGGCCGTCGATGCGGATGTCCGAGATCACGAACGGATCGAAGGCGAGCGCGTTGGCGGAGAGGGAGGCAAGCAGGAGCAGGGCGGCGATACGCTTCATCGTCGGTTCCGATGGATGGTTTCGATCAGGCCGCGGGCCCGATCAAGGCACGCGACAGGGCAGGACCCCGTCGCGAGAAAGAACAGGTGCCCGCAAGGGGCGCCGGATACAGCAAGCCGCCGCGCGATGGCGCGGCCGGCACGAACGTTTGCGGCGTCGACGAACCGTGGGTGCGGATCATCGGCGTCACGACACCAACAGGCGATGGATGTCGTTGTAGAACACCAGGCCCATCAGGCTGAACAGCAGCACCAGGCCGATGTACTGGCCGATCGCCATGGCCTGCTCGCTGAGCGGGCTGCCCTTGACCAACTCGATAAGGTAATACAGCAGGTGGCCACCATCCAAGACGGGGATGGGCAGCAGGTTCAGCACCGCCAGGCTCAGCGACACCGTGGCGAGGAACTGCAGGAACCAGGCCAGGCCCATGTGGGCGCTGGCATTGGCCATCTGCGCGATGCCGATCACGCTGGACAGGTTCTTGGTCGAGGCCTCGCCACCCAGCATCTTGCCAACCATGCCGAAGTATTGCGTGAGGTTGTGCCAGGTGCCCTCCAGCGCGGCGCCGAACGCGCGCACCGGGCCGTAACGCAGCGTGGCGGCCTCCATCGGTGGTGCGCTGATACCGATCATCCAGCTGGCGGGCTGGCCTTGCAGGGACTCGCGCTTCGCCGTGACTTCCAGCGGGATCGTCTGGCCGTTGCGCTCAACCACGATCGCCAGCTTCGGCGACACGGCCGCACTCTGCTGCACCAGCTTGCCCACTGCTTCGAAGTCCGGCACCGGCTTGCCGTCTACGCTGAGGATGCGGTCGCCGCCCTGCATGCCGGCCAGCGCGGCCGGCTGGTCGTCCAGCACGGTGGCGGCCACCGGCGGCGGCGCTGCCAGTTGCAGGCCCAGGGGAGCGAGGTATTGATCGATGGGTCGGCCGGGCGGCAACTGGTTCAGCGGCAGCAGCACCTGCCGCTGTGTGCCGTCGGGGTCGCGCACGCTCATCGGCAGCGGGGTACGACCCAGCAGGGCATTGGCGATAGCGTCCAGCGAATCGCTCCAGGTATCCACCTCGCGGCCGTCGATGCTCAGGATGCGGTCGCCCGGCCGGATGCCGGCTACTGCCGCGATGCTCTGCGGCTTGGCGGTGACGATCGGTGCCGCGTCGGGCCGGCCCAACATGAACATCAGCCACAGCGCGGCCACGGTGAAGATCAGGTTGAAGCCCGGCCCGGCCAGCACGATCAGGATGCGCTTCCACACCGGTTGGACGGTGAACTCCTGGCTCTGCAACTGCGGCGGCACCACGCCTTCGCGCGCGTCCAGCATCTTCACGTAGCCGCCCAGCGGGATCGCGGCGATCTGGTATTCGGTGCCGTCGCGGCCGATGTGTTTCCACACTGCCTTGCCGAAGCCCACCGAGAAGCGCAGCACTTTGACGCCGCAACGGCGCGCGACCCAGTAATGGCCGAACTCATGGAAGGTCACCAGCACGCCGAGCGTGACCAGCAACCAGAATACCGAGCCGAAGAAGGGAGTCATCAAACGCCGTGGCAGGAAAACATCGGTGACAGGATATCAGCAAGCCCGCTGCAACAGGCGTCGGGTCATGGCCCGGGCCTGGTTGTCGCGCGCTACCAGCGATTCCACATCGACCACGGCTTGCGGCGGCAGTTCCGCAAGCACGCCCTCCACCACTTCGGCGATTGCCAGGAAGGGCAAGGCACCGGCCAGGAAGGCCTCCACCGCCACCTCGTTCGCCGCGTTCAGGATCGCGGGCGCGTCGCCGCCCGCGCGCAGCGCCTGGAAGGCGAGGGCGAGGCAGCGGAAGGTGTCCAGGTCCGGCGCCTCGAACTCGAGCGCGCCGCAGGTGGGGAGGTGCAGCGGTGGCACGCCGGACTCCAGCCGCTCCCGCTCCGGCCAGGCCAGCGCGTGGGCGATCGCGGTGCGCATGTCGGGGTTGCCGAGTTGCGCCAGCACCGAGCCGTCCACGTATTCCACCAGCGAATGCACCAGGCTCTGCGGGTGCACCAGCACCTCGATCGCGTCGGCCGGCGCGCCGAACAGATGGTGCGCCTCGATCACCTCCAGGCCCTTGTTCATCAGGGTGGCCGAATCCACCGAGATCTTGCGGCCCATCGACCACTTGGGATGCTTGCAGGCCTGATCGGGCGTCACCGCCGCCAGCTGGGCGCGGGTGCGGCCGCGGAACGGGCCGCCGGAAGCGGTGAGGATCAGCCTGCGCACTCCGCTGGCCTGCAGGTCGGGGCGGCCGCCGGGCAGGCATTGGAAGATCGCGTTGTGCTCGGAGTCGACCGGAATCAGTTCGCCGCCGCCGGCGCGCAGCGCCTCCAGCAGCAACGGGCCGGCCAGCACGATGGACTCCTTGTTTGCCAGCAGCAGGCGCTTGCCGGCACGCGCCGCGGCGAGCGTGGAGTCCAGCCCCGCGGCGCCCACGATCGCGGCGACCATGGTGTCGCACAGCGCGCCGGATGCGGCGGCGCTGAGCGCGGCATGGCCGCTGGCCACCTCGCAGCGCACGCCGGCGGCAGCAAGCCGGCGCGCCAGCTCGCCTTCCAGCGCGGGATCGGCGATCACCGCCAGCTCGGGGCGGTGCAGGGCGCACAGTTCGGCGAGTGCCGCCACGTTGCTGTGCGCGCTCAGCACGCTGGCGTGGAAGCGATCCGGATGCCGCGCGATCACGTCCAACGTGCTGGCGCCGATCGAACCAGTGGCGCCGAGTACCGCAACCCGTTTCATCGCCGCGACCTCATCTCACAAGCCCAGCAGCCACAGGCCCAGGGCGAACACCGGCAGTGCCGCGAACACGCTGTCCATCCGGTCCAGCAGACCGCCATGGCCGGGGAACAGGTCGCCCGAGTCCTTCACCTGGGCGTGGCGCTTCATCAGGCTTTCCAGCAAGTCGCCCACGATCGAGGCGGCCACCGTGAACACGGCCAGCACGCCCAGGCCCAGCATCGCTGTGCCGCGCACGCCGAGCAAGCCGCCGCCGGCCAGGGCGACCAGCACGCCGGCGACCAATGCACCATATGCCCCTGCGCGGGTCTTGCCGGGGCTGATCTGCGGCGCCAGCTTGCGCTTGCCGAACCTGCGTCCGCTGAAATACGCACCGATGTCGGCGGCCCACACGATCAGCAGCGCCAGCAGCATCCACCAGTGACCGTGCGGCTCGCGGCCGTGCAGGGCGATCAGGGCGATCCAGGCGGGGAACAGCACGAAGGCGCCGGCCAGGAGCTTCAGCGCACGGTTCTCACTTGTCGGCGCCGCGCCGTACGCAAAGTGGCGCAGCCATACGCAGGCCAGCACCCACCAAGCCACGCCCAGTGCAAGCAACAGCGGGGTCGCCGGACCGGCATGCACGGACCACAGCAGCGCGAACGCCACGACGGCGGCCACGAGCAGGGCGATGCGCATGGCCGTCTGCCGCACGCCTGCAAGGCGCGCCCATTCTTCCAGCGCGCCTAGGAATACCGCGACGCCGACCACGGCGAACCACGGGGTGGGCAGCAGCAGGATGATCAGGATCACCAGCGGCGCGAGCAGCAAGGCGGTGACGACGCGCTGGAACAGCATGTTTATCCTTGGGTCCTGGTGTGGGTCCTGGTGGCGGCGACCTGTTCGCCGGTGCCGCCGTAGCGGCGTTCGCGCCGGCCGTAGTCCTCGATCGCCCGGTGCAGGCTGGCCTGGTCGAAGTCCGGCCACAGGGTATCGGTGAAATGCAGTTCGGCATAGGCCGCCTGCCACAGCAGGAAGTTGCTGAGGCGGTACTCGCCACCGGTACGGATGAACAGGTCCAGTGGTGGCAGCTCGGCCAGGCACATACGGGAATCCAGCGCGGCCTCGTCGATCGCCTCGGCGCGCAGCTCGCCGCGCGCCACCGCGGCAGCGGCCTGGCGCGCGGCCTGCACGATGTCCCAGCGGCCGCCGTAGTTCACCGCCACATTGAGGTGCAGCTTGCGGTTGCCGGCGGTGCGCGCCATCGCGGCCAGCATGCGCTCGCGCAGCGGCGCGTCGAACGCGGCGAGTTCGCCAACGAAACGCAGTCGTACGCCCTGGGCGTGCAGTTCGTCGGTTTCCTTGTCCAGTGCACGCACGAACAGCGCCATCAGCGCGCCGACTTCCTCCTCGGGACGTCGCCAGTTCTCGCTGGAAAAAGCAAACAGGGTGAGTGCCTCGACGCCCTCGCGCAGGCAGCCTTCCACCACCTCGCGTACCGCCTTGCGGCCGGCGTTGTGGCCAAAGCTGCGCGGCCGGTGGCGCAGCTTCGCCCAGCGGCCGTTGCCGTCCATCACGATGGCGATGTGGCGGGGGATGGCGGGCTTGGAAGTCATGGTGAGAAGCGAGGTGGTCCCTCTCCCGGGCGGGGAGATGCGGCCCCGAAGGGGCGGATGAGGGGCGGGTGCTCGCCTTGCCGCTGGTTGGAGCGCGCGCTGTTGCAGAGGTGTCGCAAGATTGGCCCCTCTCCCTTTGCCCTCTCCCCGGCGGGGAGAGGGGAACACGTGGTGCCGTGCGGGTTCGTTGCCGCAAGCGTCGAGGAGGCCTGCTCGCCTCGACTTCGCTGTGGCGCTTGTTACATGGACATCAGCTCGTCTTCCTTGGCCTTCACCACGCCGTCGACATCTTTCACGAAGCGGTCGGTGAGCTTCTGGATCTCGTCGTCGGCGCGGCGCTCCTCGTCCTCGCTGATCTGCTTGTCCTTGAGCAGGTCCTTCACCTTCTGCATGGCGTCGCGGCGCACGTTGCGGATCGCGATCTTCGCGTTCTCGCCCTCGTGCGACACGTGCTTGGCCAGCTCACGGCGGCGCTCCTCGGTGAGCGGCGGCATGTTGAGGCGGATCACGGTGCCGGCGGTGGTGGGCGTGATGCCGATGTCCGAGGCCAGGATGGCCTTTTCGACCGGGCCGACCAGGCTCTTGTCGAACGGCGTGATGATGATGGAGCGCGAGTCGCCCAGGGCGACCGAGGCCACCTGGTTCAGCGGCATCTCCGAGCCGTAGGCGGGTACCTTGATGCCGTCCACCAGCGCGGTGCTGGCGCGGCCGGTGCGCAGGCGGGTGAGCTCGTGCCTGAGCGCATCGATGCTCTTGCCCATGCGGGTCTGGGCATCGGTCTTGATGTCGTTGATCATGGGCGTTTCCCGGTGGAACTGGTCAGCCGGCGAGTATAGCAGCGCTGGCCGCCGCAGCCGGGCGTGGGCGGCGGCCGGTCCCAGGCCGGTCAGTTGTGGACCAGGGTGCCTACCGGTTCGCCGCGCATGATGCGCATCAGGTTGCCCGGCACCGTCATGTCGTAGATGCGCAGCGGCATGTCGTGGTCGCGGCACAGGGCAATGGCGGCGGTGTCCATCACCTTGAGGTTGCGCTGGATTACCTCGTTGTAGCTCAGGTCGTCGTAGCGCGTGGCATCCGGGTGGCGGGCAGGGTCGGCGGTGTAAACGCCATCGACCTTGGTGGCCTTGAGCAGCAGGTCCGCGCCGATCTCCACCGCACGCAGGGCGGCAGCCGAGTCGGTGGTGAAGAACGGGTTGCCGGTGCCGGCCGCGAACAGCGCGATGCGGCCCTTCTCGATGTGGCGGATCGCGCGGCGGCGGATGAAGTCCTCGGCCACGTCGTGGATCTGGATCGCGCTCATCACGCGGGCGTAGCCTTTGCGTTTCTCGATCGCGTCGGCCAGCGCCAGCGCGTTCATCACGGTGGCCAGCATGCCCATGTGATCGCCGGTGACGCGGTCCATGCCTGACGCGGCCAGGCCCTCGCCGCGGAAGATGTTGCCGCCGCCGATCACCACGCCGACTTCCACGCCGGCCTTGTGCACTTCGATGATCTCGTCGGCCAGCCGCCCGATCACCTTCGGGTCGATGCCGTAGTCGGCCTCGCCCATCAGCGCCTCGCCGGAGAGCTTGAGCAGAATGCGGCGGTACTTGGGCTGGTCGCTCATGGGATCTCCGGATTGTGTTGGCGCAAACCGGCGCATTGTAGCGAGTGCGGCTGAACGCAGCGAATTCATGCGTGCGATCCGGGCATCGCAAGACGGCGGGACCGCCGTTTTGCGCGCCCGCAGGGCCGGCGTCGGCAAGGTTGCGCCATAAAAAAGGCGGAGCCGCGAGGGCTCCGCCTGTTCGTGGCGCGAGGCCGGGATCAGGCGAGGTTCTTCGCCGCGAATTCCCAGTTGACCAGGTTCCAGAACGCTTCCAGGTACTTCGGGCGGGCGTTGCGGTAGTCGATGTAGTAGGCGTGTTCCCACACGTCCACGGTGAGCAGCGGCTTGTCGCTGCCGGTGATCGGTGTGGCCGCGTTGGAGGTGTTGACGATGCCCAGCGCGCCGTCCGGGCGCTGCACCAGCCAGGTCCAGCCTGAGCCGAAGTTGCCGGCGGCGGACTTGGTGAACTCCTCCTTGAACTTCTCGAACGAGCCGAACGCCTTGTTGATCGCGTCGGCCAGCTTGCCGGTCGGTTCCTTGCCGCCCTTCGGGCTCAGCGAGTGCCAATAGAAGGTGTGGTTCCAGATCTGCGCAGCGTTGTTGAACACACCGCCGGAGGACTTCTTGATGATGTCCTCCAGGGCGGCGCCTTCGAACTCGGTGCCCTCGATCAGCTTGTTGAGGTTGGTCACGTAGGCCTGGTGATGCTTGCCGTAGTGGTACTCCAGCGTCTCGGCGGAGATGTGCGGTTCGAGCGCGTTCTTTTCGTAGGGCAGCGGGGGAAGTTCGATCGCCATGAGTGGCTCCTTGACGGTGGCTGGAAGAAGGGGAGACGGCGGCCGACGGTCGCCGATCATCGGCTGATACAATACCGGTCCGCCTGCATTGTAAAGATGAAGCATCCAGCCATGGACGTAAACGAGCGAATCAAGTCGCTGCTCGCCGCGCACCCGATCGTGCTCTTCATGAAGGGCACGCCGGAATTTCCGATGTGCGGCTTTTCCAGCCGCGCCGCGCAGGCGCTGCAGCAGGCCGGCGCGCCGTTCCATGCGGTGAACGTGCTGGCCGACCCGGAGATCCGCGCCGCGTTGCCGCACTACGCGAACTGGCCGACCTTCCCGCAGCTGTTCATCGAGGGCGAACTGATCGGCGGCTGCGACATTGTGGTGGACCTGCAGGCTTCCGGCGAGCTGGCGCGCATGGCCGGCGACGTGACCGGGACGGCGCAGGAATGACGCTGCCGACGGCGCGCCTCCCCGCGGGCTGGATGCCTGCAAGCGACACGCTGGCCGGTCGCGTGGTGCTGGTCACCGGCGCCTACGGCGGCCTGGGCGGCGCGGTGGCGCGCGCAGCGACGCGCGCCGGCGCCACCGTGGTGGTCAGCGGCAAGCGCAAGCGCCAGCTGGAACAGCTGTACGACGCGATGCTGGCCGAAGGCCTGGCCGAGCCGGTGATCCATCCGCTGGACATGGAAACCGCTACGCCGCGCGAATACACTGCGCTGGCCGACGGCCTGCGCCACGATTTCGGCCGGCTGGACGGCATCGCGCACTGCGCCGCCAGCTTCGCCGGGCTCACCCCGATCGGCATGCACAAGCCCGACGACTGGCTGCGCGCGATGCACGTCAACGTCAATGCGCCGTTTGCGCTGACCCAGGCCTGTCTGCCGTTGCTGCAGGAGGCGGCCGACAGCGCGGTGGTGTTCGTGCTGGACGATCCGGCGCGGCTCGCACGCGCGCACTGGGGTGCCTACGGTGCCTCGAAGGCGGCACTGGAGCGTTTCGCCGCCATCCTGCACGAGGAGACCGACGAGAGCCCGCTGCGCGTGCACACACTGTTGCCTGCGCCCATGCGCACCCGGCTGCGCCGGCAGGCGTATTTCGGTGAGGACACCACGCAGCACCCGTTGCCGGATGCGACCGCGGACGCCATGGTCTGGCTGCTCGGCGCGCAGGCCGCGCCCGTGCGTGGCCATGTGCTCGATCTGCGGGATGCGGCATGACGCACGGACCGATCTTCCACCGCCAGTCCGGGGAGCGCTGATGGAAACGCAGATGACCACCCTGGCGGCGGGAATCATGCTGTTCCTGATCATGGACCCGCTGGGCAACATCCCGATCTTCCTCAGTCTGCTCAAGGACGTGCCGCCCAAGCGCCGCCGGCACGTGATGGTGCGCGAGCTGCTGATCGCGCTGGGCGTGCTGCTGGGTTTCCTGCTGGGCGGGCAGGTGCTGCTGAACCTGCTGCAGCTGAAGTCCGACTCGATCAGCATCGCCGGCGGCATCGTGCTGTTCCTGATCGGCATCCGCATGGTGTTTCCGCCGGCGGACGGCGGCGGCATCTTCGGCAAGTCCGGTAGCGGCGAACCCTTCATCGTGCCGATGGCGATCCCCGGCGTGGCCGGCCCCTCGGCGATGGCGGCGCTGCTGCTGCTCACCAACACCCAACCGGGGCGCACTGCCGACTGGGCGATCGCGCTGATCGGCGCCTGGCTGGCCACGGCGGTGATCCTGCTGTGCTCCACTTACCTGTTCCGCTGGCTGGGCGAGAGCGTGCTGACCGCGCTGGAGCGCGTGATGGGCATGCTGCTGATCGCACTGTCCGTGCAGATGTTCCTGGGTGGCGTGGCGGCCTATCTGCACCTGCGCGTCTGAGCCACGCCGCTACCCCGGTGTATTACGCCGGGCGCCGTAAATTGCGCGGCAGCCGCGGGCGTGCCGTCGTGACCTGATCATGACGAGGCAGCCGTTCCGGATATCGGCCGGCGTCGATGCCGGCGTACGGATGGGGGTGAGCGGGTTGGTCGGGACGCGAGGCTTTTTCTGCCGCAGCGGCTTGGTGCTGCTGAACTGCATGCTTGAAGCCGTCCAGGCACGCCAGCTATCTCGGCGAGACAGTTATGGCGGCGTGAAGCAGTTGCGAAACTGTCATACAATGCCGTTAAAGTCCGTTTAACAACTGATTGGCAGGCGGGGTGGCCCCGTCACCGTCGTATCCAGGACAAAAGCACTGGGGAAACCGTGGACTCGTCCACCCGGATTGCCGGGAGGCGAGCTGTTCGGTTTCGTCCGCAAGAAATTTCGTTGTGAACTTGAGGGAACATCATGAACAATCGAATCCGCGCCAGCGTCCTGCCGCTGGCGATTGCCTCCCTGCTTGCCACGGCTACCGTGCCGGCACTCGCCCAGGACACCTCGTCCTCGATCAGTGGCCGCGTGCTCGACGCTGGCGGCCAGCCGGTTGCCGGCGCCACTGTGCAGATCGTGCATGAACCGTCGGGTACCACCAAGATCACCGTCACCGACGCCAGCGGCCGCTACGCCGCGCAAGGCCTGCGCGTGGGCGGCCCGTTCGACGTTACCGTGTCCAAGGCGGGCATGGCCCAAGCCGAGCAGAAGAACGTCTACCTGCAGCTCGGCCAAGCCTCGGCGATCAACCTGACCATGGGCTCTGACGTCAAGGCCAAGAACCTGGCCGGCGTGACCGTGTCCGCATCTGCGCTGACGCAGGTGTTTACTCCGGACAACAAGGGCTTGTCGACCAATGTCTCCGGCCGCCAGCTCGAGACCACCCCGCAAGGCAACCGCTCGATCGACGACATCGCGCGCCTCGACCCGCGCATCAACGTCTCCGACCAGGGCGACGGCTCCATCTCGATGGCCGGCCTGCCGAACCGCTACAACAACATCAGCGTGGACGGCATCGGCCAGGGCGACCCCTTCGGCCTGAACGCCAACGGCCTGCCCTACCAGGGTTCGCCGATCTCGGTGGACACCATCGCCGAGTACAACATTTCGACCGCCAACTACGACGTGTCCTCCGACACCGTCGGCGCCGACATCAACGCGGTCACCAAATCGGGCACCAACCAGTTCCATGGTTCGGTCTACTACGCCTTCCGCAATGCCAGCAGCATGGTGGGCGACGCGGGCTGGCTGCAGAGCAGCGATCCCGGCTACAAGTACAAGGGCTACAAGAAGGACTGGACCGGAGGCTTCACCTTGGGCGGTCCCATCGTCAAGGACAAGCTGTTTTTCTTCGTCTCCGCCGAGAAGGAGCAGACCAGCGGCATCGGCGCCGACTCCGCCAACGGCCTGGATTCGTCCCTGGGCTCGGGTGCCTCGACCTCCAACAACGTCTCCCCCGGCGACCTGCAGAAGGTGATCGACACCGCCAACCAGCTGGGCTTGAAGCCGGGCAGTTTCACCAGCAACGGCGTGGCGCTGAACGACAAGCGCTACCTGGCCAAGCTGGACTGGAACATCACCGACAACCACCGCGCCAGCCTGACCTACCAGCGCACCAAGGAAAGCCAGCCGATCATCCAGGGCAACGGCTCCAACACGGTCGGCCTGAGCAGCTACTGGTACACCAAGAACAGCCTGACCCAGAACGCAGCCCTGCAGTTCTTCGACGATTGGTCCGATAGCTTCTCGACCGAGGCGAAGATCGGCTACCAGAAGTTCACCCAGAACCGCGCCGGTTTTGCCAACCAGCCGCAGGTGCAGGTCTACCTGGGCAACTCCAGCAATGCCCCGTCGGTCTATCTGGGCGAGGACCAGTACAGCCACTACAACGCGATCCAGACCAAGAATTGGTCGCTGTTCCTGGCCGGCACCTACTATCTGGGCGACCACACCCTGAAGGGCGGCATCGACTACCAGCGCGATGACATCTTCAACCTGTTCGGTCGCACCGAGTTCGGTTCCTACACCTTCTATGGCCTGAACAATTTCGCCGCCGGCAACTACAACTCGTACTTCCTGTACCAGCCGGCCAACGGCTACACGCTCAACGACGTGGCGGCCAAGTGGGTGTACAGCCAGTACAGCCCGTTCCTGCAGGACACCTGGCAGGTCAACAACAACCTGTCGGTGACCTACGGCGTGCGCGTGGACATCCCGAACTCCGACCACAAGCCGCTGTACAACGCCGCTTTCCAGCAGGCCTTCGGCTTTCCGAACAACAGCACGCTGGGTTCCAGGAACCGCGTGGTGGAGCCGCGCCTGTCGTTCAACTACAACTTCGACACCACGCGCATGATGCAGTTGCGCGGCGGCTTCGGCCTGTTCCAGACCCTCCCGCCGACGGTGTGGATGACCAATCCGTACCAGAACAACGGCCTGACGGTGGCGAGCTATTCCTCGTTCAATCCGGCCTCGGCTCCGTTCAGCTCCGATCCGAACAGCCAGAACCGGCCGGCGGGCAATGGCAGCGTCAGCGGCGTGGTCGACACCATCGACCCGAACTTCAAGCTGCCCACCGTGTGGAAGAGCAGCCTGGCGCTGGACAGCGAGCTGCCGTGGTGGGGCCTGATCGGTTCGGTCGAGCTGCAGCACATCAAGACGCGTGATGGCATCTACTATCAGGCCATTAACATCGGCGCGCCGACGCACGATGCCAACGGCAACCCGATCCTGCTGCCCGACGGCCGCTTGCAATACTGGAAGACCCCGGGCGAGACCGCCAGCAAGGACGCCAACTACTATCGCAACTACGCGTTCGACAAGTACTCGACCCTGCTGACCAACACCCACAAGGGCAAGGCCGACAGCCTGACCCTGGCACTGTCCAAGCCGTTCTCCGATGACTGGTTCGGCAACGTCAGCCTGACCTTCAACCACGCCACCGAGGTGAACCCGGGCAACAGCTCGCAGGCTTCCTCGGGCTACAAGTACGTGGTGCGCACCAACGCCAACGAGGAAGTGGCCGGCACCGCCGACCGCAACATAGCCAAGGTGCTGAAGGCCTCGCTGACCTGGCAGCACGCCTTCTTCGGCGACTACAAGACCTCGGTCTCGGCCTTCTACACCGGCCACACCGGCCTGCCGTACAGCTGGATCTTCTCCGGCGACGTCAACGGCGACGGCATCACCTACGAAGATCCGGTCTACATCCCGACGTTGAACGACTCGAAGGTGAGCTATGGCAGCGCCAGCCAGAAGGTCGTCCAGCAGTTCCAGGACTTCATCAGCAGCGATTCGTACCTGAGCGCGCACCGCGGCCAGATCGCCTCGCGCAACGGCGCCCGTTCGCCGTGGGTGAACGAGCTGGACATGGCCTTCCAGCAGGAAATCCCGGGGTTGTTCAAGGGCAACAAGGGCATCGTCCGCCTGGACGTCTACAACTTCCTGAACCTGCTGGACAAGAAGTGGGGCGACACGCGCTACGCCGTCTACGGTACGCGCACGCTGGCCGGCTACAACGGCGTCAACGCCCAGGGCCAGTACGTGTACTCGCTGCCCACCGACAAGTACGGCAACTACCAGGCGCAGCCGCTGACCACCTATGACGCGGGCAGCAACCAGACCCGCACCGTGTCGCGCTGGTCCGCCATGCTGACCTTGAAATACACGTTCTGATCGCGTCGGCCATCCGGTCCGGCGAACCGGCGCCCGCAAGGGCGCCGGTTTTTTTGTGGGTGCGCCCGGCAGGGCGCACCTGCTTGGAGGTGAAAGTCCTCTACTCACCCGGCAAGGGGAAGAGTTAGCGGAAGGCAAGGGCGTCTCGGGTGACTGGGCGTCTGGAGGAAGCCGGAAGC
>Ga0187815_10001071_pt1 | contig 12998 bp, 10 predicted proteins | sample NC_S_5_FD_132962 | JGI IMG/M metagenome (GOLD analysis project Ga0187815, IMG submission 132962) | Wetland sediment microbial communities from Neuse River Estuary, North Carolina, USA - ASW-S_5 | ecosystem: Environmental > Aquatic > Freshwater > Wetlands > Sediment | place: USA: North Carolina...
CTAGTACGGCAGCCGCCAATAAGGGTCTGACCTGGCCGGATGGGTGGGGTGCAGGAGATTCCTGTGACGTGAGCGCAGCCGCCCGCGATCATGTTGTTTGTGAGGACAAATGAACAGAGGGCGGCTGCTGCTGCCAGGATAGGCGCGCGGACGGCGCTGCGGGAACGATCGGATCTGATGAGCGCGCTGAGGTCGTGCTTCTCGCGGACGCAGACGTGGCTGCAGGCGGGGAAGTACGTGAATGCGCTGGCCAGCGAGCTGCCGTCACGGAACGGCTGGTCGATCGCCGAGCATTGCGGGGACCGGTCGCCGGACTGCGCGCAGCGGCTGCTGTACCGGGCGTCGTGGGATGAGACGGCGGCGATGAGCCAGGTCAGGAAGCATGCCGCAGCGGGCCTGGACGGGGCGGTGCGGCGCTGCCGCGCGAAGCGGATGGCCGTGGGGGCGCTGGACGAGACGGGCCAGGAGAAGCAGGGGTCCTGCACGGCCGGCGTCAAGCGGCAGTACATGGGCTGCGCGGGCCGGGTCGCGAACGGGATCAACACGGTTCACCTGTCCTACGTCCGGGAGAAGACGGGCCACGCGCTGATCGGCGCCCGGCAGTGGATCCCGGAAGAGCAGGTCAAGGACCCGGTGAAGTCCCTGGTCACGGGGCTTCCGCCGGACCTGCGGTTCCGCACCAAGGGGCAGCTGGCCATCGACGTCCTGACCGATGCTTATGCGGACGGCCTGGCGTTCGACTTCATCTGCGGCGACGAGGTCTACGGCAGCTGCACCGAACTGCGCCGCTTCCTCGAGCAGCGCGGGCAGGCCTACGTGCTGCGCGTCGCGTCCTCCTTCATGATCACCCTCGCCGTCGGCACCCGGATGACCTGCGCGGATGCCGTGAAGAGGCTGCTGAAGGACAAGGACCGCCGCTGGGAGGTCCGCTCCGCCGGCACGGGATCCAAGGGCGAGCGCTGGTACGCCTGGGCCTGGATCGCCACCGCCTCCCCCCGTCACTCACTGCTGGTCCGCCGCCACCTGAAGACCGGCGAGCTGGCCTTTCACTACTGCTTCGTGCCCGAGGACCAGCTGGTGTCAAAGACCCTGCTGATCAGGGCAGCAGGGCTGAGATGGCCAGTGGAAGAAGGATTCGAGTTCGGAAAGGACTACTTCGGCCTGGACCAGTGCCAGGCCCGGCTCTACGCCGCGATCCTCCGCCACCTCGTGCTCGTCATGGCCGCCCTCGCCATCTGCGCTGTTACCGCCGCCTGGCTCAGGAACCGCACCGGCACCCAGGCGCCGCCGCCCGTCAGGCCGGACGAGCCGCCGCCCCGAGACCCCGGCCTCATCCCGCTCACGGTCCACGAGGTGAAGCGGCTGCTCGCCGCCGTCCTCCGCCAGCCAGACCCACCCGGCCACGCCGCCCGCTGGCTCGAATGGAGACGCCGCCACCAGGCACGATCACGCTGGTTCCACCAGCGTGCACGCCTGGCGCGCAGCTATTCCCTGGTCAGCTAGCGATTGGCGGCTGCCGTACTAGGCCAGGCAACCTGATTCGCGAAGCTGTCGTCTTAGCGGTGATCGCGGACAATAGGAGGTTGCATGGATAAACGGCAAACGCGAGCCTTCGAGGAGTTCGCCGCCGGGTCCGGAGCTGAATTGCTGCGGATCGCGACACTGCTCACGCCCGACCCGCATACCGCCGAAGACGTCTACCAGGAAACGCTGCAACGGCTCGCGGCGCGCTGGTCCCGGGTGGATAACCCCAAGGCGTTCTGCCGCCGGGTCATGTACAACATCGTCGTCGACCAGACGCGGGCACGAGCACGGCGGCCGCAGGAGCTACGGCTTTTCGAGACCGGGGAGAAGAGCGACCCGCGGTCCGCGGATCCGCATCACTCCATCGAGCTGTGGCCCTCGCTGCGCGCGGCGCTCGACAGCCTCACCGTCCAGCAGCGCACGGTCCTCGTGCTGCGCTACTTCGACGACCGCAGCGAGGCCGAGGTGGCCAGGCTGCTCGGCATCTCCGCCGGGACCGTCAAGAGCACGGCCTCGCGCGCCATCGCGCACTTGCGTGATTTCCCCGGCCTCGCCGCCATATTCGTGACCACTGACAGCATGCTGTGAAAGGACCCACAATGACCGCCACTGATGAAGACATCGTCCGTGACCTGCTGCACCGCTGCACCGACCACGTGCGCCCGCCCGCGTCCATCGCGACCGGGGTGGTGGCCCGCCAGCGCTACCGGGACCGGCGCCGCCGGGTGGTGTCCCTCGCGGCTACGGGCGCGGCGCTTGGCACCGCGGCCGGCGTGATCGCTATGGTCCCGGGACACTCAGCCCCGGCGCCGGGCGGGACCGGCGCGTCCGGCGGGCCGGTGATCAGGCTGACAGCGGACCAGCGCGTTCTGTACCACCTCAGTTCCGTCGCGGCCAGCCAGCAGCAGGCCCAGGGCCGTTACGCGGTGATGAGCACGGAGGGGACCGATGTGCAGGACACCTCAGTCATCGACAGCCTCACCGGGAACATGTGGTCTTACCAGGACGGCAGCGACGGCACACCGTCCGGCAAGGGGTACACCCCGCGCTACTCGCCGACCGCCGCACAGTTCGCGGCCATGCGCACCAGCCCGGCCGCGCTGCGCGCCGCCCTCATCAGCCTGTGGGAAAAGCAGACAGGTCCGGCCCCGGGCCCGGTCAGGAAGACCAGCGGCGCCACGCCCGTCCCGCGCCCGGTGGCGGAGAGCCAGGATGACATGGTGTTCCAGCAGGCGAGCGACCTCCTCTGGAACCCGCTCGTCCGCCCGGCCCTGCGCTCGGCGCTGTACAAGGTGCTCGCGACCGTGCCGGGGGTGACGGTCAATCCCGCGGCGCGCGACAGCACCGGGCGGCCAGCTGTGGAGATCAGCCGCACTGACAACAGCGGGCTCCCCGGCGGCAAGCCGGACGGGATCAGCTACGCCACCTACGAGAGCCCCGCTACCGGGGCCGTCCTCGAATCGACGGTCACCTACCCGCCGGGCTCTGACATCGTCACTCCCCAGGACCCGCACGGCAACGGCACCGTGGTCGACACGACCGTGTACCTGAACGTCACCTGGGCCAGCGCCGTCCCCGCCGACCCCTACGGGGCTGACAGTCCCGCGTGACGCTCCGGCATCGAGCAGCCGCTAGAGGACGTTTATCGCGCGGGCGATTACGAGCGCGGCCAGGACAATCGAGCCGGATGCCTCCATCATCATGAGCAGCTTGGCCCATGGCTTGACGGCCGAGATGTCCGTGGGGCTGATCGCGGTTGCGGTCCAGAAGGCCAGCGAAAGGTAGTCGACGAACCGCGGCACCCAGGTGGCCGACACGTAGTCCGTATGCTGCATCTCCGGGAAGACGAACGCCGGGTTCTCGTAAGGGTGATGTGCCCGGGCGGCGGCGCCGCCGCGGTCGAGGTCCCAGTACCAGAGCGCGAAGGCGATCACGTTCGTCGCCCAGATCACGGCACCGGCGGCAAGCAGGCCGCCCGGGTGATTGGCGAAAAGCTTGTTGTTGGTCAGGATTTCCACGACGAGCCGGACGGCGGCGACCAGGTTGGCCAGGGTGATGAGCGCGATGACGCCGCTGGTGACGATCCGCAGCCAGGCTTTCTGCCGGTCGATGCGGCCCGGGTCCCCGATGATGAGCACCGCGACCAGCGCGAGCAGTACGGCCGGGACCAGCCAGGCGGGCTGGACCCGATAGCGGGCTGGCAGCGCCACGTGCAGGCCGGCGGCGACGACGATGGCTGTGGCGACCGGCCACCAGTGCTCGCCCCGCTCGGCAGCGGGAGCCCGTTCAGTCGCGGGCCCAGACGCCGGTCTCTGTTCGGTGGCCATATTCGATGATGAGTTGGCGGCGCCGCGGTGAAATCATCCCGGATGGATGATGTCTTCCCGGTTGCGGGGCTGAGCCGGTGAGGCCCGGAAGTCGGCCGAGAGGATATCCAGGCTCAGCGCCAGGATCCAGAGCGGGAACAGCAACTCCACCCAGGGGGAGATCCCTATCCCGACCAGCAGCACCAGTGCGCAAGCCAGCCCGGCGAGCGTGAGCCATCGCGCCACGATCTGGGTGCGGCGCGCGATGGTCACCGTGGTAAGGGTGAACACTGCCGCCATCCGCATGGAGTAGACGTTCAGCAGGCCCGTGGTGATGTTGTGGCTCAGCGCCAAGGTGCCCGATCCTGGCAGTCCGGATGACGTCGCGCTCGCGACGTTGGCGCCGGCCACGGCCGCGGCCACGAACAGCATGCCGACGAACAGCAGGCCGCTGCCAAGGAACACAGTGGCGAAGAAGCGATCTTCGCGTTCGCCGATCCGGTCCCGCAGCACCCCGATGAACCACAAGAAGGCGATCCCGGCGAACGGGACGAGGTTCAGTCCGACGGCCACCGCGGCTCTGCGCCCGGAATCGGTCAGCCACGTCCCGGCGGCGGCGGGAGTGGCCGGGGCCGAGAGCCTGAGCAGCGTCAGCGCGGTGATCATGAGTACGGAAAAGATGATCCCCGCGACTGCGGCCGCCCGGGGCGTTCTCAGCGGACTCCCGGCCCGCAGCGGATCTTGGCCCATCGATGCCTCGGTCATGGGCTTCCCCCTTTCCGGCTCCCGGCCTGGCCCACGGAAGGTACCCTCCGTCTGCTGTTTGCTGAGTCCGGGTCAGTGTGCCCGCCCGGCAGGCCCGCGTCATCAGCCCTTGAGGATGAAACCGGTAACCCACCTTCGCGGGTATGTCAGTCTCCCTGCACCGCGTGATTCACCGTGATCCGCACGGCGGGCGTGCCAAGCAGCCGCTTGGCCTCGCGGATCCCGCTGGTCAGCGTGCCGTCAGCGTAGGCGAGGCGCGCGCTCTGCGCGCGCTCGCCCGCGAACAGGAGGCGCCCGCCGATCGGTTCGCCGAGCAGGTCGGCGTCAGCTGGGCTGGCCCCCGGCGGGATGTGCGTGTACGCGCCCCGCGTCCATGGGTCGCTCGCCCACGAGGTGACGGCAACCGCGGCCGGCTCCGGACACGGGCGGCCGATCGCCTCGCCGAGCATGCCAAGCGCCCAGCGAACCGAGACGCCCGCATCGGCGCCCGCCAGGCGCTCGGCCGCGCTGTGGAAAATGAAGAAGACCAGGACCGGCCCGCAGCCGAAGGCGTGGAGTCCCGCCGTATTCCAGTTCGTTCCACATCCACCGCAGGGACTGCTGCCCTGCCGGGCCGGCTGATTCGGCCTCGATGCCCGCGTACAGCATCTGCCGTGCCCGGCGCGCCGGGCCGGGAGCCAGGCCCGCCGCCGCCACGAACGCTTCGATCGCCCCGTCCATGGATGCGGCCGCCCCGAGATCGGCGAGCAGCCCTTCCGCCGCCTGAGGGAACCCCCCGAGGTAGAGGCCGACCAGGTCCGCGGCCTCTACCTCCGTCAGGCGGCGCCCTTCGGCGCAGTCGAACCCGGCCATCTCAGGCACCGGGTCCGCGCTCGCGCATGACACACCCGCCAGTCGCGCGATCGCGCTCAGCGGGTTCCCGTCCGGCATGTGAATCCATGACCCGCCCAGGTCGACGGGCGAGCCGCCCAAGTCGACGGTGTGGGGCCGCCGGCCCGGTCCCTCCCCTCGAGCACGACACACTCGACTCCGGCGTGCGTCAGCGCGTTGGCGACCGCCAGCCCCGCGATCCCCGCGCCCACCACGAGCACCCGCTCGACCGCGCCCGCTACCCCACCGGGAACATCGGTTCTTCCGTCATCGAAATCCTCGGCAGCCAAAACGCCCCCCAACGGCTAGCAGCCTCCAGTGCGAGTATCCACCCGCACACGCCGCGCGGCGATCCACGCGAGCGCGGTCCACCCCGGGCCCTGAACTCCATGATCACGTAAGGTTGTTTCTCGGCGAAGGATTTACGTGCGCATAGCACGCTTTTTTTACGTCAAGAAAAAAGTATTCGCGATCATGGCAAACGGCGCGTGCTTTCCAGCCCCCCGAGTTCCGCGCGCCCCCGCAGTTACCGGGCCCGCGCTCAGGCACCGCGCCAAGCCCAAAGCCGAAACCCGGGCACCGACGCCGGCTTCCCGGCTCCGCCACAGCCTCTTTAACTCCGGCATTATGCCTATATCGGCCAAAAAGCTAAAGCCTGCCCAGGGTTTCATGTCGTGCGCGGACGATATATCATCTCTCTGCTGCGCGGATGGTAGGGGGGAAACGCGTTGAGCGAGCATGTGGGGGAAAAGCGTGCACTAGGCGCCACCGGAATTTTCTCCGCTTTGCCGGATTCTCAGCTTTTCGGCTACCGGCTAGCGGTTGACGATCTGGTCACGGAAGCGAGCAGACGCCGACGGCCATCCAATCCGCTGGCCGCCGAGGGATTTGTGGCCAAACGCCTGGGGCAGCCGGAATTCACCGCTGTGTTCTCTCGCCTTGATGGCGGCGCGGATGTCATCGCAGCCCGGCTGACCCGTGAGATGCGCGCCTACCAGCCCGGTGCGCGCAGTTCCGCGAGCGACCTGTGGACCTTCGTCAGGATTTGCCTGCTTAGCTTGATCGATTCGGTGTGGTGGAAGGGGACGGCTCCGTTCGTCTCCGACGCGGACGTGCTGCGTTCGACCGAGCTGGTGGACCTCAAGCGGCTCAAGTCGGCCCAGATGCTGCAGTTCCAGTTCCGCACTCAGCCCGCCGGGCTGCCCGGCCGCGTCCTTGACTGGGTGCAGCACCAGGCGCTTCCCGGCATCCGGCCCCGGGTGGCCGGATTGCGCTTCACGCGTTCGCGGCCCGCGGTTGTCGCCGTCATCAACCAGATCGCTCGCGAACTCGCCGCCGCGCTGCCAGCGCGAACTCCACGCCTGTGGGTGACCAGCATGGTGCGCAGCGAACAGCACCAGCATCACCTCCGCTCCCTCGGCTACCCCGCCGTGCTGCCGAGCTCGCACTGTGTTGGTTACGCATGCGATCTGGAAACGCTCTGGTTCCGCCGGTTCGACCAAGATAACCGGCTCGCCCGGCTTCTTCTCGAACGCCAAGAGTCAGGCCAGCTCAATGTCATCGACGAGGGCCATGCGTGGCACGTGTGCGTCAACCCGCTCGCGTGCGAAGAACTGCAGGCCACTTATGACGCCGAGTTGCGCGTCCGATAGCGCCGACAGGGAAGGGCCTTTCTCGACATGTGCGGTATCGCTCTCATCATCGGGCCGAACCCCAGCCCGATGCTGTTCGACTCGATGCTGGATGCCATCGCCGTGCGCGGAGAAGTGCGGGAGACGCTTTGCGCTGACCGGCACCGGCTTGGCACCCAGCGGCTGAGAATAGTCGACCGCGAACGAGCCATACAGCCGTGGAGCTCAGCCGACGGCCGATGGGCGGCCTGCTACAACGGCGAGGTTTACAACTTTCGGTCGCTGCGGTCGGAGCTTGCCGCCCTCGGCCATGTGCTGCGCAGTGACAGTGACACCGAAGTGGTCCTGGAAGCCTTCCTCGAGTGGGGGGACCGCGCGGTGCACCGCCTGCGCGGCGAGTTCGCCTTCGCCGTGGTCGACAAGGCCGCTGACCGGGTATATCTGGCGCGTGACCCGGTCGGGGTGAAACCGCTCTACTGGTCTCGCCACGGCGGCCACCTGTACGTTGCATCGGAACTGAAGGCGCTCGTCCCCGCGGGAGGGCGCGTCCGCGAAATCCCTCCGGGCCACCACGGATGGGGGAGTTCCGTCCAGGATCCAGCCGTCTGCGCGTACGTCGACCTGCTCAGCATGGGAAATGGCGATGAGCCCGTCACCGACGTCGGCGAGGCCGCACGGCAAGTGCGGGCCGCGCTGGAAGACAGCATCCGGGTCCGGCTCGACACTGATCTCACCGTCGGTGTCATCTTCTCCGGAGGCCTCGACAGCACGCTGACGCTCCTGCACGTGCACGAGATGCATCCAGACTGCGTGGCGTTCACGATCGGGACTCCCGGCAGCGACGACGTCTCCTACGCCCGCCGCGTGACGCGCGACCTCGGGATCGCCCACGAGGTCATCGAGCTGGCGCCTGGCGACATCCGGCTGCGCGATATCCGGGAAGCCATCCGGGTGTCCGAGCTAACCGAGTACGGCGATGTCATCAACGCCGTCATCTCCCGGCTGCTCTTCGCCCGGGTGCGCAGCCGCGGCGTCAAGGTGGTCCTCTGCGGGGACGGCTCTGATGAACTGTTCGCCGGCTACGAGATGTACCGGCACCCCGACCCCGCCGCGCGACAGCGCCTGTTCCAGCACAAGCTCCACAATCTCGGGCGGACCGAGCTGCAGCGCGTCGACCGCACGAGCATGGGACAGAGCGTGGAAGCACGCGTCCCGTTCCTTGATCTGGCCGTCGTGCGCCTCGCTATGCGCCTGCCCATCGAGCTGAAGCTTCGTGACGGCCAGGACAAATGGATTTTGCGTCACGCCTTCGCCGACATCCTGCCCGGTTACGTGCGCCAGCGCCCGAAAAATCCCCTGTCACATTCTTCCGGCCTCCATGAACGCGTCCGCCTGTACCGGTCCCAGTTTCCCCGTATCTATCGTTCCTTCGGATATGACCAGCTCGGCCCGATGCGGCGCGACTTCTCGATAGTACTTGAGAAACACGGGCTTGACCTGGACCTGGCGCTCCATGACATCGACATCCAGCCCGACTATTCGCTTGCCGACCACGCCCGCGACCTGGCGGGCGCACTCCGCTGGAACGCGACTGGCGCCCTGCGACGGCGAAGTGGCGCCCTCCAGGCGATGCGCAACGTTTCCGCGGAAACGTAGCCAACCGCCTTCATCGGGCACCGGTCAAACACCGCGGCCGGATGGCGGGTGAGTGTCAAGCCAAGTGGGGTGTCTCACTGGGCGGCCTGACTTGACATGGGCGACCGCACATGTAAACCAGACGCCCGATGTGAGCGTCAACTCATGGTGAGGAAGGGGCGCAGGCGGGAGCCGAGCCTGTAAGCTTCGCGCGGAGCGGTCCTGATCGCCAGGTTTGTTATGGATTGTTAACGACCCCGTTAAGGAGGCGGGGTCAGAGATCTTTACGCTGGGCCAAGGCTTAACGTAACCTTACAAAGCCAGGACAGCCACGGGAAGGCGGCGATGCTTCCAGCTCCTTTGGGCGAGACTGTGTCAGTCTCGCCAGCTTAGCCGGGAATGCCGGAAATCCGGTTCTCGCGGCAATTGCCATTTATGTTTCTGTGGGGATAGACTTAAGCATTTCTAAACAAAGACCTGAACAAAATCGCCGGGTGGCGCGGCCGCAAGGGGAAGCCTAGCGTGAGCCAGGCGGGCACAGGAGGCTAGCGTGACACAGCAGGTCCGCGATCCTGACGGGCGTGTGCTGTCTGTAGAGAGCCTAGGTGACCCAGAGGGAAAGCCCGTGTTCCTGCTGCACGGAACACCTGGTGGGCGTAATGGCCCACGCCCGCGCGGGATTGTCCTCTACCGACTCGGGATTCGCCTGATCAGCTACGACCGGCCTGGTTACCCCGGCTCGGACCGCGATCCCGGACGCACCGTCGCGACCGCTGCCAAGAATGTCAGGACAATTGCGGATTATTTCGGGATTGACCGCTTTAGTGTGGTGGGAAGATCTGGGGGCGCCCCACATGCTCTCGCATGCGCCGCACTACTGCCGGACCGAGTGATCAGTGCGGCCGCCCTAGGCAGCTTGGCACCTTATGATGCGGACGGCTTGGACTGGAATGCCGGGATGACAGAATCCAACCGCCGGGCCTACGACTATGCCAACGCGGACCATGATGCCTTGAGAGCCATGCTCATAGAGCAAGCCGAGCGCGTCAGCAAAGGCTCCGAAGGCCTGCTGAAGGCACTCTGGTCGGAAATGGACGACCATGACAAGGAAGTCGTCGACGACATCGCACTCCGCCGGATAATTGCCGAAATTCACGTCGGCGCGTTGAGTGATAATCGCGTAGACGGATGGGTAGACGACGTAATCGCGCTGAGAAGCCGATGGGGATTCGAACCGGCTAAGATAGCGGTGCCCGTAAAGCTCTGGGGCGGCAAAGACGACGTCTTCTCACCGGTCGGTCATACGTACTGGCTGGCGCAGCAGATCAACGGTGCCGAGGTTGAGATAGAGGACGGGAAAGCCCATTTCGGCACGGTCAAGATCCTCCCGAAGATCCTGGCCTGGGTGGCGAGGAAGGCGAACGCGGAACGGCCGCAGGAGCTAGTGCCGTAGCGGAGCCCGGCTCGAGTCGGGCGGCGGACCGCACCGCCGCGATCAGTACGGTGGCGGGTCGATATCGCAGAGCAGGCGGCCCGGGCGCAGGGCGGTGCTCACGTCCGGGTGCCCGTGCCCGATCACCTCGCCCAGTTTCGCGAGGACCTCTTGGCGCTTCCCTGCCGCGCCCTCGATTCCAAGCTCGTTCTCGGTCAGCAGCAGGTTGGCGCGAGACCGCAGGGTGTCTGGATGAGCGTCCCCGAGCACTCGTTCCCGCTGCGTGACGACCCGTTCCTCCAGGTCCCTGGCGCTGGCCAGCTGGCCCTGGCGAGCCAGCACGGCAGCTAGGACCATTCCCGCGGCGAGCGTATACGGGTGATCGTCGCCGAGCCGAGCCCGCAGCCCGCTTTCGGCGGTCTCGGCCTCGGTCCTCGCGTTGACGAATTCCTCATCGAGGCACAGGGAGGTGGCGATGTCCAGCCGGCAGATGAGCGAGTGCGGATGCGAGTCTCCCACGCGCTCCTCGTAGACCACGAGGACTTCCTCCGCAGCCATCCTGGCCTCCCGATAGTGTCCTATCGCCAGCAGGTTCAGCGCCCGGCTCAGGCGGGCTGCCAGAGCGTCGGTACTGTCCCGGCCGAAACCCCGGGTAAGGCCGACCCTAGCCCATTCGATATGGCCAGTGGCCGCCTCAGAATTGCCGACGCAGCGCAGGGCCACGCCGAGCAACAGCCGTGCGTTCAGCGTGGTCCGGTCGTTGTCCCCGAGAGTTTCCGCGCAGTCGCGCCAGACCGCCTCCATCCGGGTGACGGCTTCCTTGTAGCGGCCCGCCTCCAGAAGGTCACGCGCGACGGCGGACCCGGAGTTGAGAGTCCTCGGGTTGGTGGGCCCGAGGACCGAGGTCCGTCGCTCGAGGGTGAGCCGATCCTGGGCCAGGGCCTGCCGGAACCTCCCCATCAGCAGGTACGAGAGGGCCAGGTTGTGGGCCGCGTTCAGCGTGCCGCGGAATTCTTCACCGAATACCTCGCGCGCTGACTCGTAGGTCACCTTGTCAAGATCGAGCGCGGCTTGGTAGTCCCCGAGAGCTCGCATGTCGGCGGCGAGGCTGCTGCGGGTTTGCAGGGTATGCAGGTGCTCAGGACCAAGCAGTTCCAGCTGTCCCTCAAGCACCTCCTCGTCCACCTTCCTGGCCTCGTCGAATTCCGCGAGGTCACGCAGGATGTTGGCCAGGTTGAATTGGAGACGGAGCAGCTGGCGCCGCAGCGACTCGGTCGTCTCCGGATCGGGCTTGCCCGTCACCATCCGCTCCGAACCGGGCAGCTCCGGATCGGGGATCCCGGACAGCATGCTCCGCCAGGCGCGCTGAATCTCCTCCGCTCGCCGCTTGCCGCGCTCAAGGTCGTCACGCTGGCGCAGGTAGCGCACGCGCTCGATGAGCAGCTGGCGGACCCATGTATCCGCAGACCACATGGCTCCCGACGGGGTGAGGTGCGGCCAGATGGCCCGGTAGCGCCGCCAGGTCTGCGGATCGTCGACGTCGCCTTCCGGCTTGGCGTCGACCACCATCCGATGCACGGAGCGCCGGGCCGCCGCCTTCTCCTCATCCGACATCCGGTCGCTGACGACGGCCTGGACGACCCGGTGGACCTGGATCTGCCGGTTGTTGTTGTCGACCTTGATCAGCGCGAGCAGGTCGATCAGCCGGGTGAGCCTGGCGATCATACCCTGCTCGGAGATGGTGGGATCCAGGGCCCGCAGCGTTTCCGCCATGGCCTGGCCGTTGATCAGGTCCTGGCTGACCTGGGGCGCCATGACCGAGCAAATGCCGAGCAGCCGGGCGGCGGCGGCGGATCTCCTCTCCAGTTCGTCCAGGGAGAGGTTCCAGGCCTTCGCCACCGCCGGCGGATAGGCTTTCAGCGGGTGACCAGCGGGATAGGTCTGCGTCAGTTGATGTTCCAGCCGCTCCAGGTATTCGCTGGTGGACATGCCCGTGACAGCGAGCAGAGCGCCGGCGGCCGCGACGGCAAGCGGTATGTCCTGCAGGACGCCGGCGATCCTGCCCGCGTCCGCCTCAGTGATGCCGTGCAGCCTTCGGCGCAGGTGGCTGACGCTTTCCTCGGGCAGGAACTTGTCCACTTCCAGGGAGGTGCCGATGTCCTGCCACTGATCATTCTGAGACGTGATCAGGACGTGGCCGCCGCCGGCCGGCAGAAGCGGGGTGATTTGCTCGACGTCTTCCGCATTGTCGTAAATGAGCAGCCAGCGTTTGTCGGGCAGGCCCTCGCTCAGCGTCCGCAATACCTGCTGACAAACCTCGGTCACGCCGCCCTCTTCTGGCACGGACACCCGGAGTTGTTCTCGTAGCTGCTGGCCCAGGTCAGCCAGCGAAGCGTCGATGTACTGGGGCTGACCGCAGTCCATCCACCAGATAATGTCGTAATCGGCCCGGAAGCGATGCGCGTACTCCAGCGCGACCTGGGTCTTGCCGACCCCGCCGAGGCCATGGATGGTCAGCGGCTGGAAGACCGCCACGCGGCGCTTGCGCAGTTCCTCGCGCAGTTCGCGCAGGTCCTTGTCGCGACCGGTGAAGTTGGGATTGCGGGTCGGGATGTTCTGGACCTGAGCGCGGTCACCACCCGGATAACGGAGCGTGCTAATCGCCGACTCGAGTTCGGCCGGCCGGCGCCCGTTGAGCCGGTCGATCAGCGTGTCCGCCGCCAGGTTCGCTGGCTCGCCGGCCAGGAACACGACGGGCACGTCCGCGAGGGCGGGTGGCACGCGCGCCTCGGATACGGAGATGACTAGGTCGGGCTGCCGTCCGGGCGGGGACTC
>Ga0187815_10001073_pt1 | contig 12973 bp, 12 predicted proteins | sample NC_S_5_FD_132962 | JGI IMG/M metagenome (GOLD analysis project Ga0187815, IMG submission 132962) | Wetland sediment microbial communities from Neuse River Estuary, North Carolina, USA - ASW-S_5 | ecosystem: Environmental > Aquatic > Freshwater > Wetlands > Sediment | place: USA: North Carolina...
TGATCATTCGTCAAGTTCGATGCGTATCGGCTACGATCCATCTTCGTCTCCTTCGAACAAGCAGACAAGGAACGCCCCAATCCTTAATTCTCAAACACCTCTTAGTAGCTTGAGCGTCCGCCCGACAGGTCAAAAGCTGCACCTGTGGTGAAGCCACATTCTTCAGACGCAATCCACGCGGCCATAGCCGCCGCTTCCTGCAGCGTGCCATAGCGGCCAAGCGGAATCTTCCGGAGCGATCGCTCAATCGCCTCTTCGTTCATCTCTTTCAGCAATTCCGTGCCGATCAGTGCGGGCGTAATGCAGTTGACCAAGATTCCGGTATCGGCCAATTCCAAGGCAAGCGCCTTGGTAAGTGAAATGATACCACCCTTGGCTGCCGAATAGCCTGCCATAAAGGGATTGCCCTGCTTGCCCGCAACTGACGCGATGGACACGATGCGCCCATAACCGTTCTGGCGCATGTGCGGGATCGCCGCCTTGCTTGCAAGGAATACGGAATCGAGATTCACCCGAACGACGCGGTGCCATTCGTCGAGTGAAAACTCTTCCAAGGGCTTGGTCGGGCCCGTGACGCCCGCGGCATTCACCAAGATGTCGACCTTGCCAAGCTGCTCGAGCGAGCGATCGAATGCCTCCTGCACCTGCGCCGCATCCACGCAGTCGAGGCGATAGCTTGTGTAGGTCTCAGGCGGCAAGGTGTAGAGGTCGCTTGCAGGTACTGGTTCCAAAAGGTCCCAGATCACGACCTGCGCGCCGGAAGCTGCCAGGCGGTCGGCGATTGCCCGACCAATGCCGCGTGCACCGCCGGTCACGATTGCCGTGCGGTTGCTGAAATCAAAGTCGATCATATTCTTCATCCCTGAGGCCGGCGGGGCAGACGCCCCGCCGGCGAACTGGCCTTAAAGGTGGCAGTTTTTGTCGGCGTTCGGCATGGCAACCGAAGCATCGATGGTGGTCGAGATGACCGGACGCAGCACACCGTCATGCTCCGCGACCTGGCCGAAGAAGTTGCCGCGCACCAGCTGGTGATCCTCGGGACGAATGGTCACATCGCCGATGATCGAATTCAGCGTCAGGCCGCTCAGCGCCTCGGCGACGGCCTCAGGCTCGGTGCTGTGGGCCTTGTCGATGGCGGCAAACAGCATCTGCATACCGATATAGGTGTCGGCTTCGAAGTTTGCCGGCCAGGTGCCCGGGTACTTCTGGCCCCAGGCCTGCACGAAGGCCTTGTTTTCGGCAGTGTCGAGGGTCGAGGAGTAGTTCACGATCCCATAGATGCCCTTGGACACGTCGCCCAGGGTCTTTACGGTGCTGTCGGTGACGAAGCTGACGCCCGCGACTTTCACCTTGTCCAGAAGGCCAAACTGCTTGGCTTGCTGCGCGAAGTTGATCGCATCGCGGCCAGCCAGCGCAACCCACACGCCCTCAGCGCCCGCATCGGCGATTTTCTGGATATAGGGGGCGAAATCCGAAGTACCCAGACCGGCGTAGCCCTCGGTCACGACCTCACGCTCAAGCCCCTTGGAGGTTTCGGAAAAGCTTGCACCCGAGTTGCGGCCCCAGGCGGTGTCCGAGCCCATGATGGCCCATTTCTTCTCGGGCCGGTCTTTCAGCCACGTGCCCACGGTCGCGGCATCGGCGTAGTCCGGCACGTTGATGCGGAAGTAGCGGGAGCTGCACTCGGCGCCGGTCAGCGCGTCGGCTTTGGGGATGGTGCCAATGTATAGGGCGTCCCAGCGCTCCAGCATCGGCGCAATAGCAAGAGCTTCACCCGAAGCGATAGCGCCGGTCAGAAGGGTGTAGCCGTCGTTGACCAGCTTCTCGGCCTGCTGGCGCGAAATGTCGGCCTTGGCTTGCGTGTCCAGGAACTGGACCTCGACCTGCTTGCCGTCCACACCGCCCTTGGCATTCGCTTCATCGACCGCGAACTCGACGGCGCGACGCACTTCGTTACCCAGATCGCCATAGGCGCCGGTCAGAGCGGTTGCGACGCCCAGCTTGATGGTGTCGGCCGCAAACGCAGGACTCGCAATCGCGATGGCAAGGGCGCTGACACCCAAAAGACTTTTGATTTTCACGTTCTTCCTCCTATGCCGGAACAGCCGGCGTTAAAAAAAATGCGTAGGCCAGGCGGCCCAGTCTCCTCCGCGCCTGAAGCGTTCAGACCGAGACGTGTTTCTTGAGATCTTCGGCCGAAAGTTCCGCCAGACGGCCCTGCTCCACCACGGAGCCTTTCGACATCACGAAATATCGATCCCCCACCAAGCGGATCAGCCCGAAATTCTGCTCGATTAGCAGGATCGCCGTCCCGCGTTCGGCCAGCCGCACAAGGCTCTCACCAAGCTCGTCAACCACCACCGGGGCGAGGCCCTCACTGGGCTCATCGAGGATCAGAAGATCGGGGTTGGCCATGAGGGCGCGGCCAATGGCCAGCATTTGCTGCTGGCCTCCCGACATCGCAGTACCCAAACCCTCGGCGCGTTCGCGCAGGATCGGATACATCTGGAAGACGGCCTCAAGGTTCCAGGGGCCGGGGCGATCGGGGGCCGAACCAAGTATCAGGTTCTCGCGGACCGTAAGCCCCGGCACGATGCGACGGCCCTGGGGCACGATGGAGATGCCGTTGCGCGCCGCGTGGTAGGGGCGGATCGGAGACTGGCGTTTGCCGCAGAACGCAACTTTGCCTGAATTGAGACGTGCCGCGCCTATCAGCGTGTTGACCACCGTGGTCTTGCCCACGCCATTGCGCCCGATCAGTGCCACACGCTCGCCTTTGGCCACGCTGAGCGACACATCGTGCAGCACGCGCACGGAACCATAAGAAGATTGGACGTTTTCAAGTTCGAGCAAGGTCACGCGAAACTGCTCCCCAGATAGGCACGGACAACTTCAGGGTTGGAGCGGACACTTTCCGGATCGCCTTCCGTCAGCACCTCCCCCAGATGGAGCACCGTCAGTCGGTCACAGATGGCGAAAATGACCTCCATGTCGTGCTCGACCAGCATGACCGTCAGTTTCCAGCGCTCGGACAAACCGCGCAGCATACGCGCCATGGCGAGCGATTCCTCGACCGTCAGGCCCGCGGCGGGCTCGTCGAGCAGCAGGAGCTTGGGCCGGCCGACAAGCGCGAGCGCAAGGTCGACACGGCGCTGATCGCCATAAGAGACATCCGAAGCCGGTCGGTCCGCGATATGCGACAGCGAGAGTTCCGAAATGACTTCTTCGGAATTGTCCGCTTCGGCTTTGCGCGCAGCGAGACGTATCTGCTCGCGGATCGTCAGGTCGTGGAAGATCGAGGTCTTCTGGAACGAGCGCGACAGACCTTTGGCACGTCGCTCGCGCTCGGACAGTTTGGAAATATCCTCCCCGTCCAGCATCACCAGTCCCATCGGGTTTTTGCCCCGACCGGTCAGGACGTCCATGCAGGTCGACTTGCCGGCACCGTTCGAGCCGATCAGCCCGCGGATCTCGCCCTCTTCAAGGGCAAAGCTCACATTGTTCAGTGCGGCGAATCCGCCATAACGACGCGTCAGGCCACGCGCCTCAAGCATATAGCGTTCAGCCATTCTTGCGCCCTCCGAGACGGTTGGCAAAGGAGGTAAGCGCACCGCCAAGGCCATTGGGCAGCGCCAGCACCACAGCGATGAGCACGAGCCCCACGATCGATTGCCAGTGCGTGGTGTAGTTGCCGGCAACATCGCGCAGGATCACGAAGACGAAGGCTCCGACGGCCGGGGCCCAGACCGAGCGCGTCCCTCCGATGATCGCGATGATGAGCGCTTCGCCAGACAGCGTCCAATGCAGCAGCGAAGGCGTGACATAGCCGTTGTACATGGAAAACAGCGTGCCCCCCACCGCGGCGATGAAGGCCGAAAGCATCAGGACAACGATCCGCGGCCACAGGGTGCGATAGCCCAGGAAGCGCGCGCGTTCCTCGTTGTTCTTGATCGCAATCGTCAGCGTGCCGAAGTTCGACCGGCTTACGAGCACAACGATGACCACCATGACGACCAGTGCGGTCCAGGTGGTGAGGAACATCGTGTCGGCTTTTTGAAAAAAGCTCAGTTTCACGCCGAAGATTTCACGGGCGAAGCGAATGCGCAGGCCATCTTCGCCATTCGCCAGATCGCGCCACTTCATCACCAACTCGTAGATGGCCTGAGCCATGGCAAGGCTCAACATCGAGAAGGCGATGCCGTTCGTGCGAAGCAGGATCAACGAGATGATGCCGCTCAGCACCATGATCAGCAGCGGGGTAGCCAGGATGACGACCTCGCTGGGCAGCGAGGTGTAGTTGACGAGCAATGCGACGGCATAGGCAGCGCCGCCGAAAAAGGCCGCGTGACCAAAGCTGCTGAGGCCCGCCTGGCGCACCAGAAAGCCTACGGAAGTGGCGAGGATCGCCGAGATGCTGGCAGAGGTCAGCAGCGACAGCAGATTTTTGGGCAACCCCATAAAGGGTAGCGCAAAGCCCAGGACCGCAACGATGCAACCGACTACGAGATAGAGGCCAAAGCCCTGGTTCGAGGGCACTGAAGGGCTCAAGACAGAAGTGGAGGAAATGTTGCTCATCAGTGCTGTCTCGCAAAGCCCGACGGTTTGAGGATCAAGACCACCACCATCAGGAGCAGCGGCAGCATGGAGGAGACGTTGGGCAGATAGACGATGCCGAGATTGTGGACCTGGCCTATCACCAGCGCGGCGAAGAAGGCACCGCTGAACGAGCCCAGGCCACCAATCACAACCACGATGAAGCTTTCGATCAGCACCGAGCTTCCCATTGAGGGCGACAGGGCCATCAATGGCGAAGCGATGACACCCGACAGCCCCGCCAGCGCAGTGCCGAGACCGACGACCGAAAGGCTGAGGCGTTCTGTATCCACGCCTTGCATGCCGGTGGTCAGGGCATCCACGCTCGAAGCGCGGACGTAGAGGCCAGCGCGGCTGAAGCGCAGCCACAAAGTCAGCCCCACAACCACAATTATCGCGACCGCAATCACCAGCAGGCGGTAGACCGGGAAGGGGCTGCCCGCGATCTGGATGGTGCCTTCGAACAACTCGGGCATTGCAACCGAGATCGTATCGGCACCCCAGATCATGTGCACAACGTCTTCGAGGACCAGCAAAATGCCGAAGGTCACCAGAACGGTGGTCATATGGTCCTTGTCCTGCAGGGGACGGAACACCCCGTAGTCAAGGAGCACGCCCAGAAGCGCCATCAAGACGAGCGCGACGACCAGCCCGCCCCAGAAACCGAAATACAGCCCCGCTGCAAAGCCGATATAGGCGCCGAGCATATAGAGGCCGCCGTGGGCGAAATTCACCACCTGCCGCAGTCCGAAAATCAGGACCAGCCCCACCGCCACGATGTAAAGCATGCCTCCATAAACCAGGCCGTTCAGGATCTGGATCAACATAACGCGCCCTCGATGGACTGCGCGGTCCTGTAGGCCCGCTGCGGGAATTTCATGGGATCCTCCTCTGTGTCTGTGGCGGATAAGGCGGTCAGTCAGCCGCCGCGGCATTCACCGCGCGGTAGGCAAAGACCACGGCGGGGCCCAGGGTCGTACCCGGCCCCGGATAAGAATCGGCCATCACCGAGGCCATGTCGTTGCCGATGGCGAAAAGGCCCGGGATCGGGCGCTCCGCCACATCGACCACGCGGCCGTCCTCATCGGCCGAGAGGCCAGCGCTGCAGGCGATCTCGCAGGGCCAAACCTCCATCGCGCAGAGATCTGAAGTGTCGATCGGCGCAAGGCAGGGATTGGGTTTGACCGTCGGATCGCCATTGTGGCGGTTGAGCGCGGAATGCCCCTTGTTGAACTCCTCATCCACACCGCGAGCGGCCTGCTCGTTGTAACGCACGAGGGTTTTCTTCAACTCGTCGCTATCGACGCCGATCTTGCGCGCCAAAGCATCGATGCTCGTTGCGGTGACCAGATAGCCCGAGCCTTCATAGGGTGCGAGATTACGCGTACCGGGGTAGATATGGCCGATGCCGTATTTGTTGACGAAGGCTTTGTCGCAGATCAGCCAGGCCGGGATCGACTGCCCCGCGCCCGCGTCGCGATACATGGCTTCCACGAAATCGTGGTAGCTGTCGCCCTCGTTCACGAAACGCTTGCCACGACCGTTCACCGCAATCATGCCGGGCTTGGCACGATCGAGCGAAAGATGCGGGAAAAGACCTCGCGAGCCGTCTTCGCGCTTGGTGACCGAAACCGGGGTCCAGAAGCCGCCCGAGCCGTTTTCCATGGCATTGATGCGCGCACCCAGCTTTTCGGCCGCGGCTATCCCTTCCCCCATATTGGTCTCGCAGGCGAGCGAGAATTTCGGCGTCGGGTTCGGCATCAACCGCGCGCGGTAGTCCGCATTGTGGGCAAAGCCGCCGGTGGCCAGCACGACACCCTTGCGCGCGAACACACTGCGCTTGCCCGTCGGGCCTTCCAGCATGGCGCCCACCACGCGGTCGCCCTCACGGATCAGTTCGACGAGCTTTGTCTTGAAGACCGGTCGCACGCCGAGCTTGAGCAGCGCATAGAACATACGTGCCACCAGCGCATTGCCCATCACCAGGCGGGTGCCGCGCGAAAAGCGTAGGCGATCCCGCAGGTAGCGAAAGAAAAGGCCGCCCGAATAGAGGAAGTTGCCGACCGACTGAAACCGCCCAAGCAAGCGTGGAATGTCCATCTTGCCGACCATCATCCCGCCGAAGATCATGAACTCCTCGATCGGCGGGCGGACGTGTTCGAAGTCGCGGCCCAGCACGCGGGCATCGAAGATATCGGGCACGATGGCGCGGCCGCTGATCGCCGCCCCATCCCTGGCATGGTAGTCCGGATGGGCGCCGCACGGTACGAACTTGACTTCGGTCTTGTTGTGCAACAGGTCCACCGCCTCGACGCCGGTAGAGAGATAGCTTTCGCGCTGGCGATCGGTGCGGGGGGTGTGCGCCGAGATCAAACTGTCGAGATAGGTCTTCGCAGCAGGGATGGAGTCTTTGTCCCCCAGCGCCTTTCCTTGGGTATTCTCGGGTATCCAAAGCGTCCCCGCCGAGGTCGAAGCGGTTCCGCCGATATAGTTGGACTTCTCGACCAGCATCACATCCAGGCCCTTGAGCTTGGCGAAAATGGCGCCCGACATGCCTGCGGGGCCAGCGCCGATAACCAGAAGATCAACGGTCTGATGCGGCACGGTGGTCTCGGTGTTGCTATGCATGTTGGTTCCAGTCGGATCAGGCGCTGAGAGGCGCTGCTGCGTGGACAGTGAAGGTCAGCCCTGCACGGGCGAGAGCGGCAGCGGTCTCGCCCGCGATCATCCCGAAAGTGGCCGATTTCGAGAGGCCGCCTGAATAGCCGTTGCGGCTGAAGCCCTCGAGGCCACCCGTGCAGGCTCCCGCGGCCAGAAGGCCGGGGACCGGCTGCTCGTTCTGGTTGAGCACCTGGCCTGCCGCATTGGTGAGAATGCCGCCCATCGTATAGGTGATGCCCGCACAGAGCGGGATCGCGTGATAAGGCGCCTTCGAGACGGCATGTGGCTTGTAAGCGGGGTTGACGCGTTCTGGCGCGAACGCATGACGTCCCTGAACCGCGCCGTTCCATGCCGCGACCTCGGATTTCAGCTTGACCGGGTCGAGGCCGATCGTGCCTGCCAGTTCGTCAAAGGTGGAGGCGCTGACCAGCCGGCCACCGGCCTTCTCCAGATAGGGGTTGGCAGGCAACAGCCAATCGCGGCCCGGCCCCTGCCAGATCGCCTCGTCGATGATGACGTGGCAGGCCAACGGGTCTTCGAGGCGCGCCATCGCGTTGGCGATATGCACGCCACCGAGGGACTCGTCACAAAAGCGTTTCCCCTCACCGTTGACCAGAAGCCCTGCCACACAGAGCGAGTCCATAACCGGATAGGGCCAGAACCGGCCATCGGTCATCGCCTCCCGATACTGAATATGGCCGTAGAAGCTTCCCATCCCGTGGAGCTTTGCGCCCGCGGCCTCGGCCATCGCCAGACCGTTGCCGCATCCCGTTTCGGCATTGCGCATCAGAACGCGGTCGGGAGCGGGAGTGATATATTTGCGCAAGAGATCGGGATTAGCCTGATAGCCGCCGTCACAGATTGCCACGACCGGGGCCCGCAGGACCTCGGTCTTGCCCCTGCGCTCGACCCTCACACCGCAGATGCGCCCATGCTCGAGTTCAAGTGCGGAGGCAACCACGCCTTGATCGAACGTGCCGCCCAGGGCGCGCAGACGTGCGTTGAGCGTGCGCAGCATCACGTCGCCCGCCCGCCAGCGCCAGTTCAGCCCGGTGTTTCGCACGCCGGGCGGCGTGAGCGAGTTTTGCCGCAGGCCATCCGGCCCGACGCGGATCAGCCCTACCCCCTGCGCCCCAAGCCAGCGAATGGCGCGCATCGCATTATCGGCAAGGGTGCGGGCCAGATCGTGGCGCGTCTCGCCGTTGGTCACGCGCTCCAACCGGGCGACCAGTTCGTCGGGCGAAGAGCGCATATCGTCCATGCCGATGTGGAACAGCCCGCCGGTATAGCGGCTGTTGCATAGATAATGATCGCCCTCGCCCTTCTCGAGCACACGGACCGTCAGCCCCAGTTCGGCGGCGCGGATGGCGGTCGACATGCCAGCCAAGCCGCCGCCTATAACGATCAGATCCATTTCGGCGCCGGAACGGGTCATCTTGTTGCCCCTCAGCGCGGCATCAAGGTGTCGCTGAGAATCCGCAGCACTTCGGTGTAGCTGCGCAGCACAAGCCACAGGATCAATCCCACGGCCACCCCCACCACAAAGCACGGCCAAGCGTATCCGAGCCACGCCGCGTAGATACCAATCGCCATGCATGCCACCGCGACAAGGATCGCAAGCGCGTCACCCCAAGCGGTGATGAAGCGGATCGCGGGATAAGACGGAGGCTGGTTGGGCTGCGACATGTGAAACGTCCTTCGAATGCTCGAGACAGAAGTGAGGAAAGAACCAGCGGGGTCACCCGGCCGACGGCCGGGTGAATTGTCTAGGCCTTGGCTGCATGTTGGGCGCCAAGACGACCGGAGGTGAAGGCCCAGGCCAGGTGGTGGCCGTGACCTTCGAGAAGGAGCCCGCCTTGCCCGGCGGAGCCCACGGCATAAAGCCCGTCGACAACCGATCCATCTGCCCGGATAACCTGGTGATTGGTATTCACCGTCAGCCCACCATCGGTCAGGATGATCCAGCTTTTCACCGGGCCCAGGGCATGGAACGGCCCCTTCTTCGGCGTCGGCAGGCCCTTCTCGGCAGCCTGCTTGTTGTGGGTAGCGACCTCGTCTTGAAGCACATGCGCGGGTACGCCGATTTTGGCCGCCAACTCCGCAATCGTCGCGCCGGTGGAATAAAGGTCCGGACGCGTGCGCTTGTAGTCGGCCAGGTAGGCATATGCGACGCCCGGCGCGGTCGAGATGAAGTTGGGCCAGGATGAGAACTTCCTGGCAACCTCGTCGTCAAAGACGATGAACGCCTGCTTCTGCGGCTGCTGGCCGAAAGCATAGTTGGGCGTGCCCAACTCGTCGGCAAAGCGCCTGCCCTCGCGGTTGACCAAAATAGCGCCTTCTCTGAACATGGTCGGTTCGGGCGAAAGATAGGTCGTCACGAACGACAGAATGAAGGGCCGCAGCAGCCAGGACGGCATGGTGTTCAAGGACCAGCGCATAAGGCGGGTGAACCACGGCCATGGCGGCAGCTTCTGCAGCATGTTGGGCTTGGCAGGCGGCATGAAGCGCAGGTTTGGCCCATAGACGACCTGACCGTATTTGATCTCGGCACCAAGGGCCTCGCCCATTCGCTGACCGTCGCCGGTATTGGTGGTGTTGACGCCATCGATATCGCGCACTGGCGCGTTGAAGCGCCCCTTCCACTCCGGCGAGGAAGAGTAGTCGCCTGAGGCGAGGATCACAGCCTTCTTCGCCCGCAAAACCTGGCCGTTGGCGGCGAGCTGGACTCCGATCACACGTTCGCCCGCCAGCACGAGGTCCTTCACCTCGCTGCTGGTGCGGATGTTGACACCCAAACGACGAGCCTCTTTCTCAAGGAAATAGATGTAGGCTCGCGAGTTGGGAAGAATGTTGTGCATGCGCGGCTTGCGATGCGGCAACTCCGGCATCGGACCATAGAAGGTCACGCCAAGTCGCTCGAGCCAGGCCACGCTGTCGCTTACGTTTTCGACCAGAATCCGCCGCAAGGCCTCGTTGTCGCCCTTCGCCAGTTCGGGGGCGAATTTCGGCATGTCTTCGAAATGCTCTTGTGGCGTGTCGACGACGCCCGCTTTCTTTTGCAGGCGGGTGCCGGTCGCGGTGACGGAACCTATCGAAAGCCCGGTACTGCCACGCACCTCGTGGTATTTTTCCAGCAAGATGACGCTGGCGCCAGACTGGCGCGCGAAGATCGCGGCCGTCAGCCCGGACCCGCCGCCGCCAACAACGATGATATCGGCGTCATGATGTGCTGTGGTGCTCATGGGAAGTCTTTCGATGAATGAATTCAGTGGCCGGCCGTCAGGTCGATGCCGGCTTCGAGCGAGATGCGCCGCGCAGCTCCGGCTGCGAGGAAGCCCCCGTCGATCGCGATGTCTTCGCCGGTGATGTAGGCGGAATCGTCGCCCAGCAGGAACGACACGAGGGCGGCAACCTCACCGGTCTTTCCAAAACGCCCCAGAGGCGTTGCGCGGCGCCATGGCTCGAGATGTGCCCCGCCCTCATTGAGGGCCGTCACCACGATGCCGGGGCAAATCGCGTTCACGCGAATGTTCCACTCGACATATTCCGCGGCACCCGTGCGGGTCAGTCCCAGCACCCCGGATTTGGTGGCAGCATAGCTCGGGTCGTTATGACCGACCCATGCCGCAACCGAAGCCACGTTGACGATTGCACCACCGCCTGCGTCACGCATGGCTGGCGCCACGGTCTTCATGCCCAGGAAGACGCCGGTCAGATTCACGCCGACGACACGGTTCCAGGCTTCCAGGCTGGTGCCTGTGATCCCTGTACGGTTGACGATGCCCGCATTGTTCACAAGGCCGTGGATTCCGCCCTGCCAGGCCTGAACCTCCGCGACAAGTGTCTTCCAACTCTCTTCGCAGGTGACGTCATGGTGCCAGAAGCGCGCCTGATGGCCCTCGGCGCATAGACGCGCGGCGAACGCTTCGCCATCGGCATCCAACACATCCGCGATTGCAACCGCTGCGCCGTCCGCGACCAGGCGTTCTGCGTCTCCAGCCCCAACACCACGCGCTCCGCCCGTAACGATGATGACCTTTCTGTCCAGCTTATTCATCTTTCCTCGATATTTCCTGCCCGCCGAATTTCGCTTGAATTTTCAAGGTCAAGGATGCCAAACATATTCAGCATTCATACAACCCGCTGACACTCAGCGCACCCGGAGAAGACCATGTCTCTTGAGGCACTCTATGCAAAACCTGCGCATCTCATCCGCCGTGCGCACCAAATTTCCTGGGCGATTTTCCTGGATGAATGTGCGGAGTTCGCTTTGACGCCCGTTCAATATGCCGCCCTGACGGCCATTGGGGCTTACGAACAAACCGATGCGACGCGCCTCTCGAGCATGATTGCCTTCGACCGTTCAACGATCGGAAGCATTTTGGACAGACTTGAAAAACGCGAATTGATCCATCGCGAACCTAGCCCTCATGATCGCCGTCAGAAGTTGATTTCCTTGACCGAACAAGGCCGCCAACTGCTCAACGATTGCGAAGACTCCGTCCAACGCGTTCAGAACCGCATTGTCGGCGTTCTGAGCCGTGAAGAGCGAGAGCAGTTCTTGAAACTTTTGACTCGCATCGTGGAATTGAACAACGACATCACCTCAGCCCCCATCAAACAGCTCGATGAATGATGGGCGACTCGACTTGAGCGCAGTGACGGCCATAGGTCCTCCCCAAACAATCCGCACACGAGATTAGGAGACAAAAGCAGCTCCCGTCTCCAACTGTCATTAGTCAGTATTCATACTAACAGCACGCTGTCAATGCATTCTGCAGATTGCACCCTGCCCAATCCCCACGCGAGCAACCAGTTTCACCGCTGTTTGCAAATTATCAGCCACAGACAGCGCCAATATGGGGCAAATAGTGCCCCACGGCGCACGTCGGGCGCAATGGCGTGATATTTATAGCAATTCATCACGCACACAAGTAGTATGTGCACTGAACACACCCTGCCTCCAGCACTCCCGCTTCGGCCTGACAACACAAGCACCTCGCGGGGCGACATCCTACCGATAGATGCGCGTCACCAGCTAGCTCCCTGTGGATGGCTCGCACGAACGTACATTTACTCTCCCAACGCAGCGCAGCGTACATTGACAGCCAAAAATACGCAGTATACATAATATCTGCAATCTGAGGAGATAAGTGGGCATTCCCGCGGTTTTCCATTTTGTCATGTGGGCGCCCCTCTCAGTTCCCGAGGGGCAGTTCAGCGCATACCGGGGAGGACGGATTTTGGCCGACAACGCGATGCAACCCGAAAACACGCCCGAGTTGCAGCGGCTCTATGCTGATTTCGAACGCAACCACATCAAGCCGCTGTGGACGCAGCTTGGAGGGCTGATGCCGCGCCATCCCGCTCCCAAGGCGCAGCCATGGTTGTGGCGCTGGTCCGAACTCTATCCCATGGCGAAGCGTTCGGGCGATCTGGTGCCGGTGGGGCGTGGCGGCGAGCGCCGTGCCCTAGGCCTCGCCAATCCGGGCCTTGGCGGGCATACCTACATCACCCCCACCCTGTGGTGCGCGATTCAATATCTCGGCCCGCGTGAAACAGCCCCGGAACACCGTCATTCGCAAAACGCCTTTCGCTTCGTCGTCGAGGGCGAAGGCGTCTGGACCGTGGTCAACGGCGACCCGGTGCGCATGAGCCGCGGCGACTTTCTTCTTACGCCCGGCTGGCACTTCCACGGCCACCACAACGATACCGACCA
>Ga0187815_10001075_pt1 | contig 12969 bp, 10 predicted proteins | sample NC_S_5_FD_132962 | JGI IMG/M metagenome (GOLD analysis project Ga0187815, IMG submission 132962) | Wetland sediment microbial communities from Neuse River Estuary, North Carolina, USA - ASW-S_5 | ecosystem: Environmental > Aquatic > Freshwater > Wetlands > Sediment | place: USA: North Carolina...
CAGCGCGTCGCCCGGAGCGGCCAGGCTCACGAACTGGGAGGACAGCTGGGCTACGGCATTACCGTCCGCACGCCGGCCCCTTTAGCCAAGGCCGTCACGCGCGTCCGGGACGCGCTGAAGGCGCAGGGCCCGCCCGGCCCGTCCGGCGGCCGCCTCGAGTAGCTCGAACTCCTCACCGGTCAGCGAGAACTCCACCCGGTAGGGCCGTCTGGCTCCGTGCCGCGGCCGGCGTCCCCCCTGCACGTCAGTGCGGCCAGTGCTGTCGCGGATCGGGTCAGCCAATGCGCACTCCTCGGCTGCATTGCCCGCCAGGCCCCCGGCCGCCGCCGGCGCAATATCCCGCCGGGGAATTTATCCGGGACTGGCTATTGTCGCCAGTATATGTATGGACCGCGCCCGGTCCATACATATCCCGTGTTTAGGCATATCTTGCTTCAAGTGGTTGCGGGCCGCTTTCATCCAGCGCAAGAGGTGCTGGTAAGCGATCGCGCATCCCGCCCTCCTCGCCGCTAAAGTGGTGGTCGCTGGCACACGCGGGAAAGCGAGATCGAGCCCCAGGTGTCCCCAGGTTCTCCCGGTTCCTGCCGGGTGTCGGCCGGGCTAAGCCGCAGGCCAGCGACCGCACTCATGTGCCCGGTGAGGCCACCGTGGCACAGCGGCGCCAGGTCGGCGATCACCGCGCGGCATGTTTATGCGAATGCCTCAACACGCCGGACGCGGCGTGTCCCCGGTTTACGCCGTCAAGCAAAAAAACTGCCGAGCTAGTCAGTGCTATCCAGTCCTGCTGAGTAATGTTCAGCACTGCTGAATGATGCCTGGTGCCGTTTAGCGCCGTCTATGATAGCGCACGCTGATTTGCCGCCCGGCAGCAAATACGTAGCTTTAAATCATGCCAGGGGACCAGCAGCACCGTGAAAACCGGGACCGGGGATGAGGAATCAGCCGGGCCGCCAAGCGGTCGGTCCGGGACCGCCCAGGCCCAGCTCCCCCCGGCCGTGCAGAGCCAGCAAGACCAGTGCCCCGGCCACGACGGGCACCCCGGCGATGACCACCAGACCAGCATGGGCGCCTACATCGCCCGGCTGGTCGATGCCGCGCCACCGCTTACCAGCGAACAGCGGGACACCCTCGCGCTCCTGCTGCGCCGCCCGCACCGTAAGTGAACAGCCAGATCCCGGATCAGGAGATCGAACTCCACCGGCTTGAGCGCCAGCACGTCCGGGCGGCTGTCCAGCCCGGCGATCACATTCACCGCCTCCACGAACCGAGCGGGAGGTTCCGTGCGGTAGCGCATCGTGAAGGGTGTAAGCGGAGACCGGCATCACTGGATCCAGGCGTCGCTCCTCGGCGGGTTCGGGCGGACCCCGGCCGGGACGAAGCAGCGCGACGCGGACATCGAGCAGTGGCGGCGCGGGAGCACGACCACCGCGAGCACCACCCGGACGAGGCCGGCTGGGAGGACAAGCTCTACCGGCTTCTGAACCCTGGTCCGGGCGTCGACCCGGACGCGATGGATAAGGCGTGGACTGGGCTGGAGAACGGGTACCGCGACGCCGTGGCGGACCTGGAGAAGGATTCCACGAACCCGGCGGACATCGCGTGGCTGATCACGTACGTCTGCGCCGCCGTAGTGCGCCACCCCGGGTTCGGGGAGGCGGTGAACCGGTGGCGCGCCGACCGGGGTAGGCACGGCAGCGCTTGTTTGTCGCCCGGTCCGCCTGTCTGCAACAGGGGTACGACTATCCAGATCGCGTCGAAATCAAGCGGCCTGTGGACGGTCCAGTTCGGCCTGCTCGCCGGGCGGCGGGCCGGCGGTCCCGCGCCGCCTGCTCGCTGCAGTGAGAGCGTTCCGGAACGCCCATGGGAGCCCGAAGCAGATCGCGAGACCGACTGGCGCCGTCAGCGCCAGCTTGACGTCACCCGGCCACGCAAACCGCCAGAGACCGAGCTCAAGGGAGACGAGCACGGGCAGCTGGAGAAAGTAGGCGGAGTAGGAGTGGCGGCTGAGAGAGCGCGCGAACCGGCCGTGCCATGATCCAACCTGGCGAAAGAGGTCGACCAGGGCGAGCGAAGCGCCCACCGACAACACGCCTTCCACACCGGCGGTCAGCGCCGCTTGCCAGTGCCAGCCTCCGGAGTAGGGCCCTACGGCAAACCCGGTCGCCGCGAGCGCCCCGAGGAGGGCGGCGATGGCGACCGCCGAGGCAACCCAGCAAGCCCGGCGGATCGGCGCCGGCGTCCTCGCGGCGAGCCAACCGCGCTGCCACGCCATCACGCCGAAGGCGAACAGGACTGCGAGCCGCGGCCATTCCCAGAACTGGACTTCAAGGGGTTGCTGGGAGCCGATCGGGAATGCGAGCCGGACCGCAAAGCTGAGCACCGCGATCAGCGCTGCGGCGACCAGCACGTGGCGCATCTGGAGAGGCGCGCAGTCCGGTTTGCCGGCCGACCGGACGGCGCGCCAGCCTGCGTAGCACAGCGTGAAGAACAGCAACACCGCCGCAAACCACATAGGGCCTGGATCGAGCCACCGAAGCTGGTATCTCACGTACGCTGCCAGGGTCAGCCGGTAGCCGGTCACCGCCACGATCATCCACACCATGACCGGCGTGACCAGCACCACGGCAGCGACGACCGGCAGGCCGAGGCGGAGCAGCCGGTCGCGGACGAACTTCCCGAGACCCTTGCGTGCGAGCGCGGGTGGGGTCAGCAGGCCGGCGACGAGCATGAAGGTCCCGAGTGCGAACAGGCCGCCGACATCGATCAGCGCTGAGAACACGGTCTTCACGACCGGGCTCAGCGTGGGCTCCTCAAAGAGCCAAGCACCAACCGCGCCGTAGGCGGTCGCCGCGTGGCTGACGATGACGGCGGCGATCAGAACCCACTTCAGGTTGTCCAGGTAGAAGAGGCGGGAGCCGGATCCTGGTTCACTGACCGTGAGCCTGTGGTCATTCCCTGTGGCGGCGCTGGCGCCCGTGCCTTGCACGGCCAGGGTCAGCCGCCGCCTCTGCATAGCCGCCATTTCCGCGCCTCCTCCCCTCAGGAGGGCCCTACAGACCGAGCGTTCACCCGTTTCCTTGTCACCACCAGGGCCATAAGTCCCGAATTTCACGACAGAACGAACTCTCGTTGCGCTGCTCCCGACGGCATCGTGGCACCATGTTCGCGAACAGATCGTGCCTTCTCGAGCGGCTTTGGGGGTGACGTGCCGCGCCTGACCTTTGTCGCAGATCGGCGGCGATGCGCGCGGCCTAAGCCATGTCGGCAGTCACACTATGTGATCAGGTTGGCTGCGATCCTCGCAGAGCTGTGCCGACTCGTCCACAGATAATTCAGCCGCTGGATGTTCAAATGGCGAGGGCGCACCCCCGGCCTGGTATCTCCCGTCAGCTAGCAGCCACTGCGAACTTGTGACAGTTCGAATACGCGATTTCACCAGGATCGACCCCGACGCCGCGCTATCAGACACGGGCTGTCCTGAGTCACGAGCTGCCAGGCTGCTTCCAGGTGATTGCAACCGTAGCCGGGTCGAACGGGCGGCGAGTACCCCGGCCCGGGGAGTGCAGCGTAACCGCCATGAGGGTTTTGATGACCGCCCGCCGGCGGCTGATAGCCAGCGTCTCCCACAGCTCTGCCGCGTTCTGCGCGGCCACCAGCGGGGCCAGCACGTTCTCCCGCGCGGCGTGCTCCAGCTCGCCGCCGATCTCATCCAGCCGGACGTTGGCCCGCCCGGTGGCGGCGAGCATCTGCGGCCGGGTGATCAGCCCCAGGGCCCGGTCGGCGGCCATCTCCTCCAGGTTGCGGCGGATCGCCGCCGCCTCCTCCCGCAGCGCCACCACATCCGGGCCGCTCTCAGGGACTGCGACCAGGTCAGCGGCGTCGGCGCGGGACAGCCGGCCGACCACGAGCTTCTCAACGAACGTCTCGACCGGCTCGGCCTGCCGGGCCACATGCGCGCCGGGCCAGGACCGGTCCCGGCTCGGCGCCGAGCACCGGTAGACCCGGTGCCCGGTGTGGGACGGCATCCCGGTCACCACGTTCCCGCACGGGCACAGCGCCAGCCCGCCCAGCAGGGTCCGCACCCCGCGCGGCGGCTTCCGGGACGGGTCCTCCAGGATGCCGCGCACCGCCCGCCACGTCTCCTCCGGCACCAGCGGCTCCCACTGGCCCTGCCCGACGACCTCCCCCCGGTACACCGACAAGCCCGTGATCCGCGGGTTCAGCAAGATCCCCCTGATACTGGTCCGGTTCCACCGGGTCGTCCCGCGCCGGTCCCGCTGCGGCGGCGCCAGCCCCAGCCTGGCCCACTCCCGCATGATCCCGCTGATGCTGCCCCCGCCCAGCAGCGCGGCGCACGCTTCCGCCACCGCCGGACCCTCTGCCGGGTGCGCGGTCACGTGGTCCTCGCCATACCGGAACGGGCGCGGGCCGCCCAGGAACCGCTTGCCGTTGATCGCGGCCTGCTCGGCCTTGGCCACCGCGATCAAGATCCGCGCGGCCAGCGCTCCAGCGCTAGCCGGAAGACTGGTCAGGGGGAGCCGTACAGCCCGGGGCCGGTGATGTGCAGGTCGTCGAGGAAGGACCGGGCGGCCCGGTACGCGGATTCGACGAGGGTCCCGGTGTGGCGGAAGTCCAGCGGTGAGATCGGGTGGGGTTCCGGGCCGTGCAGGTAGATGACCGGCACGTCGGCGGCGGCCTGCGGGGCCTCGAAGATGGCCTGGGTGCGGATGGTCACCGTATAGGTGTAGAACAGCACCTCGGCGATCGAGGCGGGGGCTTCGAGGCTGCGTCCGGGGAAGTTGCAGTCCAGCACGACCAGCGATCGCGCGCCCATGGCCAGCGCCTGCCGCATCGGGACGTTGGCGACCAGGCCGCCGTCGTACAGCAGTCGCGACCCGAGTTGCACGGGCGGGAAGATGCCCGGGATGGCCGCGCTGGCCAGCAGCGCCGGCAGCACGGGTCCGTCGCTCAGGACGTACGGGCGGGCCGTGGCGATGTCGGTGGCCATCGCCGCGAACGGCAGCGCCAGGTCGGCGAAGGTGATCTCGGCCCCGATGAAGTCGCCGATGACGGCCGCCAGCCCGCTGGCGGGAAACAGGTGTGTCCTGGTGTGCTGCAGGGTGCGCGCCTGCGCGAGCAGGCTCCCGGGGAACACGCGATCGCGCGTCATCTTGGCCCAGGTCTCACCCAGGCGGTTAACCGCGCCGCCTGGGTCCTGCGCGATGATCGAGCCGTTGAGCGACCCGACCGAGGTACCCGTCACGATGTCGGGGGTGATGTAGTGCTCGTCGAGCGCTTGGAGCATCCCGATCTGCACCGCACCCAGGCTGCCGCCCCCGCCCAGCACGTACCCCACCGGCCGGGGCAATTCCGCGATGCTCACCGCCGCCGGCGCCCTAGCCGGCTCCAGTTCCTCATCCGCCCATCATCGTCTGCTCACGGCGCGGCGGTGGGCTCGGGAGCCTCCTGCGGCGAGGGTCGGCCACGCCGGCCGGGAATGGTGGCGGCGGCGTCGGCGTCGCGGATGGACAGCGAGCAGGCCACGGCGGACAGGCAGATCGCGGCGGCGGCCAGGAAGGCCACGTGGTAGGCGGTGAGGTTGGCCACCGGGTGGCCCGCCACCACGTGAACCGGGCCGACTAGCACGATGGCGGTGGTCAGCACCGCCACGCCGATCGCGCCGCCGAGCTGCCGCATCGCGTTGAACATCGTGGTCGCCCGGCCGGTCGCCGCCGGCGTGATGGTGGCGAACGCCGCCGCCTGGACCGGGACGAACACCTGGGCCATGGACAGCCCCAGGGTGACCATCAGCAGCCGGGCCCACCACAGGCTCGTCTGCTGTCCCATGAGCGCGAGTAGGGCGATGGAGGTGGCGGTGCCGACCAGCCCGATACTGATGAGCCGGCGGGGGCCGAGCCGCGGGTACAGGACCCGGCTGGCCAGCTGCGCGCCGCCCATGATGCCGAGCGCTTCGGGGAAGATGCTCAGCCCGGAGACGAGCGCGCTCAGCCCCCGGCCGTCCTGGTAGTACAGCGAGATCGCGTACAGGGTGCCGAGGAAGGCCACCGACGCGAGGATCATGACGCCGTTGCCGGACCGGAACAGGCGGTTCGTCAGGAGCCGCAGGTCCACCAGGGGCGCGGGCGACCTCAGCTCGACGACCACCATGCCCGCCAGCAGGACGGCTCCGGCCGCGATCGCGGCGAGCACCTGCGCCTGGTGCCAGCCGAGGTTGGGTCCCTCCGAGACGCCGTACATGACGAGCCCGAGACCCAGCCCGGACAGCAGGAAGCCGGCCAGGTCGAACCGGCCAGGCTGCGCCTGCGCCGCATGGTCGAGGAAGATGGCGCCGAAGGCGAACGCCGCCACGCCGATCGGGAGGTTGACGTAGAACACCCACCGCCACGACAGGTCGGTGACCAGCAGCCCGCCCACGACCGGGCCCAGGGCCGGGGCGAGCGTGGTGGGCACGGTGAGGATCGCGGCCGCCTTAATCCGCTCCGCGGGCGGGAACGCGCGGTACAGCATCGCCATCCCGACCGGAGCGAGCATGCCGCCACCGGCGCCCTGGACAATCCGGAACGCGACCAGCTCGCCCAGGCTCGAGGCCAGCCCGCACAGCGCCGAGGCCGCAGTGAACACGGCGATGGCCGCGAGCAGGACGCGCTTGCCGCCCAGCCGGTCGCCGAGCCAGCCCGACGCCGGGATGAACACGGCCAGGCTGACCAGGAACGCGATCGAGATGGTGTCGACCGCCGTGACGCTCACCCGGAAGTCCCGCCCGATGGTCGGCAGGGCAACATTAACGATCGTCGCATCCATGATGGACATGAACATGGCGGCGACGAACACGACCCCGACCGCGACCTTCTGGCTAATGCCGGGGATAAGCTCGGGCCGCAGCCGGAAATTCCTGGCGCGTTACCGGGGAGGCCGCCGATGCGCCGCGTCGCCGTGCTCGGGACCGGCACCATGGGTGCGGGCATGGCCCGCAGCATGCTGCGGTCCGGTCTGGACGTCACGGTGTGGAACCGGTCCCGGGGCCGGGCCGAGCCGCTGGCCGCCGACGGCGCACACGTGGCAGGCACGGCCGCCGAGGCGATAGCCGGCGCGGACGCGGTGGTCACGATGATGTGGGACGGCGCTTCGGTGGCCGAGGTGATGGCGGGGGCGCTCCCGGCCGCGCCCGATGGGATCCTGTGGGCCCAGACCAGCACGGTGAGCGTGGCGGACGCGGGTGACCGGCTGCCCGCCCTGGCCGCCGAGCACGGGGCGCGGTACCTCGACGCCCCGGTGCTGGGTACCCGCCAGCCCGCCGAAGAAGGAAGGCTCATCGTCCTGGCCGCCGCGCCCGCGCCGGTCCGCGACGCGATCGCGCCGCTGTTCGACGCGATCGGCACCCGTACCGTCTGGGTCAGCGAGCAGCCGGGCGATGGCACCCGCCTCAAGCTGGTCGCCAACTCCTGGGTCGGCACGATCGTGGCCGCGACCGCCCAGGCGATCGCCCTGGCCCAGGGGTTCGGCCTGGATCCGCGGCTATTCCTGGACGCGGTCCGGGGCAGCAGCGTGGACGCCGCCTACCTCCACGTCAAGGGCCAGGCCATGATCGCCGGGGAGTTCCCGCCCGCGTTCACGGTGCACGGCGCGGTCAAGGACACCGGGCTCATCGCCGCCGCGATGCGGGAGACCGGCACCGACGCCGCGCTGATGGACGCGGTCGCCGGGCAGTTCCGGCGGGCGGCCGACTCCGGGCACGGCGACCAGGACATGGCCGCCGTGTTCCGCGCGTTCCGTCCCTGAGCCCCGCCATGACCACCGTGCCCCGCATCAGCTACGCGCGTAGCGCGGACGGGGTGAGCCTGGCCTTCACGACCGCCGGCCACGGCCCGGCGCTGGTCTTTGTTCCCTGGGTGCCGTTCAGCAACCTCCGGATGGAATGGCAGAGCGCCCTGCTGGGCGGGATCTTCGAGCGGCTGGCGCGGCGGCTCACCGTGATCCACTACGACGGGCGGGGCACCGGGCACTCGCAGCGGGACGTCACCGACCTCTCGCTCGAGGCGATGGTCGCAGACCTGTTGGCCGTGGTCGACCGGGTGGGGGCGGCGCAGGTCAACCTCCTGGGCCAGTACAACTCCTGCCCGCACGCCATCGCGTTCGCCGCGCGCTATCCGGAGCGGGTCACGCGGATGGCGCTGTTCGGCGGGTCGGCGCGCGGCTGGAACGCCATGAGCGCCACGCAGACTCAGGCGCTGCTGAGCCTCATCGAACAGGACTGGAACACCTTCGCCGACACCGCGGGGCACCTGTGGATGGGCTGGGCGGCGGGGGAGGCCGGGCGCGACGTGGCGGAGGCGATCCGGGGGGCGGTCACGCCGCAGGTCGCCCGCGCCACGATGCAGGCGGCCAGCGCGGTCGACGTCACCGAATTGGTCCCGGGGGTGGCCGCGCCCACGCTGGTGCTGCACCGCCGGGGCATGACCCAGATCCCGGTCGACGTGCCGCGCTCACTCGCCGAGCACCTACCGCGCGGGCGGCTGGTGATCCTGGAAGGTGACCAGGCGACCCTGTTCAAGGCCGACCCGGACGTGGCGGCGGACCTGCTCGTCGCGTTCTTCTGCGACGGCATCGAGCCGGCCGCGGAGACGGCGCCGCCCGCGCCGACGGCCGAAGCCGGGCGTCTCGCGGCGACCCCCTTGAGCCGCAGGGAGCTTGAGGTGCTCCGGCTGCTGGCGGCGGGGGATTCCAACCGTCAGATCGCCCGCCACCTGGGGCTGAGCCCGCACACCGTCGAGCGGCACGTCGCGAACCTCTACCGCAAGATCGGCGCGAGGGGCCGGGCCGACGCCACCGCGTACGCCCTGCGCAGCGGCCTGGCCTAACGGTTTTCCGCCAGCGCGGCTGCATAGTTTGCGGGAAGTCGGGCCCGGTTCGCCGAGCCTACGGTGACCTCAGCCCTACCGACAGGAGGTCACCCCCATGCCGTCTCCGCGGCCGCTACCCGACCGCCCGCGCTGGCTGCCCTGGTCGGCGTTCCCGTTCCAGTGCCGCTTTATCGAGATCGATGGCCAGCCGATCCACTACATCGACGAGGGGTCAGGCCCGGCGCTGCTGTTCGTCAGCGCCGGGCAGTGGTCCTTCATGTTCCGCGACGTGATCGCGCACCTGCGCGGCCGGTTCCGCTGCCTGACGCTGGACTTCCCCGGCAGCGGCCTCTCGCCGGCGGCCCCCGGCCACGACCACAGCATCCGGGCCAACGCCGCGCTCCTGACGGGGTTTATCGACTCCCTCGACCTGCAGGACATCACGCTGGCGGTGCATGACGTCGGCGGGCCGGTTGGCTTCCTGGCCGCCGTCGGGCAACCGGACCGGATCCGGGCCCTCGTGATCACCAACACGTTCGGCTGGCCGCAGGCCGGTTACCCGGCGGTCCGGCGGATGCTCAAGCTCGTCGGCGGGCGGCCGTTCGGCGCGCTCAACAGCCTCACCAACGTCGTGGCGCGGTTCACGGCCACGTCCTACGGGGTGGGCCGCCAGCTGAGTAGGGCCGACCGCCGGAGCTTCCGCGGCCCCTGGCGCTCCCGGGCCAGCCGGCGGGCGACGCTCCAGGTCCTGGCCGGAGTACTGCGGATCGACCCGCTCATGGCCGAGGTCGAGCGGTCCCTGCGCGCTGACCTGTCCGGCCTGCCGGTGCTCACGCTGTTCGGGCGCAAGAACGATCCGTACGGCTGGCAGGCCAGGTTCGGCCAGATCTTCCCGTCCGCGACGGCCGTCGGCCTGCCCGGCGGCCACCACTTCCCGTTCAACGACGACCCGCAGGCCTACGCCGGCGCGATCTGCACCTGGTGGGATCGGCAGGTCGCGCCGGCCCCCCGCGAAGTCATGAAGGAGTCACACTGACATGAGCACCCCTCACGTTCTGGGCCCGGGCACCACGGCCCTGGTCACGGGCGCCTCCCGCGGTATCGGCGCGCTGATCGCCCGCGAGATCGCCAGCCACGGCGGCCACGTGGTGCTTTCCGGCCGATCCGTCGCCGAGCTCGAGGCGGTCGCGTCCGACCTGACCGCGGCGGGTGCCGACGTGTCCTTCCTACCCGCCGACCTGACCGAGCCCGGTGCGGCCGAAGCCCTGGTGCGGGCCGTCGAGCGGCAGCGAGGCGGGGTCGACCTGCTGGTCAACAACGCCGGCGGGGACCCGCTGCGCGAGTTCCATACGATGACGATCGAGGAGAACCTGCGCACCCTCCGGCTTAACCTGGTCGCGCCGCTGGAACTCAGCTACGCCGTCCTGCCGGGCATGCTCAGCCGGGGCCGCGGCCATATCGTGAACATCTCCGCGATGGCCGGCCGGCTCGCCTTCCCCTACAGCGAGGTCTACGCCGCGGCCAAGGACGGCCTCATCGGCTTCACGCGCGTCTTCCGCAGCGACTACCACGCGCGCGGGGTGAGCGCATCCGTCCTCATCCTGGGGGCCATCAAGGGCGCCGGACAGGGCCAGCGGATGATGGATCAGGCCGGGCTGAAGGGCGCCGCCTACATGGCCCCGGCCCGGTCCGTGGCGCGGGCCGTGGTCGGGGCCGTGCAGAAGGACCGGACCGAGCTGGTCATCATGCCCGGGCCGGCCCGCCTGATGAGGGCGGTCATGGATTACTTCCCTGCGCTGGGACCCGCGATGAACCGGGCGGTCGGCACCAGGGCGACCATGCGGAAGATCATCGAACAGCGGGACTCGGATACGGGCGCCGCGGTTCGGCGATAATCGCCGGGAGGAACAGGAGAGGCGGATGGCGGACGGCAGTGATCTTGACGCGCCGATCACGGGCGTGACGGTCTTCAGGGATGGCGCCCGCGTGCAGCGCACCGGCACGGTGAGCCTGCCGCCAGGGCCCCGGACGGTGATCGTCAGCGACCTGCCGGCCGGCGTGGACCCGGCCTCGGTCCGCGTCGCGGCTCGCGGCCTGGACCTGGCCCTGCTCGACGTCGAGGTCCACCGCCGCTACCGCACCGATCCGCTGCGCGAGGAGACCGCGCGGCTGCGCTCGGAGGTGGACCGCTGCCGCGATGAGGTGCAGGCGCTCGACGACGAGGAGACCGCGGAGCAGGCGCGCCTGGACTTCGCCGGCTACCTGTCCGAGGCAGCGGCCACGGCGCTGGCCCGCGCGATCAGCTTCGGCCGCGCCAGCCACGATGACCTGGCCCAGATGGCCGGGCACCTGTCCGCCGATACCGCAGGGACACTCGGCAGGCGGCGCGAGATCAGCGCGCGCAGGCGCGTCGCCCGCCGGGAACTCGAAGCGGCCGAGGCACGCCTGGTGACCGCGGAAAAGCGAGCCGGGCACGGTGTCGCCTTCACCGAGCTGTCCGCGACCCTGGAAGCCGGCGCCGCGACCCGCGCCGAGGTGGAGTTCTCGTACCACGTGCCCGGCGCGTCCTGGCGGCCGCTGTACGACCTGGCGCTCGAGGGCGGCAGCCTCGCCGTCAGCTACCTGGCCGAGGTCACCCAGCAAACCGGGGAGGACTGGCCCGCCGTCGAGCTGGTCTTGTCCACGACGCGGCGCGGGCGGCACCAGACCCTGCCCGAGCTTGACCCGTGGTACATCGGTCGCGCCCGGCCGGTTCCGCCGCCGGAACGAGTCAGGAGGATGGCCAGGGCTCTTCCGCCCGGCGCGGCCGTTCCGATGGCCGCCGCGGCATCGTCGGTCCTCCCGCCGGCCCAGGTCCCCGAGGCCGTGCCGGTGGCCGCCGAACCCGGCGAGTCGGGCGCTGGCGTGGCATACCGGGTCCAGCATCCGCTGGCCGTGCCCGCCGACGGCGGGCCCCACAAGACCGTGGTGGCCCGGTTCGCGCTCGATGCCGCCCTGGACCACCTCGCGGTCCCGGCCATGGCCCCCGAAGCGTACCTGCGGGCGACCGTCACCAACACCTCGCCGCTGCTGCTGCTCCCCGGCCCGGCGCGCGTCTTCCACGGCACCCGGTTCGTCGGCGAGACCGCCCTGGAGACCGTCGCCGCGGGCGAGGAATTCGAGCTGCAACTCGGGGTGGACGACCAGATCAGGGTCGAACGCGAGCTGCGCAGGCGGAGCACGAGCAAGGCCGTGATCGGCGGGACGCGCACGATCGACGTCGCCTACGAGATCACGGTGGAGAACCACCGCGTGAGCAAGACCAGGGTCAGCGTGCACGATCACGTCCCGGTGTCCACCGACGGCGATATCAAGGTGCGCCTGCGGGAGACGAGCCCGGACCCGGCCGCCCAGAGCGACCTCGGCGAACTCACCTGGGAACTGCCGCTCGAAGGCGGGCAGGCGGCCACGGTGCGCTACAGGTTCACCGTCGAGCACCCGGCCCAGGTGGGCGTGACCGGGCTCTGACCCGGGCGATCCGGGCGCAGTGGGATAATCACGGTAACAGCCGACCCAGGAAAGGCCTTGATTCGTGACTGAGGAGCAGCCCGGCCCGGGACCGCGGTTCGACACCAGCGTGGCGTCCATCGCGAGGATCTACGACTACTGGCTGGGCGGCAAGGACAACTTCAAGGTCGACCGCGAGGCCGCCGAGGAGATGATCCAGGCGTTCCCCGGCATCGTCGCGGGCGTGCGGATGAACCGCGCCTTCCTCGGGCGGGCGATCCACTACCTGACCGCCGATGCGGGCATCCGCCAGTTCCTGGACATCGGGACCGGCCTGCCCAGCGCCAATAACACCCACGAGGTGGCGCAACGCGCCGCGCCGGACTCCCGCATCGTCTACGTGGACAACGACCCCATCGTGCTGTCGCACGCCAAGGCCCTGCTGACCAGCACGCCCGAGGGGGCGTGCGCCTACATTGACGCCGACCTCCGCAACGCCGGGCAGATCGTGAAGGAGGCGGCCGGCACGCTGGACTTCAGCCGTCCCGTAGCCGTCTGCCTGATCATGGTCCTCCAGTTCATCCCCGACGAGGATGACCCCTGGCAGATCACCCGGACGCTG
>Ga0187815_10001076_pt1 | contig 12963 bp, 9 predicted proteins | sample NC_S_5_FD_132962 | JGI IMG/M metagenome (GOLD analysis project Ga0187815, IMG submission 132962) | Wetland sediment microbial communities from Neuse River Estuary, North Carolina, USA - ASW-S_5 | ecosystem: Environmental > Aquatic > Freshwater > Wetlands > Sediment | place: USA: North Carolina...
GCCATGGACTGGTACTACCCCGTGCTCGGCGGGGCGCTGCGCGGTGCCGCCGCCGCGGAGCGGCTTGCCGACGGCTGGGACACGTTCGTCGTGCCCGCCCTCGGCGTCCGCTGCGTCAGCGACCAGGCGTGGGTGACGGTCGCCGAGACCAGCGAGCTTGTGCTCGCGCTCGACGCCTGCGGCCTCCGCGAGCAGGCGGCCGAGATGTTCGCGGCCGTCGGCCGGCTGCGGCACGACGACGGCTCGTACTGGACCGGCTGGCAGTTCACCAACGAGAAGCACTTCCCCGCGGAGCGCAGCAGCTGGACCGCCGCGGCCGTGATCCTCGCCGCCGACGCGCTGACCGGCTTCAGCGGCGGCGCGGCCCTCTTCCGGGACATTCCCGCGCCGCTCGACCACCGTGCCCCCGCCGACCCCGAAGCCTGCGGCTGCGCACCGGTGACTGCCCGGCCGTGATGCCCCCAGCCGGTTGTCACCCCTGGTGGGTGATGTGGCGAGTGTGCCCGCCCGAAAGCATGTCCACGACCGCCAGGTTGGGGGCCTGAGGGACGGGGGAAGCGCATGTCTGTGGCAATCGAGCCTGACCTGTATGAGTTCAGGGGCGGCTACCCGACGCAGGAGACGGTGGAGCGAGCCTATGACGACGCCGACCTGACCCGGGCGATCGCGGCGTACAAGTTCTTCTACCCGACGGTGTCGGGCCAGGCCATCTTTCGCGGCAGCTACGCCACGGGCCTGGCGGACAACAGGATCGCCGGGACGCTGGCGGGCCAGCCGAAGCACGTCGGGTTCACCTACAACTCCGACACGCCGTACGGTCCGGTTCTGCTCAACCTGAAAGAGGGCCCGTTCATCGTGGAGATCCCGGCCGGCCCGCTGATCGTGGTCGCCCTCGACGCCAATCAGCGATGGGTGGGCGACATGGGCATCCCCGGCCCGGACGGCGGCAAGGGCGGCAAGTACATCATCCTGCCGCCGGGCTACACCGGCGAGGTGCCCGCGGGCTGCTATCCGTGCCAGTCCACCTCCTACCACGTGATCGTGGGGATCCGGTCCCTGCCGCTCGGCGGGGACGTCGAGGCCGCGATGGAGCGGATCAAGACGGTCGGCGTGCGGCCGCTCAGCCCCCCGCCGGACTGGGCAGGGATCACCTGGTACGACCAGACCCCTCGCCCGCAGGACACCACGCCGCTGGCGTACGAGACGTCACTCGGGTTCTGGGAGCACCTGCACTCGCTGATCGATGACGACTACCCGTACGAGGGCTACCGGGGCTACTACGGGGAACTGGCCGTGCTCGGCATCGCTAAGGGCCAGCCGTTCGCCCCTGACGAGCGGATGAAGCACATCCTGGAAAACGCGGCGCGGATCGCCAACGCGCAGCTGCGGGTGCAGTCGTTCGCCGACCGCCGCCCCGACCGGGTCGTGTGGCCCGGCCGGCAGTGGGAATGGGCGGCGCTGCGGTTCGAGAACGGCGACTTCGACATGCCCGGCTACGTCGACCTGGATGCCCGCGACAAGTGGTTCTTCCAGGCCATCGGCGCCTCCCCGGCGATGTTCCGGCGCAAGGAAGGGTTCGGGTCGCTGTACTGGCTGGGTCACCGCGACGACGCGGGCGCCTACCTCGACGGCGGCAGGACCTACAAGCTCACCATCCCCCAGCCCGTCCCCGCCAGGCTGTTCTGGTCCGTGACCGTGTACAGCGCGCTGACCCGGGCCGAGATCCAGACCGACCAGGACTGCGCCGCGCTGCGCTCGCTGTTCGAGCTCCGTGACTTCCCCGAGTCCAGGCCGATCGACCTGTACTTCGGGCCCAAGGGCCCCGCGGGCAAGAACAAGCCGTGGGTCAAGACCATCCCCGGCGAGGGATGGTTCACCTACCTGCGCATCTACGGACCCGAGGCGCCCGCCTTCGACGGCAGCTGGAAACCCGGCGACTTCGAACGCGTCTAGCCTGCGGTTCGCTCCAGGATGCGCAGCGAGCCCACGTGGCGGACCTCGGTGAAGGCGCCAGAGGCCAGGGCCCGCTGGTAGACGCGAAACGGCGCCTGTCCCCCGTCCGCCGGGTCTGGGAAGACATCGTGGATGGCCAGCGCCCCGCCGGTCGCCACCCAGGGGGCCCACCCCTCGTAGTCGGCCTGGGCGGCGGCGTCGGTGTGGCCGCCGTCGATGAACAGCATGCCGAGCGGCGTCCGCCACAGCCGCGCCACGTCCGCGGACCGGCCCACGACGGCGATGACGTCGTCCTCGACGCCGGCGGCGGCGAGTGTGGCCCGCAGCCGGGGCAGCGTGTCGATCCGCCCGGTCACCGGGTCGGCCAGCGAAGGATCGTGGTACTCCCAGCCGGGCTGATGCTCCTCCGACCCCCGGTGGTGATCCACGGTCACCACCTGCTGCCGCACCCCGCGCGCCCGCGCGCCGCGCACCCCCGCGGCCAGGTAGATCGCCGACTTGCCGCAGTAGCTGCCGACCTCGAGCACCGGCCCCAGCGCCGCGTAGGCCTCCGCCGTCTGGCACAGTGCCAGCCCCTCGGCCTCCGGCATGAACCCCGTGGCGGCCTCAGCCGCCTTCCTCAGCTCAGCATCCACCCAGGCACCATAGCCCAGCCGAAGCCCGGCTTAATTTCATGATCACGAAGATTACGCATCGTATAAGTGCACAAACCTTTCGTGATCATGGAACGGCTCTGCCGCGGCGGCCGGGCGAGCGGGTCCCTTGGAGTTCCTAGACGCGGTTGAGCATGGCCAGGGCCAGGCGGGCCGAGGGGCGGTTGACCAGGTCGGCGAACGAGAGCTCGCTGCGGCACATCCTGACGAAGATGCGCCAGCCCTTCGGCGAGGCCAGCGCGGCGTGGAAGGTGCCGGGGTGCCTGCTGAACGCCGAGCGCAGCACCTGGCCCGCGCGCATGTCGGGAACCAGGGTGGCGTTGACCGCGGCGACGTAACCGTCCAGGTCGCCCTTGGCCGCGAACTCCCCGGCCAGCGCGCCGGAACGAAGCGCGAAGCTGATACCCTCCCGCGTCCACGGCTCGAGCAAGCCGGCGGCGTCTCCCGCGAGAAGCACCCGGCCGCGCCGCAGCGGGGATTCCTCGGTCCGGCACCGGGTGAGGTGCCCGGAGTCCCGCACGGCCGCATAGCCGCCCAGCCCGAGCCGGCTGACGAACGCACGCAGGTACTCCCTGGTCGCCGCCCCCTTCCCGCGCTCGGCGATGACCCCCACCGTAAGCACGTCGCCTTTCGGGAAGACCCAGCCGTACGACGCGGGGATCTCACCCCAGTCAAGCAGCACCCGGCCGGCCCACGGCCGGGCGGCCTCCGGCGGGACGGCGATCTCGAGTTCGAGCCCGAGATCCACGTGCGCGAACTCCGCGCCCACGTGCCGGGCGGTAACGCCGGACGAGCCATCCGCGCCGATGATCACCGTAGCCGTGACGGACGACCCGTCGGCGAGCCGGGCACTGGCGCTGTCACCCGCCTGGTCGACCGATCGCACGAGCGCCTGCTGCCGCAGCACCGCGCCCTGCTGCTGCGCGCGGTCCGCCAGCGCCGCGTCGAACTCCTCCCGCGTCACCATCGCGAGCAGCGGCTCGCGATCGGACCTGGTGAGCTCCCGGTCGCCCCGCAGGGTGAACGTGACCGACGTGATGTGATCCCTGGCGGGCAGCGAGATCTGGCCGCCGACGGCGGCCAGCGAGGCTCCGATCAGGCCCCCGCCGCACGTCTTGTACCGGGGATGTTCGGCCCGCTCGAGGACGAGGGTGCGCGCCCCGGCCGCGGCGGACGCGGCCGCGGCCGCCAGCCCGGCCGGTCCTGCGCCGACGACGGCGACGTCCCACTCTGCACGTTCCCGCACACCATGCAGGGTAGGTGACTCCCGCTAGGCCCGCGGTCTGCCCGGGCGGGTGAACTGGCCGAGGAAGAGCGGCAGCCCGGAACTCATGTCGGCGATCGCGAACAGGAACGGGCGGTCGAAGACCAGCGTGACGTCCGGCTGTGGCTTGCGGGCCAGCGCCAGCGTCTGGAAGGTCATCCCGGTCGCGGCGGCGGCCTCGGTGCCCTCCTCGCCGACGTCGACGAACGCCTTGTGCACCACGGCGCCGATGTGCAGCGGCTCGTCGGTGGTGATGCCGGTGAAGTCGGCGTCAGGCGTGAAGGCGGCGCGCACGCCGAGCGCCTGCAGCGTGTCCTTGAGCATGAACCCGGCGTCGACCCTGAAGCGGGGCAGGCTGAGGTCCACCAGGGCTTCGGCGCCGGACGAGAGCAGCCCGTCCAGCAGCGCCCCCACGCCGCCGGCGGCGTCAAGCCCGCCGGTGAACTCGCTCAGCGGCCCGTCCGGCAGCACCAGGGCCATGGCGAGCGGGCCGCCACGGTACGGCAGCAGCACGGCCTGGTAACCGTCGCCACGGTGCCAGGCGAACCGCGTCGCCTGATGCATCATGTCGACCGGAGTCGCCCCCGTACGTTCGGGATAAAAGGGCTTTTGCCTCGTCTCCTGAGCGGAGAACTGATGCGCCCAGAGTGCCTTGAGGTAAACGGCGTTGGTGAGCACCAGGCGCGTGAGGCCGTCGATCGCGCCGGGCGGGATCAGGCCGGTGATCTTGCCCTCGGTCTGCTCCGCCACCGTGTCGTTGATCACCTGCCGCGCCGCCTCGGGGGCGGTCGAGAAGTCGCACCGCTCGACGGAGGCTGTCCCGGACAGCTGGCTGAGGAATTCATTCCGAACGGAGAGGGCTGACTGTAGCCACATCACGTTCGGCGCGCGGAAGTCGAGGTCGTCACCGGCGCGGATCCCCGCGAGCTGCGCCAGGCCCTCGGCGGCCGCTCCCGGGCCGGGCAGGTGCAGCACGGCCGCGATCTCGGCGGCGGTCTCGCCGCGGGCGCCGGTCAGCGCCATCCGCAGCGCCGCCGCGATCGACGCCGGGGAGAACACCACACTGCCCGGGCCCGCGAGCTTGCCGTAGAGATCCGTGCCGAACGCGGCGTCTGCTCGAACTGCCTCGGCGATACCCGCCATCGGGTGCCTCCCGTTCAGGTGGCTAGAACTTGCAGCCGGCTGAGGGCTTCCTCCAGTATCTCTTCCCGCTTGCAGAAGGCGAACCGCACCTGGGTGCGGCCGGCCTGCTTGTCGTCGTAGAACACGGCGTTCGGGATCGCGACGACGCCCGCTCGTTCCGGCAGGCTGAGGCAGAACCCGACCGCGTCCTTCTCGCCGAGGCGCGCGATGTCGGTCGTGATGAAGTAGGTTCCGTCCGGCAGGTACACCTCGAAGCCGATGTCCTCGAGCCCGCTCGCCAGCAGGTCGCGCTTCTTCCTCAGGTCGGTCGCGAACGTCTCGAAGTACTCGCCGGGAAGCGTCAGCGCCTCCGCGACCGCGTACTGGAACGGGCCGCTGGCCACGAACGTGAGGAACTGCTTCGTGGTGCGCACCGCGCTGACGATCTCCGGCGTGCCGGTGACCCAGCCGACCTTCCAGCCGGTGAAGCTGAACGTCTTGCCCGCGCTGCTGACCGAGACGGTGCGCTCGCGCATGCCGTCGAGGGTGGCGAACGGGACGTGCTCACGGTCGTACGTGAGGTGCTCGTAGACCTCGTCGGTGACGACGAGGAGATCGTGCCTGCTGGCAATGCCGGCGATCGCCTCGGTCTCCTCGCGGGTGAGAACCATGCCGGTCGGGTTGTGCGGGCTGTTCAGGAGCATGAGCCTCGTTCTTGCCGTTACCAGGCTCTCCAGCTCGGCGAGGTCGGGGCGGAAGCCCGGCGGCCGCAGGGTGAGCGGGACCCGCGTCGCGCCCGCCATCGCGATGTTCGCCACATAGGAGTCGTAGTACGGCTCGAAGGCGATGACCTCGTCCCCGGGCTCGAGCAGCGCGAGCAGGGCGGCCGCGATCGCTTCCGTCGCGCCCGCGGTGATCAGCACCTCGGTGTCCGGGTCATAGGCCAGGCCGTAGAACCGGTACTGGTGGCGGGCGACGGCTGCCCTGAGCTCCGGGATGCCCGGCCCTGGCGGGTACTGGTTGCCGTGCCCCGTCCTGATCGCCGTCACGGCCGCCTCGGCGACGGCCGCCGGACCGTCGACGTCGGGGAACCCCTGGCCGAGGTTGACCGCGCCGGTGGCGACGGCGCGCGCCGACATCTCGGCGAAGATCGAGGTGCCGAGGCCGTTCAGGCGGCGGTTGAGCAAAGGTCGTGTCACACACCTATTGTGGGCGGCATGCGTATCGCGCTGTGCCAGCTTCCGGTGAGCCCCGACCCTTCGGTCAACCTGTCGCGGGTGCGCGCGGCGCTTGACGAGGCGTCTGGCGGCGGGGCGTCGCTCGCGGTGTTCCCCGAGGCGACCATGATCAGGTTCGGCAGCGACCTGCGGGCGGCGGCGGAGCCGCTGGACGGGCCGTTCTGCTCGGCGGTGGCGGCGGCGTGCGCGTCGGCCGGGGTGGCCGCCGTCGTCGGAGTCTTCGAGCCGGCGCCCGACGGGCGGGTGTACAACACCGCGGCCGCCTTCTCCGGCGCCGGCGCGCTCGTGGCTTTTTACCGCAAGCTGCACCTGTTCGACGCGCTGGGGCAGCGGGAGTCGGACCTGGTCGCGCCCGGTTCATCCGTGGTGGTGGCGCCGCTGTGCGGCGTCGAGGTCGGGCTGCAGGTCTGCTACGACATCCGGTTCCCCGAACTGACCCGCGCCCTGGCGGTCCGCGGCGCCTCGCTCGTCACCGTCAGCGCGGCCTGGCAGGCGGGCCTGTTCAAGGAGGAGCACTGGGTGACGCTGCTGCGCGCCCGCGCCATCGAGAACACCGTGTGGATCGCCGCCGCGGGGCAGGTGCCCGACGCGGAGGCGAAGCCGACCCGCGCCCCGACCGGCATCGGGCGGAGCATGCTCATCGACCCGCTCGGCGTGGTCCGTTCGGACCTCGGCCCGGCGTCGGGCGTTTTCGTGGTCGAGGCCGACATGTCGCTCGTCAAGTCGGTCAGGGCCACGCTGCCGTCGCTGGCCAACCGACGGGAAGACGTGTTCGGCCCCGGCTAATTCTCGCGGGCGACCTGGAACGGAGCGAAGCTCTGCGCGGTCGCCATCAGCTCGATCGTGTTGACGTTCACGTGCGGCGGCTGGGTCGCCGCCCAGTAGATCGCCTCGGCGATGTCGCCGGCGGTCATCGGCTGCATCCCCGCGTACACGGCGTCCGCCTGGGCCTTGTCGCCGCCGAACCGGACGGTGGAGAACTCCGTGTCCGCCATGCCCGGCTCGACGCAGGTGACGCGCACGCCGGTGCCGTGCAGGTCACTGCGCAGGTTCAGGCTGAACTGGCGCACGAACGCCTTCGTGCCGCCGTACACGTTCCCGCCGGGGTACGGGTAGTTGCCGGCCACCGACCCGAGGTTGATGACATGACCGCGACGGCGGGCCACCATGCCGGGCAGGATCGCCCGGGTGCAGTAGGTCAGGCCCTTGCAGTTGGTGTCGATCATCTGGTCCCATTCGTCCAGGTCCGCGTCCTGGGCGGGCCCTAGGCCCAGGGCCAGGCCCGCGTTGTTCACCAGCACGTCGATGCCGGCGAATTCGGGCGGCAGCAGGGCGACGGCGGCGGCCACCGCCCCCCTGTCCCTGACGTCGAGCGTGACCGGCAGGATCTGCGGGCCGAATTCGGTGGCCAGGTCCTCGAGCCGGTCCATCCGGCGGGCGGCGGCGACGACACGGGCGCCGGCGGACGCGAACCTGCGTGCGGTCGCGGCCCCGAAGCCGCTGCTCGCGCCGGTGACGAAGACGGTGCCGGGGTGGGTGGTTGTCATGGACAAAGAATGTTAGTCAGTACCGCACCGGGGACTGCCAGATGGTGGGCTCCTCGCTGGCTGGCGTGGCGGTGAAGCCGGCTCCGGTCAGCGTGGACCCCGCGCCGGCCAGCGCGGTGATCGCCTGCGAGCCGGGCCCGGCCAGGCCCGTGCCGTCGGGGGCCGCCGCGGTCCACCCGGTTCCCGGCGCCGTCTTCGGCGCCAGCGTCCAGACCACCACGTGCTCGCTGCCCGGCGTGCCGTACGTGCCAGTCGCCGTGAAACCGCCGCCGACCGCGGCGAGCGCGGTGACCGCGAGGTTCGCGGCGGCGCTCCGGGTGCCGGGCGGGGCCGGGAGGGCGGCTGGCGTCCAGGTGGCGCCGCCGTTCGCCGAGACGACGGCGAACGGCAGCCGCTGGCCGGCCGCCGTTACCTCGGTGCCGGCCGCGGCCACGGTGTTCCCGTTGGCCGCGACGAAGGAAAGCTGCGCGCTGGCGGCCGCCGCGGGCACCGGCAGCATGAGAAGCGACCAGGTCCGCCCGGTCGCCGACAGCCAGGCCGCCGGGTGCGTCCCGGCCGAGCCCACCGCGGCGAACCCCTTGCCGGTCGCGGTGACGGCGTTCAGCTGGCTGTCCCCGGAGGCGGGCTGTGCGGTGGCCGCGGCCTGCCAGCCGGTCAGGCCCGGGGCGTACCAGGCGGCCGCGACCATGCGGCCGCCCGCCGATTCGCGCCCGACGATCACGTACCCGGCCGGCCCCGCGGCGGCCGCGGTGGTGATCGCTTGCCCCTGGCCGGTGAACGCCGCCGCGCCGTCCAGCGCCGTCCACGTCCGGCCGTCGGCGGAGCCCACCACGACCGGGCGCTGCGACACCGGCGTGCCGGAGGCGCTGACGGCGTCGCCGACCGCGAGCCAGCCGGCGGCGCCGTGCGCGACCCCGGTGAGCTGCTCCTCGCCCGGCCTGCTCAGCACCGCCGGCGTGGCGCCAGCCGCGCGTGCCCACGTCGACCCGCCGTCCGCGGACACCCACAGCGCGGGGAAGCCGTCCGTGCTGCCCGCCGCCACCTGGGCGGTGCCGGCCGTCGCGATCGCGTTGACGGCCACCTGAGTGGTGGCGGCGCCGGGAATCGAGCCGATGCCGATCTTGCGCGGGCCGCCCTGCGGGCCGATCAGCGTCAGCACGGGCTGCTGCTCGGCCGCGTTTCCCTCGCTCCCACCGGAGAACACCGCCTGCCCTGTCGCGGTCAGCGCCACGCCGGAGATCTGCTCGGTCGCCGCGGTGCCCACCGGATCGGTTCCGGTCCAGGTGACGCCATCCGGGGACAGGAACGCGATGTGGAAGTTTTCGGCCTGGCCGGTTACCACGGCCCCGTTCGGGCCGCCGCTGACCGGCCCGAGCGTCAGCGGCGAACCGTCGGCCGTCTTCAGCGTGGCGGACTGCCGCCAGGACGTGCCGTTCGCCGACGTGTACACCGCGGCGCCCCTGTCACCGCCGACCGGAGCGCCCCGGACCGCGACGAAGCCACCGCGCAGCGGCGCCAGGCCGGCGATGGTGGCGCTCGCCCCGCCGCCCGCTGGCACGGTCACCGGTGTCCATGCTCTGCCGTCCGTCGACCGCCACGCGCCGGAGCCGGTGGCCGGCCCCGCCACCGTCCCGTACATGACGATCACGCCGCCGTTCGCCGCGGCGCCGGTGATGCCGAGCACCCGGCCGTTGCCCGCGGCGAGGCCGAGCTGGGTGACGCCGAGCCGCTGCCAGGTCGTCCCGTTCGCCGACAGCCAGACCACGGGGCTGGCCTTGGCGGCGTCACCGCCCGGGACGTTGGTGCCGGCCGCCAGGAAGCCGGACGCGGTCGCGGTCAGCGTCGTGATCTGGTCGCCCGCCAGCTGAGGGAGGCGGGGGCTGATGAGCCAGTCGCGTGCGTTCGGGCTGGTCCAGACGGCAGTCGGGCCGATCGCTACCCAGCCGCGCGAACCCCCTGCCACCAGCGTGGCGGCCTGGCCGGGCGGCGGGTCGCCGCTCAACGTGCCGAGTTGCCAGGTTTGGCCGTTGTCGGTGGAGACGTAGAAGCGCGCACGGGGTATCCGGGTCCCGGACTCAGCGCCCACCGCCACGGTCGTGTCTCCGAACGTGGCGACGTGGCTGAGCGGGGCCTGGATGCCACGGCCGGCCAGCGCGGCGGTGTCGGTGAAGTCCGCGGCGGCCGACCGCGCGGGCGGGAACCCGGCCGCGAGCGACGACGGGGCGCCCCCCGTGTTCCCGTTGTTGGCTCCGGCGACCACCACCACCGCGATGCCGACGGCGATCGCCGCCACGATCGGCACGGCCAGGCCCGTCACCCAGTTCCGGGACCGCATGGCCGCGGCGACCTCGCGCGCCAGGCGGGCGGCGAGACCGGGATCCGGCCGGTGGTCCGCCGGATAGTGCAGCCGGCGCAAGCCCCACTGGCCGTGCTGGCCGTCCAAGCCGTCGCGCTCGCGCGGGCCGGCCCCGTGCCGCGGTCCCGGCCTGGCTTCCGCCGCGCCCAGGGCTCGCTGCTCTCGCGGCCCGCGCGGTGCATCGTGCTCGCGCGGCGGGCGGGGCTGCTGCGGACCGCGCGTTCCCCGGCGTATGGCGGGCTCTCGCGGCGTCATCGACTCGCGCCATGCTCGCGGCTCGCGTGGCTCGCGCAGCAGCCGCGGTTCGGGTGGCTCTGGCGAGACTGCGAGTTCGTCGAGGTCTTGCCGCCTGGAGCGCGGCTCGGGCCGTTCCCTGGTCTCCGGTCCGGCCCCCGGCCGTGGCCGGAGCCGGGGCTGTGACCCGGACCGCTGCGGCCCGGATCGCTGCGGGCCGGATTGCTGCGGGCCGGACCGCTGTGGCCCGGACCTAGGCCGCGAGCCGGGCTGGAGCCGCGGATCCGTGAACTCGGCCGGCGGCGGGACCGGCCCCATCGGCCCGCTGGCCGCCACCGTCGGCGTGTAGCGGAGCGTCAGTCGCCGCCGTTCCCCCGCCTCGGGGACCGCGCCAAACCCGCCGGAGTCCCGGGAAGCGCCGAACCCACCGGAGTCGCGAGGAGCGCCAAACCCACCGGAGTCGCGAGCGGCGCCAAACCCACTGGAGTCGCGAGCGGCGCCGAACGCACCGGAATTCCGGACAGCGCCGAATCCGCCAGAGTCGCGAGGAGCGCCAAACCCGCCAGAGTCGCGAGGAGCCCGGAACTCACCGGAATCGCGAGGGACCCCGAACCCGCCCGAATCCCGGGTGGCGGGGAGTCCACCGGAATCGCGAGGGACTCCGAACCCGCCCGAATCCCGGGCAGCGGGGAGTCCACCGGAGCCCCGCGCAGCCCCAAACCCGCCCGAATCCCGGGCAGCGGGAAACTCACCATAGCCGCGGGCCGCGCCGAACCCGCCAGAGTCCCGGGCAGCGGGAAACTCGCCAGACCCGCGCGCAGGGCCGAACCCGCCGGAATCGCGGACAGCGGGAAACTCACCAGAGTCGCGGGCAGCGCCGAAACCGCCGGGGTCGCGGACGTGCCGCGCCTGGCGGGGATCCGGGGCCGCGTCGAAGTCGTCGGGCCTCGGGACACGCCTGAATCCGCCCGTATCCCGGGCGCGGCCGAACCCCCCGGAGTCCCGTACCGGCCCGGACCCCCGGGTGTCCCGGGTCGCGCCGAACTCATCGCTGTCACCGGCCGGGCCGAATCCGCCCGTTGGGCGGACCTGGCCGAATTCGCCGGTGTCGCGGCTACGGCGCGGCACGTCGAACTCGTAGCCGGGAACCTCGTCGAACCCCTGCTGCCCCGTACCGGCGGGAAGCGCGCGCGGCCGCCCGGCGACCCGGGGGTCATTCGGCCCCGCGGGCCGCGCACGCCGAAGGCGGGGACGCTCGGCGTCCCCTGCCCCGCGATCGCCGCTGCTCCGGGTGCCGCTCACCTGTGTCTACCTGTGCAGTCGCTCAGTCCAGAACCGGACGTTGAGTCCGGTTGACCTGTGTTCACTCGCGCCGATCGTACCTGGCGGCTACGCCTCCGACAGGGCAAATCACGCCACGGAACGGATTCCGTAAGGTCGCGGTCAGCGACGCCCGGTCCAGCGGGCGGATGGGAAGGGCCACCCGAGTAAGGCGGGTCTGCAATGCGGAAATTTCTGGATTTAACTGCGCAAAGGCCTCAGACGTACCAGCGTGATCGCGAAGAGTGGCTCTGTCCCACATCTCGTGATAGTAACCACGCCCGGGTCTCACGCCAGTCCCCACGCAAGATCGTTTAGAACTAATGTCCGTAGTTTGATACCCCATACAGTACCAAACTAAGGACATTTTCGATTAATGATCTTGGACTTGGAACATGACTTCTCTTGTGTCACATCCACCGCACGTTACCGTCACGTTATCTGGGTCAGAACGAAGAGTTTTTCTTCGCGAAGACTTTGTCGCCGCATAGGGCGCGGATCCTTCGTGATCATGGTTCTCGCCCTGGTGGATACCCCCATTGGGTATCTTGCCCGGCCGCTGAGCGGCTCGCGGGAACGTCAGCCACACGTTTCGCAACACGTTGCCAGATAGCCGCCGATCGCCGACAGGCGGGCGCTACCGTACAGGAGGCGGCCGGGTCCCGGCCGCCCTATTCCCCGGGGATGGATGAGGCATAGCGGGTGATTCATGCCACAGGGGCCACAAGAGTCCCTGGAGTGTCATCAAGCCATCTACCTATGCGACCGGCAGGTAGCCTGGAACCGGGAGTCAGTAATCACGTCTAATTTTCGGAAGAAGGCGATGTCCGCCGTGTCTTCTGAGTCGCCGCTTGCCGACGCGGATCTCAGCGCGACCGCATCAACCCCCTCGACATCGGGCGCTCCAACCGCCCAGCCGTCCGCCCCACCAGGGCAGGCACCGGCTGGCGGGGCGGCGGACCAGGGCGCGGTCGCGCCCGGCGGAGCCGACTTCGGCGCCAACGAGTGGCTTGTTGATGAGCTATACCAGCGTTACCTCGCGGACCCTGGCTCGGTCGACCGGGCGTGGTGGAGCTTCTTCTCCGACTACCGGCCGATCCGGGGGAACGGGACCGGATCGCATCCGGCCATGCCAGACGGCGGCCCCGCCGAGACGCTGACCGCGCAACCGCAGGCTCCGCGCCAAGCGGTCACGAGCGCACCTGCCGCTCCTAGCGCCCCCGCAGCCGCCACCAGCGCACCGCCCGCCCCGAGCACCCCTAGCGGCCCAGCGGCC
>Ga0187815_10001078_pt1 | contig 12955 bp, 9 predicted proteins | sample NC_S_5_FD_132962 | JGI IMG/M metagenome (GOLD analysis project Ga0187815, IMG submission 132962) | Wetland sediment microbial communities from Neuse River Estuary, North Carolina, USA - ASW-S_5 | ecosystem: Environmental > Aquatic > Freshwater > Wetlands > Sediment | place: USA: North Carolina...
AAGCCCGACCCGCGCCACCTGCTGGAAACCATCCGCATGGCTGACGGCGACCCCGCCAGGGCGGTGATGGTGGGCGATTCGCAAACCGACATAGACACCGCCAAGGCCGCCGGCATTCCGGTCGTGGCCGTCGATTTCGGTTATACCGATCGCCATGTGCGCGAATTCGAGCCTTCGAAAATCATTTCCCACTACGACGAGCTGACGGTCAATCTCGCCGAAGCTTTGATAATGGCAATAAGAGCGTAATCGGTCCCTTGACTTCCACGCCGGTCGTCTCCTATATCGCGGCACGCTTCGCCTTCGGGCGGCGGCGGGCGATTAGCTCAGCGGGAGAGCACACCCTTCACACGGGTGGGGTCGCAGGTTCAATCCCTGCATCGCCCACCATTCTCCTTTAGTCATGAATGCCTAAAAGTGTTGCAGCTCAAAAGCTTGCATCCTCAGCAAACGCGGCATTTCGCGAAAACGTAAGCCTCGTTTAACCTGAACACCGCACCGGGACCCGTGTTCCGTGTCGGGAGGTACGCATATGGCGAAGAGCAAGGCCATTGTCGGAACGAAGAACGCCAGCCGCTATCTGCAGCAACTCTGCAAGCACTGGGGTCACAAGTTCACGGTCGATTTCACACCGAAGGAGGGCCACATCGATTTCGGCGATGGCCGGCATGTCGACCTGCGAGCGGACGAAGCCTCGCTTGTCATCGAGGTCGATTCCCCTGACCTGCCGCGCATGCAGCAGGTGGTAGCCGACCACATCCTGCGCTTCGCTTTCCGCGAGGAACTGGAATTCGTCTGGCTCGCAGCTGATTGAAGCAGGGACGCGCGGGCAAGCCCTGCCCGCGCGACAAATGCTCTTACAACGCCTGGGCGGTTTCCGGCGCCTTTGGCTCCCGCGCAGCCTCGACCTTGTCCATGGCAAGCTTCAGGTGCGAATCGCGGTCGTAGATGTCGTTGAAATATTCCACCGTTCCATTCATCTCCGGCCATGCGGTGAAGTAGGCCACATAGACGGGAATCTTGCGTGACACATTCTCCGACGAATGCCCGGCCTTGAGCTTCTTGACGATATGGTCGAGATCGGTGCCCAGCACGGCGGCCGCCATGCCGCGCGGGTCTTTCAGGCGGATGCAGCCATGGCTGAATGCGCGGGAATCGCGGCTGAACAGCGCCTTTTGCGGCGTGTCGTGCATGTAGATCGCATGTTTGTTCGGGAAGAGTATCTTCAGCTCTCCCAGCGCATTCGCCTCGCTCGGGATCTGCCGGATGCTGAAAGGTACCTTGCCGCCATACTGCGCCCAGTTGATCGCCGAGGACGGAATGCGCTTGCCCTTGGCATCGAGCACCTCATAGCCGGAGCGGTCCAGATAACCCGGATCGCTGCGCAGGCGCGGCAGCATCTCGTTGACGATGATCGACTGCGGCACGCCCCAATAGGGATTGTAGTCGACCTGCGCGATCTGATCGTAGAAGAAGCTCGTCTGGTTGGCGGGCCGGCCGATGATGACGCGCGTCTTCAGCTTTTCCTCATTGCCCTCGATATAGCTGGCGGTGAAGGCGGGCTGGTTGATGAACACGCGCGGATCGCCCAGATCGGACGGCAGCCAGCGCATTTCTTCGAGCGCCAGGGTCACCTTCTCGATGCGGTCGGCCTTCGGCGTTCCGGCAAGCTTGCTCACCGTGTGCGGTCCCACGACCCCATCAGGCTTGAGGCCGATCTTCTTCTGCACCGCCTCGAAAACGGGCACCAGTTCTCTGTCATAAAGCTCGCTGTCGCCAAGTCGCGCCAGCACGTCGCCATATTCGCCGTCGAGCAGGTCGGCATGATCGCGCTGGATGAGCTTGAGCAGCTTCGGCAACTCGGGACTGGTCTCACCCGGCTTCAGCACGAGCTTGGGATCGACGATGATCTCGTTTTCGGCAGCTGCTTGCAGCTTTTCCAGCTCGGCGCGCAGGGCCTTGAATTCGGGGTTCTGCGGGTGGCGCGCTTCAAGATAGGCCCCCGCGTTATCGTTGTCGGCCAAAGCCTTCAGCGTGCCCACCAGATCGAGCGGCTTTGCCGGGAAATCATGGTAGCCGGAAATCTTGTTGGGATCGACCCGGCCATTCTGCGCATCGCGCACATAGCGCAGCACGCGCGCCGAAAGCGTCATCTCGAAGCGCATCAGTGCCCGCCGACGCGCGGCCATCTCGTCCATGGAAAAGCCGTCTGCGGGCACATCCACCGCATAGTCCGCCGCATCGAGACCGTAGCTATCGGCCTCGCCCAGCACGCGCACGGCCTCTTTCGCCCGCTCGTTGGCGGTCGAGCCGGAAACCCAGATGTAGGCCGGATTTGCGGAATAATAGTCGGAGAGCGCCTTGGCGATGTCCTTCTCGGCGGCGAGATCGAAATCCTGCAGGCCTGACAATCCCTCGGAGAAATCCGTTCCGTCCAGCGAGGGTTCCAGCGAAACCGTCTTCTCGCCAGCCAGAAGCGCACTGAAATCGACATGCACCAGCGGGTCGGCCTTGTAATTGTAATAGACAGGGCCCGTGATCTTCTCGATCGGCTTGGCGGCGACGTTGCTTCCGCTCTCGCCCCCGTCGAACCGGTCGGCCCTGCGCCGTTCGATCAGCCCGCGCTCCGGACGCACCATCCGGTCAGACCGCGGTGCCGGCGGGAATTCATCCTGATACATCCGCTGGTTGCGCCCCCCGCCAAACAAGAAATCGAGCAGGTTTTGCGCGGCAGCTTGTTGCGTCGAACCGGCCAGCACCATGGCAAGCGCGGCCGGGACAATTGCGGTATTCTTTGTGAAGAAGGTCATTGATCACCCGTTCCGGTCGGAATTCCGGTCAGTTTCCTTTAGGTCGTAGTGACCTAATAACGCCGCGCGAGGAAACTGGTTCGCTCATGGCGGATGTTAGGCACGACCCCGCCGATTCACACCGATTTGGTTAAAGTTCTATTTATTTCGAACCGGTGTTGCCCTGTCGCCTCACAAGGCAGGACCGCATGGGCAGGACCGACCGCCCATTCAGTGGAGCGGTGCCGGCTCCCGCGCCCGCGTGATAAATTCGACGACCTGCTCCACCACGCCCGGATCGGACAATATGCGGCGGTGACCGAGATTTTCCGCCCAGACCAGCCGGACATGATCTCCTGCGCGGGCCAGTCTGCGCGCGTCCTGCGCGGAAACCTCGGCATCGTCGGGCGCATGGACGACCAGGGTCGGCGTGGTCAGCCGGGTCAGTTGCTGCTCCCCGCTAAACGCCGCCAACGGGTGACCGGACAAGCGCCGGATGCGATCGTCCAGCACCCCGGCCGAGCGTTGGCCGATGTTCGGGTGCCTGCGAAACCCTGCGAAAATCTCGGACATTGCGTTCGGCGCGGCAATCATGACCAGCCGCTGCGTGTCGAGCGGCTCAATCCCATCCACCGCGCCCGCTGCGGCGCTTGCCGCGACCGCTCCGCCAAAGGAATGGCCGATGGTGGCAACAAACGGACCGAACCATTCGGCCGCCGCCCGCACGGCCGTGACGGCGCTTATCATCGAAAGGCGGCGGCCGGATGAAGCGCCATGACCGGGCAGGTCTACCGAAACGACCCGGAAGCCGGCGCCAAGGCAACCTTCGATCAGCGCACGCATATATTCGGTCCGCGAGCGCCACCCGTGAATCACCAGAATCGTTCCGGCGAAAAAGCGACCCTGCTCCGGCCTGAATTCATGTAGCGCCACGCAGTTTGAGCCGACTTTCAGCCGGTGATGACGGGCCTGGGCCATGAAATCCACAGCCCTTTCAACGGCACGACGCTCGCCCGCTGTCAGCGCTTTCGGGTTGGGTGTACGGCAAAACAGCTCGAAGGCAGCCCGACCGCCCAAGCGCGGCGCCACCAGTTCGGCTGCGGCGAAAACGCCCCGGATGACCTTCAACCCAATTGATGCCATATTAGCGATCCTAGCAAAGGTTCAATCATGAACATGATAGTTCAAACATGAACAATAAACAAGAGCTTCCCTGGGACAACCCGCGCTTCCATAATTGGGTCGCGGTGGCGCGTGCCTGCCACTCGATGGAACGCGCGCTTGCCGCAGCGCTGGCGCCTCTGGACCTGAAGCCGGCGCAACTCGACGTGCTGATGAATCTCTACCGGCACCCGGGCATGTCGCAGCACGACCTCGCGCGAAAGCTGCTGGTCGGTCGCTCCAACATCACAATGCTTTTGCCACAGCTTGAAAAACGCGATCTCCTGCGCCGGGAGAGCGACGGCAAGGACAAGCGCGTGCTGAGGCTATCGCTTACGCCTAGCGGCGAGGCGCTGCTGATGGAAGCGCTGAAGGTTCACATGGCCCTCATCGAGAAGGTGATGGCCCACTCGACCCCAGCCGAATGCAACATGATCGGCGATCAGATGCGCCGGGTGGCGGAAGCGCTGAAGGCCGAGTAGCGGCTCCTACCACATGCTGGCCTTGGCGCGTTCCGGCCATTCCTTGTCATAGGCGGCGCCGTCTATGCGTGTCTTGCTGGTCACTTCGAGAATCCTGCCGGGTGTCGGCAGGGATTTCGGATCGACATGTTTTGCCGGATTCCACAGGTCCGAGCGATGGATGGCGCGGGCGCACTGGAAATAGACCGCCTCGACCGCCATCACCGTCACCGAGCGGGCGGGCTTACCGTCCACGATGAAGGAAGCGCACAGCTCCGCATCCGTGCTGATGTGCGCGCGACCGTTGACCCGAAGGGTCGTCCCCGAGCCGGGCACGAGGAAGAGCAGACCTACCCTGCCGTCGCGAATGATGTTTTTCAGCGAATCGGCACGGTTGTTGCCGCGCCGATCGGGCATCATCAGCGTCCGCTCGTCATGGATGCGCACGAAACCGGCGAGATCGCCGCGCGGCGAGCAATCCAGCCCCTCCGGCCCGCAGGTGGCCAGCGCCACGAAGGGCGAGGCTTCGATGAAGGCGGCATATTCGGGAATGATGTGGTCGAGTTCCTTCACCAGCGACGTCTCGCCGGGGACGCCGTAGAGCGCTTCGAGTTCCTCGACGGTGCTGATGATGGACATGCCCGAACCTCCGATTTTCTCTCGCGTCTATTTCATTTCCATGATCGCCGTGACCGGTCAGCCGCGCGACAGCCCCTTCTGCTCGAGCTCGGCCAGATAGGCGCTCCACCGCGCTTCCTTCTCGTGACCGAGTTCGTGCAGATAGGTCCAGGTGAAGATGCCGGTGTCGTGCATGTCGTCGAAGCTGATGCGCACGGCATAATTGCCGATCGGCTCGATCCTCACGATCGCGACATTGCGTTTGCCGGGCACGGTCACTCGCTGCTCGGGCGCGTGGCCCTGAACTTCTGCCGAAGGCGAAAGCACCCGCAGCATTTCGGCCGGAAGCTCGAACGGTGCGTGATCGGGAAAGGTCACCGTCAGCGTCCTGCGGTCCTTCGATACCCTCAATTCCTTCGGCGCCTGCATCTGCTACTCACCCACTTGCGACTGTCGGCCTTTCCTACGCTCCTTCATCCCGTTGGAAAAGCGCAATCATCCCCCATCAAAGCCGACATTGCAGCGTCGGTCTGGGAGATGCTACCAAGGGCGTTATAGTCTACCTTGAATGACGGCCCCGTCCATACGACATTACACGTATCGGTCTGGCAACACCGGAGAGGCAACGCAGCGGCATGAACATGATCGATCCTTTCGGGCGCACGATCACCTATCTGCGCGTGTCGGTCACCGACCGCTGCAACTTCCGCTGCACCTACTGCATGGCGGAAGACATGACCTTCCTGCCCAAGAAGGACCTTCTGTCGCTGGAGGAACTGGATCGCCTTTGCACCGTCTTCATCGAAAAGGGCGTTCGAAAGCTGCGCCTGACGGGCGGTGAGCCCCTTGTGCGCAAGAACATCATGCATCTGGTGCGCCAGCTCTCGCGCCATCTCGACAGCGGCGCCCTGGAAGAGCTGACGCTGACCACCAACGGCTCCCAGCTCGTCCGCTATGCCGGCGAACTCGCGGAATGCGGCGTGAGGCGAATCAACGTCTCGCTCGATACGCTCGACGCCGCCAAGTTCCATGCCGTAACCCGCTGGGGGCACATCGAGAAGGTGCTCGCGGGCATCGATGCCGCACAGGCAGCCGGGTTGAAGGTCAAGCTCAATGCGGTGGCGCTAAAGGGCTTTAACGACATGGAGTTGCCCGACATGCTGCGCTGGGCGCATGGCCGCGGCATGGACCTGACCGTCATCGAAACCATGCCGATGGGCGAGATCGACGAGGACCGCACCGAGCAGTACCTGCCCTTGTCGCTGCTGCGGGCCGATCTCGAGCGGCAATTCACGCTCGTCGACATTCCCTACAAGACCGGCGGGCCGGCGCGCTATGTGGAGGTCGCCGAAACCGGCGGGCGGCTCGGCTTCATCACGCCGATGACACATAATTTCTGCGAAAGCTGCAACCGCGTCCGCCTCACCTGCACCGGGACGCTCTATATGTGCCTTGGCCAGGAGGATGCCGCAGACCTGCGCGCGCCGTTGCGCGCCTCGGAAGGCAACGATCTGGTTTCCAACGCCATTGACGAGGCCATCGGCCGCAAGCCGAAGGGCCATGATTTCGTCATCGACCGGCGCACCAATCGCCCCGCCGTGTCACGCCACATGAGCGTCACCGGCGGCTGATTACTGTCGGGTTTTTTTCATATTCGTATAGGAAAGACGGAAGCCGGTTCACGACCGGCGTCCTCGTTGCGTTGACGGGGCGGCACAACGCCGCCCTCCGCTCACCCTTCCTTGCGGTCGGCGCGACGCGCCGCGATGTAGCGCATCGCCATTACTCGGCGGCGCATGATTTCCGTGCGCATGGCCATCACATGCAGCGTGAAGAAAAGCACGGTGAAGCCGACCGCCATCACCATCAGCGGCCACAGCATGCTCGCATCGATGGTCGGTCCGCCAAGCCGGAACACGGAAGCCGGCTGATGCAGCGTATTCCACCAGTCGACCGAGAACTTGATGATCGGGATATTGATGAAGCCGACAAGCGTGATGATCGCCGCCGCCCGCGCCGAGCGCGAGGGATCGTCCAGCGCGCGCGTCAGCGCGATGATGCCAAGATACATCAGGAACAGCACGAACACCGATGTCAGCCGCGCATCCCACACCCACCAGGTGCCCCACATGGGCTTGCCCCAGATGGAACCGGTGACGAGCGCCATAGCCGTGAATGCCGCGCCGATGGGGGCGGCCGCCTTCAGCGACACGTCGGCCAAAGGATGACGCCAGACCAACGTGCCGAGCGCCGAAATCGCCATAAGCGAATAGCACATCATGGAAATCCAGGCGAAAGGCACATGGATATACATGATGCGCACGGTACTGCCCTGCTGGTAGTCCTCCGGCGCGGCGAAGCTCAGATAGAGGCCGATCGCCAGCGCCAGCGCCGACAGGCCTGCAAGCCACGGCACCAGCCGGTCGGCCAGCGCCAGGAAACGTGTGGGATTGGCCAGATCGCTCCAGCGGCCGGGGCGTGCGCTCGTGTCACTCATGACAGCTATCTATCGCGGCCGGTACGCTCCTGCAATGCGGGAGGTCGACGCAGGGCGCCTCCCGCAATGTTTTCAGGCAGCTTCCGGCTGTGCGGATACGTGGCTGAGCGCGCGCACATCCTCGTCGGTCAGCAGGCCACCGGCGCGCAGCAGTGCGGCGAAGCGGCCATTGGTGGCCGAGAGCTCGGCGAAGCCGCCCATTTCCACGATGCGGCCATTGTCCATGAAGATGACCAGATCGGCATCGCGAACGGTAGTGAGACGATGCGCGATGATGAAGGTGGTCCGGTCCTGACGTACGCGGTCGATGGCTTCCTTGACGCGCGTCTCGGTCTCCACGTCCAGCGCGCTGGTCGCCTCGTCGAGCACCAGAATAGGCGCATCCTTCAGGATGGCGCGCGCGATCGCGATGCGCTGACGCTCGCCGCCCGAAAGCTGCCCGCCGCGCTCGCCGACCTTGGTGTCGTAGCCCGAGCTCTTGGCAAGGATGAAATCCTGGGCGGCTGCGGCCTCGGCCGCGGCATGAACATCGGCGTAGCTGGCAGTCTCGCGGCCGATGCGGATGTTCTCCTCGATCGAGCGGTTGAACAGGCCGGCATCCTGGAACACGGTCGCGATGGCCTGCCGCAGCGAACGCTTGGTGACGGTCACGGTGTCGACGCCGTCAATGAGGATGCGGCCTTCCTGCGGCGAGTGTACGCGCTGCAGCAGGTTGATGAGCGTGGTCTTGCCAGCACCCGTCGGGCCGACGATGGCAATGGTCTGGCCGGCATCGACCTCGAAGGAGATGTCGCGCACGCCCTGGCCGGAATTGGGGAACTCGAACGAGACGTTCTCGAAGCGGATGTGACCGCTGACATTCTCCAGCTCGCGCAGCCCGGCCGGCTCCTTGCGATCGGCAACCGAGTCCTCGAGCTTGTAGAAGGCCTCGAGCTTGGCGCGCGACTCGAATATCTGGTTGACGAAGTTCGAGATCTGGTCGAGGCGGCTGATCAGCAGCGAGGCGAAGCCGGTGAAGGCAACAATGTCGCCGATGCGCAGTTCGCCGCGCGAAACCAGCCAGGCGCCGATCATCAGCACGATCATCATCGAGATGGTCGACGACAGTCGATGCAGCGCGCTTGCCAGCGCCCACCAGTCGAGCACCGGATACTGGGCCTGCAGCAGATCGCGCACATGGTTGCGCAGACGCTGGGTTTCCAGGCCGATGCGGTTGTAGCTCTGCAGAACCGAAACGTTGTTCACGGAATCGGTCACGTGGGAGAACACGTCCTGGTAGTGTCCTTCCACCCTGGTCTGGCCGTCCTTGGTCTTGTGCATGACGATGCGGCTGATGGCGACGTAGAACACGCCCAGGCCCAGCAGCACCAGCGACATGCGCAAGTCGAGCGACAGAGCGGTCGGAACCAGCAGCGCCAGTGCGACGATCGTGCTCAGATGCTGGCGCATGAACTCGAGCCACAGCGTGAACAGCGCTTCGACCGCGCGCAGCAGGGTGTGCAGCGCCGCGGAAGTGCCGCGCTCGTGATGCCACGACAGCGGCATGGTGATGACCTGCTCGAAGGATTCGCACAGCACGGTGGCGCGCCGTGCATGCGCCAGGCGGTCGGCCCCGCGCGCTACCAGAACGAAGGCGACGATGTTGAAGACACCGAGCCCGGCCCAAAGTGCCAGAGTCTGAAATACTTCCTGTTTTTGCGAAATGGCGTCGATAACATGTCCGAACAGGACCGGCTCGGCGATTGTTACCATCGCCAGCACGATGTTCGCAGTGCAAATCAAGAATACACGCTTCTTTTCGGCAGTCAGATACCGAAGCGCCCGAAAATAGACTTCCAGCAGAGACACGAAACTCACCTCGTGAGAACTAAGCCGTGCAGAAAGCCTCGTCGAACAAGACACTGCCCGCTGCACCGCAAGACAATGTCCACATACCGTCTTGGTTCCGCTTTTTCGAAACAATATAGGGATACGCCCGGTAATCTGACGTGATCAGGTAACGGATTGAGTTTTAAAGAAAAATGTCAGGCTTGAGGCGAAATCAAGGCGTCCCGATCCGGGCGGATCGGGACGCTGAAAATTATATGTCCGGCTAAGCTGGGACGTGTACCGCCACCTCGCATTCGCCCCCCGGCTTGAGCTCGAAGAAGGCGCCCGAAGACCGCTTGCCGTCGACCTCGACAGTTACTTTCTTCGCCGACTTCTCTCGCACGACCTGGATGCGGTAGACCGCGCCGTCAAGCCTCAGGGTAGCCTTGTAGCCTTGCCAGGCACCGGGCAGCACCGGGTTGAGCAGCATCCTGCTGCCTTCACGCCTTATGCCCAGTATGCCCTCCACCGCCGCCCGGTGCAGCCAGCCGGCCGAGCCGGTGTACCAGGTCCAGCCACCACGCCCGCCCTTGTCGCCTTCCGAATAAATATCGGCCGCAACGACATAGGGTTCGACGCGATAGCGCTCTGCCGCCGCCTCATCCAGCGAATGGCTGACCGGGTTGAGCATGTTGAAGCAACGATAGGCGTCATCGGCTCGCCCCATTTCCGCCAGCGCGATGACAAACCAGGTGGCGGCATGGGTGTACTGGCCGCCATTTTCGCGCACGCCGGGCGGGTAACTTTTTATGTAACCCGGGTCCTTGTTTGTGTTCGCGAAAGACGGCGCGAACAGCCTGATGAGGCGCAATTCGTCGTCCACCAGCAGCTTCGTGGCTGAATCCATCGCGGTCTTGGAGCGTGCCGGCTCGCCGTTGCCGGACAGCACGCTCCACGACTGGGCGATGGAGTCGATCTTGCACTCGTCAGAGCCCTGCGAGCCGAGCGGCGTGCCGTCGTCGTAGCTGCCCCGGCGATACCAGGCGCCGTCCCAGGCCGCGGTTTCCAACGCACGCTTGAGCTTGCGGGCGTGCTTTTCCCACTTGTCGACCCGCTTTTCATCGCCATGATCGCGCGCCAGCGTCATGAAGTCATTGAGCGTCTTCAACAGGAACCAGCCGAGCCACACGCTCTCGCCCTTGCCGCCCTCGCCTACCCGGTTCATCCCGTCGTTCCAGTCGCCGCCGAGGATGAGCGGCAACCCGTTCGTCCCGCTGCGGGCTATGGCAAGATCGAGCGCCCGAGCGCAGTGCTCATAGAGCGTGGCGGTCTTTTTGGAGACCTCGGGCTTGTAGAAGGCGTCGTGCTCGCCCTCCTGCAGCGCTGCGCCCTCGATGAAGGGAATCTTCTCCTTGAGGATCGAAACGTCTCCGGTCACCCTGACATAGGAGGCTGTGCCGAAAGCAAGCCACACGACGTCGTCCGAGATCGTCGTGCGCACGCCCGCTCCGGTGCGCGGCAGCCACCAGTGCTGCACGTCGCCTTCCGGGAACTGCCGATGCCCGGCATTGAGGAGTTGGTCGCGCGCCAGCTTCGGTTCGTGCAGCATCAACGCCAGCGTGTCCTGCAACTGGTCACGGAAGCCGAAGGCTCCACTGGCCTGATAGAAAGCCGAACGGGCGCGCAAGCGGCAGGCCAAGCTTTGATAGGGCAGCCAGTAGTTGACCATCGCATCGAACGACTTGTCCGGCGTTTCCACCTGCACGGTATCGAGGAATCCGGTCCAGGCCTTCTCGTTCTCGGCGAGGCGCTCGTGGAAATCGCGTTCGCGGTGGCGCGTTACCAGTTCGCTCGCCTCATCTCTCGAACCGGCATCGCCCAGCAGGAACAGCATCGACGCCTCCTCGCCGGGAGCCACCTCGATGTCACGGGCAATGGCCGCGCAAGGATCGAGGCCGGCATCCATGCGTCCCGACAGGTCGAGACCTCGCACCACGACATGCGGATTTTCAACCGTGCCGCCCCTTCCGATGAACTCGCTGCGATCGGCGGTTATGGACTGGGCCTGGCCATCGGTTGCGAGGAAGGCAACGCGGTCGCCGAAATCGAGGCTGTAGGCGTTGGTGGCCAACAGCGCACCCGTATGCGGGTCCTGCGAAGGCACGATCGTGGGCGCCGACCGCGAGCGGTTGTTGCCCAGAACCCATTCGGCATAGGCATATACGCGCAGGCGCGCCGGGGCTGCGCTGAAATTGCGGATGCGCAGCCGGGAAATCTTCACAGATTCCACCGGATCGACCAGTTGCGTCACCTCGACCGACAGCCTGCCCCGCCGGGCCGTGAAGGTGCTGACACCCTGGCCGTGGCGTGCTTCGTAGCTGATCGAGGGATCACGCAGCACCGCCGCGAATGGCGAGAATGCCTGCCCTTCGGTGTGGTCATAGACGTAGATCGCCTCGCCAGGCCGGTTGCTGACCGGGTCGTTGGTCCACGGGGTCAACTGGAAGTCGCGGCTGTTGCGGCTCCATGTGAAGGAAGCGCCTTCCGACGAGGTGTGGAAGCCGAAACCCCCATTGGCTATCACGTTGATCCACGGTTGCGGCGTGGTGCGGTGGCCTGTCAGGCGCACGACATATTCGCGGCCGTTGCGGTCGAAGCCGCCATAGCCGTTCCACGATTCCAGTCCCTCGCCGCTCGCCGGCGATGCCGATACGGTCCGGGTGGACGACACCCCCGCATGCATCTCGGCAGTCAGTTCGCTCAGCATGAGCGACTCGGCCGCGGCCGCCGCGTCGCGCGCTTGCAACGCGGCAAACTCGGCGCGTTCGATCTGGTCGAAGATCGTGCCGTTTCTGGTGTGCAGGGCAATCCGCGCAACAGCCAGCAGCGTCTTGTAGGACGTCTCGTCCATCAGGTCGCGCCGAACCGCGAAGATGTGTTGCCGCGGGCCGAGCTCCTTGCCGCGCAGGCGACTGTTCTCGGCAAGCGACTCGATCGCCTGCTGCAGGTCCTGCACATAGGAAGATGCCTGCTCGTTGAGGACGACCAGGTCGGCCATCAATCCCCTCGCCCGCAAATATTCCTGGAAGCGCAGCGCCTGCGCGATGATCTCCAGATCGGCGACATCGCTGATGCGGATCACGAAGATCGGATAGTCGCCCGAAATCGCCAAGGGCCACAGCGCCGACTGGCGGCCGAGGCCGGTGGCGACCATTTCGGCCGGCATGCGCAGGGCCGGATCGGGATAGAGCAGATAGCGCGCGAGCTTCTGCACATTGGCGGCATCGGCGAGGCTGAGCCCGAAATGCCGCGTCTGCACCTGCGAACGCGTCCAGGCCAGCATGGTCTGGCGCTGGTAGCTTTCGGGATGGTCGAGCCGCGCGCGCACCTCTTCGACCTCGTCGCGGTCGGGGCCAACCACGGTCCAGAAGGTGAGCGTCACCTTCTTGTTGGCGGGCACGCGCACGCGGCACCGCAGCGCCATGATCGGATCGAGCACGAAGCCGGAACTGCCGCCGAGCTGGGCTCCGCGATCGAAGGCCGCGGCATCGGCGATGGTGCGGCCCCGCCCGATGAAGGCGCGGCGATCCGTTTCGGCCTCGGTGTCGCGGGTCTGGCCG
>Ga0187815_10001079_pt1 | contig 12941 bp, 8 predicted proteins | sample NC_S_5_FD_132962 | JGI IMG/M metagenome (GOLD analysis project Ga0187815, IMG submission 132962) | Wetland sediment microbial communities from Neuse River Estuary, North Carolina, USA - ASW-S_5 | ecosystem: Environmental > Aquatic > Freshwater > Wetlands > Sediment | place: USA: North Carolina...
CAGTGAGCGCGAGCGAAAAAATCGGAACTCCGAAGCAACTGAAGAAGAAAAACAAAGAGAAGGAACTGGCGGTAAACTAGCCCGTGCGGGACGTCGGAAGCGCGCGGACTTTAGCCACCCTGGCATGCGCTAAGCGCTATATGCGGGATGCTGAGCCCGTGCGCGGTGAGGCAGTTCCCGCGAGACTTGTTCGAGCCAGTGCAGTTCGACCTCGATTTGCCGCACCGTGAGCGTCAGCATCCACACGGCTTCGTGGTATCGGTGGCCGACCTCCTGCAGCACGCTCGCCAGCGTATCGCGCTCTCTGGTCAGTTCGGATTCCAGAAATAATCGCCGCCGCTCGACCTGCTTTCGCACCCTGCTGGGCCTCGCTTGCCAGGAAAGCGCGAGCCAGGTGAGGAATGCGGGACGCTCGCGCTGCAGGGCCCAATGTTCTCGCCCCAGTTCCTGTGATAATGCCGCGCGGCCCCGCCGTGTCGTTGCCAAAACGCGCCGCTCAGGACCTTCGGCTGCCGCCGTGCTCCTCACTCCGTGAAGCATTCCCAGCCTAGCCAGCTTCTCGAGCGAGTAATACACCTGCGGCCGCGAAATCCCAGCCCAATCGCGGACCTCGCGGCGCTCCAACTCGGCATTTGCCTGATAGCCGTGCATGGGCCGTTCCGCGAGCAGAGCGACAAGCACGAGGTCCGGAGTCGTCAACTGCAGTTCGGCCTCGCGTCGTGGTATCTTCGCCTTACGTTCTGGCATCCTTCGCCTTGCGCTCTCGACTCCAGTACCACCACTGGCACTTCTCGGCCGGTAAATGTGGATTGCGTGCTTGCGCGACAGCCGCTCGGTACACATCGAGACAACAAATATCCTGCGCCTTCCCCGTTCGCTCGCAGAGCGCTTCGTACATACGGCGCGGATCGCGACGCACGAGCTGCGTCACGCTGCGGATTCCCAGCAATTCGAAGTCGCGGAGCATGGCCGGCCCCACGGAAATCAGGTCCTGCAATCGCCTCGTTTCTCGCTTCATCACATTCTCCTTGACACGCCCGCATGCTGCGGCTAATCTGACGTGCGCTAGTCTAATTAAGACTAGAAGCAAAGTCAAGCGAGGGGAGAGGGCCATGGATGTCAAGAGAATTACCGCCGTCCTTTACGTCGATGAAATCGAGCTGAGCCTGGCGTTTTGGGTGGATCGCCTCGGCTTTCGAAAGACCGTCGAAGTCCCTGACGGAAGCAAGCTGGGTTTCGCTGCTCTCCAGCATGGTTCAACAGAATGATGTTGCAGACATTCGCCAGCGCCGAAAAGGACATCCCAGGCTCGTCAAAACAATTTCATGGGCCGACCTTCTTGTATATCGAGGTCGGCAAGCTTGACGACGCCATCGCCGCCCTGCGCGGAATTAAAGTCGAACTGCCTGAACGCACGACGTTTTACGGCGCCCGCGAAATCGGCTACAAAGAACCCGGCGGTCACGTCGTGGTCTTCGCAGAATTTACGCAATCCGCGCAGCACTGACCCCTTTTGCTATGGCCGGGGCCCCGGCGCAGGTCCTGAGTTTTCATAATGCCCTGATTGGCGGATGGCGCCGGACTCCGGTAAAATTGTGTTGCGCACTATTGCGGCACATATGGAAAAAGAAAAGAAAACCGCAGTCAAAGTCCGCGCCCCTCGCGATCCGTGGAAGGAAGCCCTGGAGTGCATCGTTCGCGCCGAAGACTCCGGTCCGTTTCAGATTCTCGGACCTCATTGGATCGACCGCGACGGCAAACGCGTTCTCGCCATTCGCGTGTTTCGCCCCGGCGCCAGCGAAGCCAACATCTTATGGAAGAACGGCGCCACATTCAGCTCTACCAAGCTGCAGCCGGAGGGTCTCTTCGAGGCGATCATCACGCCCGAGGCGGCCCAGCTTGGCGTTAATGAAGCAGTTCCTCCGTCCGCGTATCGCGTGGCGTTTCGCTTCGTAGACGGCAACACACTCGAGTTGCTCGATCCTTACGCGTTCCCTCCCCTGCTTTCGGATTTCGACTTGTATCTTTTCGGCGAAGGCACTCATTACCAGAAATACGAGAAGCTTGGCGCGCATGTGCGCGAAGTCGACGGCGTGCGCGGCGTCCATTTCACGGTTTGGGCGCCCAACGCGCAACGCGTCAGCGTCGTCGGCGATTTCAATCTTTGGGACGGCCGCGCCAATGCCATGCGCAACCGCGGCGCAAGCGGCATCTACGAGATTTTTATGCCCGGTCTCGGCGAAGGCACGCTTTACAAATTCGAGATTCTCTCGCGCGTCGATCATCACCTCGGGCTGAAGTCGGACCCCTACGGTTTCGCCTCGGAAATGCGGCCCAATACCGCCTCGATCGTCTGCAACATCGATCGCTACACGTGGAATGACTCAGCCTGGCTCGACGCGCGCTCCAAAAGAGATTGGCTCCACGCGCCAATGTCGATTTACGAAGTTCACGCCGGCTCGTGGCGGCGCAAGGCGGACGAGGACTGGCGCTGGCTAACTTACCGCGAGCTTGCCGGCGAACTCATTCCTTACGTCAAGCGCCTTGGTTACACGCACATCGAATTCATGCCCTTTATGGAGCATCCCTTCGACGCGTCCTGGGGATATCAGACCATCGGCTATTTCGCGGCTACGTCCCGCTTCGGCGCCCCGGCTGACCTCATGTACTTCATCGACCGCTGCCATCAGGAAGGCCTCGGCGTAATCCTCGATTGGACGCCCGCGCACTTCCCGCGCGACGCGCACGGCCTCGCTTTTTTCGACGGCACTCATCTTTATGAACACGAAGATCCGCGCAAGGGAGCGCATCCCGATTGGGGCACGCTCGTTTTCAATTACGGCCGCAACGAAGTGCAGAATTTCCTGCTGTCGAACGCCCTTTTCTGGATCGACAAGTACCACATCGACGGCCTGCGCGTGGACGCCGTCGCCTCGATGCTATATCTCGATTACTCGCGAGCCGCGGGTGAGTGGATTCCCAACGCATTTGGCGGCCGCGAAAACCTCGAAGCCATCGCCCTCATCAAGCGCCTCAATGAACTTTTGCACCAGCGACATCCCGGCGCGTTGACGATTGCCGAGGAATCCACGGCCTGGCCCGCTGTCTCACGTCCGACTTACCTTGGCGGCCTCGGTTTCGACCTCAAGTGGAATATGGGCTGGATGAACGACACGCTCCGCTATTTCGCCCTCGATCCCATTCACCGCCAGTACCACCACAACGAACTCACCTTTTCCATGATCTACGCCTTCCACGAAAATTTCATCCTGCCGCTTTCGCACGACGAAGTCGTCCACGGCAAAGGAGCGCTCCTCGAAAAAATGCCGGGCGACGATTGGCAGAAATTCGCGAATTTACGCCTGTTGTTCGGCTATATGTTCGCGCACCCCGGGAAGAAGCTGCTCTTCATGGGCGGCGAACTCGCGCAGCGAGGCGAGTTTTGGGAAGGCGCGACTGTGGAATGGCACGTTGAGGAATCGCCGCCCCATCGCGGGATTCAGCGGCTCGTTGCCTACTTGAACGAACTGCACCGCAACGAGCCGGCGCTGCATGACCTTGATTTCGAAGGCGCGGGATTCGAGTGGATCGACGCGAACGACGCCGCCGCAAGCGTGCTCACCTTCATTCGTAAGGCGAGGAACGCCAACGATTTCATGGTCGTCGTCTGCAACCTCACGCCGGTGACTCGCGAGGTTTATCGCGTTGGCGTCCCACGTCCCGGCTATTATCGCGAAATCCTCAATACGGATTCGAGACACTACGAAGGCAGTGACGTCGGCAATGACGGCGGAGTGAATGCGGATCCGGTCCCGTGGAATGGCCGCCAGCACTCGCTGAAGCTGCGCCTCCCGCCCCTCGCCGCCATGTACTTCAAGCCCCAGTGAGCATGGTCTCGATACCGCCTCTTTGGGAGTGCGGCGGCTTGCCGCCGTTTTGGGAGCGGTTTCGCCTTGACGGAGATCGATGCTCGCCGAGCTTGCTTCGGCAGAGGCAGCTTTGCGCGAAAGATTTGCTCAGCCCCGCTCTTGAGCCTCTACCCGCGACGGCCGGTCGTTCTACCTCCGTGCAGCTTCGATTTCGTCGACGATGCGATTCAGGTGATACACCTTCCCCAGTCCCTCGAGCAGCGCGCGGCTGTCCACCGCAATCGCGCGATTCTGTTTCGCGTCGTACCCGTAGTCGCCGCCAAGCGAGAAAATATTTCCGTCGAAGATTAATCCGACGATTTCCGCGTTTTTGTTGATGAGCGGGCTCCCTGAGTTGCCGCCAATGATGTCATTCGTCGTCGAAACGTTCATGGGCGTCGTCAAATCCAGTGCGGGCTTCGCCGAAAGCCAGCTTTGGGGCAATTCATAAGGTGGTGCGCCAGTCGCTCGGTCGAACAAACCGCCAATCGTCGTGTAAGGCTGCACGAATTGACCTTGCGCATTCGGGAAGCCTTTCACCGTGCCGTAACTGAGCCGCAGCGTAAACGTCGCGTCGGGATCGACACTCGTGCCGTAGACTGCGAAACGCGCTTTGGCGATCCGTTCCGACGCTGCTCGCGTTGGCGCATCGACACGATCCTCGTATTCCTTGTGCGCCACGCGCAGATCGGGGTCGATCGAAACGATGAATTGAATCAGCGGATCGCTTGACGCTGCTATCGCTGCTTGCCCTCCCTTGTACAGATCCTCGCGTACCTTGACGTCATCCAGGTGCGTTCCGCTTACCAGACGCTGCGCAAGCTGCTCGGGCGACTCCTTGCCCAGCATCTTGCGTACGAACGGATCGTCCGCACCGAGGTCGCGCCGCACGCACGAAAACATCCACGAAAGTTTGAGTTCCTCTAAATCCTTGTAAACGGGGATGGGCGCGGAGATCTGCTGTTGAATCCGAACCAGCGCCTGATCGGTGTACTCAGGCAGGCGTTCGCTGTTGGGTTTGCTGCGCTCCGTAGCCGCGCGTACTAACGTGGTCGCGTAGCCCAACAACTCGGAAAAGCGAAAAAAAAGGGTCGCCTCGCGCTGCGGGAAAAGATGGGACCGCTCCCCTTGAACGTGCGCAATATCGTCCCATGCCGATTTGTCAGCTACTAGCTTTGAATCCAAGGCAGCCTTCTGCCGAAGTTCATTCTCTTCGCGAATCTTCACCCCGAAAAACTCCGGATCAACCAGCGCCTGTTCCCGCCCAAATTCCACTTTGTAGTCGTTCTCAATGAAAAATAGTTCCTCGTCCGCCTCCCGAGCCCGCTCCGGACTCTCGGTGACGAAGCGCTCGAGAAGTCCCCGATACTCCGCGAATGCAGGCGTGACGCTCGGAAGAACTGTGTCGCGTTCGAACGCCAGTTGCGATGTGGTGAGCTGCCGGCTTGTGCCGCCCGGATTGCCGGAAACAAAGACGAGTTCCCCATCTTTGGAGCCGTTCGCGCTCCACTTCAAATAGTCCGGGCTGGACGCGGCATGGCCGTTTTCATATGCACGCACCAGGCCGATGTCGAAGTCGAACCGCGGAAAATTGAAATTGTCCGGATCGCCGCCAAATTGCGCCACGGACATTTCGGGCGCAAAGACGAGCCGCACGTCCGTGTAGCGTTTGTACTGGTACAAGTTATAAACGCCGCCCTCATATAGCGAGACGACGTCGCACCGCGTGCTCGGATCCGATCCGCAGCTCTGCTGCAGCTCAGCCTCCTTGGCGTGCAGCGCTGTGTTTGCGGCATTGCCCGTCTTGCCCGCCATCGCTTGCTGCACTTCCGACGTGACGTCGCGAATTTGCATCAACTGGTCGAGCTCGAATACCGGACATTTCCGTTCCTCTGCCTCGGTTTCTGCGGAGAAACCCTTCTCCACCAGGTTTTCCCGCGCGCTCGACAATTCCTGAACGCATTCCAGCACGCAGTGGTGATTGGTCATCACCAGCCCGTGCGGCGAAATGAACGACGCCGAACACCCCGCCGCAATCCGCAACGAAGACTCTCGCACGTGATCGAGCCATGTCTGCGACGGCCCAAAGCCATACTTCGCTTCCACCTTCTGCGACGGGAAGTTGTTGAACGTCCACATTCCCTCGTCGGCTCTCAGAATCAGCGGAGAAAGCGCGCACATAAGAAACAGCGCTCCAAGCACACTCATGAATTGCCAACTATGATTTGCTTTCATTCAGATCCCCTTTTGAGAATGACTGAATCGTTTTCGTTCATACGGAAGGCAGGATTGTACGCTGGGTGTCTCGTCTCGTCGCACATCTAATCAGCGGCTCGGGTTTGCCCCTGCAATTCCTGGCTGACTCGCTCGTTCGCCTCCAGCACCCGAAGAAGGTTCCCGCCGAGAATCTTGCGAATGTCATCGTCGGAATAGCCCTTACGCATCAGTGCCTCCGTGATCTGCGGAAGATGCGAACAATCCTCCATGCCATCGGGCATGCTCGCGCCATCGAAATCCGAGCCCAGCCCAACGTGATCCGCTCCCACCAACTTCACGACATGATCGATGTGCGTGATGATTTCCTCCCAACTCACGTGCGGCAACTTCCCTTCCTGCGTCAACTGTCGCTCCATCGCCGCTTGCGCGCGCCCAACGCAATCCGAATCGTCGCCGCATTTCTTCACTAAGTCCGAAAGTGTGGTGACCACACCGCCGCCGTTCGTCGCTTTGTCGTACGCATCCTTATATCCCTGATCGAGAAAACTTTTCTCGTAGTTGACCTGTATCACTCCGCCCTTCGCAGCCAGGTCTTGGATCATCTGGTCCGACATGTTGCGGACATGATTGCACAGCGCGCGGCACGATGAGTGCGAAGCAATCAGCGGAGCTTTGCTGACCTCCAGCGCATCGTAGAACGTCTTATCCGAAACGTGCGAAATGTCCACCATGATTCCCTGCCGGTTCATTTCGCGCACCACTTCCTTGCCAAAATCGGTGAGCCCGTTGTGCGCCGGCTTGTCCGTCGACGAATCTGCCCATTCATCGTTGTAAAAATGCGCGAGCGTCATGTAGCGCACGCCTAGATCGCCGAAAATGCGCAACACACGAATGTCGTTGCCCATCATGTGTCCGCCCTCGACGCCCATCAGCACCGCGATCTTGCCCTGCTCGTGCGCGCGACGCACCTCCGCCGCCGTCCGGCAAAACACGAGATCGTTCGAGTACCGCCTCACGTTTTCGTGGACCGCGTCAATCTGATCGAGCGCCTTCTCCACTGCCGGCGGACCCATGATTCGGCCGTCGATCCAGATCGAAAAGAAAATCGCGTTCATTCCGCCTTCGCGCATGCGCGGAATGTCCACGTGCCCGTCCGGATTCCGCCTGCCGAGATCGTATGTCTTCGAAAAGAAGCGCTGCGTCGTGTCGTCGTGCGTGTCCAGCACAATCGAAGAAAAGTGCAGCTTGTGTGCGCGTTCGGCGATCTCGTCCGCGGAACTGGCGTGGCGCAATACCGGCGCGCCGGCGCACATGCACACTACAAACGCAATCAGCACGAGCACACGGCGCATACTCGATACTCCTCTCATTTCGGCTGCGGCTCAATTCGTCGCCGGTCCGGCAAATGTCCGTTTGGGCAAAGGTTCTCTTCCGCAAACAACTCGAATCGACATCGTCGTGCGCGGCAGCAGTCCCCTTCAGCAGCCTCGCTTCGGCAAACGCGCAGCCGGGACAGTACCCTTTGCCCGCCCAAATGGCAAGCAACGCCTTCGGCCCAAGATGTACGGTAGGGGGAAATCCTGATTCGTTCCTCCTGTAGGGGCGGGTCTCAGACCCGCCCGCTCTTCCGGAGGGTTCTTTCTCCCCTTGCACTTCGACAAGAGAAGTGCTACCTTCCTGTCGAAGTACAAGGGGACATCGCGTCATGCCCGATACCAGAATCGATCTTCCGCAGGGCACTCTCGACCTGCTCATCCTGCGCACTCTCGCTCTTGGCCCCCTGCACGGCTGGGCCATTTCCGAACGCATCCATCAGGTGTCCAGCAAGGTTTTGCAGGTCCAGCAAGGGTCGTTGTATCCAGCCCTGCATCGCCTCGAACGCCGCGGATGGATCAAGGCTCACTGGGGCGCGTCCGAGAACAATCGCCGCGCCAAGTACTACGAACTTACGAAAACCGGGCGCAAGCAGCTCGAAGCGGAAGAAAGCGAATGGAAGAAACTGACCTCCGCCGTCGCCCAAATCCTCGAGACGGCTTAGGAGCACGCCATGCTGAATGACATCATCATCCGTTTGCGCTCGTTGTTTCGACGCAACGCCGTCGAAAACGAACTTCACGACGAGCTCCGCTTCCATTTCGACCAGCAAGTCGAAAAGTACGTGCGATCAGGCCTGGCCCGCGAGGAAGCGACTCGCCGCGCTCGCCTCGAATTTGGCGGCCTCGACCAAGTCAAAGAGGAATGCCGTGACGCCCGCGGTGTGCAATTCCTCGAAACTCTGATCCAAGACATTCGCTACGGCTTCCGCATGCTGCGCAAGTCTCCCGGTTTCACCACCGTCGCCGTCCTTACCCTCGCCCTCGGCATCGGCGCCAACACCGCCATTTTCAGCATGGTCAACGCGCTTGTGCTTCGCCGCCTCCCCGTTTATGCACCGGACCAAATCGCCTCGCTCCTGCGCCATGACAAAGCCTCCGGCTCCGACGGCATGTTTTCGTATCCAGATTTCGAAGACATTCGCAACCAGGCGGGCTCCGCATTTGCTGACTTGGCGACCGTCCAGCCATTTCAAATGGACGGCTTCAGGATGGGCACTCAAAGCGACCCGCTGCCCATGTGGGCTAACTACGTCACGACGAATTTCTTTCAAGTCATGAGAATCACGCCCGCGCTCGGAACTTTTTTCCAGCCCTCCGCCGGACAATCGGCGGGTCAAGCGCAACTCGCAAGCGCTGATCCCGTTATCGTCCTCGGCTATTCCTTTTGGAAGAATCACCTGGGCGGTGATCCGAATATCGTCGGCAAAGGCGTCTCCGTGAATGGTCATCCCGTAACCGTGCTCGGCGTCGCTCCCAAAGGGTTCTGCGGTCTTTTCTCGGTCATCGACACGCAAGGTTACCTCCCTATGGGCATGGCCGCCGTCACCGCCGATAGCAAGCCCGACTTCATTGCCGACCGCCATTTCGCTAGCATGGTCATCGTCGGCAGGCTTAGCAACGGCATCAGCCTCGGCCAGGCGGCGCCTCTGCTCAACGTAATTGCGCGCCGCCTCTCGGACCAGCACCCGGACAACAAATGGGACCGGCTCCAGGCGTTTCCGATTGGCCCCCTGGGTCCTGCAACCGACTGGTCGGGCCAGGAAACCTTCGACGCAATGGCCGCATTCTTTTTGGTTTTGGTGGGCCTGATTCTTGTGCTGGCCTGGGTCAATGTCGCGAACCTGCTCCTCGTGCGAGCGACTGCGCGCGAGCGCGAGATGGCCGTGCGTTCGGCAATGGGCGCGAACCGCAGCCGGATCGTGCGCCAGGTCCTCACCGAGAGCCTGCTCTTGGCCCTGTTCGGATGCGCAGCCGGACTGTTTCTCGGCGCCGCACTAAGCCGCTCGATCGGCTGGGTCAACCTCTCTTCTGCGCTCCCCCTGAACTTCGATTTCAGTTTCGACTGGCGTGTCTTCGCCTACGGGCTTGGAGCCGCTCTGCTGACTGGCCTGCTCGCCGGCATGACTCCGGCTTTTCGAGCGGCGCGTGGCAATATGAATGATCTGCTGCGCGACAGCCCGCGAACATCGACGTCTCGCCGTCAGCCCGCTCGCAGCATCCTCGTTGTTGCGCAACTCAGCGGCTCGCTCATGCTGCTGATAGTCGCTGGATTATTCGTCCGCAGTTTGCGCGCCGTCGAACATGCTGATCTGGGATTCGATCCAAACCACGTAGTCAATCTGAGCGTTGCCCCCACGGAGGCCGGCTACAACGAACCGCAGGCGCGCCAATTCCTGCAAGCTCTGCTTCAGCGAGTGCGCGCATTGCCGGGTGTCGAATCCGCAAGCCTGGCGGCGACTGTTCCCATGGGCTACTACAGCAATGGATACGACGGCTTGCAGATCGTAGGCTATGAACCCGCCCCCGGCCAGGATCTGCCTCACGCCGGTTTTAACGCTGTTTCGCCCGATTACTTTCACACGATGCGCATAGCGCTCGTTCGTGGCAGGGTGTTCCTCGATTCAGACAATCAGACGTCGAAGCCTGTGGCTTTAATTAACGAAGAGATGGCCAAGCGCTACTGGCCTCATGGCGATGCGCTCAACGGGCACTTCGCCCTGCCCACCGACCGAAGTCATCCCATCGAGGTCGTTGGCGTCGTTAAGAATGTCCGGGCGCAGGGTTTGTCCGGCCCAATTGGCCCGTACTTTTATCGCCCGTTCGCGCAAGCTTACCAGGTACCAGTAACGCTGCAGCTGCGCACCAGCTTGCCCGCTCCAACCGCGATTCACGATGCCGCAAATGTGATTCGCTCGCTCGCACCCGCCATGCCTGTTTTCGACATACAAACCATGACGCAAGCGCTCAACACTCTTAATGGGCTGCTCATCTTTCGGCTCGGCGCCGTGCTCACCGCCTCCCTTGGCGCGCTTGGCCTCGTTCTGGCGCTCGTCGGCGTATACGGTGTCGTTTCCTATGCGGCCGGCCAGCGCACTCACGAGATCGGCATTCGCATGGCTCTCGGCGCGCAACCGCGCCAGGCTTTGAAAACGATCCTCGGGCAAGGGTTCGTCGTGACGTGTGCTGGCATCATGATTGGTGCGTTGCTGGCTGGCGCCGTTGGACATCTCGCCCGCGATTTCTTGTCTGGCGTTTCGCCTATGGACCCGCTCACGTATTTGGGCGCTTCTGCGCTGCTCGCTGCTGTCGCCCTGATAGCGTGCTACATCCCAGCGCGCCGCGCCATGCGTGTGGATCCCATGGTCGCCCTCCGCCATGAGTAGCCATTTCGTAGCTCCGGGCGCATAACCGCGAGGCCGTCGCAGGCCACTTTGGGAGTGCGGCGGCTTGCCGCCGCTTTTGACGATACCCTTCACACGGAGTGCAACGGCCCATGGTTGGTAGTCACGGCGAACTCGGGTTTGGTTTCTCGTGGGGTTTTCTTATGCCGGATGAACTGAGGAGCACGCCATGCTAACCGACATTCTCATCCGTTTGCGCTCGCTGTTTCGCCGCAACGCCGTCGAAGACGAATTGAACGACGAGCTCCGCTTCCATTTCGACCAGCAAGTCGAAAAGTACGTGCGATCAGGCCTGGGGCGCGAAGAGGCGACCCGCCGCGCTCGCCTCGAATTTGGCGGCCTCGACCAAGTCAAGGAGGAATGTCGTGACGCCCGCGGCGTGCAATTCCTAGAAACTCTGATCCAAGACATTCGCTACGGCCTCCGCATGCTCCGCGAATCCCCCGGCTTCACCACCGTCGCCGTCCTCACCTTGACGTTGGGTATCGGAGCAAATACTGCCATCTACAGCCTGGTCAGTGCCGTGTTGCTCCATCCCCTCCCCTTTCGAGATCCCGCCAAGCTCATGTGGGTGTGGTGCACCCGAGTAGACCGCGAAAAGGCCTTTGCATCCATTCCCAACTTCTACGACTTTCGCGACCGGAACAAAGTTCTGGACGGACTTGCGGCTTTTGGTTTCTGGAATCCGAACTTGACGGGAGTGGGAAAGCCGGAGCGCCTGCAAGGAATCCGGATTTCGGCCGGCGTCTTCGATTTGTTGGGAGTGAACGCGCTCAAAGGCCGCACGCTGTCGTCCGTAGATGACAATCCTGCCGGAGGCAAGGTCGTGGTCCTGAGCTACGGGCTGTGGCAGCGGTTGGGCGGAGACGACGCATTGATTGGGAAATCCCTGAACCTCAACGACGAGAGCTATACGGCGGTGGGTGTCCTTCCCCGCAATTTCCTGTTCCCGATCACGGCCGCTCAATTGGCGATACCGCTGAGACCTGAAGGGGACTCCCGACGGCTCGACCGGGGGGACCGATTCTTGCGCTTGCTGGGTCGGCTCAAGCCCGACGTCACGCAGGGCGAAGCCCAAGCGCAGATGAGCACGATCGCCATTCGGCTGAGCCGCGAGTATCCCAAGACAAATGCGAAAGACACGGGAATCAAGCTGGTTCCGTTACAGCAGGAGATTACAGGGAATTTCCGCCTCGCGTTGCTCGTGTTGCTGGGAGCCGTGGGGCTGGTTTTGCTCATCGTTTGCAGCAACCTGGCCAACCTGCTGTTATCCCGGGCTATGACGCGACGAAAGGAGATGGCCATCCGGTTGGCGCTCGGCGGAGCGAGGGCTCGGCTAATCGGGCAACTTTTGACGGAAAGTATGCTGCTTGCGGGCATTGGAAGCGCCTTGGGAGTGGCACTTGCCGTGTGGAGCATCCCCGCGCTTCTGGCGCTGGCTCCGCTGGAATTGCCACGCTCCGATGAAATCCATCTCGACGGAGGCGTGCTGGCGTTTGCGCTCGGGGTTTCGCTGCTTGCGGGGTTGCTCTTCGGCCTCGCGCCCGCGATTCGGGCTACGAAGACGGACATGAACGAGGAGCTGAAGGCCGCCGGACGCGGTTCGTCCGACGGACCGCAACGCAATCGCTTACGTGAAATTGTGGTCATGGCGGAAATAGGGTTGTCGCTCGTTTTGCTCGTTGGCGCCGGACTATTTCTCAAGAGTTTTGAGCAGATCCAAGCGGTTGCGCCAGGATTTGATCCGAGGCACCTGCTTACGGTTCGATTGTCGTTGCCCAAAGGGACGTATCAAAAGACGGCAGACCTGACGGTTTTCTATCGCAAGCTTCGAGCGAACCTCCTCCGAATGCCTGGCGTGCAGGCCGCGGGGGCGGTGTCGGGCCTGCCGCTCAGCAGCTCTTGGGCCACAACGGATTTCACGGTGGAGGGACATCCTCCGGCCTCCCCAACCGATGAACCGTCGGCGCAATATCGCTTCGTAACGCCGGGCTACTTCGTGTCGATGCGAATTCCTCTGCTGCAGGGCCGAGATCTGG
>Ga0187815_10001081_pt1 | contig 12937 bp, 14 predicted proteins | sample NC_S_5_FD_132962 | JGI IMG/M metagenome (GOLD analysis project Ga0187815, IMG submission 132962) | Wetland sediment microbial communities from Neuse River Estuary, North Carolina, USA - ASW-S_5 | ecosystem: Environmental > Aquatic > Freshwater > Wetlands > Sediment | place: USA: North Carolina...
CCCTCTCCGGGGTCTGACCCCGGCTGGGGGTATCGGACACCGGGGTTGTCCTCACGTCATCCTCGGCGGACGACCCGTCCGCGTAGAGTCGAGAGGGACCCTTCGTCGGTACCCGGGCGCAGCGATGCCGCGCCGAAGGTGGTAGCGTGCGGCGCCGCATTAGCTTCACCCTTCCTCCTGGTCGAACACCACCGGACGCCCCACGAGGAAGGCGACGACCGCGAGCGTGAGGGCGAGGAGCCCCCCGGCGACCCCGAGGGGGACCGCGCCGGAGGGGAGGAAAAGGGCGCTCGACCAGGCGATCCCGAGGGCGAGCGCCGGCACGGCGACCGTCGGGAGGCTCCGAGCGGCCCCTCCGACCGGGCGGGACGGGTCGTCGGCAAGCCATACGAGGAAGGCGAGGCCGGCCAGGCCGGCCACGAGCTCGGTGCCGAACCCGACCGGGGCCGCGACCGCCTCGACGCCGAGGGCGACGAGGACCGGAACGGGGGCGAACACAGCCACGCTTCGGGGCGCACCCACGCGGAGGCCCGCGGCGAGCACCACCCCGGCCGCGGCCAGCACGGGGCCGAACCCGCCGGGATACCCGGAGAGGAACCCGAGGTACGTGGCGGCGACCAGGAGGAGGGCGAGCGAGACGGGGCGAAGGGAGCGGAGCCGGGCCGACACCGCCGGGGAGCTCATCCTCAGGCCCTCCGAAGGCGCGGTCGTCGTACGAACTCCACGAAACGTCCGAGCGACCAGTAGTCGTCCCAGTCGATCGTGGGAGAGTCCTCCCACGCTCGGGCGATCCGGTCGCGACGTACGAGCCGGGCGATCCGGCCCGCGAGCTCTTCGTCCGCGCCCGAGAGCGGCGACGCCGCGGCGATGATCGGAAGGGGCGAGGGACTGAGGACGACCACCGGGAACCCTCTCCGTCGCAGGTACGGGCTCAGGTCCTCCGACGTGTCGTCCGAGAGGCTGGAGAAGACGACGGTCGTGAGGCCGGGAGGGAACCGGTGCCGGGCGGCCACCGCACATCGCTCGGCCGGGGCGGCGACGGAGGAGAGGCGGGCCTGCCGGAGGGCGGTCTCGATGCGGATGCGCTGCGTCCGGCCCGTTGAGAGCGGGACGACGTCCAGGAACTCGCCGAACACGCCCAACCCGACCCGGGACTTCACGCGGAGGAAGGAATCGCTGAGACCGGCCGCGGCCGCGCGCGCGATCGCGAACAGGCGGGCATCCACCTCTCGACCGAGCGGCGTCGGCCGCGCATCCAGGATCAGCAGGAGGTCGCCGGTCTTGTCGAGGTCGTACTCGTTCGCGAGCGCACGCCCGGCGCGAGCGGAGGCGCGCCAGTTGATCTGCCGGGGCGGGTCCTCGGGCCGCGCGAGACGGATCCCGTGGAACTCCCCGCTCTCGCCGATCCGACGGGAGGGGGTCTCGCCCGGGAGCAGCGTCGTGTGCTCGAGCCGTACGGCACCGATCCGCAGGAGCTCCGGCGGGTACCGGGAGACCACGATGGGAGCGGCCGCGAGGTCGGTCTCGCGTTCCACGAGGCCCACGGCGTCCCGCCACAGGACCTTCGGCTCGTTGATCTCGGTGATCGTGGGCTCGGGGGCGGTCCAGTTCGCGCGGAACCGGATCTGCCCTTTCGAGTAGTCGAACGTCGGAAGAGGGTCCCCCTCGAGGCTCGAGGGACGGTCCACTTCGACCACCAGGTCCCGGGCGTCGACCCCCGGCTTCGGTACGACGACGCCCTCGAGCTTGACCTCGGCCGCGGCACCCTCGACCGAAAGGTCGACCCGGACCGACGGAGCGCTCCGCGGACCCGCGAGGGCCGCGGCGACGGGAGCGAGCAGGAGCGGGAGGGCGAGAAAGAGCGGCGTTGGGTTCCGGCCGACCACGGCGGCGAGGACCAGGGCGGCTCCCGTCGACAGCACCAGCGGGGTGAGGGGTCGCCAGTGGAGAGAACGGGTCGGCGACTCGCTCACGCGCGCCCCTCGAGGTCGGTCACGCGAGCGACCAGGTACTCTCGAAACTCGTCTCGGTCGAGGGCCTGAAGACGAGCGAGCTCCTCGATCGTCGTCCTCGCCCGGTTCAGGTTCCCCACGTGCCGGTCGAGGTTGTCGAGCAACTCGACCAACGCGGGTCGGCCACGGGTGCCGGCCTCGAACGACGAGCGTACGCGCGCCGGGTCGGCGGGCAGCGGAGGTAGGGGTCGACCGGGGGGCCATCGGGTCCGCTCCACGACGCCGAAGAGCAGGAGCGCCCCGGCGAGCACCGCGACGGTGGCGGCCCCCAGGGCCAGCGCCTCGTTGGTCCCGGCGGCGGCTGCGAGCCCGCTCGCGATCACCGCGACGACCAGGAGGAGCACCGTCGCGAAGGCGTTCATGCGGCGAACGTCCGTCGGTCGAGGTCGTCCAGGGTCGCGCGGACGGCGTCCTGCGCCCGGGCGCTCTCGCGGGGTCCCATCGGGTGGGACGAATAACGTGCCTCCTCGAAGAGACGCGTCAGCGTTCGGGCCGCCTCGGGTCGAACGCCGAGACGGACGAGGTGGGCCACGCGGATCTCCTCGGGCGTGCTCGTGCCGAGGTCATCGACCATCGGTTGCAAATGCCCGAGCATCGCCGCGTAGAGCGCAAGGATGACGACCCGTGGGTCGCTTCCGAGGTCGAGCTCGGAGGACGCCCGGGCGAGCGCCGCGCGCATGCCCGCGGGCACTTCCGCCGTCGCAGGGTGCTTCTCGGCGCCCTCCGCGCGGAGCTCGGCGAGGTACCGGCGCGCCTGAGGGATCCCGACGACTACGACGAGCACTACGATCACTCCGAGGATGACGAACGGCACCCAGCCGGGCACTCCGGAGAAGAGGGCGATCCGGCCTCCCGGACCCCCGACACCTCCGAAGGGAGGGGGGGCTGTGGTGGTGTTGTTGGTGGAGGTGTTGCCCCCGCTCGACCCGCCGGAGGAGCCCGTCCCGGTGAACGGGCCACCGAGGTTGAGGACGCGAGCGGCGATGACGAAGAGGATCCCCAGGAAGACGACCATGAGGACGGAGATGGTCATCCGGGTCAGCACCGTGCTCGGACCCGAACTCATCCGCCAGAGGACGAGGCTCCCGACGAAGGCGACGATGATCCCCACCGACACGAGACTGAGCACCCACTGCGGGAGGATGATGAGCGGCGCCGGGCCGGGGTTCGGAGGCGCGGTGGAGGCGCTGACGAGGATGCTCGCCGCGGCGCCCGTCGCGAGGGCCGCGACCAGCACGATGAGGAGCACCCAGGAGACGCGGGGGGCGGGTGTCTTCGTCATGGTGGGCACGGTCGACCCAAACCGGCAATCGTCGGGAGTCACCTTATACGCTTGGGACGGCGCCGCCGGCGCCCCCGGGGGTCTCCTTCGGGGCCGGTGAGAGGAAGTAGAAGCTGCGTCGCTCGTGCGCCTCCGAGACCACGGCGAAGTCGTCGACCTGGTACCCCATGTCGAACGCGGCCCGGAAGCCGTCCCGGACCGCGTGCCGCCACGACCGCAGCGAGTCCGGTTGGTGCTCGCGCACGGCGGCGAGGTCGAACGGGATCTCGAGGTGCGCCAGGGCGCCGCTCGGCTCGCTCACGGCCGCCGGGACCCGCAGGCCCTTCTCCCCGACCTCCGTCTCCACGATCGCGGTTGAGCGTTTCCAGAGGGCGACGTCGTCCTCCGCCGTGGGGTATTTTCCGGCGAGCCGCTCCTCGACCCGGGGCGTCGTGAGCTCCCAGCGAAGGCGGACCCGGTCGCTCTCGAGGTCACGGTTCAAGGTGTCGGGCATCTGCCCGTAGTAGTGGATGAAATACCGGTCCGGCACGCCGCCCAGGAGGCGGACATTGAGCCGGGCGTTCCGGCTCTGGAGCGGGTCGAACGTCCAGCGGATCTCGGAGAGCCCGAGCTTCAGTACCTCGTCCCGCTGGAACGCCTTGAGCCGGAAGCCGAGGTGGTGGTTCTGGTACTCCGGGCGGACCGCCGTCACGTGCGAGTACTGGTACAGCGTCGTCCCGTCCCACCCGAGCACGGAGAGGGCGAACCCGGCGAGGTAGATGTCCGCGAACGCCCCGAGCACGAGCCCTCCGTTGTCCTGGAGCGCCCGCTGGAGTGTGGTCGGGACCCCCTCGTCGCCCCAGACCGCGCGGTGAACCTCGAGCGCCTGGCGGAACTCCTCCGGTTTCTCGAGCTTGCGGAACCGGAACCCGCGAACGTCGCTGCTGACCCCAGCGCCGGCCACGAGGCGAGGACCGGCTCGCGGTACTTAACCCGGCCGAGCGGCGGCGGCCCGGCGACTACCGTCGGAGCCGCAGCTCCGCGCGCTTGCGCTCGTAGCGCAGCTCGTCGTTGGGCGTGAGGTCCCAGAGGAGGTCCTCGATCTCGGGGATGTTCCGGAGGAACTCGGCCTTGCTCTTCGTGAGCATGAGGTGCTCGAACTTGCGCCGGGCGACGGCGTAGGCGCCCACCATGTACATGCCCACGACCACGATGATCGGGCCGACGACGACGAAGACCAGGTTGTAGTTCGCGTCCGAGGTGTTCGTCGCCGAGTTGATCGTGGGGAACGGGCCGATCGAGGAGAGCGGGGTGAAGAAGCCGATGGCGAGCACCGTGAGCAGGACCCCAATCCCGAGCACGATGAGGGCGATCTCCGCCCGGTAGGTCTTCAGCCCGTGGCGGAGCCGTTGCCCGAGCGGGACCTTCTCCGGGGTCGCCATTCCGGCGGCCGGAGGCGGTTTTCCTTAAGAGGCTATCCGGGTCGTTCGCTCCGAGAGGAAACGGAGACCGACCTAGCGGTCCGGGCGGCGGGGCTTCGCCGGGGACGCCGCATCGGACTGGGCCGTCCGTCCATAGGCGAGGGGAGCCTCGGACGGAGCGGGGGTCGGGCCGGCGGCCGGCGCCGACACGCTGGCGAGGGTCGGCCGGAGCCGACGGTAGACGAGCACCGCGCCGAGGAGCGCGACGAACGCGCCTACGTAGCCGGTGCCCTCGCCCCCGATGTACCCGAGACCCAGGAGGAAGAACCCCACGGTGCTGAAGAGCCCACCCGCCAGCATGCTACCTCCCGTGCGCTCGCTCGGGGTGAGCGACGGGAGCGAGAGGAAGCTCCCCGCGACCTGCAGCGCGACGATCGCGACCGATTCGAGGACGACGAGCGTAGTGCCGTCCACCGTGATCGTAGGGTTGCTGAGGTACTGGGCCACGACCGCGAGCGAGATGATCCCTCCGATCGCGGCGCGAAAGCCGAGGGCGTAGAACGGACGGGCGGGCTCCGAACCCCAGAACTTCGACTTGAGGAGCGTCCGCTGGGCGACCTCGTCGCCGATCACGAGCGCCGCGAGGCAGATGGCGGCGCTGATCAGCGCGCCCGCCCCCATCGAGACCACGAACAGCGTGAAGACGATGGCCATCGGGACCCCGACGAAGAGCCCGGCCGTGTAGGCGAACAGCTCCTTTCGCTCGTCGAAGAGCGTGACCGGTACCTGCGGCGTCGCGAAGCGGCCGACCTCGAAGTAGAGGAACGCGGCGGAGAGCAGCACCCCGACGACGGCCCCGATGGTGAGCGAGGCGAGGACCATGGTCACGCCACCCGTCGTCCGGCGGCGAGGAATCCCGTGTGCCCGAGCATCTCGAAGTCGGGGCGAGTCCCTCCCTCCCCGACATGGACGCCGCGCTCGAGCAGCTCGACCGCGTGGACCTCATCGAACCCGAGATCCCGGAACGTGCGGACGGTGCGCTCCAGCTGGTTGTAGGTCGGGGTGTACGTCGCGACGTAGCCGCCGGGCACGAGGGCGCGGAGGGCGGCCGGCAGGACGGCCCACGGCTCGGGAAGGTCGAGCACGATGCTCGAAAGCTCCGCCGTGTCGAATCCGTCCGTGGCCACGTCCCGTCGTCGGAAGGAGACCCGTGCGTCGAGCCCCGCGCGCCGCACGTTCGCGCGGGCCGCCTCGAGGAAATCCTCGCGACGGTCGTAGGAGATGACCTGTCCGGCCGGCCCGACGCTGAAGGCGAGGACCACGGTCAACGCTCCGCTCCCCGCGCCCGCCTCGGCGACCGTGCTTCCCGGGCCGACCCCGGCCATGTAGAGGAGGTGGGAAGCGTCCTTCGCGGTGACGATCTGGGCGGTCCTTCGCAGCGAGCCGAGGAGGTCGGACAGGGACGGACGGAGGGCTCGGTACTCCGACCCGAGCCACGTGACCGCGGTCCCGGGGGACTTCCCAATCAGCTCGGAGAGGTCCAGGACCCCCTCATTGCCGACCTTCTGGGGACCACGGGCCAATCGAACGAGGAGCGCGGGGTCCCCCGACCGCTTGAGGGCGACGATGTCGCCCTCGGTCCACCGCTCGGCCAACGCACGTCCCCCTCCCCGGCTTCCCCGGGGGAGTATTAACCCGGCGCTTCCGCCCGTGGCCGGCCCGGTCCCTCGACCACCCTCCCGGTCGAGAACCATCATAAGCGGACGGCCGCTCGTGCCAACGCCATGGTCACCTACGACGACGAGGATCTCATCCCCGCGCCCCGGGAGGTCGTCTGGAGGCTCCTCACGGACCACCTCAACCACGCGAAGATCGTGGACATCCACCCGCTCATCCAGTCGCAGAAGACCGTGAGCCAATCGGGCCACGAGGTCGTGCTCGACCGTGTGATCGACGTGCGTCGCAAGCTCAAGAAGTCGCGTTGGAAGCTCACCTTCGATCCGCCGGACCACGCGCGGTGGGAGGTCGTCGAGAGCGAGGGCCCCTGGGCTCCGGGCAGCTACCTCGACCTCACGTACATCGAGGAAGGCAAGAGCACGCGGGTACGCGCCCACGGCGAGCTCACGATCGTTCAGCTGCCGTTCTTCCTCTCCCAGGAGCGGACGATCCGCAGCGTGTTCAACGACATCCACACCGAGGACGTGTGGTACCTGCGACGGTACCGCTACTGATGCCCACCCCGGGCCGGGTCGCGTCCTATCGATCGATTCACGGGTGCTCCGGCGGGAGGGTCCTCCTCGAGCGAAGGGACCGGCGCCTCGCCGGACTGCGGTGGGTTCCCGTCGGGTGACTTTAGATAGTGCGACGGATGGCCCCCGCCGCCGCGGGCATAGTGTAGTCTGGTTATCACATAGGCTTGCCAAGCCTATAACTCGGGTTCAAATCCCGGTGCCCGCACTCACTTCCGGACGCCGCTGACCATGGCACGACCGCCGTGCCACGCTATCGTTCGCTGGGGTGATAGGTCTCCGACGCAAGACCCGGCACTTCGCCTCCCTTCCAGGGGGACCGGGGCCAGCCGTCCGCCCCCCCCACGGCCAGCTGGATCGCCAGTCGCGAGAGTTCGGAGATCCACGACGCGCTTCCCACGTCCGCGACGGGGACCTCGCGGACCTCCGCGATCTCGGGAGGTCGGGCGACGGGCTCCCCCGAGACGTGCTCTAGGGCGAACGCGAAGTAGACATCGCTCTCGGTCTCGGCCACGACCTTGTGGCGGGTGAGGACGAGCCGCCCCACCCGGACCGTCACCCCCGTCTCTTCCTCGAACTCCCGCGCCAGCGCCGCTTCGAGCCTCTCGCCGGGCTCGACGTACCCGCTCGGGATCGTGAACCGGCTCCGATAGACGGCCCGGTTGACGAGGGCCCGACCGTTGCGGACCAGAACCCCTCCGACGCCGATGCGGGTGTGCGGGGGCGGTAGCGGGGGGATCGTCGAGGTCGACACCGGTCGGGAGGGGACGGCGTCGACCTTAGGCCTTTCGTGCCTCGCTCGGTGGCTCGCGGCGGGCGGGAGCGCGATTACGAGCCGGCGAGGAGCGAGTCGAGGAACCCGATCGGGGGTGTCCCGAACGCGAGGATGGTGTCGTGGAACGCCTTCGGCGAACCGTGGAACTTCTCCTTCAGGTACTTCGCACGTGCCTCGAGGATCTCGAGCTTCCCAAGCGTGTAGCAGAAGTACTCGGGGTTGTAGGTGCCGCGGATCGCCTCGCGCTGGGCGTGGAGCTCTTCGAGGTGCGCTTCGGTGCGCAGCAATCGGGCGGCGTCGGCGACCGACATGCCCTGGGTGTGCATCCCGATCGAGACGACCAGGCGGCAGTCCCGGAGCAGCGCGTCGTGCAGCTGGGTCACCTCGGCGGACGTCGAGCGTCCGTCGTAGCCGGCCTCGAGCATCGCCTGCTCGCAGTAGTGCGCCCAGCCTTCGATGAACGAGTAGGAGAACCAGACCTTCCGGGCGAGGCTCTGCTCGGTCCGTCGGAAGTGGAGCGACTGGAGGTAGTGCCCCGGCCAGACCTCGTGGACGGTCGTGTTCTTCAGCATCGCGTGGTTGAACGTCCGCATCCATTCTTCGGCCTGCGTGGAGGTCCATTTCGGGTCCACCGAGGTGATCCAGTAGATCCCGTCGACCGGCTTTTCGAACGGGCCCGGGGGGTTCATCGCGGCGGTCCACAGGTCGCGGGCCCACGGTGGAGTCTCCCGGACCGTGACGACCTCGGGCTCCGGGATGGTGACGACACCCTCCGTGCGCACGAACTCGCGGATCTGGTCGGTGAGACGTCGCGCCGTCGGCAAAAGTTCGGGCGGAGAGGGGTGGTTGTCGCCGAGGTGGGCGATCAGCTGGTCGACGGACACGCGCTCCTTCCGCGCGATCTCCGCGAGTCGGTCGCGGTTGCGCTTCAGGTCCTCCCGGCCCCGCCGGAGGACCTCGTCCACCGGGAGCGTGAGCCCCTCCCGCACCCAGAGGAGGCGCTGGAAGCGTTCGCGACCGAGCGCGAAGTCGTCCGTGGCGTGCGGGAGCCTCTCCTTCTCGAGCCACGCGCCGAACGCGCGGACGGCGGCGTCCGCCCCCTCCCGCGCCTTGTGCACCTCGTCCCCCAGCTCGGAGGAGGCGGTCCGGGCGAACGCCTCGCCCTCCTCGAAGTGCGAGGGAAGCCCGGCCGCGATCTGGATCGAGAGGGTCACGAACGGCCGAGGGAGGTGTGGCTCCAGGCGCTGCTTCGCGGCCTCGAGGAGCGCGGGGACCGAAGTGAGGACCCGCACGACCGCGGCCACACGGACCGGGACCGGGGCGTAATCCCGGGCGAGGAAGTTCGTGAGGTCGGGCTGGAACAGGTAGCTCATCGGGTTGCGGTCGAGCTCGCGCGTCTCCTCGAGGTCGAAAAGGTTCCCTTCGAGCTGGAGCCGAAGGATGTTCCGGTCGAGGCGCCGCCCGGGCGAGAGGTCGGAGTCGGGTACCTCGGCGAGCTGGCGCAGGAGCCGCTTCGCCGTGGCGGTCCAGCGGTTGGTGCTCTCGAGCGAGAGGTCGGGAAGGAGCCCGTCGTACTCGTGCAGCCCGAGGTACGCGGCGGTCGTGGGCCGGAGCACGAACAGGTGGGCGATGATCTCCTTCTCGAGCAGTGCGAGCCGGTCGGAGGTCTCAGCGGGCATGGGCAGGGTCCCGGGCACGGGCTCCCGCAGATAGGGCTTGCGGAAGTAGGCGAGGCCGCGAAGGAGCGCGCCCGTTTCCGACGGGGGGACACACCGCGGCCGCGAGCCGACCCTCGCTACCCGGGGAAAGGGGTCACGAGCGTCCGGTCCACGTCCGCGAGCGAGCTACGACCGGTCAGGATCATCGCGGACGCTAGGTCGGTGGTCAGGAGCGAAAGATAGCGGTCGACCCCCGCCTCGCCGGCGGCCGCGAGCGCCCAGAGCGGTGGCCGTCCGACTCCCACGGCGCGCGCCCCGAGGGCGAGGGCGATCAGCACGTCGCTGCCCCGTCGAACGCCACCGTCCAGGTAGACCTCGGCGCGCCCGGCGACCTCCTTCACGACCTCGGGAAGCACGCTCAGGGCGGCGGGCGCCCGGTCGAGCTGCCGGCCTCCGTGGTTCGAGACGATGACGGCGCGCGCCCCGTGCACGACCGAACGGCGGGCGTCGGCGGCGCCGAGAACTCCCTTCACCACGATCGGAAGCCGGACCGTTTCCCGGAGGCGGTCGACGACCTCCCAGCTCTCGCCCTTCTCCCGGCCGACCGAGAACGTCGCGCCGTCGGGGACCGGTCCGCGGGACGGGGGCACCACGCCGGGTCCGTTGCCGATCGGCAGCGACGAGTCGATCGCGAACCCAGTCTTGAGCTGACCGTCGCGGACCCCGAGCACCGGCGCATCCGCCGTGAGCACCACCGCCGTGAACCCGGCCCGCTCGGCCCGTTTCACCAGACGAGCCGTGGCGCTCCAGGTCGGTTGCAGATACAACTGGAACCAACGCGGTCCGTGAGGGCGAACGGCCGCGATCCTCTCGAGCGACCAGGACGAGAGGGTGCTGAACATCGCGAGGAGCCCGGCCCGGCTCGCCGCACGAGCCATCCCGGCCTCGCCGTCCGGGTGCACGAGGCCCTGGTACGCCGTCGGGGCGATGTAGACCGGCGCACGGACCGCATCCCCGAGAAGCTCGCTCCGGAGGTCGACCTCGCGGACCCCGGCAAGGATGTGCGGGTTCAGGACCCAGCGGTCGAACGCCGCCCGGTTCGCCCGCTCGGTCGACCCGGTCGCCGCGGCACCCGCGATGTACGATCCGATCTTCGCACTGACCCGTCGGGCCGCCGCCTCCTCGAGGTCACTTAAGGAGGAGAATCCGACCGCTCGCCGACCTGTCACTCGCCTCGGCTCCCGGGGTCCGACAACGCTTGAGGGATTTGAGCCGGCCTCCGCGCTCGAGCGCCGGCGCGGCGTTCGGGAAGGGGGTCACCCACGCCCCGCCTCCTCCGAGCGCACCGGACCCGCCGAGGTGACTCTTTTCTGATGGACATACTTGGTCTCCGCATGGCGCGCTTGCGGCGTGTGACCGTTTCGGGAGGACGGTCGTTCGAATACGTCTCCCAAGGAAAGGGCCCGGCGACCCTCCTCGTCCACCCCGGTGGCCCCGGGGGAACGTACCACTACCTCCGTGCGCTCCTCAAGCTCGCCAGCACCAACCTGCGCGTCGTGCTGTTCAACCCGCGGGGGTGCGGCCACAGCTGGGCCCCCAAGCGTCCGAGCGAGTACACGATCCCCAACATGGCCGAGGACGTGGAAGCGATCCGACGCGCCCTCAAGATCGAAGAGCTGCATCTCCTGGGGTACGAGGCCGGCGGGTTCGTCGCGCTCGAGTACGTCCACCGGCATGAGCGTCCCCTCACCTCGCTCCTGCTCTGCGGTACGGCGGGAAGTGCGGAGGAGGTTCGCGCGGCCAACCGCTTGATGTTCGCGTGCGCCAGCCCCGGGCAGCGCGCCCGCCTCCGGGCCCTCGGCCGAGAGAAGGCGTTCGACTCGACTGAGTATCAGGAGCTCTACGACAAGATCCGGGAACCGTTCTACACCCGTTTCCTCAAGGATATCCCCCGCGACCTCAAGGCGACCAAGCTCAACGAGACCGTCTTTCGCGCCATGATGTCCCCCAAAGGGGACCTCTACGCGGTGGACGGCACGATGAAGGACTGGGACGGACGCAAGTACTACTCGAAGATCGAGGTTCCCTGCGTCGTCGTCGCGGGCCGGTACGACTACTTCCTGGCCCCTTCGGTGACGATGGCCGAGCGGATCGAGCCCGCGCACCTGCGGGTGCTCGCGCAAAGCAGCCACCTCGCCATCCTCGAGCAACCGCGGGAGTTCCTCGCGATCATCCGCGAGTTCCTAGAGGACGTCACAGGCGGCTAGATAGGCCGTCGGACACGGCCGATACAGGTAAACCCGACCGCGGTCACTACCGGAGGCCCGGAAGCCTCCCATGACGTCCGACCGCTCCTCGCCCGACGACACGGCGACCCCGCCGGTCCGTCTCAAGGTCACGCCGGACGCGCATACCGCGCTCACGGCGGCCCTCGCGGGCCGGCCGAGCGGCTCCGGCGTCCGGCTGTGGGTCGAGCGCGGCATGCGCCCGCACGCCCAGATGATGATCGACCACCCGTCGGTCCGGGACATCCCGGTGACCATCGATGGGATCCTGCTCCTGCTCGACGAGAGCAGTCTCAAGTTCCTCCTCGATGCGGAGATCCGCTACCACGCCGGCCCCGCCCAGACGGGGTTCGAGGTCGTCGGACCGTTCCTTCCCTCGGCCACGGCCCCGGCCCCTCCGGCAGCGCCGCCGCCGGCCACGGCGAGCGCGCCCGCCGCGGGACACGGGCCGGCGCGGCCCGAGGTCGAGCAGAAGATCACCGACGCGCTGCGCAACATCTACGACCCCGAGATCCCGATGAACATCATCGACCTCGGTCTCATCTACGGGATGGACTGGGACGCGGGCGGTGGCCTCACGATCCGCATGACGATGACGAGCCCCGGTTGCCCCGCCGTCGAAGAGCTCACGCGGGAGGTCGCCGCGACCGCGCGCACCGCGAGCGGCGTCGAGAAGGTCGAGGTCGAGGTTGTCTGGGAACCCCCGTGGGGCCCCGACAAGATGACCGACTTCGCGCGCCGGCAATTCGGCTACGCGTAGGGGTCAGCCCCGGGCGGCGACCCGCCCCCGTCAGTGCACCACGAGCCAGACGAGGTTCGACACCGCGAGCGAAGCGAGCATCACCGGGAACGCCCGTCGAAGATAGGTGCCCCACCGGATCGAGACGCCGGCCCGGTTCGCGGTGGCGAGAGCCACGACGTTCGCGGAGGCCCCGATCGGCGTCCCGTTGCCTCCGATGTCGGTGCCGATCGCGGTCGCGTAGATCATCGGCGCCGTCGGAAGTCCGGTGTCGAGGCCAACCTGGCCGATCAGGGGAGCGGCAGCGGCCGCGAGCGGGACGTTGTTCACCACGCTCGAGAGAAGCCCGAGCGACCAGAGGAGGAGCGAACCGGTGAGGAGAAGGTTTCCCGAGCCCGCGGTGGCGATCCCGTTCGCGATCCCCCCGAGCGCGCCGGTCGTCTCGAGGCCTCCGACCAGCACGAAGAGGAACAGGAAGAACCCGATTGTCTCGAGGTCGAGGGAGAGGAGCAGCGGGCGCAGGTGGTGCGCGCCGCC
>Ga0187815_10001082_pt1 | contig 12923 bp, 11 predicted proteins | sample NC_S_5_FD_132962 | JGI IMG/M metagenome (GOLD analysis project Ga0187815, IMG submission 132962) | Wetland sediment microbial communities from Neuse River Estuary, North Carolina, USA - ASW-S_5 | ecosystem: Environmental > Aquatic > Freshwater > Wetlands > Sediment | place: USA: North Carolina...
TACGGCGCGTGCCCGCGCTGCCAGGGCTTCGGCAATACGATCGACTTCGATCTCGACCGCGTGATCCCGGATCAGGGCAAATCGCTCGCCGAAGGCGCGGTCGAGCCGTGGACGAAGCCGCGCTACCGTCAATTGGCGATAGAGATGCGCCGCTTCGCGCGCGCGAAAGGCATTCCGGTCGACGTGCCCTTCCGCGAGCTGACCGCCGCGCAGCGCGACGCGATTCTCGAAGGCGATAAGAAAGAAGACTTCCCCGGAGTGAAGGGATTCTTCGGCTGGCTCGAACGGAAGAAATACAAACTGCACGTGCGCGTATTTCTCAGCCGTTATCGCGGCTACGCCACATGCCCCGATTGCCGCGGCACGCGCCTGCGCGCCGAAGCCCGCGCCGTGAAAATCGCGGGTCGCTCGATCACCGAGATCTGCCAGATGACGGTAAAAGAGGCGCGGCCATTTTTCGAAGGCCTGCAGCTCAGCGACGCGGAGACGGTGATCGCCGACAAGGTTCTCGAGGAAATTCAGCAGCGCCTGCGCTTTCTCGACGAAGTCGGTCTGGACTATCTCACGCTTGACCGGCTCACCTCGACGCTCTCGGGCGGCGAGGCGCAGCGCATCCAGCTCGCCACGTCGCTAGGCTCGCATCTGGTCGGCGCACTCTACGTGCTCGACGAGCCTTCGATCGGTTTGCATCCGCGCGACACGAGCCGCCTGATCGACATCCTGAGGGGCCTGCGCGACCTCGGCAATACGCTGCTCGTCGTCGAGCACGATCCCGATACGATCCTGGCCGCCGATCGAATTCTCGATCTCGGTCCCGGCGCGGGCGAGCACGGCGGCAAGCTGATCTTCGCCGGCACGCGCGAGGAGCTTCTAGCGGATGCGCAGTCGCTCACCGGCCGCTACCTGCGCGGAGACCTGCGCATCGCCGTCCCCGCGCGCCGCCGCAAACCGCAGGGCAAGTTCCTGAAGATTCTCGGCGCGCGCAGCCACAATTTGGCCGGCGTCGATGTCACAATTCCGCTTGGCATGCTCGTCGCGGTCACCGGCGTTTCCGGCTCGGGCAAATCGACGCTCGTCTATGATGTGCTGTACAAAGCGCTCACCACCAAGCGCGCCGGCGGCGCCTGGCGCGAATTCTGCGACCGCATCGAGGGCGACGCCGCGATCGCGGGCATCGAGATGGTCGATCAATCGCCCATCGGGCGCACGCCACGATCGAATCCCGCGACATACTTGAAAGCGTTCGATCCGATCCGCGAGATTTTCGCGTCTACGCCGGAAGCGAAGAAACGCGGATTTACCGCTGGGCACTTTTCATTCAACATTCCGGGCGGGCGCTGTGAGGCATGCCAGGGCGATGGCACCGTGACGGTCGAGATGCGTTTCCTCGCGGACGTCGAACTCGTGTGCGAAGAGTGCCGCGGCACGCGCTACAAGAGCAGCGTGCTCGACGTGCGCTACAAGGACAAAAACATCCACGACGTGCTGCAGATGACCGTCCGCGAAGCGCTCACCTTTTTCGCCGCGCATCCGAAAGTCACTTCGCGGCTGCGCGTGCTCGAAGAGGTCGGTCTCGGCTACCTCCGCCTTGGCCAGTCCGGCACCACGCTTTCGGGCGGCGAAGCGCAACGCCTGAAACTTGGGGCGCATCTTACCCGGCAGGAGAACGCCGGCATCCTGTATATTTTCGACGAGCCGACGACCGGCCTGCACTTCGACGACATCCAGAAGCTGCTGACTGCGTTTCGGAAGCTGATCGATGGCGGCGCTTCCCTGCTGATCATCGAGCACAATCTCGACGTCATCAAGTCGGCGGACTGGGTGATCGATCTCGGCCCCGAGGGCGGCGATGAGGGCGGGCGCGTGATTGCGGCAGGCACTCCCGAGCAGGTGGCACGGAATTCGCAATCGCACACGGGAAAATATCTCGCGCGCGTGCTCAACGCCCGCGCCAACGGCCACGAAAACCACGCCTCGGCGGGTGGAAGCGCGGGCCTTCAGGCCCGCGAAACGGCGCGCTAGGATGAGAGGGCTTTAGCCCCGGGAAGTTTCACGCGCTCCAGCACTCAAGGGCCAGAACACTCGAGGCACAATGAGCGGTCTGCGACGCATGACATCCTTTTCGAAGCCGCTGGCGCGCCGCGCGCTCGGCGTGGCCCTCGGTTGTCTTTGGTGCGTATTCTTCGCACACGCAACACTCGCGCAAACCAGCAGCTCCAGCCATAAACACGTCGCCACCGATCCCGAAGCTCAGGCGCTGAATCGACTCCTCAGTGATGCCCAAAGCGCCGTCGATCTCCAGGATTACGAAACCGCCGCGCAAGACTATCAGGATTACCTCGCAAAGAAACCCGACGACGCAGAGGTCCACTTCAACCTCGGATACGTCTACACGGCCATGCAGCGCCCCGACGATGCGAAAGTCGAATACGAAAAGGCCATCGCGCTCGATCCGGACGACGCCAAGATGGCACCGGCGTATCAAAACTTGGGGCTGACGCTGCTCCCGAAGGATCCGGCAGCGGCGGTCGATCCACTGCAACACGCCGCCGAGCTCGCACCGCAGGATGCGCGCACGAAATGGCTGCTCGGCATGGCGCTCGAAAACAGCGGCAAGCTGGATGCGGCGATCGAGCAATATCAGGCGGCGGAAAAGCTGAACGAAAAGGATTTCGACACGCGGATGTCGCTCGGGCATGCGCTGGTCGCAGCGGGCCGGCCGGCGGACGCGGAGCCCGAGCTGCGCGAGGCACTTGCGTTGCGCCCCGATGACCAGGATGCGGACGCGCCACGCGTGCATCTTGAGCTTGCGGAGTGCCTGATCCTGGAGAAAAAGAACGAGCCGGCGGCGGCCGAGCTCGCGACATATCTTCAGTCGCATCCCGACGACGTCGCAAGGCGTCTCGACCGCGCCTCGCTGCTCGTCGACCTCTCGAAATACGACGATGCACTTACCGAGCTAGACCGCGCCGCAAACGGCAAGCCCGAGACCCTGCGGGCCCTTCAGTTGCGCTCGCACATCTACTACCAGGAGAAGCATTGGGACGACTTGATACCCGTGCTGCAGAAAGCTGAGGCTCTCGCGCCGAAGGACCCCAGCATTCCGGCGCAGCTCGGCGAAGTCTACCTCACGAAGAAGGATTACGCAGACGCGGCTCGGACGCTGATCGTTGCCTACGATCTGAAACCCGGGGCGCTCGACGTTCTCGCGAATCTCGTCGAAGCCGAATATCAGGCCGGAAATTATGCGGGCGCGTTGCAGGCGCTCGATCTGCTCGCCAAACAAAAGGATTTGCCGGCCCCCAGCTGGTACATTCGCGCCTCCTGTTACGATAAACTGGGTCAACTAGCCCAGGCGCTCGACGCGTATCAGCGCTTTCTGCAGTTGAACACGGACCAGAATAGCGACATGTATTTTGCGGCCGCCGCGCGTGCAAGAGAACTGGCCCGCGAACTACACGAAAAGAAAAAGAGGTAACACCTTGCCTGGACCGGCCGGCGCACGGGGATTCATACTTGCGTCGCTGCTTATCTGCTTGCCGGCGCCTTTTGCGGCCGCCGACACGCCGCAGAATGGCGCCGCGGCCTTTCAGGCGCGCTTCGAGCGGGAAAAGGATCCAGTCCATCGGGCGAAGATGATACAGCGTCTGGGCATGGATGAGTTCGAGGAAATACGAACGGATGTGAACGAAGGCAATCTCTCGGAGGCTGTCCAGGTTCTCGATCAGTATCGCAGTCAAACCCGCTCGTGCGTCGATGGGCTGGACGCGAAGAAAATCGACGCCGCGAAGCATTCATCCGGCTTCAAGCAGTTGCAGATTTCCCTGCAAGAGGCGCTGCGGCGCCTCGATGAAATCATTGCCGGATTGACGTCCGATGAACAACCTCCATTCGTGGCGGCCCGCGGCGATCTTCAAAAGATGAACGATCATCTGGTTCACGAGCTTTTCCCGGATACCCCGGCGGGCAACCCCCCGGCCGCGAAAGGCGCTCCTTAGGGAGTAGGTTATGCTCTTCCTACAGCGGCGTGCGACTGCGCTCACCGTCAGCCTGGTGCTGGCGTCGCTCGCTGGGGCACGCTCGGCGTCCGCTCGTCCGCGCCCACAGGACTACACGCCGAAGGATTACCTCAGCGACGAAGAGTCGGACAAAATCCGCGACGCCCTGACTCCCGACGAGCGCATCAAGCTGTACATCGCGTTCGCCGAAGATCGGTTGAAGAAATTCGACTACGAACTAAAGCGGACCGTGCCCGAAGCTCGCGAAAGCGAGATTCTCAACGGCCTGCTCAACGGATATGCCGGATGCATCGACGACGGCGCCGACCAGATCCAGGTCGCCGAAGACAAGCAGATGAATATCCACGACGCCTTGAAATTAATGGACACGAAGGAAAAGGAGTTTCTCGAAATCCTCCAGAAATACGACAAGGGCGCGCCTCATCTCGACGACTATCGCGACACGCTGGAAGACGCCATCGACGGCACGAAGGAAGCGATCTCCGACGCCGAAGACGCCGAAAAGACCGCGCTGCCCGCGCCCGTGCGGAGGAAGCAGTGAGGCGATCGGGCGCCCGCCACGGAACCGGCGGACGACTGGTGCCCGGCGGCGCGCAGATCTTTCATCGCATTTATACGCGGCTCGGCTGCGAAGGCCGCCCGCCGCAATTCGTCGTCGAATACCATCCCTACACGGACCTCACGCACACGATTCGGTTGCGTGAAGATGTTGCGCATGTCAGGATTTCGGACGTTTTGCGCACGGCGCCGCGCACGGTCGTGGAAGCGGTCGCCGCAATTCTTCTCAGCCGACTGTACAGGCGGCGGGCTCCGGAGGACTTGGTCGAAATCTATCGCCAGTTCTGTTACGCGCGTTCCACGCGCCAGCGCATCTTGCTGCAGCGCGGGCGGCGGGCGCGCCGCGTCGCGCATCAGCCGAGCGGAGCGCATCACGATCTCGCGCCTCTGTTCGAGCGATTGAACCACGCCTACTTTGAGGGCTCACTTCCGCGCCCGCGCCTCGGCTGGAGCAGTCGCATCTGGCGCTCGCAATTGGGCTGCTTCGATCCGGCGCTGAACCAGATCGTCATCAACCGGCAGCTCGACCGTCCCGGAGTTCCGGAGTATGTCGTTGCTTACGTCCTCTACCACGAGATGCTCCACCAGAAGCATCCGGTCAGCTTTGCGCGCTGCCGCCGCGAATCGCACTCCGCGGAATTCCGGCGTGAAGAAAAACATTTTGCCGATTACCAGCGAGCGATGAAATTCCTGGAACGCTTTCCGGTTTCCTAGCGCTCCGACGACAATTTCTCGATTTTCTTCTGGATCTTCTTTGCGTCCGAGGCGTTGGGGAACGCGTTCAGATAATTCTGGTAGGTCTTCACGGCGGAGTCTTTGTCATGCACCCTTTCGTAGGCTTCGGCAAGCATCAGGCGCGCCTTCGCGTAATGCGGCTTCAGCTGCACCGCCTCTTGAAGGCGTGGAATTGCCGCGTTCATGTCGCCCTTGCGCATGTAGTAGCTGGCCACGTCGACGTCCTTCTCGGCGCTTGGCGGATCGGAAGGGGCAATTTCCTCCTGCGGCGCCGGCTTAGACGGACTCGGCTTCGCGGACGATGGCGGCGAAGCGGGCGGATTCTGCCCCGATTGCCGCGCGCACCACGCCGGCAGCGCGAACAGTATCAGAAACAACAATGGAGACGCTCGCCTCATCGCTTTCCCATTGAGTTTAGAACGATTTGCTATCATAGAAGTTGTACGCGACGGGCGAGGTTCCCGCCGGAAACGTACGCCCCGCTCATTGTAACGCGCTGAAAATGGAACTCCGAGAAAAAGTCGCGAATCTGCCCGCCCAGCCCGGCGTGTACCTGTTTCAAGACGCATCCGGGAAGATCGTTTACGTCGGCAAGGCGCTCTCGCTGCGCAGCCGCGTGCGTTCTTATTTTCTGGAATCGAGCTCGCTGAACAACGCCAAGACCGGGTCGCTGGTTCGCGAAATTGCCGAACTCGATTACATCGTCGTCGACAACGAGCGCGAGGCGCTCGCCCTCGAAAACAATCTCATCAAGCAGTACAAGCCGAAATTCAATATCCTGCTGCGCGACGACAAGACCTACCCGTACATCCAGTACACCGCGTTCGAGAAATTTCCGCGCGTCTACGTTACGCGCCGCTTGACGAAGGATGGCTCGATCTATTTTGGGCCGTACTTTCCGGCGAGTCTCGCCTACAGGCTCGTCCATTTGATCCATAAGCATTTTCTGGTGCCGTCGTGCACGGTCGATCTCGGGCGCCTTCACCCGCGCCCGTGCCTGCAGTATTACATTCACCGCTGCCTCGGCCCGTGCGCCGCGCTGGTGACCGACGAACGCTACGCGGAGGCAGCGCGCGATGTAAAACTCTTTCTCGAAGGCCGCCGCAACGATCTTGCGCGCAGCCTGAAGCAGCGCATGCAGAGAGCATCCGAAGAGCAGCGCTATGAGGAGGCCGCGGGCTATCGCGATCTCCTGCGCACGCTCGAGGAGATGGAGGAACGCCAGAAAATCGCCGCGGCCGAGGGTGACGACACGGACGTCCTCGCCTGGTACGCCGAGCCGCCGCAAGTTGCTGTCAATCTCTTTCACTTGCGCGGCGGGCGCGTGGTCGACCGCCGCGATTTCTACTGGGAGGACATCGAGGAGCTTCGCCCCGAGGAATTCTTGCCTTCCCTCTTGAAGCAACTTTACCTCGATGCGGCCTATCTTCCGCGATTTATTCACGTACCGATGGATTTCGAGGAGCGCCCGCTGCTCGAAGAGGTGCTTACCGAAACCGCAAAGCATAAAGTGGAAATACTGAATCCGCAGCGCGGGCAGAAACACGCATTCCTCGAACTCGTCGAGAAAAACGCGCAGCATTCGTTCACGCAGCGTTTCCGCGTGCTGAAGCCGACTTCGAAGGCGATCGCCGAGGCGCTGCAGGCCGCACTCAGCCTCGAAGAGCCGCCGAAACGCATCGAGTGCTTCGACATTTCGCACATCCAGGGATCGGATACGGTCGCCTCGATGGTCGTGTGGGAAGACGGCCGGATGAAAAAATCCGATTACCGTAAATTCATCATTCGTGGCGATGCCATGCCCGAGAGTCCGGACAAAGCCGCGGGCATCCTTCGCGACGATTTCGCGAGCATGCGCGAAGCGGTCGAACGCCGCTACCGCCGTCTGCGCGATGAAAACAAACCGATGCCGAGCCTGCTGCTGATCGACGGCGGAATCGGGCAGCTCCACGCGGCAGCGGAGGCGCTGGAAAAACTCGAAATCATCAACCAGCCCGTGGCGAGCATCGCAAAGAAAGAGGAAATTCTGTACATCCTCGGGCGCGAGAACGATCCGATCGTGCTCGACCGGCACTCGCCTGTCCTGCACCTGATCCAGCAGATTCGCGACGAAACGCATCGTTTCGCGGTCACCTTTCACCGGCAGCGGCGCTCGAGCCGCCGGCTGCGCACTTCGCTCGTCGAAATTCCCGGCGTCGGCGAACGCACGGCGCAGAAGCTGCTAGGTCGATTCGGCAGCGTGGCGCGGCTGCGCGAGTTGGGCGTCGAAGAACTCGCCGCTGAGATTCCGCGCCATCAGGCGCAACGCGTGTACGACGCCCTGCGAGCGCCCACCGAGAAGACGCCCGTACCGTAATTCCCGTCATATGGCTACAGCTTCCCCACCCTTGCCGGTGTAGAAGTGCTATGCTACTGTTCAGCAATGGAGGTGGACGATGGCTGATAACGTTGGCTCAAGAGTGAGCTTCTTTCTTGTCGGGCTTGGCATTGGAGCGCTCGTTGGAATTCTGTTTGCGCCGAAATCGGGCGAAGAGACACGCGAATACCTGTCGTCGAAGGCCGATGAAGGCCGCGACTACGCTCAGAAGAAGGCCCGCGAACTGCGGGAACGCGCTGAAGACCTGATCGAACGCAGCAAGGAGATCATGTCGCGCCAGAAGGAAGCTATTTCCACGGCCGTGGATGCGGGCAAGGAAACGTACAAGCGCGAAGCAAAAGCATCCTGACGCACCACCGGGAGCCCTATGTCCGGCTGGCTCGAATTGTTCATTGCGGTCGCCACGATCGCCATCGTGATTCAGATGGGGATTCTGGTGGCGATGTTTTTCCAGCTGCAGGCGGCGATCAAGAATTTCACGCGGATCGCCACGCAACTGCAGACTCGCATCGATCCAATCCTCGTCCGCACGAATCACATTCTTGAGGATTCCGAGGACCGGATCCGCAGCATCATGGGCGACGCGGCCGAGGTGACGCGCGTGGCGCGAAGCCAGGCGCAAAAAGTGGACCGCGTTTTCACGGATGCCGTCGAGCGGCTGCGCATTCAGATCATTCGCGCCGACCAAATCCTTACCGGCACCCTCGAGGTGATCGAAGAGGCCGGCTCGACGATCCGCGACAAAGTCTGGGACCCGATCAACAAGGTGTCGGCGGTTTTGAAAGGCGTCAAGGCGGGGCTCGATTTCTTCCGAGACCGGCGGCGCCCGCCGCAATCGGACGCGGCAACACAAGACGAAGAACTCTTTATCTGAAGCGATTTTCTCGCTTCGCTCACCCGAAACAATCTGCATTTATTTTTCCTGACTACTTCGAAATCCAGCCGCCGCCGAGGACTTGCTCGCCGTCGTAAAAAACCGCGGCCTGGCCGGGCGTGATCGCGCGCTGCGGCTCGAAAAACGAGACGCGAGCGGTGGTTACGTCGAGGGGAGTGATTTCCGCGTCGGCGGGGACGTGGCGATTGCGGATGCGCACCGCTGCGCGGACGGGACTTTCAGGGACTGCATACGGAATCCAATTGATGTTGCGGACTTCGCAGATGGCGCGGCGCAATTCGCCATCTTCGCCGACGACGAGACGATTGTTTTCACGGCCGAGCGCTACGACGTAGACGGGATGTCCCGTGGCGAGACCGAGGCCGCGGCGCTGGCCCACCGTGTAATGGTGCAGGCCGCTGTGGCGGCCGATTACTTCGCCCGACGTCGAGACGATTTCGCCCGGTTCGCCCAATTCTCCCAGCGTAGCTACGTTCCCGGCCCCTTCGCGCGCGGCAGTTCCCTGCTCCTGCAAATAGCTTTCGATGAAGCGGACGTAATTGCCCGTCGGAACGAAGCAGATTTCCTGGCTCTCGGGCTTTTCGGCCACGGGCACGGCAAGGCGGCGCGCGATTTCGCGCACTTCCTGCTTGGTCAGCTCCCCAAGGGGAAATTCGGTGCGCGCCAGCTGTTCTTGCGTGAGGCCGAAGAGGAAATACGACTGGTCCTTGTTTTCGTCGACCGCGCGGAGCAATTCATGGCGTCCCGTTTCGCGATTGTGGCGCACGCGCGCGTAGTGGCCGGTGGCGATACGATCGGCGCCGATTTGCCGCGCAGTGACAAGAAGCTGATCGAACTTGACGTGGTTATTGCAGTGCGTGCACGGGATCGGCGTGCGCCCGGAAAGATAGTCGTCGACGAACGGCCGGACGACCGTCTCCTCAAATTCGCGCTCGAAATTGATCACGTAATACGGGATGGCGAGATGCTCGGCGACGCGACGCGCGTCGTAGACATCGTCGAGCGAGCAGCAGCGATGCGGCGCAGGGCCGTCGCCCTGAAGCTGCGGCAGGCGCCGCTGGTTCCAGAGCTGCATCGTGAGGCCGATGATGGGCTCGCCGCGATCGCGAAGGATTGCCGCGACGGTCGAGCTGTCGACACCCCCGGACATGGCAACGGCAACCGCACTTGGCGTGGGCGCAGAAGCCTCGCGGATCGAATCGAGTTGGGCTGTGGTCGTCATTTTCGCGGTTACCGGGCGGGGGCGGCCTCCGCTTGCGGGGCGCGCGGCGAGAGGGCGCGGATGCGCTCGACAACGCCGGGAATGATTTCGATGGCGCGGTCGATTTCGGCGGCGGTTGTCGGGCGGCCGAGACTGAAACGCAGGCTCGCCCGCGCGTCGTCGCGCGAAAGGCCGGCGGCGGTAAGCACGTGCGACGGCTCGGTGGATCCGGAAGAGCAGGCCGCGCCCGTGGAGCATTCGACACCCTGCAAATCGAGGGCGATGAGCAGCGCTTCGCCGGCCGCGCCCGGAAACGAGATATTCGTCGTGTTCGGGACGCGATACTTGCGGTCGCCGCTCACGCGGGCCGATGGGATTCGCTCGATCAGCGCCGATTCGAGGCGATCGCGCAGCGGGGCGATGCGCGCAGCATCTTCCGGGAGGAGTTTGCGCGCAAGCTCGGCGGCCTTGCCGATCCCGATGATGCCGGGAACGTTTTCGGTGCCCGCGCGGCGGTCGCGTTCGGCGTGGCCGCCGAAGAATCGCGGCACGAGATTCGTTCCGGTGCGAACGTAGAGAGCGCCCACGCCCTTCGGTCCATAAAACTTGTGCGCGGAGATCGAGAGCAGATCGACGCCGAGCCGATTCACATCAAGGGGCACCTTGCCCGCCGACTGCACGCCATCGCAATGGAAGTGCACGCCCGCTTCAGCGGCGATGCGCGAGATTTCGTCAATCGGCTGGACGGTGCCGAGCTCGTTATTCGCGTGCATCACGGTGATGAGAACGGTCTCGGGGCGCAGCGCTCGGCGAATGTCTTCGGGATCGACCACGCCTTGCGAATCAGGGCCACGGCCGACGGGCACAACGGTCACGTCGATGCCCTGCCGCTCGAGTTCCTCGCAGCTGTGCAGGATCGCATGATGCTCGATGGCTGTGGTGATGATGTGCTTGCGCGGCTTTGACGATGCAGCGACCGTGCCAAAGATCGCGAGGTTGTCGGCTTCGGTGCCGCCGCTTGTGAAAACGATTTCGCTCGCCTTCGCGCCGATCAGCGCGGCGACCGATTCGCGCGCGGCGTCGACAGCGGCGCGAGCACGCTGCCCTGCCGAATGGACCGAGCCGGCATTGCCGAAATTCTCGCCGAGGAACGGCAACATGGCTTCGAGGACGGCGGGGGCCACGGGAGTCGTCGCGTTGTAGTCGAGATAGACAGCCATTTTCTATGCCTCTAAATCTTCAAATTCGGCCGCGGAATCAATCGGAATTGGCGCTCCGGCGACCCTCTCTTACTGTGTCGATTAGAATGTACACCGCTCCTTTATTATCAGCGAGTTACGCCGATTTCTAATCGCCGGAGTGTCGATTAGAATGGCGCTATTTCTTTCTTGCGCCATCAAACAAGCCCTTGTGTCCACCGATTCCATTCGGGGTTGCCCGTCGCTCGCCAGAATAAGGCTAGCAAGATTGGAGCGAATTGCAAGCATGACGCGGATCGGCTCGATACGCGCGAAGCGTCGCCGATTCCTGGTGAAGCGCTTTGGCCGAGTTGTCGATTCGCGTTCATGTTCTTATACCACGCTTCACGCTAGCACAATGATGTGCGCGGGAGGGGTGTACCGAAGGACAGGATTGGTACAAGAACCAGTACCCCTGTACGTTTTGGCGAGGGATTCATCCGGCGATACTCCGCGAAAGAAATGTACCGCACCTCCGGTGCTTGGAGGCGGAACTGATACCCCCTCAAGATCAGGAGAGCATGGATGGGAGGGTGCTGGAGCCGGGCGCGCGGGCCGAGCCGCCGGGGTTCATCATAAGTTGAAGGTCGAAGGCCTCTTTGCGGACGCGCAGATCGTAGTAAAAGACAGCGGTGGCAATCAGCAGGATCGGCGTGATCAGCGTTTCGCCGATGGTGTTTCCCACTTGAGCCAGAGCCAGCCACATGCGCACCGAATCCGGGTGGGTCCTGAGGGACAAGGCCATCATAACGTCGAAGGGATAAGTAAAGAGCGACGCCGCGATAATCGCCATTACGAAGTAGAGAAGATAGATCACGAAGGCGCGGCCCGCGCTGCCTTCTGTGAGGCGATAGCTGCGTTCGAGCGAATCGCGCGCGCCAAGATCTTCGAGCAGTGCAGCGGGAACGCACGTCATGAGTCGGCAGGCCAGCCAGATGCCGGGGATGATCAGGAAAATGAATCCGACGAAGATGGCGAGGCCGTTGAGCAGCGTGACGCCGAAGAGGTTCATTGCCTGGCCGCGCATTCGGCGGAGCGAATCGGCGATAGTCGTGGTGCGGCCAAGATAGAGCTCGGAGACGGCATAGACCGTGCCGCCCTGTGCGAACAAGTACGCGGCTAAGTAGACGATCAGGCCGAGCAGGCCTCCGATGAGAGCAAAGGCTGCCATCCCGCCGGAGAGGGCGCTTTGCGCGGGGCCGACTCTTACGGTACCGACGTATCCGGGGAGCAGGAGTTGAGCCAAGTGCACCGCAAGAATCAAAAGCTGAGGAATCGCCGTGATGCCGATGAATAGCAGGAAATTGTTCCGATAGAGCGAGAAGGTGCGGTCGAGAATCTCGCCGAGCGACAAGGGGCGCAGATCAATGGTTGCCATGCGAGCCTCCGCCTCAGGATTGGGGCTTAGTTGGCGCGGCACTTTAGCAAAGAGTAAGAGAAAAGGCGAGGCAAATCCGGGCACACGAGGAGGCGAGCGACAAAATCGGGTTCACGGCTGAGACGCAAAGACCGCAGAGAAGACAACGCAGAGAAGGCTTAACACAAAGATCACGGAGAAAGGCCACAGAGTACACGGAGAAAGCGAGGATCCGCAGGGGACGGGGATGGCATGGCAGAATGGGGCCTTGCCCTTTCACTTCCGCCGCGAAAGCGCGAGGGGTGGAACTTTTGGGTCCGAGCGCGCGTATCACTGATAGGGTTGCTGACAGGAGCAAACCATGAGCACAACCGGGGGAACGGAAATGGGCGGCACGGGAACCGGGACCGGGCCGGGTCCGGAGTATCGTCATCCGCGGAGACGGTCCATGGCCGGACCGATCTTTCTGATCGCGCTCGGAGTTTTGTTTCTGCTGGGGACGCTGCGGCCGGATTTCGATCCGTGGTGGGTCTTCTGGCGATA
>Ga0187815_10001083_pt1 | contig 12917 bp, 8 predicted proteins | sample NC_S_5_FD_132962 | JGI IMG/M metagenome (GOLD analysis project Ga0187815, IMG submission 132962) | Wetland sediment microbial communities from Neuse River Estuary, North Carolina, USA - ASW-S_5 | ecosystem: Environmental > Aquatic > Freshwater > Wetlands > Sediment | place: USA: North Carolina...
TCGCGTCCACCACCTCGCGCGGCCGAAACCGCCGAATGATCAACGTCGCAACCCCCACCACCAGCCCGCCCACGCACGGCACAACCAGAACACGCCACCACGCCAGACCAACCCCTTCGCTCAAGAGGTGATCGGGCGAAAGCTGAAACGTCGCCTGATGAAACCACTGCAGAAATTGTCGGAGAACAACCACACCGATGCTGACAGCGGCGCCGATGATGACGCCGAGTGCGGTTAGCATGACTTCGTTGCTCCGCAGATGACGCCGGTGAAGACCGAGCAACCAGGCGCGCCACCAGACCCGCAGACCAAACGCCAAGTCGCGCCAAGGCCGCACCCGTCCCATACCGGGCGCGGTCAGCGCCGCGATCGGGCCCTTCGCCCTGACGCCGCGCCAACGCCGGTCCAGCATGGGGATTCCCGAAAAACGCTACGTATGTAGGGATAACGGTCCCGGGGCTTACTGTTATTCCACCACCCGTCGACGGCAAATCACCAAATCACCGTCCCATAAAGCACCGCGTGCAATCCCCAATAGCCGGCCAGATACGCAGCCAGCGCACCGCAATATGCGACCGGCGCCAGCAGCGCCGGATGCTGCCGATCGGGTTTCTCGTCGACCAGGATGCCGAGCAGAATGACGATTATCATTGAATGACCGATCGCATCGATCTTGCCGAAATCGAACACGGCGCTGATGAACATCATAGTCAGGACCAGCGAAGCCAGCCGCCGGATCAGGGGCGAACACAGCAACGCGAACGCCAAGCTGAACTCGAGCACGCCCGCGGTGATCATGTAGAAGCGCGCATTGAGATCCATGCTGATTTCGGGATGCGTCGCAAGCACCGGATAGGTCCAGTCGGGATACGCCCATTTCTCCATCGCCGCCCACATGAGCGTAAGCGCCGCCGCCCAGCGAGCAACATCAAGCGGCCGCAAACCGAAAAAGTCCAAATCGAGCGCGACCAATGCGAGATACGCGGCGACACCCAGGAAGATCGGATAATCGAGCATGTGGAAGATGCCGTAGACGTAGACGCCGTAGGCATAGAGGAAGGCGATGCCCAGCGCCGACAACGGCAATGTCCGCCGCCAGAACATGCCGATGGCGATGGCGAGCTGCAGCCACGGGATGAATTTCCAATCGGTCTTGAGCTCGGGCGTCATGATGATATTGCCCAACACCCAGAGCGCGACGAAAAAACATGCGCCGCCGCCGCGATAGAGCGCTTCGATGCGCGGCTTGAGACCGGCTCCCATCCGGTCGAACGAACGCAGGATCGCAACGCCGAGCTGCTTGCGCTCGAAATATCCGAGCACCCACAGGAGCACTGCGGCGGTGGCGGTGTACTGCCAGAAGATCGGATTGAAGACCTGATGCAGCGGCAACGGCTGCTGCGGCACCGAGTAGTGCGAGAACCATTTGACATGCGCGTCGGCCACGCCCGGCACCGAGGCCAAACCGGCAGCCGCCAACACAATTCGCGTCAAATTGTCTCTATTGGTCCGCATGTTGCTTTCGCTGCGCTCGATTCAGGAGTTCATGCGGTGATGGAGGACCAGCGCGCCAAACAACGGCGCAACTGAATCTTTACCGCCTTGCGGGATAACAGAGCGGCTGAATTCGCAGACGGAGGCGACCGTGTTTCTGATCCTCGGCATCATTGCCATTGCGCTTGGCGCAATTGCGGCGCTCGCGGCAGCGAGGTTCCCGGTCCGCCAGACCCAGCTCGAGCGCTGGGGCGGTGATTTGATGGTCGCCGGCTTCGCTCTCCTCGGGTTCGGCTTCCCGATGATCTGAGCCCCGCGCGGCAACGTCCGCGACGAGTTCGGCAAGGCCATGGCGCCCACTCGGGCGCCGGCGACGAATTTGGCTATGACGGCAGGCACTGGATGACTTTTGGTGAATATCCCTGATTAAGGGATAATTTATCACACCATTATTAAATTTGGTAGCAGGAGTCGTGGTTAACTTATTGGATTCCATGACTCATTCGTGGTTAATCTGTCTCAGTTTTAAGACAGCCGGAGGTTGTATCCGGCACGACCGAATCCACGAGCGGTTTCAATTACTTATTACTAAACCCTAGGACGCGGGCGGCACATTGGCGGCGGCGTCGGCGCCCTTGATGCGTGCCGCGAGCGACGCTTTAAGGAAACGATCGAGATCGCCATCGAGCACGGCGCCGGTATTGCCGGTTTCGACGCCCGTCCGCAGATCTTTCACCATCTGGTAGGGCTGCAAGACATAAGAGCGGATCTGGTGGCCCCAGCCGATGTCGGTCTTGGTCGCGTTCATTGCCGCCGCCTGCGCCTCGCGCTTTTGCAGCTCGTTCTCGTATAGCCGGGCCTTGAGCATCGCCATCGCTTTGGCGCGGTTCTGATGCTGCGAGCGTTCGCTTTGGCACGCGACGACCACGGGCTCCTGGCCCGGCAGCGTGTACGTCATGCGCACCGCGCTGTCGGTCTTGTTGACGTGCTGACCGCCCGCACCCGATGAGCGGTAGGTGTCGACGCGCAAGAATTTGTCCTGCACCTCGACGTTGATCTTGTCGTCGACCACCGGATAGACCCAGACCGAAGCGAAGCTGGTCTGCCGCCGGGCGTTCGCATCGAATGGCGAGATGCGCACCAAGCGATGGACGCCGCTTTCGGTCTTGAGCCAGCCATAGGCGTTCTCGCCGATGACCCGCACAGTCGCCGATTTGACACCGGCGCCCTCGCCCGCGCTTTCTTCGATCCATTCGACCTTGTAGTCGTGCTGCTCAGCCCAGCGGATGTACATGCGGAGAAGCATTTCCGCCCAATCCTGGGCCTCAGTGCCCCCCGCGCCGGCATGGACTTCGAGGTAAGCGTCGTTGCCGTCGGCTTCGCCCGACAACAGGCTGTCGAGCTCGCGGGCTTGGACGTCGTCGCGCAGCTTGGCGAGGGTCTTTTGCGCCTCGTCGAGCATGGCCTGATCACCTTCGGCCTCGGCCATCCCGGCAAGCGCGAGCGTGTCGGCCAGCTCCTGCTCGATGCGGCGATAACCGCCGACGCCTTTTTCAAGCCGCGTGCGCTCGCGCATCAATTGCTGTGCGCGATCAGAATCGTTCCAGAAATCCGGTGCCTCGACGGCGCGGTTCAGCTCGGCCAGACGCCCGTTGGATTTATCCCAGTCAAAGATGCCTCCGCAGCAACGCCAAGGCACGGCGAATTTCCTCGGCAATCGCTTCGATCTCAGCACGCATCGGTTAACCTCGAATGACAGACAGAATGGCGTTTCAATATAATCCACCAGTGCCGCTGCGGGGGCCGGGCTGTGCGGCTCCGCCGCCGGCCTGATCGTTGGCTGCACCGCCGTTCGGTGCGAAATCGCCGATGCCGAGGGTGATGCCGTTGCCGCTCACCACTTGGCTGGGCTCATTGGTCGGCTCGGTACCGGGCTTGAACGCACCCCAGATCACGTTGCGGTCGCCGCTGGCCGGCAAACGTCCAGTGTGGGCGTCAATTCGTACCAATTCGATGCCGGGCGGGATACGGAAGGGAATGGCGGGCTTGCCCTTGAGCGCGGCAGCCATGAAATCGCGGAATGCCGGCGCCGCAACGGTCGCGCCGACTTCGTGCTTACCGAGGCTCCGCGGCTGATCGAAGCCAACATAGACGCCAGCCGCCAAGTCGGGCGAGAAGCCGACGAACCAAGTGTCCTCGGATTCATTGGTCGTGCCGGTCTTCCCCGCCAACGGCTTGCCGACCGAAGACACGATCCGGCCCGTGCCGTGCTGCACCACGTCTTCAAGCATTGAGACGTCCTGATAACAGCTGCGCGGATCGGCAATCTGCGCCCGCGTATCCGGCAGTTCGGGCGGCGGCTGGCCAGTCCACGCCACGTTGTTGCAGCCGTCACACGGCCGGTCGTCGGCGCGGTAAATGGTCTTGCCGTTGCGATCCTGCACGCGGTCGATGAAGGTCGGATGGATCTGTTTGCCGCCGTTCACCAGCATCGCGTAGGCCGTGGTCAGGCGTAGCGGCGTGGTCACGCCCGCGCCCAGAATGTACGAATCCTCGAGCGACATTTGATCCAGGATGCCGAAGCGCTTGACCAGATAGTCCTGGATGATCGGCAGGCCGACCGTCGTTCCGACCCGTGCCGTCACCAGGTTCAGAGATTCCTGCAGCGCGAAGAACAGCGGCACCGGACCATAGAACTTGTGCTCGTAGTTGGTGGGATTCCACTTCGGCAGACCCGGCCCCTGATCGACAACAAACGGCGCGTCCAGCACCAGCGTCGACGGCGTGAAGCCGTGATCGAGCGCTGCCAGATAAATGAACGGCTTGATCGCCGAGCCGGTCTGCCGCTTCGCCTGAGTCGCGCGATCGAACTGGCTCATTGCGAAACTGAACCCGCCGCTCATCGCCAGCACGCGCCCGGTATGCGGATCCATTGCCACCAGCGCGCCCGACACCGCCGGAATCTGGCGCAGGCCGTAGGTCTTGCCCGCCGCATCCAGCTTCTGCACCAGGACGACGTCGCCCGCCGATACCGCGGCGGCGGCGGTTGCCGGCACCGGCCCCACCGCGTCGTCGTTGATGTATTTCCGCGCCCAGCGCAACTCGCCGTAGGGAATTTGCGCCTCACTCCCGTTTGCAAAGCCGATGGTTGCAGTGTCGCCGGCTGTCGACAGCACGATCGCCAGCGACCAGCCAACGTCGGCGGCGCCGGCCGGCACGGGCACTGTGGCAAGGCGTGACTGCCAATCGCCGTCGAATGCCATGTGCGTCACCGGCCCGCGCCAGCCATGACGGCGGTCATAGGCCTCAAGTGCTTCGCGCAGGGCCTTGTCGGCAGCCGTCTGGAGCGTCGGGTCGAGGCTCGTCCGCACCAGCAGGCCACCCTCGTACACTTTGCGCTCGCCATAGCGATCGATCAGCTCGCGGCGCACTTCCTCATTGAAGTAGTCGGCGTGCGCCATTTCAGTTGCATCGCGCTGATGCAGCTCGATCGGCTCGGCCTTGGCCGCCTGTGCCTGTTGTGCGGTGATGAATCCGGCATCCGCCATTCGGTCGATTACCCAATCACGGCGGTCCTTGGCCGCCTCGGGGTGACGCCGTGGATCATAATTGTTCGGCGCCTTGGGCAAGGCGGCAAGGAATGCCGCCTCCTGGACGCTCAATTGGTCGAGCGGCTTGTTGAAATAGTTCAGGGCAGCGGCCGCGACGCCATAAGTGCCGCCGCCGAGATAGATACCGTTGAGGTAAAGCTCCAAGATGCGGTCTTTGCTCATCACCTGTTCCATACGGATGGCGATGAGCGCCTCGCGGATCTTGCGTTTCAGCGAGAGCTCGTTGTTCAGCAGGAAATTTTTCGCCACCTGCTGCGTAATGGTCGACGCGCCGGCCGGCCGGCGATGCTCGGCCAGCCGGAAGAGATCGGTGATCGCGGCGCGCACCATCGACAGCGGATCGACGCCGGGATGCGAATAGAAATTGCGATCCTCGGCCGCCAGGAAGGCGTGGATCACCAGCGGCGGCATCGCGCCCACGGGCACGAAAACGCGCTTTTCGGTGGCGTATTCGGCCAGCAGCCGGCCGTCGCCGGCATAGACGCGTGTCACGACCGGCGGCTGATAATTCGCGAGCTGCTGGTAATCGGGCAGGTCGCGGCCAAAGTACCATACGGCCAGACCGGCCACGCCGACACCGACGATGCCGCCGAACAGCACCAGAACGAACAGAATCTTGAAGAGTTTGGTCATCGTCCCGGCGCCATTGCCGCCAATCGGCGTCCGCGATCCATGCGGTCGACGCGCGATTTCACGCCGGTTTTATGGCCCGATCGCGCCGGCTTTCCAAGACCAAAAGCGGCACGGCCGCCGCGGAACGCGGATTTCCGCACCATTCAGGCGCACGAGGCGGTTGCCGCGGCACGGTGCCGCCTGATATTCTGCTGGTGCGAAATACTGCAGTCCGCTTCCGGCCCCAGGCCGAAAAGGGCGACGCGGCGGTTCGGGATGCGGCGACGCGCCCCGCCGGGATGCCAAAGGACCACGCGGTTTGATCAAACCTAGAAGCCTGCGCCGGCCACTGGCCGGCCCGCGGCAGCCAGAGAGCCTCGAAATGAATCTCGCTCCAGCCCGGCTCGAAGATCGAACGGGTTGTGCCGCCAGCTTCGCAGCCATCAGGTTGACGCCGCCGCCCGATCTTCGCGCGGGCGCGCGGGCGCACCTCGGAGTATTCCATGACCAAACGCATGCTCATCGATGCCGCGCACCCGGAAGAAACCCGGGTCGTAGTGCTCGACGGCAATCGGCTCGTCGAATTCGACTACGAAACCTCGACTAAGAAGCAGATCAAGGGAAATATCTACCTCGCCAAGGTGACGCGCGTTGAGCCGTCGCTGCAGGCGGCGTTCGTAGAGTATGGCGGCAACCGCCACGGTTTCCTCGCCTTCAACGAAATTCATCCCGACTATTACCGGATCCCGATGGCCGACCGCGAAGCCGCGCTCGAGGCCGAGCGCGTCGCCGAGGCGGCCGAAAACCAGCGCGAAGAGGAACGCGAAGAGGCGGGCCTCGATGTGCAGGCCGAACCGGTCGAGCCAGTCGAGACGCATGAGGCTGCTGCCCTCGAAGTGCCGCCCGAACAATTTGTGAGCGAGCCGGTCGATGCCGGCGACCATTCGGCCGAAATCGAAGCCGTCGAGCCGGAAATGTTCAGCCATAACGATCTCGATCAGGACGACGCCCCGGTCGGCGCTGATGAATCCCTGCCCGCGCCTCTCGACGTCGCCGAACCGGCTCAACCGGAAGCCGGCGCGTTTGCCGAGGTTCCGGGCGAGCCGCTGTCGACCGATCAGGCGCCAACAGCCGAAAGCACGCCGAGCGGCGAAACCGGGACGCCACCGGCGGAAACCAGCGTCGAGACGCTGGGCGGCGATGAGATCGAAGAAGCGCGGCGGCCGATCCGCCGACCATTCCGCCATTACAAGATTCAGGAAGTGATCAAGCGGCGCCAGATCATGCTGGTGCAGGTCACCAAGGAAGAGCGCGGTAACAAGGGCGCGGCACTGACGACCTACATCTCCCTCGCCGGCCGCTATTGTGTGCTGATGCCGAACACGCCTCGCGGCGGCGGCGTTTCGCGCAAGATTACGAGCGCGAACGATCGCCGCCGGCTCAAGGAGCTGATGAGCGATCTCGAGGTGCCGGAAGGCATGGGCGTCATCGTCCGCACCGCGGGCAGCGAGCGTGCCAAACCCGAGATCGAACGCGATCTCGAATACCTCCGCCGGCTCTGGGACGACATCCGCGAGTTGACGCTCAAATCGACAGCACCGGCGCTGATTTACGAAGAAGGCAACATCATCAAGCGCGCGATCCGCGACCTGTACAGCCGCGACATCGAGGAAATCGCCGTCGACGGCGAGACCGGTTATCAGAATGCGCGCTCGTTTATGCAGATGCTGATGCCGGACCATGCGCGGCGGGTGAAGCTCTACCGCGACCCCAACGTGCCGTTATTCCAGCGCTACCCGATCGAGGCGCAGCTCGACGCCATCCACTCGCCGACGGTTCAGCTTAAATCGGGTGGCTACATTGTTATCAATCCGACCGAAGCGCTGGTTTCGATCGACGTCAATTCGGGACGCTCGACGCGCGAGCGTAACATCGAAGAAACGGCGACCAAGACCAATCTTGAAGCCGCGGACGAAATTGCTCGTCAGTTGCGGCTGCGTGACCTTGCCGGCCTCATCGTCATTGACTTCATCGACATGGAAGTCTCGCGCAATCAGCATGCCGTCGAACGCCGGCTCAAAGAGGCGATGCGCCAGGATCGCGCGCGCATACAGATCGGCCGCATCAGTCCGTTCGGCCTGCTCGAATTGTCGCGGCAGCGCCTGCGGCCGTCGTTGCTTGAAACCTCGACGCAACCTTGTCCGCATTGCGGGGGCACCGGCTACATCCGTTCGACGGAATCGACTGCGCTGCATGTGCTGCGCGCGATCGAGGAGGAAGGCGTGCGCCGTCGTTCCGCCGAAATCACCGTCTCCGTGCCGGAAGCGGTTGGGCTTTACATCCTCAACCAGAAGCGCGCGACATTGCAGCAGATCGAAACGCGCTGTGGCATGCGCGTCTTCATCAAGACCGACGCGACACTCATTCCGCCGCAATACAAGCTCGAACGGATGCGCGCGCTGACGCCGGCCGAGGTCGCGGCGCTGCCGGTGACGATGGCGCCTCCGGCGTCCGCCGATGAGGAAGCTGCCGAAATCAGCAACGCCGGTGACGAAGCACTTCCTGCCGCGCCCGAGGCCGTTGCCGAAACCAGAGCGGACGTGGAGCCGGCCGCTGGTCCCGGCCCCGCCGAGTATCAAGAACATGACCAAGGCGAAAGTGGCCACCGCCGTCGTCGGCGTCGACGCGGACGCCGCGGTGGCCGCGGTCGGCACGGTGAGGCGCCGGCCCATGGTGGCGAAGCCCAACCGGGCGGCGAACCGCGCCACGGCCCGCAACCGCCAGCCGAGCGCACTTTCCGCCCTTCCTTCGCGTTGCTTCCGGGTGAGCCCGGTTATGTTGCGGGCGGCAGCGACGAAGAGGTCGGCGACAGCGACGCCCAACACGCGCCGAACGACGACGTTCAACCCTTTGGCGTCAATACGCAGCCTGGCCACGAAAGCACAGGTCAACCGGGACCGGGCGAAGAAGGTCGACATCGGCGCCGGCGTGGTCGCCGCGGTGGCCGTCGGCGGCGCGGTCGCGGCGGCGAGCACCGGAGTGAGTCGACGTTTGGCGACGTCGCAGCGGAAACGCCGATTCTGCAAACCAACACGTTCACGCCGCCCGCCGAGCGTTATGCGGTGCCGGTTGAGCCATCCTCAACACCGCAGCCGCCTCTTGCGACAAGACCTGAACCGGCGCCGGAACCCGCGCCGGTCGAGACGGAGCGACAGCCAGTGCAACATAATGTTCCGCCGGCGCACGAGGTTACCGGCCCGGCAAGCAATCCGAAGAAGGGCTGGTGGCGCCGCTGATCGCGGCGCTTATCCGCGCCAAGTCTTGAGCCAACGTGCCGCCTCGGCGATAGTCGCCGGCGAGCCGGCATAGCAGAAGCGCACTGTCGCGCGGCCACGGCGCGGATCAAAATCGGTACCCGGTGTTAGCGCGACGCCGGTTTCGCGCAGCAACCGCCGGCAGAACTCTTCGCTGTCGTTGGTCCGATGGGCGACGTCGGCGTAGAGATAGAACGCGCCATCCGACGGCGCCAGTCGATCGAACCCGGCCATCGGCAGCTCACGCAGTAACAGTGCGCGGTTTTCGGCATAGCGTGCGACGTTGGCATCAAGCTCGGGCAAGCAATCGAAGGCGGCAATTGCCGCATGCTGGGACAGCGACGGCGGCGAGACATAGAGGTTTTGCGCCAGGCACTCGACCGCCCGCGCCATGTCGTCCGGCACGACCATCCAGCCGACACGCCAGCCCGTCATCGAGAAATATTTCGAGAAGCTGTTGACCACAATTGCCTGCGCATCGAAAGCAAGGGCCGTGGCGGCCGGTGCGCCATAGGCGATGCCGTGATAGATCTCGTCCGAGATCAGCCGAATGCCCGCGGCGCTGCAATGGTGCGTGATAGCGGCGAGCTCGTCGGCCGGAATCATCGTGCCGGTGGGATTGGCCGGGCTGGCGATGATCAGCCCGTCGATGCCCCGCCCTTGCGCGCGCAGCTGTTCGAGCGTCACCTGGTAACGCTCGTCGGCACCGGCGGTCAGCTCGACCGGCACAAGGTCGAGCGCCGTCAGGATATTGCGATAGGCCGGATATCCCGGGAAGCAGATCGCCACTTTGTCGCCGGGTTCAAAGGCGGCGAGACAGGCCAGCACGAATCCCGCGGAGGAGCCCGTGGTGATGACGACGCGCGTGGGATCGAGCGTCACGCCATAGCGGCTGCGGTAATAGGCGGAGACCGCCGCGCGCAACGACGGCAGGCCGAGCGCGTCGGTATAGCCGAGCACGTCACGTTCGAGCGCCGCGCGCGCCGCCGCGATCACGCCCTGCGGCGCCGGCGTCGACGGCTGGCCGACCTCGAGATGCAGCACGTCCTTGCCCGACGCGGCGCGCGCGTTCGCATCGCGCAGCACATCCATCACGATGAATGGCGGAACCCGCCCGCGTGCGGAAACTTTAAGCGTCATGACAATCCATGGATGGCGTCTCGGTTCGACGGCGTTGCGGCGCCAAAAAATAGGTTGGTTTCGGCGATTTTACTTGTCTCCGACGATACGGTCGCTGGATACGATATCAAACGATTCCAATAGCTTGAACTTTGCCACGATGTTTCCGACTGGCCCTATGTTATTGAATTGGGGGCGCGATCCGACCGTACAATGTCTCGCTATCCGCCGCATCGGCGGTTGACGGTGACGGTGCCGGTGTTTACCAGGGATGCGGAGCTGGATATTTGCGTGTGAAGATCGCTCTCAAGATTGCTTGTCTGCTGCTGGCAGGAAGCGTCCTGCTAGCTCGGCCGGCGGCAGCCGACGATGATTCGCCGAACTTCATCCGCGATGTCGAAATCGAATCCATGTTGCGCACATTCGAGATGCCAGTTTGGCGGGCCGCCGGACTCGATCCCAGTGCGTTGCACTTTTACATCATCCAGGATGATGTGCTGAATTCCTTCGTCGCCGGCGGTCAGAACATCTTCATGTATACCGGCACGATCCTGCGCGCTGACCGACCCAATGAGCTGGTCGGCATCATGGCGCACGAGACCGGCCACATCGCCGGCGGCCATCTCGCGCGTTTCGCGACCGAGATGCACGACGCGACCATCAAGGCGATCATCGCCATGGCGGTCGGCGCGGCGGCTTCGGTCGTCGGTCACGACTATGGCGGCATCGGCGGTGCGGTGGCGGGCGGCGAAGGCGTCGGCGAACGTTCGTTCCTGTCCTTCTCGGTGGCGCAGGAAGGCGCGGCCGACCACGCCGGGCTCAAATTCCTCGACGCAACGCATCAATCGTCCAAGGGCCTGCTCGACTTCTTCAAGATCCTCGAGCCCGAGGAACTGCTGTCGCCGGGGCAGCAGGACCCATATCTCCGCACCCACCCGTTGACCACCGAACGTATTGAGTATGTGCAGCAGCACGTCCTCAGTTCTCCGTACACCAACAATCCCGATCCGCCGCAATGGATTCCGATGCTGGCCGATGTGAAGGCCAAGTTGCACGGCTTCCTCGATCCGCCGGCGCAAACGCTGGCGAAATACCCCGTCACGGATCAATCGGTTCCGGCGCGCTACGCGCGTGCCATCGCCTATTACAGGATTCCGGAGTTGGACAAAGCATTGGCCGAAATCGACAGTCTGATCCACGACCAGCCAAACAATCCGTATTTCTGGGAACTCAAGGGACAGATCCTGTTCGACAACGGGCGCGTCGCCGACGCCGTCGCGCCGTATCAGCGCGCCGTCGCGCTCAACAATGCACCATTGATGCGCGTCGAACTGGCCCAAGTCGAACTCGAGACCGAGGATCCGGCGCTACTGCCGAAGGCGCTGGCGCAACTCTCGGACGCCGTCACCTTCGAGCACGACAACCCTGACGCCTGGCATTTCCTCGCGATCGCCTATGGTCGGAGCAACAATATCGGGATGACGGCGCTGTGTCTCGCCGAGGAAGGCATGGCCAATGGCGACTACAAGACCGCCATCCAGCAAGCGATCCGCGCTCGCCAGGTCCTGCCTGCCGGTCCACAGCGCCAGCGCGCTGAAGATATCGAAGCCGAAGCCAAGCGTATTCGCGACGCGTCCTGATGGACGGAAGGATCCGAATGTTCAAGTTTGCACTCGCCGCGTTGATCGCCGCCGCCGTCGCGTTCGCCGGCCCGGCGCCCGTTGCGGCACAGTCGTTTTCGCCCGCGCAAAAGCAGGAAATCGATCGCCTGATTCAGAACTACCTGAAGCAACATCCGGAAGCGGTGATGGATGCGCTCAAAGCGGCGCAGCAGCAGGCCGACGCCGCCAAGGCGGCGGCCGCTAAGAAGACGATTGCCGCCCGCCGCAACGAGCTATTGCACGATCCTAACTCGGTCGTCGCCGGTAATCCCAACGGCGACGTGACGCTGGTCGAGTTCTTCGATTATCGCTGCCCGTACTGCAAGGCGATCGAACCGTCGCTCGAGGCGCTGATCAAGGAGGACGGCAAACTCCGCGTCGTCTACAAGGAATTCCCGATCCTCGGTCCGACATCGGTGGTCGCTTCGCGCGTCGCCATCGCCGCGCGCCAACAGGGCAAGTACGCCGAATTCCACGATCGAATGATGGCGCTCAAAGGCAATATCGACGACGACGCAGTAATGAAGGTCGCTGAAGCCAGCGGCCTTGACCTCAACAAACTCAAGCACGACATGACGGCGCCCGATGTCGGCAAGATCATCCAGCGCAATTACGCGCTGGCCGACGCGCTCGGCATCGACGCGACACCGGCGCTGGTGATCGGCGACCAACTCACCATGGGTGCGGTCGATATCGACGATTTGCGGCAGCTTATCGCCGACGCGCGCAAGAACAAGAAAGGCAGCTAGGCGACGGTTTCGGACCCGGTCGGTTCGACCCAAATTCACCTCGCCGACGCGCACCGAATTGACGCGTTTAGATACAGGGACATAGCTCGAAGCCGCCGCCGGCACGACCCAGCGCCGCTGACGTAGCGCCTGGGCGAAAGTCGGCCGCGAGGCCAGACTCTCCGCGCGATGTTGTACCGCGCCGGCAGATTCGGACGTTCGACGAGGCTGAAAACGTCCCGCAGCGCATCGACCGGCGTGGACAGCCTGTAGCGCCCGCGCATGCGCGAGGACCTCGTTCGTTCATACCGACCGGGCGAAAAATGGATTGGTCGGCCCGCGCGCTGGCCGCTATTTTAGCGCCCTCCGCGACGACGA
>Ga0187815_10001085_pt1 | contig 12905 bp, 12 predicted proteins | sample NC_S_5_FD_132962 | JGI IMG/M metagenome (GOLD analysis project Ga0187815, IMG submission 132962) | Wetland sediment microbial communities from Neuse River Estuary, North Carolina, USA - ASW-S_5 | ecosystem: Environmental > Aquatic > Freshwater > Wetlands > Sediment | place: USA: North Carolina...
TGCGACGACCGCCGTGCGGCGTCGGTGCGCGAAAAGCCCTGCAGCTTGGCGTCGAGGGCCGCTTTCAGTTCGGGAGGAAGGGTGGGTGAGATCATCTTCCATCGTCATGCCCCGCGCGGGCGGGGCATCCAGTACTCCGAGACAGTGCGGCCGATCGAGACGCCGCTGCGTACGGGATCATCCGCCCCAGTGCGCAATTGCGCACAAGGCGGATGATGACGTCAATGGTTGTGGAACGACCGCAGTCTCAAGCCACGTTCTGGTCGAGGATGTCCACCGCCTCTGACAAGCTCACCGACACCAGCTGCGAAACGCCGCGTTCGGCCATGGTGACGCCGAACAGCCGGTTCATCCGCGCCATCGTGATCGGATTGTGCGTGATGATGATGAAGCGGGTGTCGGTCGAGCCGGTCATCTCGTGCAGCAGGTTGCAGAAGCGCTCCACGTTGTGGTCGTCGAGCGGCGCGTCGACCTCGTCCAGCACGCAGATCGGCGAGGGGTTGGTGAGGAACACGGCGAAGATCAGCGCCAGCGCCGTCAGCGCCTGTTCGCCGCCCGACAGCAGCGACAGCGTCTGCGGCTTCTTGCCTGGCGGCTTGGCAATGATCTCGAGGCCGGCTTCCAGCGGGTCGTCGCTCTCGATCAGGTGCAGCGCGGCTTCGCCGCCGCCGAATAGCTCGACGAACAGCCGCTTGAAGTGGGCGTTGACGGTCTCGAACGAGGCCAGCAGGCGTTCGCGTGCTTCGCGGTTGAGGCTCTGGATGCCCTGGCGCAGCCGCTTGATGGCCTCGACCAGGTCGTCGCGCTCGGTGGTCAGTGCCGTGTGCTGGGTTTCGACCTCGCGCAGCTCTTCCTCGGCGCGCAGGTTGACCGCGCCAAGCCGCTCGCGGTCGCGGCGCAGCTTTTCGAGATTTTCCTCGATCTCGGGCAGCGGCGGCAATTCCGTGCCCTCTTCGATCTCGGCAAGACCCGCAACGGCCGAGGGCTCGCATTCTAGCATGTCGTGGATTTCCCGCTCGATGTCGGCGAGGCGGCGCTTGGTGCCTTCCATGCGCTCCTCGGCGCGAGCCGTCGCCTCGCGCGAGGTGGAGAGGGCTTCGAGCGAAGCCTTGGCGGCGCGGTCGGTCTGGGCCATCGCCATCTCGGCGGCAGCCAGCGCATCGGCGGCGGCCTGGCGGTCCTTCTCGGCAAATTCGATCTCGGAGATCAGCGCACTGCGCTTCTCCGCGAACACTTCCGGCGCGTTCGCCAACTCCGCGCGCTCGGCGGTGACCTCGGCGGTGCGCGACTGCACGGTCTCGATCTGCGAAGCCGCGCTCGCCTTGCGGTTATTCCAGTCGTTGCGCTCGGCGAGGATCGCCTGCACGCGGCGGTCGGCGAGCTCTGCCTCGCGCGCCAAAGCCTGTGCCTCGGCGCGGACCTGGGCGGCAGAACGGCGATGGCCGTCGATCTCGGCACGGACGGCGGCGAGCTTCGTTTCGGCCTCGAGGCTGGGCGGCAATTCATCCAGCGCGGCGGTCGCACCCTGGTGGGCGGCCTCGGCTTCGGTACGGTCTGCGGTGAGGCGGCTGCGCGCTTCGGTCAGCGCCGAGCGGCGCGCGGCATGGCGGTTGATCTCGCGCTCGGCCGCGGCATGGCGCTCGCGTGCGGCATCGGCCTCACGCTGTGAAGCGCGCCAGGCGTCGCGCGCGGCGGACTCCGCGCTCGCCGCCGCCTTCTGCTCGGCCTCGGCATTCTCCAGCGCCTGCCGCTTGGCGGCGGCGTCGAGCTTGGCCTCCTCGAGTTCATTCTCGATGTCGACGAGACGGGCGCGCTCGGCCAAGCGCCGCGCTGCGCCGGTCGGCGCATGGGCCGCGGCGACAAAGCCGTCCCAGCGCCAGACGTCGCCTTCCAGCGACACCAGCCGCTGGCCGGTCTTCAGCTGCGCGACGAGTTCGGCGCCGCGCTCCTTGGTGACGACGCCGATCTGCGCCAGGCGGCGCGACAGCTCGGCGGGGGCCTGCACGTGATTGGCGAGCGGCTCCACGCCCTCGGGCAGCGAGGGGTCCTGCATGGACGCATTGGCATTGGTCCAGCGCATCGGTGCAGTGGGATCGACAGGCGCATCGAGATCGTCGCCGAGCACGGCGCCGATCGCCTTTTCATAGCCCTTGGTGACCGTGATGCCGTCGATGATCGGCGGCCACAAATTCTTGGTCTGGACATTGACGAGCTTGGAGATGGTGCGCGCCTCGGTCTCCAGCCGCTGCACGCGCTTGTCGGCCTCGGCCAGTGGCGAGCGGCCGGCATCGAGCGTGGCGCGGGCGGCGACATGGGCGGCTTCGCTCGCCTGCGAAGCGGCTTCCGCCTGCGTCAGGTTCTGCTGCGCCGTCGTCATCGCGATCGAAAGCGTGGCGAGATCGCCGAGCCCGCCGGTCTCCTGCGCGAGCTTTTGCTCGTCGCGTTCGACGTTGGCGATTTCCTGGTCGAGCCGCGCCAGCCGGTCGCGATGGCCGCGCATGGCAGCCTCGAGCTGGTTGCGCTTGGCGGTGAGGTCGGCCAGCGCCGTGGTCAGTTCGGAGAACAGGCGTTCGGAGGCGGCGAGGGTGGCCTCGGATTCCGCCACGCGCTCATCGACGCCGGAGCGTTTCTCGACGCGCGTCTTGATTTCTTCCTTCAGCTCCGCGTCCTCGGTGTCGAGGCGTTGCAGCGCCAGATCCGCATCGGCGATCTGCTGCTGCTCGCGGGCAATGTCAGAGGCAAATTGCATGAGGCGGCGGTCGAGCTCGGCAACGCGCTCTTTCGCGCGCTGCTCCTCGCGATCGAGCATTTCGCGCGTATTGGTCAGGCGCTGCAGGCCGGCGGCGGAGCGGGCTTCTGCATCGCGCAGGGCAGGGAGCTCAGAGGCGCGCTCGGCCTGGATGCGGGCAGCTTCGGCCTGCTCGCGGGTGCGCTCAGCCATCTCGCGTACGGCGATGTCGTGGGTGTGACCGGCCTCGGCCACGTCGACATTGGCGCCGACCCAGCGCAGGTGGAACAGCATCGCTTCTGCCTTGCGCACCTTGGCGGCGACCTCGCGGTAGCGGATCGCTTGCCGCGCCTGCCGTTTCAGGCCCTCCATTTGGCCGGCGAGCTGACCGATCACGTCCTCGACGCGGGTGAGGTTGGTTTCGGCGGCTTTCAAACGAAGTTCAGCTTCGTGGCGGCGCGCATGCAGACCGGCAACGCCCGCGGCATCTTCCAGCACGCGGCGGCGCTGCTCGGGCTTGGCCTGAATGATCTCGCCGATCTTGCCCTGGTGAACCAGTGCCGGCGAACGCGCGCCGGTCGCGGCGTCGGCGAACAGGAGCTGCACGTCGCGCGCACGCACGTCGCGGCCGTTGATGCGATAGACGGAACCCGCCTCGCGCTCGATGCGGCGGGAGATTTCCAGGATCTGGCTGTCGTTGACGGCGGCAGGCGCCGAGCGATCGGAATTGTCGATCGTCATGACCACTTCGGCGTGGTTGCGCGCCGGGCGATTGCCGGAGCCGGCGAAAATCACCGCATCCATATCGGCGGCGCGCAGCGATTTGTGCGAGGTCTCGCCCATCGCCCAGCGCAGCGCCTCCACGAGATTCGACTTGCCGCAGCCGTTCGGACCGACCACGCCAGTGAGACCCGGCTCGATCATAAAGTCAGTCGGTTCGACAAAGGACTTGAAACCGTGGAGGCGGAGGCGCGTGAGTTTCATAGGCACAAATCTCTCTTGGCCGGGCGCGAATCTCCCTGCCGTGACAATACCATAGAAGGCAATGTCGAGGTGTGGTCGAGTCGCGTCATGCGGCTCTCATGGGCCGCGACAATGGCCGCCCCGCGGCGGAAGGGCAACCGCGGGAAGTGGCTTTTCCCAAGCCTTTTACGGGGCTTACCGGCGACTGTGAATCGGGACCGCCAACGGTCCGCGAATCAGCTCTTCAACAACGAATTGATGCGCTTGCTGAATTCCTCGAACGTCTGCTCGCCCTTCACCATCTCGCCATTGATGAAGAAGGTCGGCGTCGAATTCACCTTCAACACCTCGTTGGCGTATTTCTGGTCGGCGGCGATCTTGTCGAGCAGCGCCTGGTCCTTCAGGCAATCCTCGACCTGCTGCTGGCTCAGCCCGGCCTGCTTGCCGATGCGGATCAGCGTCTCCGTGGTGTTCTTCAGCACCCATTCATTTTGCTGGCGGAACAGCATGTCGATGACGGCAAAATATTTGCCCGCATCGTCCTTGGCGATGCAGCGCGCCAGCATCGAGCCCGCGGCAGCCTTGATGTCGAGCGGGAATTCGCGGAACACGAAGCGGATCTTGCCGGTGTCGATGTATGCCGACTTGATCTTCGGGAACACGTTTTCGGTGAACGCCGCGCAATGTGGGCAGGTCATCGAGGCGAATTCGGTGATGGTGACGGGGGCGTTCGCCGGGCCCAAAGCCATGTCGGGCAGCGACACGGGCTTGGCGACATCGGCGGCGGTCTGCGCCATCGCCTCCGTGATCAGGCGCAGCGGCGAGAAACCGGCGAGCAGACCAAGCCCGGTCAGCGAAAGGGCGGCGGTGAAAGCGCGGCGCGTGAGGATCAAGATCGGCTCCCGGGATATGCGAGATTTACAAAGGGCTTGCGGAAAGACGCCTTCCGCTAGCTTGAAACGACAAATGTGGCAATGGCGGGCTGGCGGGGCGGGGTCCGAAGGGACTCAATTTCGCTTGATTGCGGCCCCGAGCCGCGCCAGCGCGTCCTTCAGCGCGTCATCCTCGACCGCCGAGAGCGTCTTGGCGACCTCGGCCACCGCCTTGGGGTCCGGCGGACGTGGCCGCGCCGGCCGTTCCCGGCGCGACAGCGGCGCCTGGCGCAGTGCCAGCCGGCCGACCGCGTGCCAGCCGAAGAAGCGGTTGACCCGCTCCAGCAGCACGTCGGACTTGTGCTGGATCTCCAGCGCGGCCGGGCCCTCCACCCGCAGCACCAGCGTCGCCGGCTCCTGCGGCTGCCCCTCCACCGGCCGCGGCCATTGGATTTTCAATGGCTCGGCATGGCGGGCAATGTCGGCCCCTGCGATCTCCGCCCAACGCGTGACAAGCTCGCGCGCGGCAAAACCCTGCTTGGCGTACGCCTCGGAGAAGACGTCGCTGAGCAGGACGGAGAGCGGTTTCGCGCTGGCGGGGCCGGGCTTGGACATGGGGCGGATTATATCACGCGGCGCGGGGCCGGATCGTCTTCAGGTCACGGTCGATCTCGCGCCGACGCTGCATCAGGTCATAGTCCATTTGCAGACCAAGGAAGAACCCCTCCGAGACACCGAAATATCGCGCAAGCCGCAGATCGGTGTCAGCGGTAATGTCTCGCTTGCCCAGTACAATCTCGTTGATGCGGCGCGGGGCGACATGAACGGCACGTGCCAGCGCGTTCTGGCTTAGTGCCATCGGTTTCAAAAATTCCTCCAGCAGGATCTCGCCGGGATGCGGATTGTGGAGCAGTCCGCCCTTAATCGTGGTAGTCGATGATTTCGACATGCGCCGGTCCTCCTTCTCCCCAAATGAAGCAAATCCGCCATTGATCATTGATCCAGATCGAATGTTGCCCTTGCCGATCTGCTTTCAATGCCTCGAGCCGGTTGCCCGGAGGGACGCGCAAGTCAGTCAACACTCTGGCCTGGTTCAACAGACGAAGCTTCCTCAATGCCACGTTCTGAATGTCAGCCGGCAATCGCCGGCTGCGCCGGCCAGACCAGATCAACTCCGTTTCGGGGTCGGCAAAGCTTTGGATCACATATCCACTATAACGCAACGCGTTATAGTGCGCAATTGCTGGCCAAGGTCCGATTCCAATCCTAAGATGAGCCGTGCCTTCGCCCGCCATCAAGAAAAAGCTTCCGGACATTGCGCTGGACGGAGCGTCCCGTCCCGCGCTGCTGCTCGACTGGTACGACCGGCATCGCCGCCGGCTGCCGTGGCGCGCGGCGGCGGGCGAGCGTCCTGATCCCTACCGGGTCTGGCTGTCGGAGATCATGCTGCAGCAGACCGGCGTCAAAACCGTCGGGCCCTATTTCGAAAAATTTCTGGCGCGCTGGCCGGATGTGACGGCGCTCGGGCGCGCCTCGCTCGACGATGTGCTGCGGATGTGGGCGGGGCTCGGCTACTACTCGCGTGCGCGCAATCTGCACGCCTGTGCGGTCGCCGTGCTGCGCGAGCATGGCGGCGTCTTCCCGGATACGGAAGAAGGACTGCGCAAACTGCCGGGGATCGGACCGTACACCGCATCAGCGATCGCGGCGATCGCGTTTGACCGCCACACCATGCCGGTCGACGGCAATATCGAACGCGTGGTGTCGCGGCTCTATGCGGTCGAGGAGGAACTGCCACAAGCAAAGCCAACGATTCACAAGCTGGCGGCGACACTGCTCGCCGACACTCGCGCTGGCGACGAGAAGTCTCGCGCCGGCGACAGCGCGCAGGCGCTGATGGATCTGGGCTCCTCGATCTGCACGCCGAAGAAACCGGCCTGCGCGCTGTGCCCGCTCAACGACGATTGCGCTGCCCGTGTTCGCGGCGATCAGGAGACGTTTCCGCGCAAGGCTGCGAAGAAATCGGGCGAGTTGCGGCGCGGCGCGGCGTTCGTCGTGACACGCGGCAACGAGATCCTGCTCCGCGCGCGTCCCGAGAAGGGGCTGCTCGGCGGCATGACGGAGGTGCCGGGCTCGGACTGGCGAGCGGTGCAAGAGGACAAGGCGGCGCTGCAGCAGGCGCCAGCGCTCAATGGCGTCACGCGCTGGCATCGCAAGGCCGGCGTTGTCACTCACGTATTCACGCATTTCCCGCTGGAACTCGTGATCTACACCGCGAAGGTGCCGGCGCGGACCAAAGCCCCCGAGGGCATGCGCTGGGCGCCGATTGCCACGCTTGCGGATGAAGCGCTGCCCAACGTGATGCGCAAGGCCATCGCGCACGGGCTGGGCGAATAGGCCGCCACCATGCTGACACCATGCTGTCAGCAGGCCGGCGCTATCAGGGACTCCATGACGGAGGTTCCCATGATCGCGACCGCACTCGACCGCATTGCCATGCCGCCCGCGGCGACGCTGCTCGGCTGGCATCTGCTCGACGCCCGCCCGGGGGAGGGCTGGATCAAGATCGGCTTCGAAGGAAAGCGCGAGTTCTGCAATCCCGCCGGCTTCGTGCAGGGCGGCATCCTCGCGGCCATGCTCGACGACACCATGGGGCCGGCGGTGTTCGCCATGACGGAGGGGCGGCTTTACACTGCAACCATCAGCCTGACCGTGAATTTCCTGGCGCCGGCCAAACCCGGACGGATCATCGGCGAGGCGAGGGTGACGCAGCTCGGCAAGACCGTCGCCTTCATCGAGGGCCGGCTCACGGCCAAGGATGGCACGCTGCTTGCGACGGCCTCGACCAACGCGCGGCTGGTCGAAGCCGGCAGGGCGATTTGACGAGGTTCAGGCGCTGGCGCGGCGCGCGTCCGGCAGCTGCACGATCGGCGGCTTGGCGTTCAAACCCTCGACCTGGAAGCCGGCGACGCGCTTGTAGTTGGCGGCGATGTCCTCCAGCTCCTTAAGCGACAGCACGTCGGTGACGACCTTGTAGCCGTTGGGTGCGCGCTCCTCGACCAGCTGCATCACCTGCTCCGGCCCGTTGCGGCGGTTGAGCATCACGAGATCGGTCGTGGCCGGCCGCCGCTCGGCCTCGTAGGCGGCGAGCGCGGCATTGGTTGCGCCCTTGGCGAGGACCTCGCGGGTAATGACGCGGGCGTCGAGGATCGCCTGTGAGGCGCCGTTGGAGCCGATCGGGTACATCGGGTGCGCGGCATCGCCCATCAGCGTGACGCGGCCAAAGGTCCATTGCGGGATCGGATCGCGGTCGACCAGCGGATATTCATAGGCGTGCGGGCACTCGCGGATCAGGCGCGGCACGTCGAGCCAGTCGAACTTCCAATCGGTGAACCAGGGCAGGAATTCGTCGAGCTTGGCGGTGCGGTTATAATCTTCGCGGCGCCACTGATAGGTCGGCGGCATGTGCCGCTCCGCCACCCAGTTGATCTGGTATTTGCCGCTGGCGTCGGCCGACTGCGAGATCGGGTAGCAGACGAATTTCAGCACCTCGTGGCCCGCCATGATCATGGTGCGGCCGGTGAGGAATGCATCGCCCGCGGTCACACCGCGCCAGAGGATGCGCCCGTTCCAGATCGGCGGCCCCTCCTGCGGATAGAGCCGCTCGCGCACCGCAGAGTGGATGCCGTCGGCGGCGATCAGCAGATCGCCGTCGTAAGAGCCAGCCGGTTTGCCGGTTGCCTTGTCGGTGAACTCGGCGCGCACGCCGTCGGCGGACTCGGTCCAGCCGGTGAGATGATGGCTGGTGAGGATGTTGTCGCGGCCGAGCCGCTCGATCGCGGTGTCGAGCAGGATCTGCTGCAGCGTGCCGCGATGGATCGAGAATTGCGGCCATTTGTAACCGGCTTCCAGTCCGCGCGGCTCGCTCCAGATCGGCTTGCCGTGCTTGGAGAAATAGGCGAGTTCCCGCGTGCGCACGCCGGCGGCATCGAGGCGGTCGCCCAGGCCGAGCTCGATCAGCTCGCGTACCGCATGCGGCAGCACGTTGATGCCGACGCCGAGCGGCCTCAGCTCCGAGACGCTCTCGAACACGCGGGCGGGAACGCCGATCTGGTGCAGGCTGAGCGCCAGCGTCAGTCCGCCGATGCCGCCGCCCGCGATGAGTATGGTCATGATACGTCCTCGATACTGGCCACGGTCATGACACGGGATTGAGCCGTTGGGCAACCGCGAAAGGCGGCGTTTGGCGCGGGTGGACGGCGGCAGGCCACCCCGCTAACCTGCCGCGGTTTTCCCAGTGAGGACCGACATGTTCAAGCTCTATTATGCCCCCGGCACCTGCGCGCTCGCCTCGCACATCACCCTGGAAGAAGTCGGCGCGCCCTACAGCGCCGAGCGGCTCAACCTCAAGGACAATCAGCAGAACAGCGCCGAATATCTCAAGATCAATCCCAAGGGCCGCGTGCCGGCGCTGGTGACTGACAGCGGCGTGCTGACCGAGACGCCGGCGATCCTCGCCTTCCTCGCGCAGAGCTTTCCGAAAGCGAAACTTGCGCCGGACGATCCCTTCGCATTTGCGCAGGTGCAGTCGATCAACAGCTATCTCTGCTCCACCGTGCATGTGGCGCATGCGCACAAGGGGCGCGGCGCTCGCTGGGCGACCGAGGAGACGTCGTTCGCCGACATGAAGCGTAAGGTGCCGGAGTCGATGACGGCCTGCTTCACGCTGATCGAGCGCGATATGTTGAAGGGGCCGTGGGTGATGGGCGAGCAGTACACGATCTGCGATCCCTATCTCTACACCATCTCCGGATGGCTCGAGGGCGACGGCGTCGATCTGTCAAAACTGCCGAAGGTTGCCGCGCATCGCAAGCGGATGGAGGAGCGGCCCGCGGTAGCAACGGTGCTGGCGGAGATGAAGGCTTGAGGTTGTCGTCCCGGCCAAGCAAAGCGCGAGCCGGGACCCATAGCCACCGTTGTCCATGTTGCACTTCGCTGGGGCCACCAGCTCGCGTCAACGATGCGAGCCTGTGGTTATGGGTCCCGGCTTTCGCCGGGACGACTATGAGGCGCGCATCCTGCCGCGCTCCATTTCGCGGCCGATGCCGAGCATCAGGCTGCGCAACCAGATCGAGCCCGGGTCCATCTGGGCCCGGGTCGGATAGAACAGGTACTGCTCGTCGATCCCGGGATCGAACGGCGGGGTGACCGTCTGTAGCGATAACTGCTTTTCCAGCGCCGCGATCAGGCGGCGGGGCACGAAGGCGACGAGGTCGGTGCGCGCGGCGACATGCAGCGCCTCGATATAGCCCGGCACGACCAGCGCAATCCGCCGCTCGATGCCCTTGGACCGCAGCCATATGTCGATCAGGTCCTGGTTCTGGCCGCGGATCACGACGGCAACGTGGCGCGCAGCCAGAAACGCCTCTTTCTTCTTCAAACGGCTGCCTGCGGGATGACCGCGGCGCACCGCGAGCGCGTCGCTGTCGGTATAGAGCCGCTGGCGGTGAAAACCCTTGAAGGCGTCGCCGATCGAAATCACGAGGTCGATGGTGCGCGCAAATTCCGGGCTGAAGATCGCCGGCCCCCGCCATGGCACCACGTCGATGGTGACGCTCGGCGCGAGCTTCGTCACCTTCGCCATCAGCGGCGGCATCAGGAGTTCGACGGCGAGGTCGGGCATCATCAGGCGAAAATGCCGCTCGCTGCGCGCAGCGTCGAATTCATCGCGCGTGAACAGTCCTCGCACCTGGTCCAGCGCCTGCGCCAGCGGGCCGCGCAGGGCCTGCGCCCGCGGCGTCAGCTCCATGCGAGCGCCGGTGCGCACCAGCAGGGGATCGCCGATCAGGTCGCGCAGCCGCTGCAAGGCGTGGCTCGTGGCCGGCTGCGACAGGCCGATCCGCATCGCCGCGCGGCTGACGCTCACTTCGCGGAGCAAGGCGTCGAGCGCGACCAGCAGATTGAGGTCAAGCGAATTCAAATTCATCGAATGAATATATATCATATTTCGTATTGATTGGAAGAATGTGGCCGCCGGCGCCATGATGGGCAAGACCAATCCATGGAGAATTTGATGAGCACGGAAGCCAACAAGAGACTGGTGCAGCAGGTCTATGCCGATTCCGCGAGCCGCAGCGGCACCACCTTCGCCGACAACCTCGCCGAGGACGCAAGCTGGATCGTCACGGGAGAGTATTCGTGGTCGCACGAGTTCAAGGGCAAGGACGCCATCCTCAACGGCCTGATGGGTCATTTCCGCTCGCACTTCGCGGTGCGGCCGCGCACGGTGGCGTTCAACTTCATCGCCGAGGGCGACACCGTCGTGGTGGAAGCGCGCGGCGACAATGTCACCAAGGCGGGCCTGCGCTACGACAACCAGTATTGCATGGTGTGGCGGATCGAGAACGGCAAGATCAAGCTGATCAAGGAGTATTGCGACTCCGCGATGGTCGAGCGCGTGCTCGGGCCGTTTCCTCAAGAGCGCAAGCTCGCAGCGGGCTGACGCTTTGAGCAGTATTGTTGCAGAAGGCCGCCGGCAGCGCCGGCGGCCGTTTCCGGTTTCCCTGCTTGCAGTCACGCGATCGATCCTGATGCTGCTGGCCACATGGCGCGAGCGCAGCCGGGCCCGGCGTCAACTCGCCGCCATGAGCGATCGTGAATTGCATGATATCGGAGTGTGCCGGGCGGAAGTGGCCGATGAAATCAGCCGGCCGTTCTGGCGGAAAATGAAAGGGAGGTTGTCATGAAGAAGATTTTCAGCCCGGCGACGTTGCCGCCGCCGACCGGCTATTCGCATGTTGCAAAAGTCAACAGGGGGACGCTCGTCTATATCGCCGGCCAGGTGTCGAGCGACGCGTCCGGCAAACTGGTCGGCGAGGGAGATTTCGAGGCGCAGGCCGAGCGCGTATTCGCCAACGTCAAGCTGGCTGTTGAGGCCGCCGGCGCGACGATGGCCGACATCGTCAAGATGAACACCTACATCGTCGCCGCCGTCGATCCGGCTGATGTGCCGAAGATGCGGGCGATCCGCAGCCGCTACTTCGGCAGCGGCACCCCGCCTGCCAGCACGCTGGTTTACGTCAGCCGTCTGGCGCAGCCCGGCTGGATGATCGAAGTCGAAGTGGTGGCCGCGATCGACTGAAACGAAACGGCGCCCCGCGAGGGCGCCATTTTTCTCCAGCCGCAAGCAATCTGCTCGCCGAAGCAATGCAGCAAATGTGGAGTGTTTCTCAAGCACAATCTGAGGGGGTGCGACGATTTGGTGCAATCTTCGTTTGATTTGCTGATTTGCTTCGACGTAGCATTCGTCGAGACAGTCGGTCCGGCGGTCGGAGTCGATTGGCGTCGGTTCTGTGATTAAGCGTGCATGTGTAATGGGCGCCGGCGAGGCGAGCTTTTGCGCTCCATGTTTGCTCCGGGGAGATTGATTCCGTGAAATGGATTGCCATCATTCTTACCGCGTTGATAAGCGTGATGGCTATCTACACAGTTGCATATCCAAGCGTGACTCTCCGCTACCGTCTCACAGTAGAAGCGGAGCTGGACGGTCAACCCAAAGTCGGCTCAGGCGTCATTGAAGTCTGGTACGCCGCAAATCCCAAGATTCTTGGCGCCTCCGCCAGCACTGTCTCGGCTGTTCAGGGCGAAGCGGTGGTAATCGACCTCGGCGACCGAGATGCACTCTTTGTCTTGTTGACACATGGAAAGGACGCGCGGTCGGGTGCGGAAGACATTATCCCAAACCTCTTTGGAGTTGTGAAAGGCGGTTTCGGACCCGAGCATTTCGATCAAATCCGTGGGGTCAAAGGACGGCGAGATATTCCGCTTGAGCTTCTCCCGCTCATGGTGAGGCTGACAAATACAGATGACCCAAAGAGCGCAGAATTATTCGATCCCAGCCGCTCTGATTCAGCGAATCGAGGTCTGAAGCTAAAGAAGGCCGAAGTTGAAATCGTGTCTCATGGCATCTGGCCGCTCAGCGCAATAGGAATCACTGGAGTTCCTGTCACGAGGGGAATTCAGCGCAAGTTACCATGGCTTGTTGGCTTTAGAGGTTATTCGGGCGGCCAGCCCGATCCAATTTGGTCGCAACCTGAGAGAAATCTTACTGGAGCAGACTTTGTGCAGGGGGCATCGTCATGACCGTCTGAGGGGCGCCGTTGTCACTCCGGCGCGCCGGTTGACCTCTTTTTCAGTTCCTTCGACATCATGGCGCGGCGCGCCCCTCCTACATCGTCGCCGCCGTCGATCCTGCTGAAGTGCCGAAGATGCGGCCGCAGCCGCTACTTCGGCGGTGGCACGCCGCCTGCCAGCACGCTGGTTTATGTCAGCCGTCTGGCGCA
>Ga0187815_10001086_pt1 | contig 12905 bp, 14 predicted proteins | sample NC_S_5_FD_132962 | JGI IMG/M metagenome (GOLD analysis project Ga0187815, IMG submission 132962) | Wetland sediment microbial communities from Neuse River Estuary, North Carolina, USA - ASW-S_5 | ecosystem: Environmental > Aquatic > Freshwater > Wetlands > Sediment | place: USA: North Carolina...
CCTTTTCGGACCTTTTTGGCCTTTTTCACTGGATTGATTATCCTGTGCGTGTCTGAAACGCTCTGAAAACACGCTATTTGCAAATGACTTTGCTCGTGCTTTGTCTGTTCGTTTCGCCGTTTCGCGGCGTGTTTCGATCGACGAAGGCGACAAGATCGTCGCGCCGAACGCGTACGGCGCGGCCGAGGCGGACGTGGCGCAGATCGCCTCGCCAGATAGCGCGGCGAACAGTGAACGCCGATACCGCGAGAAGCTCTGCGGTCTGTTGAATGGTTAAAAGCATCGCAAAATGAAAAAGGCGCCCCGAACTTCAGGCGCCCGGTCTAAAAATCGTGGGGTACCGTTACTTGTGCGTGTTTACGTGAGACGCGTCTTTGTGCAGTCTGTTCTTGGCCCGAGCCAGATCGTACGCTCGCTCCAACGCCCGTTCTGCTTCCTTCGCTTGTTTGCCGTGAAGGTTCCACTTCCGGTTCACGGTTTTCTGTTCCTGAAGAGCCCGCCGAGTATTCGCTTCTTCTTCCTCTAATTTCCGGCATTCATCGCACGGCATCTGATTTCGCCCCCTTACGAGAATCTTACTATGGTCATGTCACGCAGGATTCCCTGTCGATAGCACGTACGCAAGACGCAAATCGCAGCCTATTTCTTTCCCCGAGTTCGGCGCATCGCTTGGCGTGTGCCTTGCTGTTCATCCGTCGCATGACGGCCCGAAGGTCGCTGTAGGTGTAGGACGTGTCTTTCCGCTTCGCCATGACGTTCAACCTTGCCCTTCGGTGCGAATCTTTACGCGGCTGACTTCTCCTGCTTTCTGAGCGCGTCTCGGTGAGCCTGAAACGCTGGCGGATACGGGATTCTGGCCTTCACGCACGCATCAATGACCTTCGTGCAAAAGAGCCCGCGCGACAATTCGCCACTGTCCAAGTGCGGTTTCTGAGCCGCGAAAACCTCGCAGATGGCAATCAAAAAACTTACGCCGACAGTCTCATCGTCCAGCGGGAATCTAAACCCGGTCGCACTTGCGGCCTCGACCAGCTCTTTGTACCGGTCGGGATTCTTGGTCTTCAGTGCGTGGTAAAACTCTTTTGCCGTCTCGCCGTCTTCCCTCTTGATTTTGTCTTTCAGTCTTTCCTTCAAAGTTCCTGACTGAGCGTAGTTCGGCGTTGCAGTCCTTCTTGCTTCTCCCTTTTTACTTCTAACTTCTTGAACAGGTGACACGTCAGTGTCAGGTTCAGTGACACTTGACTGACACGCGCCATCGCCAACAAATGACGGGTCGGTGACAGGATCAAATTGAACATTGCGCCAATCGGTTGTTTTCTCTAGGTTTACAGATTTCCATCTCAGTGACGCGTCGGTGACAAAGTACTTCCCGAGAACAATCGGGTAATTGCCCCGCTTACCGGGTGTCCTGAAACGCTTCACCCAGCCTATTTCCTCGAGCCGTGCGAGCGAACGCTGAATCGCTCTGAGGCTAATGTCGGATGGGCAAAGCGCGTGAATCTTTTCCGCAGATGCCCGACACACGCCAGTCTCGTGATCCGCAATCAAGCAGAGGAAATCGTGAACGGCCGAATCCAAGAGCGAAATCGTCCCTTCGTCCAAGTGCTCAAGGATGCCGCGACGACGTGCATACCATCCACCGTAAGACACCGCAGATCACCGCTCCTTTTTGCGAATTCGCAAAATCGACTTATCCCGCCGATGATTTCGTGACGCGCATCGTCGCGGCAAGCGCCTTCGGCAGCTTCGGCCTCACGTGACTTGGCTGGGCTCATTTGATTCGGTCCCATCGCGCGTGTCCTGATTCGCAGCGGCCGAGCGTCGAGGCAAGCTCAAAATCGGACGAGCGATCACGCCGAGATCACCTGCGGTCTGTAAATCCGCGTCGAGCTTGCGAATCGCTCTCAAAATTCCGTGCTCGATTTCACGCGTCATCCGAAGCGAGCCGCTCTCAATCCGACGAAGCCATTCCCGAGAGCGTCCTAATAGGGACGCCACAACTGCCAGGGAATAACCGCGTGCCTTGCGATACTTCCGAAGTTTTGACCGATGCATAGAATCCCTCACGTTTGCGGACTGAAATAAACTTGGAGCGTCTTGAAGACCAAACTGCTCGGCAGTTCGCTTGCCGGCGTGTCGTTCAAGCTCCCGGAGAACGGGCCAGCGTAAAACTCAGCGACGATGTTGCTCCACGCCCTATCGAGATCCGCCAGCGCCTTTCGTCTGTTGTCAATCACTAATCTCGCCATGCTCCGAAAAATCATTCGCTCCCCATCCGTTCTAACGGACGGCCGTTCGACATCCCCAGCAAGAGTTCGCCAATACGCGGCAGCGGCTTCGCGCGCATCTGGTGTTTCCGGTTTGAAGGCGACAGAAACGGGATTCCCGATCGGCGCCTTTCCATGGCCCGCAAGAGTATGGTCCAGCCATCCACAACGGATTTCTGAAAGCAGGAGAATACTTGGATATGCCAGCAGAGGCCCAAAGCGCGTACGCCATGGGACTCTTGGACGGGTTCTACATGGCCCCCATGTTCGGCGCCCCCGAGGACAGCAATTTGCTCATTCCGATATGTAACTGCGTGGAAGGAATGAAGGCGTCACAAGTCGCAGCTATTATCGAGAAGTTTATTAAGGATCACCCTGAACAGTGGCACTGGGATGCGAAGTTCGAGGGTTACTCCGCGATGCGAGAAGCGTGCCACGTGCGTGCGTTGCCCCCCATGCACAAAAAAGGAAACTGAGATATTTCAAGGAGGAGCACCCTCGTTTCTTTCGCCATCGCAAAGCCCTCCCATTGAGGGCGCGATTCTATCACTCGCCGCGAGCGGAACAGACAAAGTACAGCCCAAGTCGGCGTGGTACAATACCGTAACTTGTTGAGCCCAAGTGGCGGAATTGGCAGACGCGCTAGATTCAGGGTCTAGTGGCCGCAAGGTCGTGGAGGTTCGAGTCCTCTCTTGGGCACCATCTTTTCAGCAGCTTAAGCACGCCCGGACCCAGATCGAAGCCGGGTGTACCGCATCCTCCCCGGTTTCTGCAAGGGTGCGGGTTTTTCAGCCCACATCCTCCACCGTGATCTTTCATTCCCCCTCCTAATCGGCAATCGCCTCGTCCGCACCTCCCTGCCTTTCCTCGCCTCCTTGTGCCGACGGCGCAAGGAGACGAGGCCAGCTATGGCCCCCAGGCCATGGCATCAACAAAATCCGCGCAGCAAAACCAACTAGAGATGAAACAAAGGCGCAAATCCTAACCGCAACACGCCCCAATTCAAAATTCGACGTAAGCCACTGCACACAAAGGAGAAAAGATTTTCTAACCGCAACAAAATTGGCATTTTTTGGTTTTTCGGTGCCTCGAAAAAAGGAGAGGCTGCGACGGCGGGGACTTTCGGAAAGCCAGCCACTCACCACCGCCGAGCTCAATAGAGAAGGAACTCCCGCTATGGATTTCTACTCGCTACATCCCAAAAGTAGGATTCGCCGCAACTCCATGCAAATCAGCGACTTAACTTTTTCTACTCGCAACACTTTGCCATGTTTCGCTTTGCGAAGTATTGGGCTTTCCTTGTCTCCTTGCTTCCTTGCCTCTTTGCCTCTTGTGTTTACCTCCTCGGCGGACGATCACGCCTTTCGCGTCTGCTTGCCTCTGTAATACACTTCCCCGCCGCACGATTCTTATCGCGAGGTGCGAAAGAATGTTGGACCGCCGCCGTTTTCTTGCCACGTGTTCCGGATTTGGATTTGGTTCGACGCTGTTTCCCGGCGTGTTGTGGGCGCTCGCCGCCGATAAGTCCAAAATCACAGTCGAGATGATCGACCAGGCCGCAGCCATCGCCGACGTGCCCATTCCTCCCGAGGACCGTCAGATGATGCTCGACAGCCTCAACGGCCGCGTCAAAGGGTTCGATGAAATCTACAACCTTCACATCGCGAACAGCGTTCCGCCCGCACTCGTTTTTGACCCTGTATTGCCTTCCACGAAGTTCGAAACGAAAAAGCGGCCGCTCCGCATCTCTGCTGCACCGGCAGTGGCCGCGCGAGGAGTTCCTAAGAATCTGGAAGATGTTTGTTTTTACTCCGCCCGGGATTTGGGAGAACTGCTCCGGCGGAAACAAGTTTCGTCGGCCGCCTTAACGGAAATGTATCTCGAGCGGCTGAAGCGCTACGATCCGCTGCTTCATTTCGTCATCACGTCTACGGACGACCGCGCCCAAGCCAAAGCAAAGGAGGCGGACCGCGAAATTGCTGCAGGCAAATATCGCGGGCCTCTGCACGGCCTCCCCTGGGGTGCCAAGGATCTCCTGTCGGTAGCCGGTTATCGCACCACTTGGGGCGCGGGCGGGTTTGAAAACCAGAAATTCGACGAAGACGCCACGGTCGTGAGGCGTCTCGATGCAGCGGGCGCCGTGCTTGTCGCGAAACTCAGCCTCGGCGCACTGGCCATGGATGATCGCTGGTTCGGCGGCAAAACACGCAATCCGTGGAATCCGGCACAGGGATCGAGCGGCTCTTCCGCCGGCTCATCTTCCGCAACGGCTGCCGGTTGCGTGGCGTTCAGCATTGGCTCGGAAACTCTCGGCTCGATATCGTCTCCGAGTACGCGGTGCGGCTGCACAGGTTTGCGTCCGACGTTTGGTCTTGTGCCGCGCACGGGCGCGATGGCCCTCTCCTGGAGCATGGATAAGCTCGGCCCCATTTGCCGCACTGTGGAGGATACAGCTCTTGTCCTCGACGCCATCTACGGTCCTGATGGCGGTGATCGCGCCGTTCAGCCTGCCGTGTTCAACTGGGATGCGACTTTGGACTGGCGGAAACTTCGCATTGGCTACCTTAAGGCCAACTTCGAGCATCCGTTCGAAGAGCCACCACCTCCAGAGAAGCCCGAATCGGAGATGTCCCCAGAGGAGAAAAAGAAACTCGAAGAAGCAAAAGCACGGCGCGAGCAGTTTCGTCAGCACGCCGAGTACGATCAAAGGTTTAATCAGGCCGCGATTCAGAAGCTTCAGTCCATGGGCGTGAACCTCATTCCTGTTGAGTTGCCCAAGTATCCCTACGACGCGATGGTTCCTCTTCTCGAAGCCGAAGCCGCTGCTGCATTCGACGAACTGACTCGCACTGGGCGCGACAAGCTGCTCACCGACCAAGGCCCCGGCGATTGGCCAAACAGCTTCCGCACCGCGCGTTTCATTCCCGCGGTCGAATATATTCAGGCAAACCGCGCGCGCATGCTCGCGATGGAAGCAATGGCCAAGTCTCTCGAAGGATTCGACGTCATCGTCGCGCCGACAAACAGCCAGCAATTAGTAGTGACGAATCTTACTGGCCATCCCGCGCTGATTCTGCCGAATGGTTTTCGCGGCGACGATGCTCCGCCTGCACACAAGAACGACAAAGGCGAAATCGAGGGGGACTATGGCGGCCCCGGCACTCCCGTCAGCCTCACCTTTCTTGGCCAACTCTATGGTGAGGCTCGCTTGCTCGCCTTCGCTCGCGCCTACCAGCAAGCCACCGATTTCCACCTGCGCTATCCCTCGCTGAAAGCCTTATGAGGTGACACGACATTCATGACGCTCTGAAATTTTCACTTCTGAGACGGGCTTGCGTTCCGCCTGTTCACTCCTATCGTGTTATTCTGGTTCGGGCGCGCTCCGCGAACCGACCCGGCCTGTTCTCATCGAGCCCGCGCCTTTTCCAAATCCACACGAAGGCTGATTTCAATGACCTCTCGAGCTCCCGTTTCCATTCTCATTCTGCTCGCTGCGGCATCGATTCCTATGTCGCCCGCAGACAAGAGTTCGTTCGCCGCTTCTGCGAGAACTGCGCTACCTCCGCAACAAGCCCAAGTCGAACGCGGCCGTTACCTGGTGGAAGAGGTTGCGCGATGCTGGGAGTGTCACTCGCCTCGTGATGCAAACGGTCAACCGGACCATTCGCACTGGCTGCAAGGTGCACCAATCTGGATTATGCCTGTGCACCCGGACCCGAACTGGGCCGAACGTGCGCCAGCGATCGCAGGTTTCCCTTCGTTTACGGAAGCCCAAGGCGAACGGATTCTCGAGCAGGGCGTCGGGCCTAACGGTCTGCCCATTCGCGAGCCGATGCACACGTATCATCTGAAGCACGAGGACGCGGTCGCGATCATCGCTTATCTGAAAACTCTGCCGCCCGGCGTGTCGCCACAATAGCGAGAACTATGGCCCCTGGCCCTCACCATTCGCGAGATAAAATGCTTCAACGCTAGAACTCCCGAGACCGGAGACAACGCTCGTGAATTCGACCCTCCCGGCAACATGCTCGGCTTGCCGTGGTTCACAGTCATAGGCAATAATCAGGAAGAACCGCGCGAACGTTCGCGGACTTAATCGAATGGGTGCCAGATTATGAAGGGCGTCGTGCTTGCAGGTGGAACGGGAAGCAGACTGAATCCGCTCACGCGTGTGACCAACAAGCATCTCCTGCCGGTCTACGATAAGCCGATGGTTTATTATCCGATTCAGACGCTGGTCAACGCGGGCATCCAGGAAATTCTGCTCGTCACCGGAGGCAAGAACGCCGGCGATTTTCTCCGCCTCCTCGGTAATGGACGCGATTTCGGCCTCAAGCACCTCAACTACACCTACCAGGAAGGAGAAGGGGGAATCGCCGAGGCCCTCGGCTTGGCGGAGTTTTTTGCCGATGCGGACAAGATTTGCGTGGTTCTCGGTGACAACATCATCGAGAACAACATCTGCCAGGCCGTGGAGAACTTCAAGAAGCAGGAGGCTGGTGCCAAGATTCTCTTGAAAGAAGTCTCCGACGCGCAGCGTTTTGGCGTCGCCGAAATCCGAGGTGACCGAGTGATCGGCATCGAAGAAAAACCGAAAGTTCCCAAAACGAATTATGCCGTCATCGGGATTTATCTGTACGACGCAACCGTGTTCCAGAAAATCCGGCGTTTGAAACCCTCCGGGCGCGGAGAACTTGAAATCACAGATGTGAATAATTTCTATATCGAAGATGGCAAGTTGACGTACGAAATCCTCGACGGCTGGTGGACTGACGCCGGAACATTCGAATCCCTCTTGCGCGCCAACGCTCTCGTCGCGGAGACTGGCGCGAACAAAGTTCCGGAACCTGTCTCCACCCGACCCACGGAAATCCCGGCAAGCAAGCCTGTGGCCGGCCATGCCGCACCCGCCCGGCCGCGAATCGCTCCATGAAACTTTTTATCACCGGTGGCGCCGGCTTTATCGGCTCAAATTTCATCCGCTGCGTGCTTGCACAGAATAGCGGCTACTCCGTCGTCAACTACGACAAGCTGACCTACGCGGGCAATCTCGGCAATCTTGAGTCCGTGGCGTCCGCCGAAAATATGCGGCGGCAAGACGATCCGGAATTGAATTGCCATCCACGGTACACGTTCATACGCGGCGACATCTGCGATACCGCTGCTGTCGAGCAATCGCTTCGTGGCTGCGACGCCGTCGTTCACTTTGCCGCTGAATCACACGTCGACCGCAGCATTTACGAACCCGCTGCGGCGATCGAAACGAACGTCAGGGGCACCTTCGTCCTCCTGCAAGTCGCGCGCAAGCTTGGAATCGGCCGCTTCGTACACATCTCGACAGACGAAGTCTATGGCGACTTACCTGCCGGCACTTTTGCCGACGAGCACTCGCCGCTGCAGCCCAGCAGCCCGTATTCGGCCTCAAAGGCCGCGTCGGACCTTCTCGTCCGTTCTTACGTGCGCACTTACGATTTTCCCGCGGTGATCACGCGTTCGTCGAACAATTACGGCCCGTACCAGTTTCCCGAGAAGTTTCTGCCGCTTATGATCACGAGCGCCCTCGACGGCAAGCCCCTCCCTATTTATGGCGACGGCAAACAGCAGCGCGACTGGCTGCACGTTGAAGACAACTGCCGCGGCATCTTGACCGTCCTCGAACGCGGCCGGCCCGGCGAGGTCTACAACATCGGCGGTCTTGACGTTTTGGAGAATCTTGATATGGCACGGCGTTTACTGCGCTTGTTGGGCAAATCCGAGACGCTGCTCGATTACGTCAAAGATCGGCCGGGCCACGATCGCCGGTACGCGCTCGATTGCTCGAAAATCGCGAAGGAACTTGGCTGGAAGCCAAGGATTTCGCTCGACGCTGGCTTGCGACACACCATCGATTGGTATCGCGCCAACTCGGCCTGGATCGCCAACATTCGCGCCGGAGAATATCAGTCCTATTACGAAAAATACTATGTCAATCGCGACAGCTCACTTCGCGACCTGACCGCGGTTCCGAAATCGCACCGTTAGCATGCTAATCGCTCATCTTCATTTAGGTGTGGATTTAAGTGCGGCTCCACGATCCGAGCTGGCGCAGCTAAGTCCGCGCAGTATCTTTGTGCATTTACGGCGGGATCTCAGAGCGGCCAGGATTAGTCATGCAGCGCATTGAGACTTCACTTCCCGGAGTGTACGAACTCCGCCCAACCGTCTTACGGGACTCGCGCGGTTTTTTTATGGAAACCTACCATCAGGCCCGATTCAAAGCGCTCGGCATCGACGACAATTTTGTGCAGGACAATCAGTCTGGTTCGTCGAAAGGCACGCTCCGCGGCTTGCACTACCAGTTGCATCACGCGCAGGCTAAGCTCTGCCAGGTGGTCGAAGGTGAGGCGCTCGACGTCGCTGTAGACATTCGCCTCGGTTCTCCGACGTTTGCTAAATGGACCAGCATTCCTCTCTCCGCGAAAGATCACAATTTGATCTACATCCCCACGGGTTTCGCCCACGGCTTTCTTGCCCTCACCGATTCCGTGCAGTTTCTTTACAAGTGCAGCGATTTTTATGACCGCGACGACGAGCACGGAATCCTGTGGAATGATCCCGACTTGAACATTTCCTGGGGTATTGCCTCCCCTCTCGTTTCGGAGAAAGACGCGAAGTTTCCAAAGCTGGCGGAACTTCCGCGCGAACTTTTGCCGCGCTTCCAATCCAAGTGACCACGCCGATGCGCATCCTGCTTACGGGCAAGAGCGGTCAAATTGGCTCCGAACTGGCTCGTCTTCTTCCGCGTGTCGGCGAAGTGACGGCCATTGGCCGCAGCGAACTCCAACTCGCTGAGCCTGACGACATTCGCCGCGTCATCGCACAAGCGCGGCCCGATCTCATCATCAATGCTGCCGCCTATACGGCCGTCGATCAAGCCGAGAACGAAGAGCCTCTCTCGCGCGCCATCAACGCCGACGCCCCCGCCATCTTCGCTGAAGAGGCAAACAAAATCGGCGCCTTGCTGATCCACTACGGGACCGATTACGTTTTTGACGGAGCGAAGAGATCGCCCTATTCCGAGGATGATCCTACGAGACCGCTCAGTGCCTATGGACGCACAAAACTTGCCGGCGAAGAGGCGATCCGCGCTTCCGGTGTTCCGCACCTGATTCTGCGCACTGCCTGGATCTACTCCACGGCAGGAAGGAATTTCTTGTTGACGATCCTGCGCCTTGCCTGCTCAGGTGAAGAACTGCGCATCGTCAACGACCAGTTCGGCGCGCCTACTTGGGCCCGCGCCATCGCTCAGGCAACCGCTCGCCTGATAGGCGCGCCGGACTGCGCTGGGGGATCCAGGGTTCTCACGTCCACAATTGATGGCGCGCAATTCGCGGGCGCCGATCGGCTTGCGTTTCTCGCCGACCGCACCGGTACCTATCACCTCACAGCGGCCGGTGTAACGTCATGGTACGAATTTGCCGTTGCCGTCCTCAATGCAGCCCACAAGATCCCGCCTGACACGCCTTGGCTTGCTGCGGTGACGAGCGGCCGCCCATTCGTGGCCAAGCGCATCATTCCCATCACGACTCAGGATTACCCAACCCCGGCTCGACGCCCGGCCTACTCTGTTCTTTCGAACGCACGCTTCGCCGAAACCTTTGGTTTTTCTCTTCCCGACTGGCGCTTGCAGCTCTCTCAGGCTTTATCTTCGTAGATCACGGTGAGTTCACCTCTACTATCTGAAATTTTCGAGGAAACATTTACAGCCCCAGGCCGTATCTATATTGTGAGGAAATGCCACGTCGCCTCTACATTGCCGTCGCATGTGCCCTCCTCGGAATTGCCGCGCCCGTTTTCGCCCAGAGCGCACCCGACACCGACGCGTCGCAGGCTCAAAATGCGCGCGTCGAAGGCACGAAGATCATCGATCGGTACGTGAAGGCAGCCGGCGGCGCGCGGAATCTGTCGCGTATTCAGACGCTTTCTCTCCAGGGGACTATCACCGGTTCGTCCGATCTAAATTCCGGCACGTTTACCCTCGATACAAAGCTCCCGAATCGCTGCTACTCGGAATTGATCGTCGGCGGAAAGCATTTTATCGAGGCCTATAACGGCAAATCCGCTTGGACGGAGGACGGGTCGGGCAGTCCTGTAACCATGGTGAGCCCCGCTTCGACCGAGATGGAGGCGGAGGCGCAGATCGCCAACACGCGCCTCCTTAACCTGAAGAAGGATAAATTCTCGGTCTCGTTTGTGGGGCACACGACGGTACGTGGCAACGATGCTTTGCAAGTCGACTTGAGTTCCGCCACAGGCGTCACGCACCAATTCTTCTTCGATCCGCAAACGCATCTGCTGGTCGAACAGTCGGGCATGCTGGGCGAGAGGCGGGAAGACATTTTCTACGATGACTACCGCCCACAGAATGGCGTGCAAATCGCGCGTAAGCTCGAATTACGTCGCGGTTCAGACACCTATGACGTCGCCATCACCAGCGCCGCCATCAACATGCCCATCGGTGAGCGCGTCTTCGATCTTCCGCTCAGCTCTCAGGTGAGGCTGCCGGATCTGAAGGCGCTCTTCAAGAAAATCGACGACCATCAGAAAGCTATCGACAAAATCAAAGAAAATTATGCGGGCACTCGCACCGAGGAGGAAACCGAATACGAGTCCGATGGCAAAGTGAAAAAGCGCACCGTGACGGAGTCGAGTTTCTTCTATTTTGATGGTGAGGAGATCTCCACCGTAACGAAGAAGAACGGCAACTCGCTCAGTCCCGCCGAGGAGAAGAAAGAAACGGAAAATGCGCAGAAGCGCGTCGAAGAAATTCAGAAACGTCAGGCCAAAAAGGACGCAAAGGAAGAAAAGGCCAAAGAAGAGGGAAAATCACAAAGGGACGAAGACGAAGTCGGAATCGAAATGTTTCTGCGCAGCTGCCAGTTTGTCAACCCGCGCCGCGAGCGTTTTCGCGGACAGGATGTACTGGTCTTCGATTTCGAAGCCAACCCCGAGTACAAGCCGCGCAATCTCGAAGAGAGAATCGTGCAAAAGCTCGCCGGCGTGATTTGGGTCGACGAAAGGGCCCTCGACGTCGCGCGTCTTGAAGCCTACTTTGTTGGTGACGCCAAGATTGCGGGTGGCTTGCTAGCGAGCGTTCAGAAGGGTACCGGCTTCGTTTTCGAGCAGGAGTTCGTGAACAACGAAGTCTGGCTTCCTACGTATGAAGAAGCGCACATCGGCGCGCGCGTTCTGCTGCTGAAAGGGTTTCGGGTCAGCGACGTGACTCGCTACTCCGATTACAAGAAATACCACGTAGAGGCTACTTCCGCCATCGGCGCACCGAAGCCTCAGTGATACGCTTGCGGGCTCGTGCATCTGCATGGTTTCTCGCCGGCGCTTCGCCCGTTTCTGGCCCCAGTTTTCTTTTGTTGCGTGGTGTTTCTGCTCGACCTGAGTTCTAAGGTGGAAAATTTTGCCCTACAGTGAATTTTCTACCGTACACCGGGGGAATGTGGTATGGTCAGCCTCGGGTATCTTGTACGGATTGAGCTAGTTTTAGAACTGCTCAAGTTGGCATGGTACCTGCCCGTTGGGGCAGGCTGGGCCCAGTCCCTCAGCAGCGGCTCACTTCCCATCTGCGCGATCGAACCTCACGACCGGCCGGGGAATTCTGAGTTTCCGAAGTTGTTCGAGCCGCACCCGATGCAGTTAAAATCCCAAAAGCTTCGCCGGATCTTTTCCTGGGAGCGGACACGAGGCTGACAGTGAAGAAAGTGCGCGTGTTTTCTAAAGTATTCCGCGACGAAAAAAGCTGTGAAAAAAAGGAGGCCAAACAGAAACAAATCGATCAGAGCAATTTTTTTGTTTTCTGCGAGAAAAGCAGCGGCGTGGCCCAATTCCGCGCGGGTTCTCTCGGCGAGTCCGAATCGAGCCTTGATCGCGTGGCCGGTTTGTTCGCCATGCAGTGCCTCGTAAGAGGTTACGAGCCGAACGATTTTGTAGTCCTGGTCCCGGCCGAGAAGAGGGTCGTGACGGAGTTAGTCTCGCGCGCAACGAATTTGCTCGAAGAGGGACGCGCCGTCACCGGTCCAGCCACGCTGAGTCCTCGCCAGCGGGAGATTCTGCACTCCGTCGTTTGCAATCACGCAAACAAGGAGATCGCGTCCAAGCTGAACATCACTGTGCGCACCGTTAAATTCCACATCTCCTCGCTTTTGAGCAAGTTCGGCGTCGATAATCGCACGGAGCTGGCCCGCCGCGCGGCAGGCGTGTTACGCCCGACCGTCCTTCAGCCCAATGAAGCACCGAGTGCCGGGGGTGTCGCTTCTGGAGCGGCGGCGCACGAGCAATCTCCCGCGCAGCCCGATCTCGGGTCTGAGCTATCGGCTGTGCAGATCGAACGCAGACGGAAAGCCGCTTTTTCGGCCTCTTTGTCACGCCGTAAGTCGTTTGGTTCGTGGCGAGCGGCGCGGTAGTTTCCCCAAGCACTCACTTTGAACTTTTGGGCGCGGTTTCCGGGCGGAAACCGCGCCTTGCTTTTGTATACCGAGCATGTTCGACAGCTTGGAGGTGCAAGTCCTCTTCACAACGTGATGGACGTGAAGTGATAGCGAAGCGCAAGGGCGTCACCGTGAGGTGGGGTCTGAAGGAAGCGCGGAG
>Ga0187815_10001087_pt1 | contig 12903 bp, 9 predicted proteins | sample NC_S_5_FD_132962 | JGI IMG/M metagenome (GOLD analysis project Ga0187815, IMG submission 132962) | Wetland sediment microbial communities from Neuse River Estuary, North Carolina, USA - ASW-S_5 | ecosystem: Environmental > Aquatic > Freshwater > Wetlands > Sediment | place: USA: North Carolina...
TACCACACGCACCGCCCGCGAGCCGAAGATTCCGGTTGGCCTGATCGCCAGGACCAGCAAGAGCAGGCCGAGGCCGGCCAGGACCTCGTAGTTAGCGTTGCCGTAGAGATCGAACATCTGCTCGGCGATACCGAGCAAGAAGGCGCCGATGAGCGCTCCCCTAATGCTGCCGAAGCCGCCGACCGCCAGCGCGATGAACCCTTTCAGGCCGTAGGTCAGGCCGATCGTGACATTCGCCGAGACGATGGGGGTCAGCACGAACCCGGCGATCCCGGCCATGACGCCGGCGATCAGGAACGCGCTCCGCGATATCCGGGTCGGGTCGATCCCCCGAAGCGCCGCCACCTCCCGGTCCTCAGCGCACGCGCGCATGGCGGTACCCAGCCAGCTACGGCGGTAGAAGACGTCGAGCAGGATGGTGATGACCACGAGCGACAGGAACGCCAGCAGGTACTCGGGGGCGATGGCGACCGAGCCGATGCGGATCGGCGAGTGGCCGGCGATGCTCGCCACGGTCTCGAGTGGGCGGCTGCCGTAGATGCCCGCGTTCGCGGTCTCGAGTATGAGCGCGAACGCGAGCGTCGCGATGAAGACGCCGATGCCGGCGACGTGGCTGTCCTTCTTGAGGAACGGGCGCACGATGAGCCGCTCTTCCAGCAGCGACAGCACCGTGACGCCGGCGACGACGATGAACAGGCTCACCACCTGATTGAGGTGGGCCTGGTTCAGGCACAACCAGCTGAGCAGGACGCCGACGGCGACGATATCGCCCTGGGCGACGTTGAAGACGCTGGTCGCGTTGAAAACTACCGTGTAGCAGACGGCGATCATCCCGTATACGGAGCCGATGGCCAGGCCGGCTACCACTGCGCTGATGAAGAGGTCCATGCTGCGCCGCCTCCGCTCATCGCCACCTTGTCATTGCCGCTCGCGGCCTAGGACGACGCGACTATGCCGACGCCGTCGGTACCGAGCGGAGTAGCCGGGCAGACCTTCATCGCGCCGGCGGCGAAACCCTCGTGATTGGATGCGGTGTACCGATAGGTGATCCCGGTCCAGATGGACGGAACGGCGATACCGCTTTCGAGCGCGTCGGCAACGGCCTGGTAGTTAGTCGAGTCCGCCTTCTGGATCCCGACCTTGAAGGTCTGCAGGATGTCGTACCAGCCGAGCACGCCGGACACCTCGATGGGCGGCAGGAGCTTGGCGACCTTGGCGAGCAGCTGCTCGGCCAGCGCGTTCGGCTGGCCATCAGCTGCGGTGTAGTAGTAGTTACAGGGGAACAGCGCGTTGCCGCCGAGGAACGCCGTCGAGGCGGTGGAAGCGACGCTCACCCCGACACCCAGCACCGGCGGTTTCCAGCCAATCTGGCTGATGGCGTCAAACACGTTGTTCGGCGAGGAGAAGCCGTTCTCGACGACCACCTTCGCGCCGCTGTCCTTCAGCTGGGTCATTTGCGGCGTCAGGTCCACCGCCGTGGGCGAGTAGGTGATCGAAGCCGAGACGTGCAATCCAGCGGCCTGGGCTAGCTGCACCGTCTCTTGCGAGTACTCGTCCGCCACGGGGGTACCGTCGTCGATCACGCCCAGGTCGTTCAGGCCGTGCGCCTTGATGTAAGCGACATAGGCGGCGGCATATTGTTCGGCCGACGCGTACGGGGTGAAGTAGGTCGGGTACTGCGACACGTTCAGGAAGCCCATGTTGGACTCGGCGAGCACGGTCGGAACGCCCACCTTCATGAAGTAGGGCTCGGTCAGCTGGGAGGCCGACCCCAGGCTCTCGTTGACGATGCCCGCAACTTTCATGGAGATGAGGGTCCTGGAATTGGCCAGGGCCGTGGCCGGATCGCCCTTATCGTCTAGGGTCACGAGGTTGATCTGGTGGCCTGCGATGCCGCCGTTGGCGTTCATGACCTCGACGGCATCCGTCACTTCAAGTTTCTCGAAGCCGCCCACCTGGGCCAGGGGGCCGCTCAGCGGCAGTGTCTCGCCGAGCGTAATCGGCCCGGCCGGAATGCCCTGCGCTGTGCTGGTACTGGTGGTCGCACTGCCCGAACTACAGCCGCCAATAGCCGCTGCGGCCATGATGGCCGCCACGATGTACGCGGCTCTCGCCCGGGCGCTCTGCACCTGTCTGATCTTCGGGTGGTGAGTCATGGAGACACTCCCCTCGCACTTACCGGGTTGGCGCCCAGCCGACTTTGAATCTGATTCAATAAGCTAGCAGCGAGGGCTGACGAGTGTCAATGACGTTTCGAACGAGATTCAGTACCATTGCGCGGCACGATCCCCCGGCCCGCGCCGTTCGGGATGAAGTAGGGCTTGATCAGCCGAAACCTAGATCCATGAGGGCGCGATAGTAGTCGGTACGGCGAGGGTCTAAGCCTCCCCGTAACCGTGCCGCAGGCGACGAAGACCAGCAGGTGCCGATCTAACTGAATCAGGCTCAGTCAGACGGCCTGGGGGGCGCGCGCTCCCTGCTGCCCGCCGGCTAGCTCATGCAAGGCGGCCACACGGCCGATCATCGCGGTCCACAAATCTGTCGCGATATCGATGAGAACCTTAGCTTCCTCGTAATTACGGCAGTTCACGAGCTCTGTGCACATGGCACCAAGGCTGCTGCTGAGAATGGCGTTAATGGCGCTAGCCACCGCGGGGGTCTCGCCGGTCAGCAAGGCCATGTTGCGCCTGGCCCAGCGCAGGTTGGTCTCCTTCGACACCACGTCGAAGCTCGGCGGCCGATCGCGTCCGTGCATCATCGGCAACATATCGCGCACCTCCCAGGCACCTTCCAGGTAGGCCCGCATTCCCGCAACTAGAAGGCGTCCGCCATCCGTCTCGCCTGCGGCACGAGCGGCGGTCGTCGCCAGCCGCGTGCGTGCCTCTTGCTTAGCTTGATAGTCGGACCACAAGGCGATGAAAATCTTTTCCTTGCTGCCGAAGTAGTAGTAAGGCAGGCCCACGCTAGCGCCAGCCTTCTCGACGATATCCGCCATTCTGGTCGCCGAGTACCCGCGGGCGATAAAGAGGTCTCTCGCCGCGTGGAGCAGTGCCTCACGGGTCACCGCTGACCGGCTGGACGTTAGGTCGGACTGGCCCGCGCGATCCGGATGTCCTTCCCGCTTGCCAGGCCTGCCTTTGGGGGTCGACGCCATGACTAAGTTATATCCCGTTCAAAGTGGTCGTCCGGCCGACGACGCGCGCTCGGGTGGCCCGCTCCTCGCGGATCGGAGAGGACCAAAAGCGCGTCTACGGCCTTGAAGCCGTGCGCCGATACGCGGATCGGATTGATGTCGGCGCTGAGTATCTCCCCAAGCTCGTCGGCCATGGCCGACACACCAGACAGGGTGCGCGCCAGGGCCTCGATCTGCGCCTCGGTCAGACCGCGGGTCGGGTGGGTGATACGGCCCCGGGCCATGCCGCGAACGGCGCGCTCGGCCTCGGAGGTCGTGAACGGCACCCGTAGCAGGACGGGCTCGCCGAGCAGCTCGACGAGAGTGCCGCCCATTCCGATCGCCACGACGGGCCCGAATACCTGATCGCGCTTCAGGCCGCACATGATCTCGATATCGGCCGGCACCATCTCCTGGACGAGCACGCCCTCCAGGTCTGCTACCCCGGCACCGGCGAGCACGCCGACCAGGTCGGCGTAGGCGGTGGCGACCTCGTCCGCCGAGGAGAGGCCGAGCCGCAACCCGCCCGCGTCGGATTTGTGCGCGAGCTCGTACGACAGGGCCTTGAGCGCCACGGGAAAGCCGATCTTCCGGGCCGCTTGCGCTGCGCCAGGCCCGTCGTGAGCCAGGAACTCACGGCTGACCGGAACGCCGTACAGCGCCAGGACCTGCTTGGCCACCGACTCAAGCACGAATGGCCGGCCGGCGGAGCTCAGCAGCAGTTCGCGAGCCTGAGCGGCGCGGCCAGCTACCGGGCTGGTCGTTCGCCGGCCGACCGCCGGCCGGGGTCGCGTGGACCGCTTAGCCAGCCAGGCCAAGGCGCGCACCGCGCGGGTCGGATCTGGATAGGCGGGAACGCCGGCCCGGGTGAGCAGCCCGCCGCCGATGGTGATCGCTGGCACGATCGGCTTGGCCTGCTCGTGGTGTAGCCGGCGGATGCCGTCGGCGGCCGCGCCCTCGTCCTGCCAGGTCACCGGCAGCAGGGCATCGAGTACCTCGCTCTGCGCCATGACGTCGAGGATCCGCTCGAAGGTATCCGGGGGCAGGGCTGATATCTGAGCCGTGTGATCCACCGGGTTCAGCGCGCTTCCGTAGGCCGGAATGTACGGCGCTATCCGGGCCTGGTCAGATTCCGGCAGCGCGGGCAGGTCAAGCCCGTAATGGGATATCGCGTCGGCGGCCAGCACGCCCGCACCACCCGATGCGGTCAGCACGCCGATACTGCGGCCGTTCATCCGGCGGCCGCTCTGCAGGATCAGGCCCACGTCGACCATTTCTTCGATGCTGTGCACGCGCAGTACGCCGTACTGCTCGCATATCGCATCGAATACCGCTGATTCACCGACGACGGAGGCCGTATGGCTCAGCGCGGCCCGCGCGACAGCGGGCGAATTACCCGTCTTCAGCGCCACCATCGTCTTGTCCAGCTCGACGGCCCGGTCGGCCGCCTCGAGGAATAGGTCCGGGTCGCGCAGGGCCTCGCAAAACATCAGGAGCGTGGTGACCTCCGGCCGTTCGATAAGGTATCTCGCGACGCTCGCGGCGGTCACGTCGACCTCGTTGCCCGTGCTCACGAACAGGCCGACGTGCACGTCCGCTCGGGTGGCCTTTTCCAGGATGTAGGAGCCGAAGCCGCCGCTTTGCGAGACGAGGGCGACGGGCCCCGCGACCGGGCGATTCGCCTCCGGGCGCAGCGAGAAGTTGGCCATTATGCGGGCGTAGCCATTCATGAACCCGATGCAGTTCGGGCCGAGCACCGGGAATCCAGACGAGCTAGCCAGCCTGGCGACCTCGGCCTGGACCTTCGCGCCGTCCTGACCGGTCTCCGCGAATCCCGAGCTGATGATCACCGCGGCGCCGTCACCGCGCGTAATGCAGAGCCGGATCAGGTCAGGTACGTCTGGTGCCGGGGTGATAATGACCGCCAGGTCAACCGGGTCCGGTATGTCCCCCAGCGAGCGGTACGCCTTGTCTCCCTGAACCGTGCTCCGCCGGGCATTGACGGGGTACAACGCCCCGGGAAAGTCCTGCCGGAGGTTAGCGTAGATGGTGCCCCCGGGACCCCGGGCGTCATCGGATGCCCCGACCACGGCGATCGACGACGGCTGCAGCAGCGAGTCGTAGGCCGCCACGCGCTCGGGGGCGTTCAGCCCGGCATCGGCCGGGCCCCGGTCCTGCTGCTGGCTCATTTCGCTGCCTGAGGAGGGGCGGGAAGATAGCGGCACACGCCATGGTCGATAACCACGGCGCCGTCGGCTCTGACCGTCTGGAATTGAGCGGTTCCCCCATCGTCCCAGATGGAGACCGAGATCACGTCACCGGGAAGCACCGGCGCGGTGAACCTGCCGCTCATCGAGACGAATCGTCGCGGGTCGGAGTCGCACAGCGCGTGCAGCAGGGCCCGGCCAGTGAATCCGTACGTGCACATGCCGTGGAGAATCGGCCGGTCGGTCCCGCGCGAGCGGGCCAGCGCGGGGTCTGAATGCAGTGGATTGCGATCTCCGGTGAGCCGGTAGAGCAGCGCCTGATCTGGCCTGGTCGGGTAGCTCACGACGGTGTCCGGCGCCCGGCCCGGGCCCTGCCAGTCGGTGCGCGGCCCGCGATCGCCGCCGAAGCCGCCCTCACCGCGCAAGAATGTCCCACTGCGCGCCGTGACCAGCGCTTCGCCGGTGACGGCATCATGGACATCGACGTCGCTTACCACCAGCGCACCCGAAGTCTTGTCGAAGATGCCCTGCACGGTGCACCGGGCGCGGACGCGGGCTGATACCGGCAGCGGTGCGTGCAGCGTGACCGCCTGTTCGGCGTGCAGCGCCATCCCGGGTGGCACCTCGCCGATCTTGGGCCGCGTAGCGGCCTGCTGGGCGATGAGCGCGCCGAACGTCGGCAGGACCTGCAGGTCGACTCCCCCGGTGTTCTCGGTGGTGAACTGCAGGTCAGTAGTGGCGTCGTCCAGGCTGGCGCCGACTGCGAGCGCGTACAGGAGGACGTCCCGGTCGGTCCAGGAGAATTCGGGTGAGGTCAGGGACTCACCGACCGCGTCAAAATTCAGCATGACCGCTCCTTGCCCGGCTCAGTTGTCGTCCTTCAGGGCGGTATTCGCCCTGGCCCTGCTGACCAAATCGGGCACGACATCATCCAGTTCCGCGACGTCCCAGCGCCGGCCCTTGTCCGCCTCCGGGCCCGGGGTCCAGCCTTCGACCACGCCTATCCGCCCGCCCACCACGCTGAAGACCCGGCCGGTAATCCCGGCCGACCGGGCCGAGCCGAGCCAGACGACCAGCGGGGCCACATTGTCCGGATCGAGCGCGTTGAATTCGCCCGATCCCGAATCGCGCAGTTGCCTGGCCCCCTCGGCGAAGGGCCTGTCCTCGGTCATGCGCGTCAGGCCCGTGGGTGCGATCGCGTTGACGGTGACGCCGTAACGGCGCAGTTCCTTGGCCGCGATGATCGTCAGGCCGGCGATACCGGCCTTCGCGGCGCCGTAGTTCGCCTGGCCGGGATTCCCGAACAGCCCGGACCCCGAGGAGGTGTTGATGATCCTGCAGTCGAGGGTCTGGCCGGACTTCGCGCGGTTGCGCCAGTAGGCGGCGGCGTGCCGGGACGTGGCGAAGGTTCCGCCCAGGTGCACCCGGATTACCTCGTCCCACTCACCCGGCTCCATCTTGACCAGCGTCCGGTCGCGCAAGATGCCCGCGTTGTTGACCACGACATGGAGGTCGCCGAAGTGCTCGATCGCGGCGCGGATCAGCCTGCCAGCGCCCCCGAAGTCGGCCACGTCCTCGCCATTCGCGATCGCCTCTCCGCCTGCGGCCCTGATCTCCGCGGCCACCTGCTCCGCCGGTCCGGGGGTGCGCCCGGTCCCGTGGCGATCCGCGCCGTAGTCATTCACGACGACCTTGGCGCCCTGCCGGCCGAACTCAAGCGCCTCACCGCGGCCGATGCCACGCGCTGACCCGGTGACGATCACGACCCGACCATCGCAGATGCCTGTCATGCGTACTCTCCTCACGCTGGCGCAAGTCGCGGACCGGGTCCGCACACGTTACTGAATATCATTCAACTCGCATGTTAGCGCATCAGCCATCCTGCGCGTCAACGGGCGATGCAGGGGGAACGGGGCCGCGCGGTCGGCCCGTCGCCGCTGGAACGTCGCGTTCCGTCGTCCACCAGAGCAGCGGAGCGCCGTGCGAAGGCGGCTCGGTATAGACAAAGCTGAATCTTGTTCAGTACGGTGATTGGTGTCGGTAGACACCGTCGACGGAGGGGCTGATCCTCGTGCTCGCGTTGCTAACGGACGAACAGCAGATGCTCAGGGGCATGGCGGCCGAACTTGCCGACAAGGCCGGCATCCGTAACCCCAGCGACCTGGAAACCGTGGATCGGCAACGCGCCTGGGAGGCCCTCGGCAGCGCCGGCCTGCTTGCCCTGCGCGAGCGCACCGATGGCACGCCTGCGGCCTCCGGCGTCGAGGTCATGCTCGTCATCCAGGCCCTCGCCGACCGACTGGTACCGGTGCCGGCCGTATCGGCGATGCTCGCGCTCGAGTTGCTGTCGCTGGCCGCCGCACCGCCGGAGTGGATCAGCGCCCTCGGGGCGGGCGAGGTGCGGTACGCCGTGCTGCTCGCTCCCGACCTGCTCCGCCCGGCGGAGACCGGTGACGCCGGCGCTGCGGCCTGGGACAGCGCGGAGGCGGATTACCTGCTGGCCCTTGACCGATCGGCCGACGGCATCTTCGTCGCCAGGCTCCCGGCCGCCGGGATCCAGGCGATGGACAGCATCGACCTGACGAGGAGCACGTCCCGCCTGGATTCCCCGGTCCGCGGTGAGCGCGTGGGTGATCCGCTCGGCCACGAGGAGCTCGATCGGTGGCTAGCGCTCGCGCTGACCGCGGTCAGCGCGGACATCGTGGGCGCGGCCCGGGCCGCGCTCGAACGGGTCGTGCAGTATTCCCGGGAGCGGGTGCAATTCGGCGTCGCGATCGGAACCTTCCAGGCCGTCCAGCACATGTGCGCCGAGGCGCTGGTCAGGGTCGAGGGCGCGGATAGCGCAACGAAGTACGCCGCGTGGGCGGCCGACGAGCTAGCTCCGGCCGAGGCCCTGCTGGCCGCCAGGACCGCGAAAGCCTACGCGTCCTCGGTGGCGATGGACGTGCCCGAGACGGTGATGCAGGTGTACGGGGGAATCGGTCAGACCTGGGAGAACGTCGCTCATCTCTACCTGCGTCGGACCCTGCTCGATCGCCAGGTCCTGGGCAATGAGCACATCCAGCTGGCCGCGATAGCCAACAGCCGACTCGGAGGCAGGTGAGCCGGTGGATTACCGTGACACGGCCCCCGAGGCTGAATTCCGGATGCGGTTTCGCAACTGGCTGACCGCGAACATCCCGGCTGGATGGCAGGACGTCCACGACGACGCGGGTCAGCGAGCGCAGCACAAGCGGTGGCATCAGCAGCTGTACCAGGCCGGCTACGTCGGGCTGTCGTGGCCCGAGGAGTACGGCGGGCAGGGCCTCAGCGCGATTTACGACGCGATCCTGAACGAGGAGGCGGCCGCCGCGAACGCGCCGCCGTTGCCCGGGAACATCAACTTCCTCGGCCGCGCCATGTGGACCCATGGCACCGAAGAGCAGAAGAAGCGGTTCCTGCCCGCGCTGCTCACCGGAGAGTACGCATGGTGCCAGGGGTTCAGCGAGCCTGAGGCGGGTTCCGACATAGGCTCGCTGCGCACCCGCGCCGTACTGGACGGTGACCATTACGTGGTCAACGGTCAGAAACTGTGGACCAGCGGCGCGCACGCGGCCGACTGGTGCTTCCTCCTGGTCCGGACGGACCCGGAGGCGCCGAAGCACAAGGGAATCTCGTGCCTGCTCACGCCGATGGACGTGCCGGGCATTACTCCGCGCCCGGTGGTGCTGGCCAGCGGTCAGCCCGAGACCGCTGAGGTCTTCTTCGAGAACGTGCGCATTCCGGCGAACCAGATGCTGGGAAGCCCGGGAGACGGCTGGCGCATCGCGATGACGACGCTGGCGTACGAACGCGGTCCTGGTGACGTCGGTGTTATCGCGCGCTTGCGCCGGTACCTGGCCGAGCTCGAGGAGGCGGCGCGCCGCCGCGGCCAGACGACCGATCCCGCCGTCCGCGCTGATCTGGCGATGGCGTACGTGCGAGGAGAAGTACTCCGGCTCAACGTGATCGAGCAGCTCTCGGCGCGGGTCGGCGGGCACAGTACGGGCTCAGAGGGCTCCGTGGCCAAACTGCTCTGGATCGATGCCGAGCAGAGCCTGGCGCATCTCGCCATGGAAATCCTGGGCCAGGACACTCTGCTCGGCGACGAGCCAGAGTGGCTGGAACGCTACTTCTCCTCGCGACCCGTGAGCGTCTACGGCGGGACCGCGCAGATCCAGAAAAACATCCTCGCCCAGCGAGTTCTCGGGATGCCTCGCTAGCGGGCCCGGTCAGGCGCCCACCTAGCTGTCGAACAGGTCGCCCGCGACCAGCAGCACATCGGCTCGGCCGGCCGCGCGCAGGACAGACCTCCAGCCCAGCATCCGGGCCTCAGGATCCACTGAGTCACCGAGATGTACGTCAGCCGTATGCAGAATCCGGATGCTGGACGGGCTGGTCATGCACCTAGCGGCCGGTATATGCCGGGTCGCGCTTTTCGACGAAGGCGCTCGTGGCCTCGCGATGGTCCTCGCTGTACATGGTCGCGGCCTCGAGGATCAGCGAGGTATCCAGCAGCAGGTTCACTCGCTCGCGCAGCACCTTGTTGACCGAGGTCTTGGTAAAGCGGATGGCCATCGACGGACCATTGGCCAACCGCCGTGCTACCGCTTCCGCCTCGGCCTGCAGCTGGTCCGCGGGAACCGCGCGCACGACGAGCCCGAGCCGTTCCGCGTCCTTGCCCGTGATCCGGTCGCCGGTCATCAAATAATATTTCGCAGTGTTGATGGGCAACAGCAGCGGCCAGATGACGGCTCCGCCATCGCCGGCGACCAGGCCGATGCTGACGTGCGTGTCGGCTAGCACCGCGTCTTCGGCGGCGATGACGACGTCGCTGCACAGCGCGATGGTGGCGCCGAGACCCATCGCGTAGCCGTGCACCGCGGCGACGATCGGCTGCTCGACCTCGAGCATGTTGGAGATCAGGGTCTTAGCTCCGATAAGCATGTTGGCCGTGCTCCCCGGCACGGAGCGCTCGGTCGTCGCGGTGGCCGCCATGCCCTTAACGTCACCGCCCGCGCAGAAGGCACGTCCGGCCCCCCTCAGCAGCACGGCACCCACGCTGCTGTCGCGCCGGACCAGCGCCCAGAGATCCTCTAGGTGCTCGTGCATGCCGCCGCCGACGGCGTTCAGCGACTCGGGCCTGTTCAGCGTCACGATGAGCAGCCGGCCGTCCTGCTGGACCTCGAGCGTGCTGAATTCCTTGTACTTATCGAGCATCTGAATCTGCCTTTCTGGCAAGGTTGCTGGCCATTGCGGCACGGGCGAGGTTACGGCCAGAATCCGCCACGGCTAGCGCCTGATAGTCCGCCTCGGCCTCAAGCTGCTGGGCCAGGTTGTTCGCCAGGGCGGCATTGAGCAGCAGCTTAGTAAGCCCGACGGCCCGGCCCGGCATGGCGGCCAAGGCCCGGGCACGCGCCATGGTGGCCTCAAGCAGGTCATCTGGCTCGACGACGTCGCAGACGAGTCCTCGCTGAAGGGCCTCAGCCGCCGAGAACTCGCGACCGGAAGCAAGCCACTCAAAGGCGGCACTGTAGCCCAGGGCGCGCACGGCGAACCATGAGCCGCCGTTGTCGGGCACGACACCAATCCGCACGAAGGCAGGCACGAACCTCGCTCCCGTCGACGCCACCCTGATGTCCGCGGCGAGGGCGAGCGCAAGCCCGGCGCCGGCCGCGGGCCCGTTGACGGCGGCCAGAACCGGCTTTTCCAGGGCGGCCATCGCCAGCATCACGGGGTTGTACGAACCTCGTAGCCCGCCAGGCCTTGGCCGGCCGTCGGGAGCTTGCCTTAGATCGGCGCCGGCGCAGAACCCGCGGCCCGCTCCGGTGAGCACAACTGCTCGCACCTCGGGATCCCTGGCCTCGTCCCAGGCCGCCGCGAGCGCGTCTACCAACTCAGAATTGAGGGCGTTCAGCCGGTCGGGCCTATTCAGGGTCGCCACGAGCACGCCGTCATGTCGCTTCGTCAGCAGGACTGGCACGGTGCTCCCTTCGTTGCGACTGAACGTAGTTCAGTCGATTCACGCTACAACAGCCCGCCCGCCACACGTCAAGGCCTGAGCACGACATATTCACGGTGAGCGGGAGCGGTGCGGCCAGCCTGGCGTGGGCCTGACGCGCACGCCGCGACCTCCCAGGCAACTATTGAATCTAATTCAAACTTTACCTAAGCTGACCCTTGGTCACCCTCAGACGGTTCGGAAGGTGCACGTGACGGAGATCGGCGCCAACCGGCATCGCGCGATCATGCGCAGCATCTCGGGCCTGCTCATCGGCACGTTCTTCGCGACCCTGTCCACCAACATCCTGGCTACCGCGCTGCCGCGGATCCTCGCGTCACTGAGGGTCAGCGTCGGCGGCTACACCTGGGTCGTTACGGCGTACATCCTGATGCTGACCGTTTCCGTGCCCATCTGGGGCAAACTAGCCGACCTCTGGGACAAGAAGAGGCTGCTTCAGCTCACTATCGCGCTCTACCTGGCCGGATCGGTGATCGGCGGGTTCGCCACGTCCCCGCTGATTCTCATCCTCGGAAGGTCGGTGCAGGGTCTCGGCACGGGCGGGCTGGCCGCCCTGGGGCAGGTGGTCCTCGCCTCGCTCATCGCTCCCCGGCAACGCGGACGATACAACGGCTACAGCGGCGCGGTGTTCGCGCTGGGGACGGTCGCGGGTCCCCTGATCGGCGGGGCGCTGGTCGTCACTCCCCTGCTGAACTGGCGGGCCTGCTTCCTCATCTCCGTGCCCTTCGGTCTCCTGTCGATGACGCTCATCAGCCGCAACCTTCATCTCCCGCCCGCCGAGAAGCGTGCCGTGCGAGTCGACTTCGTCGGGGCCTTCCTCGTGGTGCTAGACGCCTCCATCATCCTGATCTGGGTTTCGCTCGCGGGCAGCAAATTCCCGTGGTGGGGTTGGCAGACCGTCGTAGCCGCGGTGACCGTGGCGGCGCTGACGGCGGCGTTCATCACGACGGAGACACGCACCACCGAGCCGATCGTCCGGCTCACCCTGTTCAGCGACCGCTCGGTCGCGCTGGCCGCCGCGGCATCGTTCTTCTCCGGCACTGTCGCCTTCGCCACGCCGCTTTTCCTCGCCCAGTACTTTCAGCTAGGCCACGGGCTCACGCCGTTCGAGTCCGGGCTCGCCACCTTGCCTGCCATCGCTGGGATCTTCGTGGCCACGTGGGGGGCCGGCCGGCTCATCACGCACACGGGCCGGATGAAAGCCGTCCTGGTAGCGGGCGCGGCGGCGCAAGTCGCAGGAGTCTCCGCACTCGCCCTGGTCGCCGGGCGCGGCTCGCTCGCCGCGATCATCGGGCCGATGTTCGCCACTGGCCTGGGGATCGGCGTTCTGCAGCAAAACCTGGTGCTGCTGGTGCAGAACATCATCCCGCAGAAGGACCTGGGCGCCGGGAGCGGTGCCACGCAATTCAGTCGCTTCCTCGGTGGCGCCCTAGGGGTCTCGGCCCTGGGCGCCCTTTCCGCGGCCAGGGTCACCGCGCACGTGA
>Ga0187815_10001088_pt1 | contig 12899 bp, 12 predicted proteins | sample NC_S_5_FD_132962 | JGI IMG/M metagenome (GOLD analysis project Ga0187815, IMG submission 132962) | Wetland sediment microbial communities from Neuse River Estuary, North Carolina, USA - ASW-S_5 | ecosystem: Environmental > Aquatic > Freshwater > Wetlands > Sediment | place: USA: North Carolina...
ACCGAGCGGGAACCGACCCCGGGCAACGCTTAAGCCCTCGAGGAAGGTCGAAACCGTACCCATGTTCCGGTGCATCCGCTGCGGGGAGGCGCTCCCCTCGGACGCGAACCTCTTCGGGGTCCGCTGCGACAACTGCGGTGGGAAGATCTTCACGAAGGAACATCCTAACGTGAAGAAGGTCCTGAAGGCGCGCTGATCAGCGCCGAGCGGGCCCACGCCCCTCGATCGGGTAGCCCGCGCGGCGGCAGGCGGCGAGAATGATGCGCCGGTGCTCGCCCCGGAGGACCGGAAGGCTCGCACGGGCCGTGAGCGCGTAGAGGCGTAGCGCCGCCTCGCAGCTCGCCCGCCAGCCGGCTCCCGAGGTCCCGAGTGCCGTGCGTTGGGCGGCCCGGAACTCGGGCCCCGCCCTCTTCGCCGCGTCCTCCCACAGGCCGTTCTCGGTCTCCCAGAGGCGTTCGAGCGCGAGCATCCGCAGCATCGCCATCTGGTTCGCGAGCAGGTTGCGCTGCACCGAGGCCGTTTCCCGCTCGCCGGTCTCGAGGGCCCGCAGGAGTTTCGCGACCTCCTCGGCCAGCTCGGCGAGCTGTCTCCCAAGATAGGTATCTCGGGCCTTTCGCACGGAGGCCCAGCGAAACCGTCCGGCCTCCGACTTGATCTTCGCGGCCAGTCCCGATGGGTCTCGCAAGATCGTCGCGTTCCGCCACCCAGGGACCGCGCCGTCCAGTCGGCGGGGAGTGCGCAGTTCCCATCGTTCGTCCGCGGCCGTGCCGAACTTCACGCAGACCATGTGCCCGTCACGTTCGAAGACCCGATTGCGACCGCGCTTTCCCACGACCCAGAGGTCGACGTCGGAGGCCTCGTGCGCATCGCCGCGAGCCCAGCTGCCGGCGAGCAGGACGGCCGCGCGACCGCGAGGGTCGAGCTCCGCGGCGAGGCGGGAGGCGAGCCGCCGGACCGCCCGGTGCTCGGCGGGGCTGGCGCGAGGATTGCGTCGCTTCCTCGAGGGGCGCGTTCGTGAAAGGCGGAGGCGAGGGCTGGGCATCGGCTCTCCGAGGAAGTCCGCCCGAAAAACGTCTCGCGTCCCCCACCGACAAACCGTTTCAGGGAGCGCCTCCTGTCTCCCGTGTGAAGAAGCCGACCATCCGGTTCCTGGGCGGCGTCCGCGAGATCGGCGGGAACAAGATCCTCATCGAGGACGGCCCCGACCGGATCCTCTTCGACTTCGGACCGTCCTTCTCCCCTCGCGCGGAGGAGTACTACGTCGACTACCTGCAGCCCCGGTCCGCGAGCAAGGCGAAGGACCTCCTCGAGTTCGACCTGATTCCGCGGCTCCCCGGCCTGTACGCGAAAGAGACGCTCGGCGACGGCGACCTCGCGTACACGGCCCCCGAGGTGCACGGGATCTTCGTGAGCCACGCCCACGCCGATCACGCGGGCTATCTCGAGCTGGTCGACCCGGCGATACCGGTCCACGTCGGCGAAGGGACCCGGACGCTCCTCTCGGCCATCGAGAAGTCGACCCGAATGAAGTACGGCGAGCACCCCTGGCAGGTGTTCGCCGACCGGAAGCCGATCCGGGTGGGAGGGATCGAGGTCGTGCCGTATCCGGTCGACCACTCGATCCCGTTCGCCTACGGGTTCATCGTCCGCACCCGCGAAGGGACGCTCGCGTACACCGGCGACTTCCGGCACCATGGTCCGCGGGCGGACGACACGCACGCCTTCTTTCGCGCGGTCGCCGACGAGAAGGTCGATGCCCTCCTGATCGAAGGGACGCGGGCCGGGCCGGACCCGCGTCGGAACCTCTCCGAGGCCGGGGTCCGTAGCGGCGTCGACCGCGTGCTGATGGAGCGGCCCGAGCTTGCCTTGGCCTGCACCTATCCGCGGGACATCGACCGGCTACGGACGCTCTATGCCGCGGCGGTCGCGGCCGACCGCGACCTGGTGGTTTCGGTGCGCACGGCCCTCCTTCTCTCCGAGGTCGCTCCCCGGTTCCCCTCCGGCGAGATCCCGGTGCCCGGTCGGTCCCCCGGCCTGCGGGTCCACGCGCGCAAGAAGCGAGTCTCCTACCTCTGGGAACGCCCGTTCCTTGAGGATGCGTTGCCCTCCGAGGAGGTCCGGAGCCGCGGGCGGAAGCTCCTGCTCGCGCTCGACCTTGCCCACTTCCCGGAGCTGATCGACCTCCGACCGCCGAAGGGGAGCCCGTTCATCCACTCGATGAGCGAGCCGTTCAGCGAGGACGACGTCGACGACCGTGTGATGCACAACTGGCTCGACCACTTCGGGCTCCAGTTCCACCAGATGCACGCGAGCGGCCACGCCTCCGGGTCCGAGCTTCTCGAGCTCATCCGGGCGACCGGGGCCCGGAAGGTCTACCCGATCCACACCGAGCATCCCGAAGCGTTCGAAAAGGCCGGTCCCTCCGTTCGGTCCCCTGAGTTGGGTGTCGCGTACCCCCTCGGTGAGTAGGGCCGACCGGGCGACGAGAGGTTAATCGCCCGAGCGCTCTCGGCGGGACGATGGAATCGGACCGCGTGCCGACCGGGATCGCTTCGGTCGACCGGCTCCTCGGCGGCGGGCTCGAGACCGACTGCGTCACCGAGATCTACGGGGAGGGCGGGAGCGGGAAGACCCTCTTCTGCCTCCAGGTGGCACACCGCGTGGCGCTCGAGAATCGCTGGGTCTTCTACGTCGACACGGAGGGAGTGAGCGTCGACCGACTTCGGGCGATCGCGGGCGACGACCTTGACCGCGTGCTCAAACGCTGGCTTCTCTCGACCCCGAAGGACCTCGCCGAGCAAGGGAAGGCCGTGGCGACCGCCTGCGCCCTCGCACGAGAGGACCAGCGTCCGGTCGGCCTCATCGTGGTCGACTCCGGGACGTTCTTCTATCGCCTGTCGCTCTCGGGTCCGGACGAGGACGACGCCCGCCAGGCCCTCTCGCTTGCCGTGGCCGACCTCGTGGCGACCTCCCTGCGTGCGCATCTTCCCGTGGTGTTCACGAACCAGGTGTGGCGCAACATGCGGGACGGAGGCCTCGAGCCTCTCGGCGGATCGTTCCTCAACCACGCCGCGAAGACGATCCTCCGGTTCGACCGCCTCTCGGGCCCGCGTCGGCGGGTCGTCCTCGTCAAGCACCGATCGCTTCCCGAAGGCTCCGCGGAGTTCCGGATCGGGCCGACCGGGCTCGAGAGCGTGGGTCCGGGCTGAAACAACCATAAGCTCCTACGTTCCTGCCCGAGCGATGGACGATACGCTCCAGTTCTCCGACATCTCCACCCAGATCGGCACGTTCCGCATCACCTACCTCGGCTCCACCGTGCGCGTGGTCGACCTTCTCGAGAAAGGGGTCAACCAGACCGGTGTCCCGAACGGCGCCCTCCGACGTAATCCCCCCTTCCCGCCGGGAAGCCCACCACGGCAGTTGCGCGAGTACTTCCGCGCCGAGCGACGGGAGTTCGAGCTCAAGGTCGAGCCCGACAGCCCGTCCGCGTTCGACCGTTCGGTCTGGGAGGAGCTCATGACCGTGCGCGCGGGCCACACGGTGACCTACGGGGAGCTCGCCCGGAGGGTCGGCTACACCGGAGCGGCGCGTGCCGTCGGCGGCGCGATGCGACGTAACCCGATCCCGATTGTCATCCCGTGCCACCGGGTCGTCGGGCACGGTGGCGAAATCACCGGCTTCGGGCTCGGGCTTTGGAGAAAGCGGTGGCTCCTCGACCACGAGGGGGCATGGCCCCTGAAGTCTCGGTCGGCCGAGGGACCTCGACCGCACGGGCAGCGGACGCTGGACGCCCTTCTCGATGAAGAGTCGCCGAAGACTGCCCGCGCCGTCCGAGTGAGGGCCTAGGACGAGACTACCTACTACGACTCGTAGTAGACTTTGCCGTATCGACCTTTACGGCGGACCGGACGACCGCCGGAATTCGGGATGGTTCCTTATGCGCGACCCCCGTAGGGACCTCCCGGGCAACGTGGACGCCGTCCACGCCGCGGTGGTCACGACCCGGGTCGACCGCTACCGAGGCTACCAGCCTGACGAGACCATTCTGCTACGCCTTGTAGTAGGTTTGCCCATGATTCCGGGAACGCGCCGGTCGGGCGAGAGGGATCGACGGCACGCCTATCCGGCGTAGTACGCCGCGTCGTACGGTTCGGGCTTGAGTCCGCGTCGCTGGCGGATCTCGGCCACGACCTTCGGCTGGAGGTCGGACGGCACGGGTTCGAAGCCCATCGCTTCGGTTGCCCAGAGAACCTTGCCGGCGGTGGCGCTGCGGATGTCGGAGGCGAACCCGAACATCTCCGCGACGGGGACCTTCGCCACCACGGTCTGGAGGTCGCCGACACTCGTCATGTCAAGGATCTCGCCACGTCGGCGCTGGAGCTCCCGGGTCGCCCCGGCCAGGACCTCCTGCGGAACGTTGACGGTGGCCTTCTGGAACGGCTCGAGGAGCAAACGGTCGCCGAGAACCATCGCGCCGTAGATCCCCGACCGCGCGGCGGGGATCGTCTGCGCCGGACCGCGGTGGATGGAGTCTTCGTGGAGCTTAGCGTCGACGAGGCGCACTTTGAGTCCGTAGACCTTTTCGTTCGCGAGCGGGCCGCGGTTGACCGCCTCCTTGAACGCGTCGACGATGAGGTCCATGGTTTCGTTGAGATACTGGATCCCCTTGGTCACGTCGAACAGGATGTTCGTGCCCTCGACTGCTACGATTCCCCGGCCCTCGTCCCGGGGGACCCCGAGCGCATCGAGTTTCGTGACGAGCGTCTTGGTGTCCTTGAACGATTTCCCCTGAGGGATTTCGCCTTCCTTGAGGGCCTCGACAACGGCCGCGGGCAGTGCCTCGACCTCAAAGTAGAACCGGTTGTGCTTGTTGGGTGACTTTCCCTCAAACGGTCCGCCGGGGTGCCGGACGACCTCACGGTAGACCACGATCGGCTTCGACGCTTCGATCTCGACCTTGTAGTCGTTGACGATCCGGTACTGCGTGATCTCGAGATGGAGCTCGCCCATGCCCGAGAGGAGGTGCTCGCCGGTCTCCTGGTTGATCTCGACCCGTAGGCTCGCGTCTTCCTTCGCGATCTTACGCATGACCTCGATGAGCTTCGGCAGGTCGGCCATGCGCTTCGGCTCGATGGCGACCGTCACGACCGGCTCGGAGACATGGCGGATCTCCTCGAACGCGACCATGTCCGGAGCATCGGACATCGTTGTCCCGGCGAACGCGTCGGTGAGACCGATCACCGCGGCGATGTTGCCGGCGGTGACCTCCTCGACCATCAGCCGCTCGGGCCCCATGAAAAGAGAAACGTGCTGGATGCGGTCCCTCATCTTCGAGCCGACGACGTTGAGCTCCATGCCCTTCTGCAGGCGGCCGGAAAAGACCCGGCCCGTGGCGATCTCTCCCGCGCTCGGGTCCATCGTGATGTCGGTAACCATGAATGAAGTAGGCCCGGTCGGATCGGTGTTCGTCATCGCCTGCCCGACCGCGGAGGTCGGGTCGCCCTTCCAGATGTTGGGAATCCGGTACCGTTGAGCTACATGTGGGCTCGGGAGATGGCGAACGACCATGTCGAAGACCACGTCGTTGATCTTCGCCTTCTGCGCGATCTCGCGCGATCGGCCGCTCGAAACGTAGTCGATGATGTCGGGGAACTTCACGCCCGTCTTCTGCATGTACGGGACGCTGATCGCCCAGTTCTCGTAGCCCGAGCCGAACGCGACCGAGCCGTCCCGGGGGTCGACGCTCCAGTCGTCGACGAACTCCTCGGGGGCCATCTTCCGGATCAGTTCGTTGACCTCGGAGATGATGCTCATGAACCGCTTCTGGAACGAATCGGGCGTGAGCTTGAGCTCCTTGATCGCTCGGTCAACCTTGTTGATGAACAGGACCGGCTTCACCTTCTCGCGCAGTGCCTGGCGGAGCACGGTCTCGGTCTGGGCCATGACCCCCTCGACGGCGCAGACCACGACGATGGCGCCGTCGACCGCGCGCATCGCGCGCGTGACGTCCCCGCCGAAGTCCACGTGACCGGGCGTGTCGATGAGGTTGATGAGGTGCTGTTGCCCCTCGAACTCGTGGACGATCGTCACGTCCGCGTTGTTGATCGTGAGGAGACGGGCCTGCTCCTGCTCGTCGAAGTTGAGGTAGAGTTGCTTGCCCGCGAGCTCGTTCGAGATCATCCCGGCGGCGGCGAGGAGATTGTCGGAGAGCGTCGTCTTTCCGTGATGGATGTGGGCGACGATTCCGATGTTGCGGATCCGGTCGACATTGCGCATCATCTCGGGAATGGCCTTCGCCAGTTCCGCCCGAATATGCGTCATCGCGAACTCCTCCGGGCCTACCGAGCCGACTGGGCGACCCGCTCGACCTCTTCCTTACGTCCGACTGCGAAGGAGGTCAGGTCGCCCTTCGCTGCGAGCCGGATCTCGTCCGCGAGGCAGGAATGGATCGGTTTCGTGGACTTGTGCGAGGCCTGGATCGCCCCCAGGGCGAGGTTGCGGATGGCGACGTTCAGGCGTCGGGCGGGCGAGGCATCGACCGCACGCGGCACCGAGATGCCGCCGAACTGAAGGCGCGTGACCTCCTCGCGGGGAGCGGCGTTCTCCACCGCATCGACGAGCAGCTGGAGCGGGTTCTTCTCTTCCTTCTGGGCGAGCTCGGCGAACGCCTTGCGGATCGTCGCGAGCGCCTTCGACTTCTTGCCGGTGAACTTCCCGCCCTTCATCAGGTGGTTCGCGAGCCGCTCCACGAGATGCATCCGGGTCTTGAGGAACGGCTTGCCCGTGAGCTTCCCTTCGGTGTGCGGCGCGTAGATCGGGTGGAGGTAGATGTACGGCAGCAGGCCGGGGTCGTGCACCTCGACACCCTCGAACGGGTATTTCCCGAAGAGCGGTGGCAGGGGGAACGGCGGGGGCGGAGGGGGCTGGGGCCGGTGGACCACGGGCCCGGCGTCTTCCGCGGTGGGCTCGGGTGGCCGCAGGGACTCGGGACCTTCGTTCATCGGGCCGGCTTCTCCTTCCGCCCGCGAACGAGTTCGTCGAGGGAGACGCTGTTGACCTGGATCACCTTGTAGCGGACGCCGGGGATGTCCCCGTAGGAACGACCCATTCGACCGCCGATCCCTTCGACCAGGACCTCGTCGTGCTCGTCGATGAAGTTGATCGCGCCGTCACCGACCGCGAAGGCGGTCACCTGCCGTCCGTTCTTGATGAGCTGGACCTTGATGCACTTGCGGATCGCCGAGTTCGGCTGCTTCGCCTCGACGCCCACCTTCTCGATGACGATCCCGCGGGCCTGCGGAGCTCCCTCGAGAGGGTCCGAGCGTTCCTTGAGATGGAGCGTACGCCGCTTGTAGTACCGGTCCGACCAGCGTCTCCGCTGACGGAGGGTGGCCAGACGGCCCGCTGTGTTGAGCCCGGACGGAGGCGACATATCGGCGGAGGGGCCGAGCCACAGGGTGGTGGTATTTAAGGTCCGTGCCGAGTCGTGCACGGCGGCACGCCGGAGCGGGCCAAACTGACGGGAGCGGGGCATGGCACGTAAGGAAACGGAGACCCGAAGGGGGATCGCCGGGGGTTTGCCTCGGACCCGAAAAGCGAGACGGCGCGACGAGTGGGACCGACTCTCCGCCCAGATTCGGTCGTGCCGGAAGTGCCCCCTCGGCGGTCTTCGCACCCACGCGGTGGTCTATCGTGGGGGAAGGAGACCCAAGGTGGTGTTCGTCGGCGAAGCACCGGGAGCCGAGGAGGACCGGACGGGGGTTCCGTTCGTCGGTCGCTCGGGCCGGGAGCTCGACCGGGCGGTGTCCCGGCTCGGGCTCTCGGAGGACGAGTTCGGCGTCCTGAACGTTCTGAAGTGCCGACCTCCCGGGAATCGTTTCGACCTTAGTGCGGCCCGAACCTGCCGACCCTACCTCGACCGCCAGCTCGCGCTCCTGCGACCCCAGGTGATCGTGACCTTGGGCGCCCGGGCCCTCACGGCGATCGACCCGGCCGCCCCGCGCATGCTTGCGGCCGCGGGCCGTCCGCGACCCGGAGCAGCGCTCCCCCACTTCCCGCTGATCCACCCCGCCGCCGCGCTCCGCTCGCGACGGCTCCGCGAGCGTTGGGAGTCGGATGTGCTCGCGCTCTCGAGCTGGCTCGCCGGACGCCGCGCGTAAACGGCTTTAACTCGTTTCCCGCTCGGTGAGCCGTGCGCACCGTTGAGTTGTTCCTGCTGGAAGGTTCCTACCAAGCGGTCGACGACGGCGTCGTCGTCGAACTGTTCGGTCGGACGCGGGAGGGAGCGGCGATCGTCGCGCGCTACTACGGGTTCCGTCCGTACTTCATGGTCACCGAGCCCACGGACGAGGTACGCGCCCGCCTCAAGGCCGACAAGGAGATCATCGAGTTCCACGACATCACGACCTGGGTAGAGGGCCGCGAACGACCGGCTCTCCATGTGACGCTCCACCGGCCGTGGCTCGTGCCGCAGTATCGGGACAACTATCGGCGGCGGGGGGAGGAGACCAGCGTCCTCGCCTGCGACATACCGTTCGTCCACCGGTTCCTCTACGACAAGCATCTCGGGCTGGCCGTCGCCTTCGAGGCGGAGGACGAACCGGAGGAGGTCCGCGCGCGCTACACGGTACCGAACGTGGTCCGGGTCGTGACGGCGGACGGCCACGACATCCGCCCTACGGAGGTGTTCCGCCCTTCCCTGCGGGTCCTCTCCTTCGATGTCGAGAACGCGATCCGGGAGCGGACCATCTTCACCATCTGCGGCGTCTCGGAGGGCGGCGGCCGCCCTCGACGGACGTTCCGTCTCCACGGTCCGGAGGAGCGTCGGATCCTCGAAGAGTTCGTGAAGACCATCATTGACGACGACCCCGATGTGATCACCGGCTACAACATCGGGGGGTACGACTTCCCCCTCCTCGTCGAGCGGGCGGCGGCGACCGGGCTCGGAACGCTCGCGATCGGTCGGGAACGATCGGTGCCGCGAGAGATGGGCGAGCGGCTCTGGAAGGTGACGGGACGCGCGGTGGCGGATGCGTGGTGGTCGGTGCGCCGCGACCTCAAGCCGAAGCAGGAGACCCTCCAGTTCGTCGCTCGGACCCTTCTCGGTGACTCGAAGCTGGACGTCGACCGGCGGGTCATCGAGCGGGAATGGGCCAACGACCAGGAACGGGTCATGGAGTACTGCGAGCACGACGCCGACCTCGCGCTCCGCATCCTCCAGCGACTTCGCACGGTCGAAAAGGCCGCCGACCTCGCCACGGTGGCCCATCTTCCTCTCGAGGAGGGGATGAACGGGCGGACCTCCCTCTACATCGACGCGCTGCTGATTCCCCGCGCGGACGCGCAGGGGGTCGGGGTCCCGATGAGCCACTTCGCGGGGCGCGAGAACCCGATCGAAGGAGGATACGTCCACCCGATCCGGCCCGGGATCTATCGGTGGGTGGTGGTGCTCGATTTCAAGTCGATGTACCCGTCGATCATCATCGCCCGGAACCTCTGCTTCACCACGCTCTCGCCCGACGGCACCACGGTCGCCCCGTCCGGCGCGCGCTTCGTGGCCGCCTCCGTTCGCCGCGGGATCATTCCGGCGATTCTCTCCGACCTGCTTGAGGAGCGGAGCCGTTTCCGGCGCGCGGGCCAGAGCGCGACGAGCCCGGAGCTCAAGGAGTACTACGACGGCCTCCAGAACGCCGTCAAGGTCCTCATGAACTCGTTCTACGGGGTCCTCGCCTCGAGCTTCTACCGCTTCACGAACAAGGAGATCGGGGCCGCGATCACGGCGTTCGGCCGAGAGGCGATCACGTCGATCATCCGCGACCTCGAGAAGGACGGCTTCGAGGTCGTCTACTCCGACACCGACTCGGTCTTTGTGCGATCCCCGGTCGCGTCCCTCGAAGGAGCACGGGAGTTCGGAGAGCGAATCGCGAAGCGGTTCACCCACGAGGGAGTCACGTTCGAGTTCCAGTCGGTGTTCGAATCGTTCTTCTCCCACGGTGTCAAGAAGCGGTACGTCGGCCGCACGGCCTGGCCGGCCGAGGACCTGGTCGTACGGGGGTACGAGACGCGACGCACGGACGCCTTCGACTTCCAGTCCGAGGCGCTCCTCGAGGTGTTCGACCTCGTCCTGAAGGGGGACACCGAAGCCGCCTTACGTCGGGCCCGGGAGCTCGTCCAATCGGTCCGCAACCGGGAGGTCCCGGTCGAGCGCCTCGTGATCGCCCGTACCGTCCGGGCGGAGAGCGAGTACAACGAATCGACCCGAGAGTCGCTGCCGTTCCTGCGGGTCTACAAGCAGCTGCGCAGCGAGGGCTACGACGTGATCCCCGGGATGCGCGTGTCGTGGGTGGTCACCGACTCGCGCAAGTCCCCCCAGGAGATCGAGCCGTGGGTGGACGGGCGGACGTTCTCGAAGGAGCCCGATTGGGACTACTACGCCGACCGGGTCGCGCAGACCCTGGCCCGTGTGACGGAGGTGTTCGACTGGGACGCGGCCGCCCTCCTGCGTGGCAGCCATCAGCGACGCCTCGCACCCCCGCCGGAGCCACCGCGCGCGCCGGACACGAACGCTCCCCCCGCGACGCTCGACACCCCTATCACCGAGGTCGGCAAGCCGGCGAAGCGTCGGGCCTCGACACGCAGTCTTACCGACTGGCAGTGAACGGCTACGCCCGCCTCGCGGGGCGTGACGTCTCGGGCGGGGCCTCCGGGGCGACGGTGGACTCTCCGCGCAGGGCCAGGATGCCCCCTACGACGGCCACCGGAATCCCGAGCACGCCGATGAGGGGAAGGGCGATCCCGAGGAACCCCGCGGAAAGGAGGAGCGTGAAGACCGGGATGGCGGTCATCGTCATCGGGGGAATCACGAGACCGACCTCGTTGAGCGCGAGGAAGTAGAGGGCGGGAGCGAGGAAGAAGCTCGTCACCCCGCAGAGCGCGAGCAGGAACAACGGCACGGGCGCGACGGTAGCGAGCGCTCCCATTCCCCCGGGGAAGAGTGGAGCGGCGAGGAGAAAGATCACGGCGGCGGCGAGCATCGACTGGGCTACGACCGCAGAGGGCGCGGTGGTCCGGTTGGCTCGGGCCGTCAGGAGGAAGTAGGTCGCGACGAAGAGCGGAACGCCCGGGACCGCGAGCCAGCCCCATCCGTGGACCGCCGAAAGGCTTTGACCGCCTACGATCGCCATCGTCCCGCCGGCCATGCTCACGATCAACCCGATGGCGAAGAGCGGGGTCGCGATATGCGGGCGATACGACGCGATGAGCAGCGCGACGACGATCGGGGTCAACACGACGTCCCCGATCAACGAAAGCAGGGAGGCATCCACGGGTCCGGTGAGGTACGTGGCGGCGAGCACCGACACCTGCATTCCGAAGAGAAGGCCGGTGCGGGCGTAGGCCATCGGGTCCAACCATAGGGCCGCGAAGGCGCGCCCGTGGCCGGCCGCGACCGCCCAGCCGGTGTAGGCCACTCCCCCGAAGATGAACGGGTACGCCAGGATCGCGGACGGACCGGTTCCCGGGGTCACCCAGAGAACGAAGAGGTAGTAGGTGGCCCACAGGAGCGCCGAAAGGACCGACGCGAAGATCGCCCACACGAGGGTGCGTCGGCCGACCGGCACGGGCGGCCCTTAGTTCCGACCCCCGATAATCGTTGCCGAGTCCGCTCCCTTTGGGCGGGTCGCGGGCGCCGGCCTCAGGCGTACCCTTCGAACGTGAGCCCGTAGGCCGGAACGGAGACGCCCGAGCCCCGTTCGACGTGGCCGACCTCGACCGCATCGGGCGCCCCGGCCCGCGCCAGGCGACGCCGGGTCTCGGCGAGTCGAGTGGCGCTCACGACGAGGATGAACCCGATGCCCATGTTGAACGTTTGGAACATTTCCTCGTCCGAAAGGCCGCCCAGCTGTTGGAGCCACCCAAAGAGCGAGGGCACCTCGGGCCAGCGGTCGAAGACGAACGCGACCTTCGGGTGGAGGCGAACCAGATTGCGGACGCCCCCGCCCGAAAGGTGGGCGAGGCCGTGCGTGGCCGCCGAATCGGCGAGCGCGTCGCCCACGACCGAGTAAATCCGGGTCGGGGTCAGGATCTCCTCGCCGACCGGTCGCGTGCCCCCGGGCCGGGGACGACTCAGGTCGACCGTCCTCTCCCGGAGGAGTCGGCGGACCAACGTGAGCCCGTTCGCATGTACCCCGGAGGACGGAACACCGAGCAGCCGGTCGCCGGGTCGAATGGTCGTCCCGAGGACGGGGCGACGGCCGCGCGGAAAGAAGCCGAAGGCGGTCGCCCCGAGGTCAATCCCGTCGACGATCTCGGGGACGACCGCCGTTTCCCCTCCGAGGAGGGCGCAGCGCGCCTGTCGGAGGCCACGGTCGAGGCCCCTCCCGATCCCGCGGAATGCGTCGGGGTCCGGCTCCCGACACAGGATGGTGTCGACAAGGCCCGCGGGTCGCGCCCCGACGGAGGCGAGGTCGTTGACGTTGACCCCGACGATGTCCTCGCCGACCTCCTCCCATCGGCCCAGCTGGGCCGCGAGCTTTACCTTGGTTCCGACGGTATCGGTGGTGACTGCGATCGTCTCCCGGCCTATGCGGATGAGCCCGGCATAATGCCCCGGTGCGTCCACAACGCGGCCCGAGGATGGGGGCGGCCGGTACGATACCTCAGCCAGGAGGGCCGCGAGGCCGGAGCTGACCCCCGATCGGTTCACGCCACTTCGCGCGTAGGTCCACGGCTGGTCCTTCGGGGGGGAGGGCGCCACGACCGAAGGAGGGACGCGGGAAGAAAACCCCTCGCCTTCGACCGGGGGTTGAGCTATTTACCTCCCCCCAGCGTCCGCGGGGGGATGCCGGGGGCCGTGCGCCGACGCCAGGCGGACGGAGGCGCGCGTTCCCGGGAATCGA
>Ga0187815_10001089_pt1 | contig 12899 bp, 12 predicted proteins | sample NC_S_5_FD_132962 | JGI IMG/M metagenome (GOLD analysis project Ga0187815, IMG submission 132962) | Wetland sediment microbial communities from Neuse River Estuary, North Carolina, USA - ASW-S_5 | ecosystem: Environmental > Aquatic > Freshwater > Wetlands > Sediment | place: USA: North Carolina...
ACATGGTGTTGTAATAGATGAAGTCGACGAACTCGGCTGCCTTCGGCCCCATCACTTCGATCTTGCCCAGCGTCGAGCCGTCGAACAGCGCCACCGACTGGCGTGCGCGGCGCGCCTCGTCCTGGATCGTCCGGTCGGCGTCGGCGCCTGCCCCGCCATAATGGGCCGGCCGCAACCAGCCGCCATATTCCTGGAACACGGCACTGTTGGCTCGATGCACGTTTTCCAAAGGCAGGCGGCGTACCGGCGACATCAGTTCGCCGCCGAGTGAACCGGCAAAGCTCGCTAGCGGCACCGGCGTAAACGGCGGGCGATAGGTGGTGGTGCCAACCTCCGGCACCGTGCGGCCGGTAATGTTCGCCATCAGCGCGAGGCCGGCAAGGTTGGAAGTCTTGCCTTGGTCGGTCGCCATGCCAAGCGTGGTGTAGCGCTTGAGATGCTCGACCGAGACGAAGTTTTCGCGTGCGGCGAGTTCCACGTCCTTTGCCGTCACGTCGTTCTGGTAGTCGATCCAGACGCGCCCCTTGGCGCCCGGGATCGGCCATGCGGCCAGCACGCCGCCGGTTGCTTCCGCACCAGTGCTGCGCGGGACAAAAGCGTTGGTCTCGCCGAGAGACGAGGTTGCTTTCGTGGCGCTCTCAAAAACACCGGACAGTGAAACCGCGCCACTCAGCGCGCCCGCGACCGAAATACCCTCGACCGGATCGCGCGGCAGGAAGGCGGCACGCGTCTCGTCCCAGGCGAGCTTGCCGCGCGCCTGGCAGAACAGGTGGACGGTCGGCGTCCAGCCGCCGGAAACCACGACGCTGTCGGCGGCAAGCGAGGTGCCGTCGTCGAGCACCACGCCCTCCACGCGAATGCTGCCGCGCGCGGACGCAACGGCGCGTCCGGCAAGCAGTTTTACGCCCGCCGGCGCGGCCGGCAGCGCATCCCTGCGCATCTCGACCAGAGTGACATCCGCGCCCGCCTTGGCAAGTGCTGCGGCAACTTCGTAGGCGCTGTCATTGTTTGTGGCGACCACGACGCGGCGGCCGACGAGCACGGCATAGCGGCGCAGATAGGTCAGCGCGGCATCCGCCGACATAATGCCCGGCAGGTCGTTGTTGGCGAAGGGCAGCGGTCGTTCGATGGCGCCGGTGGCCAGAACGATCTGGCGCGGCCTCACACGCCACAGCGTATCGGGCCGGGCATCGTGATGGCGCTGGTTCAGCGCGATCAGTTTATGGTCATAGATGCCGAAAGCGGTGGTCGAGGACAGGACCAGATGGCCCGCACGCTCAAGCTCCGCAACCGTCTCATCGATCCAGGCAGCCGCCGGCTTGCCTTCGATCTCGGCGTCGCGGTGCAGAAGCGATCCGCCCGGCCTCGGCTGGTCGTCCACCAGGATGACGGATTTGCCCGCGCCGGCAGCGAACCTTGCCGCCGCAAGACCGGCGGGGCCGGCGCCCACCACCAGCACGTCGCAGTGGCGATTGATCTGGTCGGCCGGGCCGGGCAACTTCCAGTCCGGATCGACCTTGCCCAGTCCCGCCACGGCGCGGATGCGCGGTTCGAACAGGTGCCAGTCCGGCCACATGAAGGTCTTGTAGTAGAAGGCAGCCGGGATGAAGCGCGAAAAACGGTCGATGAAGGCGTTGCGATCCGCAGCGGCATTCGGCGTGGCGTTGACGCTTCGCGCAACCAGCCCAGTGCAGGCCGGCTCCGTGGTGGCGCGGGTGTTGGGCGTCGCGCGCACGCTGCCGCCGACATCGACAAGCGCATTCGGCTCCTCGACGCCAGCGCCCCAGATGCCGCGTGGCCGGTGATATTTGAAGCTGCGGCCGACAATCGCGACATCGGCCGCCAGAAGCGCCGAAGCGATGGTGTCGCCTTCAAAACCCTGAACGGTGCGCCCGTCGAAGCTGAAGGAGATCGGGCGGGAGCGGTCGATGGCGCTGCCGCCGGAGGAAAGACGCGAGGCGGTCATCAGGCGTGCTCCGCGCCGTCGAGCGCAATCGAGGTCTCGACCTTGTGGTTGATGGTGTCCCGCTCCATCACGAAGAACTCGCCGCAATTCATGTGAACCCAGACTTCGCGCGTCGCGCCCTTCGGGTTGTCGCGCATGTAGAGGTAGTTGGCCCAGCGATCGGCCGTCACCTCAGTGCCATCGGGCCTGAGGTTGCCGGCTTCGCCGCCATAGTGGAACTCGGTCTCGTCGCGCGGACCGCAGAAGGGGCAGGAAAACAGCTGCATGATTTGCGTCCTAATGCGCGATGCCGGAGCCGGCCGCCTCGTCCAGCAGCCGCCCCGAAGCGAAGCGGTCGAGATCGAAGGGGCGGCTGATGTCGTGGTGCTTGCCGGTCGCCAGCAAATGGGCGAGCAGCGTGCCGCCGGCCGGAATGGCCTTGAAGCCGCCTGTGCCCCAGCCGCAATTGATGAACAGGTTGGGCAGCGGCGACTCGCCGATGATCGGCGAGGAATCCGGCACCACGTCCACAATGCCCGCCCACTGCCGCATCAGCTTGAGCTGGGCGAATGTGGGGAACATCTCCAGCAGGCCCGCGATCACGCCCTCCAGCACCGGCAGGTTGCCGCGCTGGCCATAGGACGGAACGCGGTCGAGCGCGCCGCCGATGACGATCTCGCCCTTGTCCGACTGGCTGACATAGACGCCGGTGCCCGGCGAAAGCACGACCGTATCGAGGATCGGCTTGACCGGCTCGGACACGCAGGCCTGCAAGGCATAGGAGTTGACCGGCAGCCGGAAGCCGGCCTTGGCGGCAAGTACCGAGGAGTGACCGGCCACCGCCATGCCGATGCGGTCGGCGCGGATCGTGCCGCGCGTGGTGTGCACGCCGCGGCAACGCCCCCCCTCGATGACAAAGTCGGTGATTTCGCAGTTCTGGATGATGTCGACGCCAAGCCGGCTTGCGCCGCGCGCATAGCCCCAGGCCACCGCGTCATGTCGCGCGGTGCCGGCCCTGCCCTGCCAGCCGCCGCCGAGGATGGGGAAGCGCGCATCGGTCGCGAAGTTCAGCATCGGCGCCACGCGCCGCACATCGTCCACCGAGAATATTTCGGCGTCGATGCCGCTGATCTGCATGGCGTTGACCGTCCGCGCAGTGATCTCCATCTCGTTGATGCTGTGCGCCAGAAACACCATGCCGCGCTGCGAAAGCATGACGTTGTAGTTCAGATCCTTCGACAGCCCCTCGTAGAGCCGATGTGCGAGATCGTAGATCGCCACGCTTTCCGGATAATAGTAGTTGGAGCGCACCACGGTGGTGTTGCGGCCGGTGTTGCCGCCGCCGATCCAGCCCTTTTCGAGCAAGGCCACATTGGTGATGCCGTGGTTCCTGGCCAGGTAGTAGGCGGTCGCCAGGCCATGGCCGCCACCGCCGATGACGATCGCGTCATAGGTCTTCTTCGGCTCGGGCGAGCGCCAGGCCGGCTCCCAGCCCTTCTGGCCGGCGAGACCTTCCTTGAACAAGGAAAGCGCGGAATAGCGGCGGGTCATGGGTTCAGCCTTTTCGAGCGCAAGCCTTGCGCGAAGGGCCGCGCGGGAACCATGTCATATGTGAAAGGTGGAATATCGTAGCGACCCATCAGGGCTCCTCCCGCAACGATCTTGCAATGCATCAATCGATGGCGCGGAAGCTATTCTGCGTGGACACTAATGTCTAGTGGTATCAGGAGCCGCCCGCCCGATCGAACAGCTGCCAGGTTTCGTTGATGCGGCGGATCTGGGCCGATGCTTCGCAATCGATTTCATTGACGCAGGCGGGTTCCTGCATGAAGCGCCAATAGTCGGCCAGCGAGAGGTTGACGAATTGCAGCAGCAGGACGCGGTTGACGCTGTCATGCGCGACGAGAACGACCGTTTGCCCGGCATGATCGCGAAGCAGGACGCGCAGCCCCTCGGCTGTCCTCGCCGCAAGATCCTGCAGGCTGTCGCCACCGGGAAATCGCACCAGATGCGGGGTCAGGTGCCATGCGTCAAAGAGGTCACGATAGCGCTGCTGAATCTCGGCGTGGGTTTTACCGTTCCAGTCTCCGTAGTCGAGGTCCACGAATTCCTGGCGGATTACGGGCGTCACTCCCGTCGCGGAGGCAATGGCAGCGCCGGTTTCCACGCAGCGCCGCAGCGGACTGGTGTAAATGGCGTCCACGGACCATTCGGCGCGGATGCGGGCCGCCGTCGCGGCGGCCTGTCTGCGGCCCAGTGGCGTCAACTCCACATCCGTGCGTCCCCGGAAACGCTCCGGCCGGATGCCTTCGACATGAGCGTGCCGCACCAAAATGAGCTTCATCGCCTGCCCTTCCCGAACCGCCATACGAAATGTTGGGGAGCGCCCCGCTACATCTTATGAGGCGTGTTCTCCGCTCAATCGAAAATGCCCTTGCTGTTCTTCTCCACATAGGCCGCAAGGCCCAGCGTGTGGTCGCGGCAGAGCTTTTCGGCAAGCTCGGTATCGCGGTGTTCCAGCGCCTCGATAATGGCCAGGTGGTCCCTGATGGTTTGGGTCGCGCGGTCGTCGCGGCCGATGGTGATCTGGCGAATGCCGCGCACATGCAGCAGGATATCCTCGGTCATGCTCTGCAGCACGCTCGACCCGGAAATTTCGATCAGCGTCTGATGAAAGGCAAGGTTGGCGGCCGAATAGTCGCCGAGATGATCCGCAGGCTTGCGGCTGGCGCTGAATTCCTCGAAGAGTTCGCGCAGCCGGGCAATTTCCTTGCCGCTGGCGTTCAGCGAAGCCAGCCGCGCCGCCATGCCTTCCAGCGCCGCCCAGGCCTGGATCATCTCGACGACCTCGCGCCTGCTCTTGCGCAGCACCATCACGCCGCGCCGCGGCACCGACTTCACAAAGCGCTGCTGCTCCAGCATGGCGATGGCCTCGCGGATGGGTGTGCGGCTGACGCCGAGCGTTTCGGCAATCTGGCGCTCGTCCAGCCATGTTTCCTCGGCGCTAGCGTAGATATCCATGTTCGCGATCGCCTGTTTGAGCGTCGCGTATATCCGGGTCTTGAACGTCGGCTCGGCCGCGAATGGCTCCAGAACGAGCTCGGGAGCGGAACCGTCAGCAGTCGGCCAGTGTGTCTGGGGTCTCGAAACCACGAGGCAACGACCTCCATATCCATGGGATATGTGATGCCATCTAGTCGCCGGCATCCGCATTTCCAGCCTGAGCGCGGTCTGGAGCACCCTGTTCTGGCCTCAGGCTGCTGTTCGCATCGGGTCAAATCGGATTGTATGGCGCCAAAGGGAGAGCGTGGCGACACCGGTCACGCCAGGGGATTTTCGGGAGGAAACGAATGCTCAAAGGGATCAATCCATTGCTCAACGCCGACGTATTGCAGGCATTGCGGGCGATGGGGCACGGCGACGACCTCATCATCGCCGACACCAATTTCCCGGCGGATTCAGTGGCACGCCATACGGCGCTGGGCCGGCTTCTGCGCATCGACGCTCCGGCGCCGGATGTGGTGCGGGCGGTGCTGTCGCTCTACCCGCTCGACACATTCGTGGACGACGCGGCCGCGCGCATGGAGATCGTCGGCTCTCCCGACATCCTGCCGCCGGTACAGCAGGAGGTACAGCGAGAGCTCGACGCCGCCGAGGGGCGCTCAATGCCGCTGATGCCCATCGAACGCTTCGCCTTCTACGAGCGGGCAAAGAAAGCCTATTGCGTGATCCAGACCGGCGAGCGCCGTTTCTACGGGTGTTTCGCCTTCCGCAAGGGTGTGATCCCACCCGACGGGCAGTGACCCCGTCAGCGCCCGCAACCGCTCGCCATACGAAGCGCGCGCACCGGCAGGATTGCGAGCAAAAGAAAATGAACCGCGGCCAAAGAAGCCTATTGTCCGTTGCCTCCGGCTATTGTTAACTTTGTTTTATGGAGGGTTCGATGCGGGATTTCTTCCTCAGATCTGGTATTTATTCTCCCCTCGATCTGGCAGTGCTCGACACGGCGCTCAAGATCGCGGTGCGGGAGCTTTCCGCCACGGAAAAATCCGAGATCGAGGATTTGGCCCTGCAACTTCTCGCCGCCTACGAAGGCGGTTTTCGCAGTCCCGGCGCGCTGGTGCGCGCCGTGCTCCGGCAGCGGCGACGCGAGCATCTCGAAGGCGTGCTGCGTAAGACCACTCAGCGCCCAACCCGCCATCGCTGAGCTTGGCCGCGAACCGAAAGTTCGTGCCAACTGCAAACCTTTCAGACAAGATCATACTTCAAGAACAAACGCTTAAAGCCACATCTTTGCATTTCAATGCATTGCGGCGGCGCGCCCTGCCCGCCAAGGCAGCCTCAGCCGACGATACGCACCCTTGACGGTGCGATCCGCTCGATCCGGTCACCGGCCCGATCGAACAGGTGGATATGGCGCGAGGGAAAGTCGATCCGCACGCTGGGGCCGGACGCCATTGCCTCCCGGTCCAGCGTAAAGACCTTCAGCGGCGTGCCGCGAAGCGAAAGGTGCAGGATGATGCCGAAGCCGGTGGGCTCCACCAGCTCGACGTCAGCCTCGTGCCCGCCCTGCGCCGAAATCACCACATGCTCCGGCCGAATGCCGACCGTCACGCGCTCGCCATCCGCAAGCGGCGCGGGTTCATCCAGCGCAACCGTGGCATCGCCGGCAAGGCGCAACCGGGGCTTGCCTTTCTCGTCCACATAGGTGCCATCGAGGAAATTCATGCCCGGCGAGCCAATGAAGCCGGCGACGAACAAATTGGCCGGCCTGTCATAGAGCTCCAGCGGCGTGCCCACCTGCTGCACCACGCCGCCATGCATGGCAACGATGCGGTCGGCCAGCGTCATCGCCTCGATCTGGTCGTGCGTCACATAGATCGAGGTCGCCTTGAGGTCGGCGTGCAGCTTCTTGATCTCGGCGCGCATCTGCTCGCGCAGGCGCGCATCGAGGTTGGACAGCGGCTCGTCGAACAAAAAGGCTTTGGGCTGGCGCACGATGGCTCGACCCATGGCGACGCGCTGGCGCTGGCCGCCCGACAGCGCCTTGGGCCGGCGCTCCAGCAGCGGATCGAGCCCGAGCTTGGACGCCGCGCCGTTGACCGCGCTGGCGATCTTGTCCTTCGCCTGTTTGCGGAGGCGCAGGCTGTAGCTCATGTTGTTGGCCACGTTCATGTGCGGGTAGAGCGCATAGGACTGGAACACCATGGCAATGTCGCGGTCCTTGGGCGCGAGCTCGTTGACCCGCTTGCCGGCGATGGAAATCTCCCCCGCGGTCACCTCCTCAAGCCCCGCGATCATGCGCAGAAGCGTGGACTTGCCGCAGCCCGACGGCCCGACCAGCACGATGAATTCGCCATCGCCAATCGTCAGGTCGATGCCGTGCAGCACCGGAAAGCTGCCGTAGCTCTTGCGGATGTTGCGGATGTCGATGGATGCCATGGGATCACCTAACCCTTGACCGCGCCGGCCGTCAGGCCCTGCACGAGGTAGCGCTGAATGAGGAGGAAGAAGAGGCAGGCCGGAATGAGCGCGAGCACGCCAGCAGCCATCATCTGCCCGAAGTCGACCGCAAACTTCGAAACGAAGGTCAGCAGCCCGACCGGGAAGGTCGCCGCGTCGTTGCCGGAGATCAGCATCAGCGCGAAGAGCAGCTCGCTCCATGCCGCGGTGAAGACGAAGCCGAGCGTGGCCGCGATGCCGGGCAGCGTCAGCGGCAGGATGATCTGGCGGAAAGCCATGAACTGCGTCGCGCCGTCGATCATCGCCGCCTCTTCAAGATCCTTCGGAATACCGTCGAAGAAGGACTGCATCAGGAAGGTGGCGAAGGGCATGTTGAAGGCGGTGTAGACGATCACGAGGCCGGTCAGGCTGTTGGTCAAGCCGAGCGGCGACAGCATCTTGAATATCGGCGCTACCAGCATCACCAGGGGGAACATCTGGGTGACCAGCATGAGCGCCACGATCCAGTATTTCCCCTTGAAGGCGAAGCGCGACAGTGCGTAGCCCGACAGCGAGGCAAGGACCGTCACCACCACCGCGGTGGCGCCCGATACGATCAGGCTGTTGCGGAAGAAGACCGGAAAGGCGCTGTGCGTGAGCACGAATTCGAAGTGCTCGAATGTCATCCGCGAGGGCCAGAGCCTCACCCCTTCGCTGTAGAGCAGGTTGTTTGGCGTGACGGAGACCTTGAGCAGCCAGAATAATGGGAACAGCGCAAAGACGATGTAGGCCAGTATCGCAAGCCGATGCGCGCCGGTGAGAAGAAGCTTCTTGGTCTGCATGGTCTCAGCCCCTGTTCAGCAGCGTCTGGCGCAGAAGCACGATCAGCATCGAATAGACGAGCAGCAGCACCAGCAGCACCAGCGCGATCGCCGAGGCATAGCCGAAGTCCAGCCGCTTGAAGGCCTGCGTGAAGATGTAGCTGGCGAGGATCTGCGTGCGGTCGGCCGGGCCGCCATTGGTCATGACGACGATGAGGTCGGCGAAGTTGGAGATCCAGACCGTGCGCAAAAGCACGGTGATGGCGATGGTGGGCGCGAGGAAAGGCAATGTAATCGACATGAAGCGCTGCGCGGGTCCTGCTCCGTCGATTGCCGCCGCCTCGTAGAGGTCGCGCGGGATCGCCTGCAGCGCGGCCAGAAGCGTGATGGCGAAGAAGGGGATGCCCCACCAGACATTGGCAACGATGGGCCCCCACATCGCAAGCTGCGGATCGGACAGGATGTTGTTGGGTTCGCTCAGTATGCCCAGCGCATAAAGCCAATGCGGCAGCGGCCCGATCACCGGATTGAACAGCCAGGCCCAGTTGAGGCCGGCAAGGAAGGTCGGCACCGCCCAGGGCAGGAAGACCAGCGCCTGCGCCAGGCCACGCCCGTAGAACGGCTTGTCGAGCAGCAACGCCAGGATCAGCCCGAAGATGAACTGCAGGAAGACCGAGCCGCCCGTCCACCACAGCGTGTTCCTCAGCGCGCGATAGAAGGACTGGTCCTTCGACAGCTCGCGGAAGTGGTCGAGCCCGACGAAGCCGCCCGAAAACGGATTGAGAATCTGGATGTCGCGGAAGGCATAGGAGATGCCGAGCACCAGCGGCACCAGCATGACCGCAACGATGAGGATCAGCGCCGGCGCGCTGTAGAGATACGGCTCGGACGCATGCGCGATCCGCTGCAGCAGCGGGCGCCGATCCGGGCGCGTGTCATAGGTGGCTAGAGATGCGTCCATCACGAAACGGTCCCGAGCGCGGCCTGCCGATCCCGGCAAGCCGGCTTGATATGCGAGGGTGCGGCGCCGGGGCGGAACGTTCCGCCGCCGGCTCCTCATCCCGCGCTTTTCGGAGGCGGAAAAGCTCCGCCTCCCGCGACTGGCCCCGCTATTTCTTGGCGAGGTACTTCTGCTGCGCCTTGGTCAGGTAGTCCGCCCACTGGTTGGCCAGTTCATCAGCCGTGATGTCGCCCAGCAACGCTTCCTGCGAGGTCTTGATCACCAGCGAATCCTTGAAGAAGGCGAATTCCTCGAGGTAGGTCGGCATCACAGTGGGAACCGTGTTCGGATCAGCCAGTTCCTGGAACCAGCCCTTGAACTGGTCGCCCGCGTAGAAGGGATCCTTCTCGGCCGCGGTGTAAGCCGGTAGCGCGCCGATGCGCTTGTTCCACTCGATGTTGCCCTCGGGGCCTTCGAGCGTGGCGATCAGCTTCCAGGCCAGATCCTTGTCCTTGCTCGCGGTGAACATCGACCAGCCGCCATAGCCGATCGTCGGGAAGGACTTGCCATCCGGTCCCTTCGGCAGCGGCATGACGCCGAAGTCGTCCTTGTTCATGCGCTCGGCAATGGCGATCAGCGCATCCGGGTCCTGGTCGAGGAAGGCGCAGGTGCCGCTATAGAAGCCGGCGACCACCTCGTTGAAGCCCCAGTTCACGCTGTCCTTCGGCGCATAGCCCTTCTTGTAGAGATCGACCATCCACTCGATGCCCTTGGACCAGCCGGGGCTGTTCATGGTGGAGGTGCCGTCTTCGTTGAAATATTTGTTGGAGCCCGCCATCGATGCGGCGAAGATCATCCAGCCGTTGAGGCCGCCGGGGCCGCCGCGCATGCAGTAGCCATATTTGCCCGGAAGCTTGGAGATTTTCTCGGAAGCGGCCGTGAACTCCTCCAGCGTCTTCGGCGGCTCGGCGACACCAGCCTCCTGCATGAGCTTCTTGTTGTAGAACATTGCGCGCAGATAGAAGCCGTAGGGAAGCATGTAGGCGGTGTTTTTGACGTCGCGGCCGAGTTCGAGCGCGCGCGGCGTCAGGCCTGCGGTGTGTTCCCACTTGGCCAGATAGGGCTCGAGGCTTTCGAGCATGCCGTTGTTGGCATAGAGCGATAGCCAGGTGTCGGGCATCTCCATGACGTCCGGAATTTCGCCGGCCGAAACCATGGTGGCGAATTTCTGGAAGGCTTCGCCCCAGGGCAGCGAGATCATCTCTACGTGGGTGCCCGGGTTGGCGGCCTCGAATTTCCCGACGATGGATTTCAGCGTCTCGGTGCGCTCGGGGCTGGTGATCACCTCCACGAGCTTCAGCGTGGTGTCGGCAAGCGCTGTGCCGGCCATCATCGCTGTGAAGATGGCGGCGGTCAGAAGTCTCCTCATTTTTGTTCCCCTTTGGTTGGCTTCTTTTATTTGATCAGGATTGAGAGGCGGCGATCGCCGCCTCCAGATCGTTCCACAAGACCTCGGTTCCCTCGAGGCCGACATGGAGACGTACGGACCGCGCATCGATGCCGAAAGCGTGCGCGGAATTCGGTTGGGCCTTCTGCTGAAGCACGACTTCAGCCGGCACGATCAGGCTTTCGTGGCCGCCCCAGCTGACGCCCAGCTTGAAGAGCTTGAGATGATCGGTGAAGCGGCGGACGTCGACGCCCTCGCGGAAGACGAAGGAGAACAGGCCCGACGTGCCGCTCAGCCCGGCCGGCAGCCGGTTGGCCAGCGCCGGATGGCAGACCTTCTCCACCACGTCGAGATCCTGCAGGCGCTTGGCGATGGTCAGCGCGGAGGCCTCATGCGCCTTCATGCGGATCGGCAGCGTGCGCATGCCGCGCACCAGCAGCCATGCATCGAAGGGCGACAGCTTGCCGCCCAGATAGGGGTAGGCTTCCGCGCGGATGCGGCTGATGAGTTCCTTCGAGCCCGTGACCACACCGGCGACGACATCCGAATGGCCGCCGAGATACTTTGAGGCCGAGTGCAGCACGAGATCGACGCCGAGCGAGAGCGGCTGCTGGAAGACGGGGCTTGCCCAGCTGTTGTCGATGACGGTGACCGCGCCGTGACGCTTTGCCAGCGCGGCGAGCGCGCCGACATCGTGCGCCTCCATCACCCAGCTCGTCGGACTTTCCATGTAGAAGAGCTTCGCGCCCGGCAGCGCCTTGGCCACCTGCTCCTCGTCGCGCCCATCGACATAGGTGACCTCGACGCGCATGCGCTTCAGAAGCGTGCCGAACAGCCGGTACGCGTCGGGATAGACATGGCGAACGGCCACGATGCGGTCGCCCGGCTCGACGAAAGACAGCACGGTGGAGGAAATCGCCGACATGCCGCTGGCAAAACCCAGCGCATCCTCGCCGCCTTCGAGCTTTGCAAGCATTTCCTCGAAGGCGCGCACCGTCGGGTTCAGGCCGCGCGTATAGATCGGCCGCACCTTCTCGCCGCGGTAGGAGGCGACCATCTCGTCATAGTTCGGGAAGGTGAAGAGCGAGGTCTGCACGATGGGCGGCACGACCGCATCGAACGCGTTGCTATCGTCATGGGCGACGATGAGAGAGGCGAGGTCGAACGGCTCGGCGCCATTGTTCATTTGGACATTTCCTTGATGTCTTCCTCGACCACGTCGAGAATCTTGAGCGTTTCGCGCCGCGCCGCCTCGGCGTCCTGCGCGACGATGGCGTCGAACAGGGTTCGGTGGAACGGGAAGGAGCGGCGGGCGAAATCGGAGCGATTGAAGGGCTCGTGCCAGAAACTCTCGAAAGCCTCGCGCATCTGCTCCAGCAACTGCCCGAAAAGCGGGTTGTGGGTGGCGTCGTAGATCGCCAGGTGGAAAGCGAGGTCTTCCGGACCCGAGCTTCCCTTGGAGAGGTGTACGCGTTCCATCTGGTTCAGCTTGGCCTCGATATTGGCGATGTCCTCGGGCGTGCGCTTGCGGGCCGCGACCATGCCCGCCTCGGCCTCGATGCCGCGCCGCACCTCGAGCGTCTGCAGCAGCGCATCGCGCAGATGCGTGGGATCGAGCGACAGCGGCATGTGGATGGTGGCGGTGGAGACGGGCTTAAGGAGATAGGTGCCACTGCCCTTGCGGGTCTCGATCACACCGAGCGCCTGGAAATGCCGGATCGCCTCGCGAATGGTGGAACGGCCGACGGCCAAAGCCGCCATAAGCTCGCGCTCGGCGGGCAGGCGATCGCCAGCCTTGAGGCTGGCCTGATCGATATATGTGGCAAGCGCTTCGGTGACCTGGCGCGCGCGATCGACCGGCGGAAGCGGCATTATGCGCGGCCTGTCGATCATTCCCGCCATGAAGCCTCCCAACTTCATGCCGACCGAAATTGGTCTGACATCTTAGCGTTATGGCTCATGACAGCTGCTGTCAAGACGGCGCAAGGCGCCCCGCGCAACTGGATACGCGGGGCCCAAACGATCGAAAAATTGACGGAATGGCGGGGATGACCGGGACCGACCCGCGCCTTACAGCGGCCTGGCTTCCAGCTCGTCGCCTATGGCCCGCCAGAAATCATCCACCACGGCCCGCCTTGAATCGGCATGGCGATAGATGCGGACCTCGACCTCGATATCCCAGGAGAGATCGTCGGAAGCGCGCACCAGCGTGCCTTCGGCAAGTTCTTCACGGATCAGCCCTTCGGGCAGCCAGGCCACGCCCCAGCCGGCAAGCGCCATGGTCTTCAGGCCGATCGAGAGCGT
>Ga0187815_10001090_pt1 | contig 12894 bp, 14 predicted proteins | sample NC_S_5_FD_132962 | JGI IMG/M metagenome (GOLD analysis project Ga0187815, IMG submission 132962) | Wetland sediment microbial communities from Neuse River Estuary, North Carolina, USA - ASW-S_5 | ecosystem: Environmental > Aquatic > Freshwater > Wetlands > Sediment | place: USA: North Carolina...
CGGTGGCGATCGACATCTGCCCGGTGGCGCCGACCAGAACCGTGTAGCCGTCGGGCGGCTGCTTGGCGACGTATTCCGAGGACAGCCGGCCGCCGGCGCCCGGCTTGTTCTCGACGATCACGGTCCAGCCGGTCTGCTCCTGCAGCTTCTGCACTACGAGGCGGGCAAACAGGTCGTTGCCGCCGCCGGCGGCGAAGCCGACGATGACACGGACGGTGCGGCTCGGATAATCGTCGGCGCGCGCGGCGGTCGCGCCGAGCGCGAGGACGGCGAGCAGCAGGCCCGCGAGCAGGCGAAGTCTCGGCATCGTTTCTCCCCCTATTGTTCTGATCGTTTGCCGGGAGCCTACAACGCTCCCGCAACCGGGGGAAAGGGAGACCTGTTCGTCGCCGAAGCCGGAATGGCGCGGCCGCGACGCGCCCGGGCCTTAGTCGATGGGCAGGCCCGAATAGTTTTCGGCGAGCGAAACCGCGGCGGCGCGCGAGGTGGCGACGTAATCGAGCTCGGCGAGCTGGCGCTTCATGTCGAAGCCCGCATATTCGCCGCCCGGTACGCGGTGCAGCATCTGCGTCATCCACCAGGAGAAGCGCTGCCCCTTCCAGACGCGGCGCAGCACGGTCGCGGAGTATTGCTCCAGCGCCTCGGTGCTCTGGCGGCGATAGAACGCCTCGAAGGCGCGCGAGAGCACGCGCACGTCGGCCATCGCCAGGTTCATGCCCTTGGCGCCGGTCGGCGGCACGATGTGCGCGGCGTCACCGGCGAGGAACAGCCGGCCGTGCTGCATCGGTTCGGCGACGTAGCTGCGCATCGGCGTGATGCCCTTCTGCAGGATCCTGCCCTGCGGCAGCGGCCGCACGCCCTGCAGGCGCACGTTGAGCTCGGCCCAGATGCGGTCGTCCGACCAGTGCTCGATCTCCTCGTCCGGCGAGACCTGCAGATAGAGCCGCGACAGTTCCGGCCCGCGCATCGAGAACAGCGCGAAGCCGTGCTCGTGATAGGCGTAGATCAGCTCCTTCTCCGGCGGCGGGCTCTCCGACAGGATGCCGAGCCAGGCGAAGGGATAGACCCTGTCGTAGCCGGTCCACGAGCCGGCCGGCAGGCTCGGCCGCGACACGCCATGGAAGCCGTCGCAGCCGGCGATGAAATCGCACGCGATCTCCTTGACCTGTCCCTCGTGCCGGACGCGGATCGTCGGCTTGCCGCCGCTGCCGCCAAAATCGTGCACGCTCGTCTCCTGCACTTCGAACAGAATCTCGCCGCCATGCGCGAGGCGGTGCGCAATCAGGTCGGTGACGACCTCCTTCTGGTCGTAGATGTAGACGTGCTTGTTCACGAGGTCGGTGAAGTCGAGCTTGTGCGCCTCTTTGTTGAAGGCGAGGAAGATGCCGTCGTGCACCATCGCCTCGCGCTTGAGCCGCTCGCCGACGCCGGTTTCGATCAGCATCTGCGCGACCCAGTTCTCCATCAGGCCGGCGCGGACGCGGTTCTCGCAATAGGCGCGGCTGCGGTCCTCGACCACGACCGAGGAGATGCCGGCGAGCGACAGCAGATGAGACAGCATCAGCCCTGCCGGACCGGCGCCGACGATCCCGACCTGTGTGCGCATGGACATTCTCCCGAAGTCACCGTGTTTTGCCCATTGGGCCGCCCGGCGGACAAAGGCCAAGGGACGTTTGCGGGAAAGGCTGGGACGTTTCCGTCAGCCCGGCCAGCCATAGCGCGGCACACGCGCGCAGTAGTCGCGGTAGGCGTCGCCGAACCTGCCCTCGAGATAGCGCTCCTCGCGCCGCACCACGCCGACATGGAGGATGAGCGCCATGAGGATGATCGTAACCACCATCCAGTCGGAGGCGAGCAGGATGGCGAGGCCGATCAGCGCCACCGTGCCGCCGACATACATCGGGTTGCGCAGCCAGGCGAACACGCCGGTCGTGACGATCGCCGTCGACGGCTGCCACGGCTCGGGCCGCGTCCCGGCGGTGCGGAACGCCAGGTTGGCGGCAACGACGAGGGCGAGCCCCGCCGCCATCAGCACGAGGCCGATGATGAGCCGCTGATCGAAGGTCAGCAGCACGGTGAGGACGAAGGCCGGAAACAGGCCGTCGAGCAGCAGGCCGAAGACGATCGCCGCCAGCGCCAGGAGCGGCGGCGGCGCGATCACGCCGGCGGTGTCGGGCTTCGTCATCGATGCGTCATTCTCTCTGCAGCCAGTCCCTCATTGCGGCGTTGACCGCCTCGGGCCTCTCCAGTGTCGAGAGGTGCGCGCAATCGGGCACCACCACCAGCGTCGCACCGGGAATGCCGGCGGCGATCTCCTGCGACAGGTCCGGCGGCGTCGCCACGTCGGCGTCGCCCACGAGCACCAGGGTTGGGCAGCGGATCTGCGCCAGCATGGGGCGCGAATCCGGCCGCGAGATGATCGCCCGCAATTGGCGGACGAAGGCGTCCGCCCCGGTCTCCGCGATCATCTGCCGGACGATGCCGGTCAGCGCCGCCTCGTTCTGCCGGTCCTTGTGCACGTAGCGCGGCATCGACAGGTCGGCGATCTCGCCGAAGCGCCCCTCCTGCGTCATGGCGATCTGGACTTGGCGGCCCGCCGTCTGCTCCGGCGTGTCCGGCCGGGCCGAGGTGTCGAGCAGCGCCAGCCGGGCGATGCGCTCCGGCGCCTGCCGCATCATGGCGAAGGCGATGTAGCCGCCCATCGACAGGCCGGCGAGCGCAAAGCGCGGCGGGGCGTTGTCGAGGATGCGGTGTGCCACGGCCTCGATGTCGTCGTCCTGGCGGTGGTCGGGGATCATCACCGGGGCGAGCGGCCACAGGGCGGCGACCTGGGGCGCATACAGGCGAGCCGTGCAGGTAAGGCCCGGAACCAGAAGCAGCGGCACAGATGCGGGCATGTCCCCTCCGGTCAGCCGAAAAGATTAATGATGCATGGCCTTATTACACCGCCACGCATTGACTTTGGGCATTTCGACACTATGTTCCCGCCATCCGGACCGAACGGTAAGAAGATTCGGTTCCTTTTCCCCGCGCAATGCAGCGTATTCTCATTTCGGCGCGGGCCAAATCGTCCGGCGCATGGCCCTTCGACGGCCGCCCCGACTTGAGGTTATATGTCCTTCTCCCATCTCGGTCTCTCCGACAAGGTTCTCGCCGCTATTGAGGCGGCCGGCTACAAAGCGCCCACCCCCATCCAGGACCAGGCCATCCCGCACGTTCTCGCCCGGCGCGACGTGCTCGGCATCGCCCAGACCGGCACCGGCAAGACCGCCGCCTTCGTGCTGCCGATGCTGACGATGCTGGAACAGGGCCGCGCCCGGGCGCGGATGCCGCGCACGCTGATCCTCGAGCCGACACGCGAATTGGCGGCGCAGGTCGCCGAGCAGTTCGAGAAATACGGCAAGAACCACAAGCTCAACGTCGCATTGATCATCGGCGGCGTATCGTTCGGCGACCAGGACACCAAGCTCCTGCGCGGCGTCGACGTGCTGATCGCGACACCGGGCCGCCTGCTCGATCACTCCGAACGCGGGCGCCTGTTGTTGTCGGCGTGCGAATTGCTGATCATCGACGAAGCCGACCGCATGCTCGACATGGGCTTCATCCCCGACATCGAGCGCATCGGCAAGCTCGTACCCTTCACGCGGCAGACCTTGTTCTTCACCGCGACCATGCCGCCGGAAATCCAGCGCATCGCCGACACCTTCCTGCACAATCCGGTCCGCGTCGAAGTCTCCCGACCCGCCACCGCCGCCGCCACCATCACCCAGCTCAAGATATCGACCGGCCGCGACCCGCACGAGAAGCGCGACACGTTGCGCCGCCTGATCCGCGACGCCGGCGATTTCAAGAACGCCATCATCTTCTGCAACCGCAAGCGCGAGGTCGCGCAGCTGCACCGCTCGCTGGTGCGCCACAAGTTCAGCGCGGTGGCGCTGCACGGCGACATGGACCAGCCGGCGCGCATGGCCGCGCTCGATGCCTTCCGCAACGGCGAGGCCAAGCTCCTGGTCGCCTCCGACGTCGCCGCCCGCGGCCTCGATATCCCCGACGTCAGCCACGTCTTCAATTTCGACGTGCCGCACCATCCTGACGACTACGTCCACCGCATCGGCCGCACCGGCCGCGCCGGCAAGACCGGCACCGCGATCACGATCATCGCGCCGATGGACGTCAAGGCGGTCGACGCCATCGAGAAACTGACCGGGCAGACCATCCCGTGGATGGAGAAGCCGCCCCACGGCAACGAGGCCGCAACCGAAGCGGCGCCGCGCCCGGCCCGCTCCGAGCATCGCGAACGAGGCGACCGAGGCGAGCGATCGCGCGGGCGCTCGCGGGGCGAGCATCGTCGCTCGAATGGCGAGGCGCGCGCGCCGCAGGCCCGCCCGCAGCCCAAGCGCGACCTCGAAGAGGCCGATATGAGCCATCTGCCGGCCTTCCTGCTGCGTCCGGTGACGCTGAAGGCCTGAGGTAACCGCGCGCCCCGGCGCGGTTTTTTACAATTCCCGGCCGTCCCTCGGCCGCCCCCCACGGCGACCGAGTTTACTGAGCATTCACCTGCCTCGAATACCGTCAAGGCCGGTTGCACAACCGCGGGCCGCCAGGCCCCGCGTGTCGGCAACCGAGGGAGTTTGATGCGTTGCGAGAGGAATCGGGGATGACGGAGGCCGACGAGCATGAGCGCACGATGGCCTATGCGGACATCGCGCTCGGCCAGTTGAAGGCCCTGCGGCAGCCCGCCATCCCGCGCAATTACGAGATCTGGTACGCCTATGCCACCGGCTATCAGCCGTCGCTGAACCAGAAGATCAACGAGACGCTGCAACAGCACGGCAACCTGACCGAGGGCGATCTCGAAACGATCTACGAGACATTCCTGGCGCCGGCGCGCCTGTCCGACCGCATCGGCTCGGTCGGCAGCAAGGTGATGGACGAGATCGAGCAGGTGATGGCGATGATCGACGCCGCCGCCGGCTCGGCCACCAGCTACACCGAAAGCCTCGCCGACATGTCCGAGAAGCTCGGGCAGTCGAAGGACCGCGAGGGCCTGCGCGCCATCGTCGAGGGCCTGGTGCAGACCGCCAAGGAGATGGAGGCGTCGAACCAGAAGCTCGAGGCGCGCCTCAACGCCTCCAAGCAGGAGATCAACGAGCTCCAGGTCAATCTCGAAGCGGTGCGCAACGAGAGCCTGACCGATCCGCTGACCCAGCTCGCCAACCGCAAGTTCTTCGACGGCACGCTCGAGGCGGCGATTGCCGAAGCGCAGGCCAAGAACGAGCCGCTGTCGCTGATGCTGACGGACATCGACCACTTCAAGAGCTTCAACGATTCCTTCGGCCACCTCACCGGCGACCAGGTGCTGCGCCTCGTCGCCATGTCGGTGAAGCAGAACGTCAAGGGCCAGGACACGGCCGCCCGCTACGGCGGCGAGGAGTTCGCCGTGGTGCTGCCGAACACCGTGCTGCGCTCGGCGATCACGGTCGCCGACCATATCCGCCGCGCGGTGATGACCAAGGAACTGATGAAGCGTTCGACCGGCGAGCATCTCGGCCGCGTCACGGTTTCGATCGGCGTCGCCACGCTGCACAAGAACGACACGATGCAGAGCCTGATCGAGCGCACCGACGCCTGCCTCTATGCCGCCAAGCGCCACGGCCGCAATCGCGTGATGTGCGAGACCGACCCCGAGGTCACCTCGATGGGCGTCGCCGCCAAGGTCGCCTGAGGGCGCGTTTCACGAACATCCCGTGTCGTGCCCGCGCCGGTCGCGGGCATTCGCGTTTTCAGCAGCCTTCGCCGGCCGCCGCCGGCTGACGGCGGACGGCGGACGATCGGCACGGTCAGGCGCAGCAGGACTGCGCCCTGCCCGCCGCGCCGGCAGCCTGCTTTTGCTGCTCGAGCCAGCGGTCGCGCGGCTTGCAGGAGGCCGGTCGGCGCGACAGCGACACGCGGATCGCATCGCCGGCGACCGCGATGCCGTCGGCGCGATACAGGGCGATCGGCGCCACGCCGTCGCTGACCTCGAAGGTCAGCTTCGCCGCCGCGTCGAAGGGCACGACGGCCGCCACCTTGGCCATGATCGCCGAGAACCTGGCGGCGGGCATGTGGCTTCGGCCGTCCTCCGACACATCCCACAGCTGGATGAACGTCTCGTGCCACGCCTCGGGATTCGCCCCGCAATCGAGTCCTGCGAAACGGCCATCCTTGACCTCGGTGACGTGATAGCCGGGCCGGACGTCCCTGCCTTCGTAGGAGAACACCAGGCGCTTATCGCCATGGACGGCAAGTTCCTCGAGCAGTTGCCGAGTCGTCAACTCGCCGGCCGGCGGCGGGCTCAGTTCGATCTTGCCGAGGTCGAGCATGGGTGCTATCCCTTCAATACTTGTATGATTCTAGGATTGTTGAATTATGGAGCAGAGTCAAGCCCTCGCGGCCTTTGCGGCGCTGTCGCAGGAAACGCGTCTGCGCATCGTCCGCCTCCTCGTGCAGACAGGTGAGGCCGGGATGGCTGCCGGCGCGATCGCCGCAGCCGCCGACGTGTCGCCGTCGAACGTGTCGTTTCACCTCAAGGAGCTCGAGCGCGCCGGGCTCGTCGGCCAGCGCCGCGAGTCGCGATCGGTCATCTATGCGGCGGACTACGCCGCCCTGCGGGGGCTGATCGGCTTTCTCATGAAGGACTGCTGCCGCGGCCGGCCCGAAATCTGCGCGCCCTTGATGGCCGACATCGCGTGCTGTCCCGCGCCGCAGGACGAGCGAAAGGAGCCGCTCGGTGCCTGATCGCATCTACAACGTGCTGTTCCTGTGCACCGGCAATTCGGCACGCTCACTGATTGCCGAAGCAGTCCTGAACAGGACCAGTGCCGGCAGGTTCGGCGCCTACAGCGCCGGCTCGCATCCCAAGGGGGCCGTCAACCCGAATACGATCCGACTGCTGCAGGGCCTGGGCTACGAGACGCAGGCGCTGCGGTCGAAGTCGTGGAGCGAGTTCGCCCGGCCCGGCGCGCCGGCCTTCGACTTCGTGTTCACGGTCTGCGACGACGCGGCCGGCGAGACCTGCCCGGTCTGGCCGGGCCAGCCGATGACGGCGCATTGGGGCATTCCGGACCCCGCCGCGGCGAGGGGAAGCGAGAGCGAGATCGCAACGGCGTTCAACGAAGCCTACCGGCTGCTCGCGCGCCGCATCGAGATCTTCACCGCCCTGCCCTTCGCAAAACTCGACGCCCTGACGCTGCGGGCGCGCCTCAAGGAGGTCGGCCGGATCGAGGGCGCCACCACCAAAGCGCGCGAGCAATGAAAGCCGACCTGCCGCGCCGCCTGACCGCCGAGGCGCTGGGCACCGCCTTCCTGCTCGCCGCCGTGGTCGGCTCCGGCATCATGGCGGCGAAGCTTGCGGGCGGAAACGCGGCGCTGGCGCTGCTCTGCAACACGTTCCCGACCGGCGCCATTCTGGTCGTCCTCATCCTGATGTTCGGACCGGTGTCGGGCGCACATTTCAATCCGGTCGTCACGGCGGCATTCGCGGTCCGGCGCGACATCACCGCCGCCGCGTGCGGCGGCTACATCGCCGCGCAAATCCTCGGCGGCATTGCCGGCGTCATGGTCGCGCACGCGATGTTCGATCTGCCGCTCGTTCAGGTCGCCACGGTCGTCCGGACGGGGCCGGGGCAATGGCTCGCCGAGAGCGTGGCGAGCTTCGGGCTGATCCTCACCATCTTCGGATGCCTGCGCTGTAGGCCAGCCGCAGTGCCCTACGCCGTCGGTCTTTATATCGCCGCGGCGTACTGGTTCACGGCCTCGACGTCCTTCGCCAATCCGGCCGTCACCATCGCGCGCGCGCTGTCCGACACCTTTGCCGGCATCGCGCCGGGCGGCGTGCTGCCGTTCATCGCCGCACAAGCCGTCGGCGCCGCGGCCGCGACCGCGCTGTGCGGCTGGCTCTACAGTTCCGCCGAGACCGAGAGCGTGCCGACCAGCGCGTGACCGCTGCCGCCGTCGAGAAATCCGGCGATGCCGTTCGGCTCGAGCTTGACCTCGACCGTGCCGATCTCGACGCCGAACTTGAGGCGGTCGGCCGGCTTCCAGAACAGGTTGACGCCGGTGCGCAGCGTTTGCGCCGCCGGCCTCGCCATCTTCAAATCGGCTTCGAGCTTCACGTAGCTGGCGAAGGCATTCGACTCGAATTCGTCCGACCAGACGTGATGGATGGAGGCGACCCCGCTCCAGCCGACGGTCGGTCCGGTGCTGCGCACGATGTGCTGATAGGTGGTCAGGTCGAGGCCGATCCCGAGATAGGACGCGGCATCGGACGCGTAGGTCACCTGAATGCTGGCATCGTCGTCATCGGCGATGAAGGCGAGCGGCACCTTGGCGCCAAGGCTGACCGCCCAGCCGGTGCGCACGATCGACGAGTCGGGCAGCAAGGGCCGCAGCGGCGAGCGCGAGAAATCCGCGCGCCGCAGCAGTCCCGACAGATGCAGCGTCAGCGGATCGGTTTCGTAGCGCCAGCGCAGGGTATAGACCGGGTCCGTGAAGTCGTAATTGCCGAGGCCGTTCTGCGCGTCCGGCGTCGTCGGCAGTGCCGTCTCCAGGCCCGCCGTGATCGAATTGGCGTCGTCGATCGCGTATTCGTAGTTGATCGCGTTGGCGCTGCGGCCGGGCGCGTTGGTGGTCGAGAGGAAGTCGCCCTCCCAGAAGCTCATCAGCGTGCCGATATAGCCGGCCGTCGCGCCGCCGAGAGCGACGCTCCAGCCGGTCACCTGCGCGGTGCCGTTCTGCGTGCCGTCGCCGGTCGCCTTCGACCATTCCGCGGCAAAGGTGCTCCTGAACAGGCCGACCGCGGTCTGCCGCTGCGTCTCCAGCCCGATATTCGCCGAGACGGTGTTCGAGCTCGTGCCGCTCGACACCGTGCCGTTGGGATTGACGAACACCGGAAGGCCGGCGGCCGAATTCTTCGCCTGCTGATAGGTGTAGGAGACGCCGCCGGTCAATTTGGCGCAGGCGCCGGCGAGATCGAAGCGGACGCCGCCGTCGTCGCCATCATCGTCGCACACCGCCGGCAAAGCCTTGCCGGCATCGGCTTCGTCCCCGCTCTCGGCTGCGGCCGGCACGGTGCCGATCGCCAACACCAGCGACGCAAACAACAACAGCCGGCGCCCGCTTTCCAGCCGGGACGCCGTCACACACGGCCACGTCATTCCTGTTACGCCCCCCGATCCGCGCGCATTCCGGCGCACGGGTCGCGGCATGTCAAGGCGCGATGACGCCGCGTGCATCCGCTCTCAACGTCTTTCGACGCGCGGCTTGCGCTTTCTCCTTACCGACGCCTCGCGCGTGCGGGCGACGCAGAAGGCGATGCGAGCCCACGCGGCAAGCTCCGCCGGATCGTCGTAGAGGCGGTCGGGCATGCGCCAGTAAGGCAGATCGGTGCGGCGCCCATCCTTGCGCGTATAGCCGAACCTTTCGCAGCCCTCGGCCTCGAAGCGGTGCGCGGTGTCCGCGTCGGCTTTGAGATAAAGAACGTCGCGTACGACGAGTGCGACCATCAGGCCATCGGCGAACACGCCGGCGCCGCTGAACATTCGGCGCACGCTGACCGGGCCGAACTCGCTGAACAGGTCGCGGATAAAGTCGGCGTCCATCGCCGCGCCGGCCGGGCCCGGCTCAGCGGGCCTCGAGGCCGTCGTCGCTTGCCGGGGTGAGCTGCACGGATTCGCCGCAGCCGCAGGCCGAGGTCTGGTTCGGATTGTTGAACACGAACTGTGCCGACAGCTTCTCGGTCTTGAAATCCATTTCCGTGCCGAGCAGGAACAGCACCGCCTTCGGGTCGATCAGGATCTTCACGCCCCGGTCCTCGACCACCTCGTCGGTCGGCCTGATCTCGTCGGCATATTCCATGGTGTATTCCATGCCCGCGCAGCCGCCGTTCTTGACGCCGACGCGGACGCCCGCGACCGGCTTGTCGGCGCGTGCCATCACGGCCTTGATGCGCTCGGCCGCGGCATCCGTCAGCCGCATCACCTGGGGTCGGGGTCGTGCAGTAGCCATGGCGGTCCTCGTTCGTCCGTTATCTGGCGACGCATCACCACATATTCAACACGAGTCGGGCCTCGTCCGACATGCGGCTCGGGTCCCACGGCGGGTCCCAAACGACGTCGACCTTGGTCTCCTTGACGCCGGGCACGCTGGAGACCGCGTTCTCCACCATGATCGGCAGTTCCTGCGCCGACGGGCAGTTCGGCGAGGTCAGCGACATGTCGATCGTGACCGCCCGGTCGTCGGCGATATCGACCTTGTAGATGAGACCGAGCTCGTAGATGTCGGCCGGAATCTCGGGGTCGTAGACGGTCTTGAGCGCGGAGATGATGCCGTCGGTCAACTGTTCGAGCTCCTCCGCCGGCAGCGCCGAGGAACGCGTGATGGCCGCATTCTCCGGCGGTTTGTCGCCGGGCGCCGGCGCTTCGGTGGCGGGCGTTTCGTCGGTCATGACAGGAATTCCTGTGCCTTGATCAGCGAGGCGGCGAGCGCATCCACCTCCCCGCGGGTGTTGTAGAGGCCGAACGAGGCGCGGCACGTGGCGGTGACGCCGTAGCGCGCGAGCAGCGGCATCGTGCAGTGGGTGCCGGCGCGCACGGCGACGCCGGCGCGGTCGATGATGGTGGCGACGTCGTGCGGATGCGCGCCTTTCAGCTCGAACGAGACGATCGGGCCCTTGTCGCGGGCGTTGCCGATGATACGCAGCGAGTTGATCTGGGTGAGCCGCTCGTGCGCGTATTTGACGAGATCGGCCTCGTGCGCGCGGATGCGCTCCTTGCCGATCGAGGTGATGTAGTCGAGCGCGGCGCCGAGCCCGATCGCCTGCACGATCGCCGGCGTGCCGGCCTCGAACCGGTACGGCGGCTCGCCGTAGGTGACGCGGTCTTCCGAAACCTCCTGGATCATCTCGCCGCCGCCGTTGAACGGCGGCATGGCGGCGAGATGCTCGTATTTGCCGTACAGCACGCCGATGCCGGTCGGCCCGTAGAGCTTGTGGCCGGTCATGGCGTAGAAGTCGCAGCCGATATCCTGCACGTCGACGTCGAGATGCACCGAGCCCTGCGCGCCGTCGACGAGGACGGGAATGCCGCGGGCGTGCGCGAGCCGCGTGACCTCCTTCACCGGCACCGGCGTGCCGAGGGCGTTCGACATCTGCGTGATGGCGACCATCCTGGTGCGCGGGCCGAGCAGCTTCTCGAATTCGTCGAGGAGGAAGTTGCCGTCCTCGTCGATCGGCGCCCACTTGATGACCGCGCCGAAGCGCTCGCGCAGGAAGTGCCACGGCACGATGTTGGAGTGGTGCTCCATGATCGAGAGCACGATCTCGTCGCCTTCCTTGATGCGTTCGCGGCCGAACGTATAGGCGACGAGGTTGATCGCCTCGGTGGCGTTGCGGGTGAAGACGATCTCTTCCTTGCGCGCGGCGTTGATGAAGCGGCGCGTCGTCTCGCGGGCGCCCTCATAGGCTTCCGTCGCTTCGTTGGCGAGGAAGTGCAGGCCGCGGTGGACGTTGGCGTATTCGGACGTATAGGCGCGCGTGAGCCGGTCGAGCACGGCCTGCGGCTTCTGCGCCGAGGCGGCGTTGTCGAGGTAGACGAGCGGCTTGCCGTAGACCTGCATCGCCAGCGCCGGGAAATCGGCCCGGATCGCCTCGACGTCGTAGCTGCCGTTCTTCACTGCCGGGTGCATCGCTTACCTCGTGCCCCGGACGCGACGCAGCATGCAATGCTGTATCGCCGATCCGGGGCCTTCAAGAATTCCGAATTCGTAACGGTCCCGGGTCTGCACAGCGGCACCGCGTGCCGCAGTGCGCCCGGGACGCGCCATTGCAATCATTCCCCCCTCGCGCGCAGCCAGCCGATGGCCGCGTTCATCAGCGCCTCGCGGATGCCCTCGTGCGCGATCTCCTCCACCGCGCCGCCGATGAAGGCCTGGATCAGCAGCGACTCGGCCTCGGCGTCGGAGATGCCGCGGGACATCAGGTAGAACCGCAGCCCTTCGTCGAGCGCGCCGGCGGTGGCGCCGTGGCCGCAGACGACGTCGTCGGCGAAGATCTCGAGCTCCGGCTTCAACGAGGCTTCGGCCTCCTGCGACAGGAGCAGCGCCCGCGCCAGCATCTTGGCGTCGGTCTTCTGCGCGTGCTGGGCGACGACAATTTTGCCCTGGAACACGCCGCGGCTCTCGTCGTCGAGCACGGTCTTGAACAGCTCGCGGCTGTCGCAGTAGCCCTTGGCGTGCATGATGAGCAGCGTCGTGTCGACGTGCTCCTTGCCGCGCAGCAGGCTGACGCCGCGAAGGCCGGCATGCGTGCGCTCGCCGTCGAAGCGGATGAAGCTCTGGTTGCGCACCAGAGGCGACCCGGCGGTATAGGCGAAGGTATTGAACTGCGCGTTCGCGCCGACACGCGCGAGCAGGCTCGCGACGTGCAGGCCCTGCGCCTGCGTGAGCTTGAAGTAATCCACCTGCGCGCGATCGCCGACGATCAGCTCCATCGCCGCATTGACCTGCGCCTCGCCGCTGTCGTGGTCCTCGATCAGCGTCACCGCGGCGCCCTCGCCGACCGTGACCAGCGAGCGCACGAAGGCCGAGCTCTTGCCCGACCCGGCGAAGACGAGATGGATCGGCCGCTTGATCGCCGCACCGGCGGCAACGGCGATCACCGCGCCGTCGCCCATCAGCGCCGTGTTGAGCGCGACCGCGACGTCATCGGTGGTAAAGGCGGTGCCGAGGCTCTGCGCCGCGGCGTCACCCTTGCCGAGCGCATCGGCGAGCGAGGCAATGGTGAGCCCCGGCTCCGGCGACAGGTCGGACAGTTCCGGCACGAAGGCGCCCTCGACGAAGACGATGCGGCGCGCCTCGACG
>Ga0187815_10001091_pt1 | contig 12880 bp, 6 predicted proteins | sample NC_S_5_FD_132962 | JGI IMG/M metagenome (GOLD analysis project Ga0187815, IMG submission 132962) | Wetland sediment microbial communities from Neuse River Estuary, North Carolina, USA - ASW-S_5 | ecosystem: Environmental > Aquatic > Freshwater > Wetlands > Sediment | place: USA: North Carolina...
GCACCCCTTGGGCACGGAGCGCAGAGGGGGAATATGCTTTTGTCTCAAAACTTAGGCGGTTTGTGAAGTTTTTGGCGAGCAAGTTGAACTAGAAAAACCGGGAGAACGCTGAGGCACATCAGAATTGCTGAGTGGGGATGCGGAGGCGGGCCTCGACGCCGCGATGCGATGGGCGGTTTTCGAGCACAAGCGATCCGCCATGAGCTTCGGCGATCTGCCGGCAGAGCACAAGCCCAATTCCGGAGCCACCCGGCTTGGTAGTGAAAAAGGGAACGAATAGGTTGGCGGAATTCGGAATTCCGGGGCCGTCATCCTCGATGCGAACCTCGACGTAGCCATTCTCGTGCTCCCATCCCACGCGCACGCCGCCGCCCGTCTCGAGAGCAGCATCAACCGCATTGTGCAGGAGATTGATCAGGAGCTGCTCGAGCTGGTCGGGGTCGGCCTCAATATTCAGTTCGGGGCCAGCTTGAAGCTGAACGGGGAGCCGCGCTTCGAGTCCCACGACGCGGCGAACCCAGGTGCCAACTTCCATCGAGCGGAAAACGGGTGGCGGCAGCTTGGCGAGACGAGCGTAGGCGTTCATGAAACGGGCAAGGCCGTCTGTGCGCGCAGCAATGACAGCGAGCCCGGCGCGCATATCATCCTGCCAATCCTCCGCGCGGTCCTTGCGGCCGAGAACACTGCCGAGATTCTCGGCGACGGACTTGATGGGCGCGAGCGAGTTGTTCAACTCGTGGCCAAGGACGCGGATCAGCCGTTGCCAGGCCTGGCGTTCCTCTTCGCGCAGCGCGCGGCTCACATCGCTGATGACAAGCAACTGGTGCGGCAGGCCGCCTTCGCGAAAGCTGCCGCGATGAATCTCCCAGCGTCCGGTCTTGCCGGGAAACGCGATCTGGACGATGCGCGGCGTTTCACCCTCGAGGCATTCGGAAATGCCGAGTTCCTCGGCCGTGCGCCCAAGAAGCAGGTCCGCGGACTGTGCGAGGATCCGCTCGCCGGCCCGGTTGACGAGGCGCAGCAGCCCCAGCCCATCGAACGCAAAGACGCAGACGTCGATTTCCTCCATGACTTTGCGCAGCAGCGCAGTGGCTTCAAGCGCGCCGAGGCGCTGCTGGCGAAGCGTTTCGCCCAGCGCGTTGACCTCGCGCAGCACTTCGCCGAGCACATCGTCACGGTTGGCGCCGCGCGCGCGAATAGAGAAGTCGCCTTCGCGGAGTGCGGCGAGGAGGTTGGAAACGGTGCGCATGGGAAACACGACGCGATTTTGGGCGCTGAAAGCGAAACTGAGCCAGGCAAGGACCATGAGGACGGTCAAAGTCCACTGAACTTTGGAGGAATAGCCGCCCGTCCAGAGGAGAAGGACAGCAACGATGGTGCTACCGAGCCCTGCCGCGAGGGCCAGGAGCAAAATCCGCCGCTCGTAAAGGAGGGGTTTCAAAGGCTGTATTTTTGCAAGCGCCGGTAGAGAGCGCTGCGGCTCAAGCCAAGCGCTTTGCTGGCATGGCTGACATTGCCGCCATAGCGAGCGAGAGCTTTTTGAATCAGCACGCGCTCGACCTCTTCGATGCTCATTTCATCGAGGCGCAGGGAACCTTCCCGGGCGGGACGCAAGCCGAGATCGCTAGCGCGAACCTGGGCACCCTGGGCCAGCAGGACGGCGCGTTCGATGGCGTGGTCGAGTTCACGAATGTTGCCGGGCCAAGGATGGTCGAGCAGCATTTGCAAGGCAACGGGCTCGAAGCCGTCGAGCTGCTTGCGATAACGCTGGGAGGACTGGCGCAGGAAATGATGCGCGAGCAGCGGAATGTCCTCGCGGCGTTCGCGAAGGGGAGGCAAATGGATTTCGATGGTGTTGAGACGGAAAAGCAAGTCTTCACGGAAATGACCGGCGGCCACTTCGGTTTGCACGTCGGCGTTCGTGGCGGAAAGAATGCGGACGTCGACGCGGCGCGTGGTGGAGGAACCGACGCGTTCGAGTTCGCCCGTCTCGAGGGCGCGAAGAAGCTTGGCCTGCAGATTCATGGGCACGTTCGCGATTTCGTCGAGGAAAAGCGTGCCGCCGTCGGCAAGCTCGAAACGGCCGACGCGATCCGATTTCGCGTCCGTGAAGGCGCCTTTCACGTGACCGAAGAGCTCGCTCTCGAAAACGCCTTCGGGAAGGCCGCCGGCATTAACAGTGACGAGCGGACGGCCCGCACGCGGAGACAACGCATACAGTGTACGCGCGATGACTTCCTTGCCTGTGCCGTGCTCGCCGGTGATGAGCACGTTCGCATCCGACGGACCCACGCGAGAGATTAGATCCATGACCGGACGCATGGCGGCGGACTCGGCAATCAGCGTCGGACGTCCATCCGCACGCAGCAGACGGTTCTCCGCTTCGAGCCGCTGGCTCTTGCGCAAGGCCTGGGCGAGTTCGATCTGCGTTCTGAGGATGGCGAGCAGCCGCGCATTTTCCCACGGCTTCTGAATGAAATCTTTGGCGCCGCGGCGCATGGCTTCGACAGCCAGTTCGAGGCTTCCCCAAGCTGTCATCACAATGATGGGAAGAGTGCTGTCTTTGCCGCGGATGTTGGAGAGCAGGTCGAGGCCTTCCTGCCCCGAAGTAGTATCGCGGGCGTAGTTCAAGTCCATGAGAAGCGCATCGAACTCGCGAGCTTCGAGGGCGGAAAGGACCGCGGCAGGAGAGGCGACCGTTTCCGTATCGAAGCCTTCACCTTTCAAGAGCAAGCGCAAAGCCTCGCGGATATCAGGCTGATCATCCGCGACCAGAATTCTCGTTCGGGCTGATTGTTGTGCGTTCATCTTGCGAGGAGATTCTCCTTCGATTCTACCGCTATTCGCGTTGAAGGCCCCTTCAGACAAGAAGCTCATTCTGATTTGGCATGCTCATGACCAGCGGTCCGGTTCTTCACAGTGTACGTACCTGCTCATTCATACCGTAAGGCGACTAAAGGGTCGACGCGAGTAGCGCGCCGAGCCGGGAAATAGGCCGAGAGAGCAGCGACCGCGGCGATAAGTACGGAGACGGCGAGGAACGTCAAGGGATCGATCGCGCGGACGCCATAAAGCTGATTTTGAAGATAACGCACGAGGAGGGCTGAGGAGATCAGCCCGATAGCCAGGCCCATGAGAACGAGGCGCATGGCGTGGCCTACGATCATGGTCTGAACATCGCGGGGCTCCGCGCCGAGAGCCATGCGAATGCCAATTTCGTGAGTGCGCTGGGCAACCGCGTAAGCCATCACGCCGTAAATTCCCACGGCAGCCAATATCATGGCTACGCCGGCGAAGATGGCCAGCAGGAGCGCGCTCAGCCGCCGTTGCGCGAGGGCTTCATCGAGCAGGCCCTCCATCATGCTGACAGCGGTGACTGGCTGGTTCGCATCCAAGGAGGCGACGATGCGCCGAACCGCTGAAGTGATTTGCGTGGAGTCGCCGGTGCCACGAATGACGATACTCATCAGGCGCGAGGGAGACTGCTCGTAGGGCAGGTAGAGCGTGGGGAGCTTATCCAGGCCCCAGTCCCACTCGCGAATATCGCGCATGACGCCAACAATAGTGAGCCATGAATCCCTGGGCTGGGCTTGCCACGGGGATCTCGTCGCCTGCACGCGAATGCGAATCTGCTTTCCAAGCGGATCCTCGTTGGGCCAGTAACGCCGGACGAGGGCCTCGTTGACCAAAACCACGCCGGGCGAGTTGGGGCTGTCGGATGAGGCGAGTTCGCGTCCCGAGATCATGCGGATGCCCATGGCATGCAGATATTGCGAGTCGATGACGCGGTAGCGCGAGGTGAACTCATCTCCCGGGGCCGGCGTTGCACGGCCTTGAATATCGAAATCGACGTAATCGGCCCAATGCGTGTAGGGCAGGAAATTCACCGCGCCGGCTGCGTTCACTCCCGGAATGGATTTGACGCGCTCGAGAACCTGATCATAAAAATTCACGACTTGCGCAGGAGCGCGATAATGCGTGTCGGGCAGCCAAATTTGCATGGTGAGCAGGTTGGAAGGATTGAAACCAAGATCTTCGGACATCAGACGCACAAAACTGCGAAGCAGCAGGCCAGCGCCAACCAGGAGCAAGAGCGAAAGTGCAATCTCAGAAACAACCAGCGAAGAACGCAACACATGGATTCGCCGGCCGGAAGTTGAACCTCGGCTCCCCTCCTTCAGAGATTCACTCAAATCGGAGCGGGAAGCCTGCATGGCGGGAGCGAGCCCAAAGAGGATGGCGGTCAGAAGCGAAAGGGCAATCGTGAAAGCCAGCACCGAGCCGTCGAGGCGGATGTCGCCGGAATGGGGGACCTGCTGAATGCCCCCGGGAAGCGCGACGCGAATGAATCGTATGCCTCCAACGGCGACGATGACGCCCAGCGCACCGCCGATTCCAGCCAGCAAGGTGCTTTCGGTCAGGAGCTGCCGGAGGAGTCGGCCGCGGTTGGCCCCAAGAGTGGAACGGAGAGCGATCTCACGTTCACGCGAAGCGGCGCGAGCCAGCATCAAATTCGCGACATTCGCGCAGGCGATGAGCAGAACGAAAGCCACAGCGGCCAAGAAAATCATTAGAGCGGGGCGTACATCGACGACAAGCTCGCTCTGGAATCCAGTGACGCGCACGCGCGCTTTTTGGTCACTGTCGGGATACTGCTTTCGCAAGGCGGCACTGATGGTGTCCATGTCCGCCTGAGCTTGAGACAGTCGCACGCCGGACCGCAACCTTCCGAAGACAAGGAGGCCGTATTCCTTGCGGTCCAACTGCGCGCGATTGAAGGCGAAGGGAGTCCAAATATCGAGGGCAGCGCTTGTTCCGAACAGCGAGAAGTCTCGAGGAAGCACGCCGATAATCTGGTAGGGCTCATAATCGACCACAACTTGCTTTCCGACAATGGTGGAGTCACTTCCGAAGCGCTGCTGCCAGAAACCGTAACTGAGGAGCGCGACGCGCTCATGTCCCGGCTGCTCTTCCTCAGGCGCGAAGTCGCGCCCGAGCATCGGCTTGACGCCGAGCATATGAAAGAAATTGCCGGTAATATGCACACGCCAGACCTGTTCCGGCTCGCCATTGCCCGTAATCGTGACGAAGGACGGACGCCAAGCGGCAAGTTCCTGAAAAGTGTGACTCATATCCCGCCAGTCCAATAGTTCGGCCGCGGAAGCGGTGGCATGAGCGATTTGGCGGTTGGGGTCCGTGTTGAAGAGCAGAACCAGCCGCTGCGGATCCGGGAAGGGCAGCGGGCGGAGCAGAATTGCGTGAACCGCGCTAAAAATTGCGGCGTTGGCCCCGATGCCGATCGCGAGCGTCAGCGCAGCGACCACCGCAAAGCCGGGGCTGCGCTGGAGAACGCGCCAGCCATAACGCACGTCTTGCCAGAATGATTCCATAATGGGTCCCAAGTGTGAGCTGAGGAGCCGGTTATTCTTGCTTGTTGATTATTCGATGTCTACATGATTTTGTTCATTCGTGCCGGTTTTATTCATAACGCAGCGCGATCATCGGATCGACGCGCATGGCGCGGCGCGCGGGAATGTAGCAGGCAGTAAGCGCGACCGCGACCAAAAGAAAAGCGACGGCGGCGAAGGTCAACGGGTCGTCCGGCTTGACCTCGAAGAGCAGACTCGCAAGCAGCCGAGTCAGCGCGAAAGCGCCGGCCAAGCCGATGGCGATGCCAAGCGCGGCGAGTCTGGCTCCGCGCCCAACGACCAGGCTGCGAATATCACCAGCTTGGGCGCCCAAAGCCATGCGCACGCCGATTTCATGCGTGCGCTGCCGGACGACGTAACTCATCACGCCGTAAATGCCGACGGCCGCAAGGAGCAGGGCCAGCATGGCGAACATGCCGGTGAGCACCGCCGAGAAGCGTCGAGGGGAAACAGAATCGGAGAGCAGATCGTCCATAGTCGTGACTTGGGTGACGGGAAGGTTCGGGTCCGTCTTATGTATGATTTCGGTGACGCTCGCAGCCAGCGCGGCCGGGTCGGACGCAGTTCGAATGACGATGCAAGGCGTCCATCCTCCTGAAAAGTAAGCGTCGAAGGTGGGCGCGGCGGCGAGGCCAAACTGGCGCACGTCGGCGACGACGCCGATGACGGTCGACCAGCAGGGCTGCGGCGCGAGGGAGCAGAGGTTGATGCGCTTGCCGAGCGCGTCGCCGTCGGGCCAGAAGCGGCGCTCCATCGTCTGATTGATCACAACCACGTTCTGCAGCTTCCAATCGTCCAGCGTGAACAAGCGTCCTTTGAGCAGAGGAATGCCCATAGCCGAGAAATAGCCGAGGCTCACCGTGCGAAATTGCACGACGGGACGCGTTTGAGCATCGGGGACTGGCCGGCCTTCGGTGACGAAGCGCGATGCCTGGCGAAGCTGGGAAGTGCCCGGCGGCAGAAGGTCGATGCCGCCAACGGATTTGACGCCGGGCAAAGACTGAATCTGCTGGGCGAGCAGATCGAAATCCTGCGACTGCTTTTGCGCGAAAGCTAACTGCTGCGTTTGGTTCAACTGGTTGAACTGAGGGAGGCTCAAAGCTGCTTGCGGAACGTTCAGCGTCAACAGGTGATCCGGGCGGAAACCGGGGTTGACGTCGATAAGGCGCTGAAAACTTCGCAGCAACAGGCCCGCGCCAATCAAAGGCACCAGAGCCATGGCGATCTCGGCTACGACAAGCGAGCTGTGAATTCTGCGGCTGCCAAACGAGGAGTCCCCTTTGCTTCCGGTGTTGAGGACATCAGTCAGATTCGCTTTCAGCGTACGGAAAGCAGGCAAAATTCCGCAGGCGATGCCGGTTAGGAGGCAGACGGCGATCGCGAAGGCCAGGACCCGGCCGTTCAGGCGAGCGTCGCGCAAAGCCGCAAGGTCCGGAGGAACGAGGGACAATAAGGCTGACGAGCCAGCGATGGCGACGAACAAGCCGAGAACGCAGCCTACAAGCGACAAAAGAATGCTCTCCGCCAGCAGTTGGCGCATCAATCGCCACGGACCCGCGCCCAAAGCAGTACGCATGGCGATCTCTCGTTCGCGGCCAGCGTTGCGGACGAGAAGCAGGTTCATGATGTTGACGCAGGCGATAAGAAGCACGAGCCCCACGGCGCCAAAGAGGACGAGCAACGTGGTGCGAAGCCTCGCCGCGTCCGGGGTTTGAAGCTGCGCGACGTCTACGCCCCAATGGCGATGCGTATCGGGGAACGCGACGTCCTCCTGATGATTCAAGGCATTAAATTCCGCCTGGGCCTGGGCGAGCGTGACGCCAGACTGGAGACGAGCGATCACGTCGAAATTGTGATGAATGTGGCTGGTCAAGTCGTCGGGAAATTGCCCGATCGACAACCACAAATCGGCCCAGCGGAGAAGATTAAACCCGGCGGGGAGGACTCCGATTACGGTGTAGCGCTGCGTGTCGAGCGTGATTGCGCGGCCGACGATGCCTGGATCGGAGCCGAAGCGGGATTCCCACAGGCGGTGGCTCAGCATCACGACGGGCTCGCTGCCGGCGCGGTCTTCGTCGCGAACGAATGAACGGCCAACGACTGGATGTACTCCGAGCATCGGGAAGAACGAAGAACTCGCGTAACTTCCCTGGAGGCGCTGCGGCTGCGAGTCGCCGGTCAGATTAAAACCCTGCGAAATCGTGACGTAAGCGCCCATTTCGGAAACGCTCTTTGCTTGGCGACGCCAATCCGCGCAATCACCGCCCGAAAGGCCGATTTGCGGGACGGTCGGCAAATAATTATTCGAAATTGAAACCAAGCGATCGGGTTCCGGATACGGAAGCGGGCGAAGGAGCACGTTCTGCACAATGCTGAAGATGGCGGTGTTCGCGCCGATGCCCAAAGCGAGAGTCAGGACAGCGACAATCGTGAAGGCGGGGCTCTTCAGGAGCGTGCGGAACGCGTACCGAACGTCCAAGACTAATGTCGACATCGGAGAATTTCCTCAGTTTCTCAGCGCCCCAGCCAAGTTTGATATCGTGCGGGCCTCGTATCAGACAAGGCCAGTGATTGCCTGTTCCTTCACGCTACGATTCCTGAATCCTGTTCAAGCCGCTCCGGCTTGCTTTTGGCCGTCGATGATCCAGCCATCGGCCAACTGAATGATGCGGTTGCCGTAGGCCGCCCAGTTTTCGTTATGAGTCACCTGAATGATGGTGGTGCCTTCTTCATTCAGGCGTTTGAGCATGTCCATGATCATCTTGCCCTGACTCGAATGGAGGCTGCCCGTCGGCTCGTCGGCGAGAATCAGCTTGGGCCTGCCGATCACGGCGCGCGCGACAGCGACAAGCTGCTGCTGCCCGCCGGAGAGCTGGTTGGGGAACAGCGCCTTCTTGCCGACGATCTGGAAACGGTCGAGAATGTCAGCGACCATTCCTTCGCGCTCGGCTTTCTTGATGTCGCGGTAGGAAAGGGGCAGATCGAGATTTTCGGCGACGGTCAGGTTGTCGAGCAAGTGATACTGCTGAAAGACGAAGCCGATATATTTCTTGTGCAGCTCGACGCGATGGCGGTTATCGAGCTTGTGGACAGAGTTCTCGAGCAGGTAGTACTCGCCCTTCCATGCGCCGTCGAGCATGCCGATGATGCCCATCAGCGTGGATTTGCCAGCGCCGGAAGGTCCCATGATGGTGACGAAATCCCCTTCGCCGATTTCGACATTGATGCGGCGAAGCACCCAAGTCTTTCCCGCGCCTGATTCGTAGAACTTTTCGACATCGATAAGTTTGATCAAATTTTTCTCCTGTGCAGCGTGACTGGTCGATTCACCTTGAACTGCTAACGTGATGGACCGCGCGCCCGGCGTGATGTTAGTCGTTCGCGCTTAAACCTTCCAGTTCTGTGCTGCTGAAATCAGCCTGCTCCGCCCAAATCATTGGGCACCTCAAATCCACGGCTCTCCACTTGCGAACGCGTCCGCCTCAGCTGCGCAAACACCGCTCATTCATGGCGCAGGGCGACAATGGGATCGACACTCATGGCGCGACGCGCCGGGATGTAGCAAGCCAGCAAAGTAATGGCGCACATTAAAATAGTGATGCCGCTGAAAGTGGCGAGATCCGAAGAGTTCACGCCGAACAGCAGGCCCGCCAGAAACTGCGCCAGAATCCACGCGGCCGGAACTCCGATGAGCAAGCCAATAAGAGTCATCACGATGCCGCGAGTGAGCACCAGACCCAAGACGTCGCTGCGCTGCGCGCCCAAGGCCAAACGCACTCCGAGTTCATGGGTGCGCTCAGTCACGGAATAGGCCATTACGCCATAAACGCCGACCGAGGCGAGCACCAGAGCCATGATTCCGAGGATGGTCAACATAGCGGCCACATAGGACAAGCCGATCAGCTGGTTGGTGATCGCCTTCTGCAAGGTCTGAACGTCAGAAATCGGCTCGTCTGGATCGACTTTCGCGATTTGGCTGCGAACTGCCGCGGCAAATGTGGATGGGTTGCCCTCGGTTTCGAGGAGGAGATAACAGTAAGGAGGGGGCGACTGTTGATAGGGGAAATACGCGGGCGGAGTATCCTTCGAGCCGAGGAGGTTATATCGAATGTCGCCAACCACGCCCACGATCTTGATCCACGGCAATTTCGGGTCTTCTCCCCTTCTTATGAATTTGCCAACTGGGTTTTCATCAGGGAAGTAGCGGCGCGCGAAACTCTGGCTCACCACCACCACGGGAGGCTGATCCGGCCCATCGTTGTCGTTGACAAGGCGTCCCTGCCAAAGCGGAATTTTCATGGCCGCGAAATAGCCCGAGTTGACGTTCTGAACGGAGATTTGGCGGTAGTCGCCGGATCGAAACACGCGTCCCTGAATGGAAATTTTCTCGTCCCATTCATTAAAACCAAAAGGCACATTGGTAACGACGGCGGCAGCGCGCGCTCCGGGAATGGCCTGGAGTTGGCGGAGGGTCTGATCGAAGAAGGAGACCCTTTGCTGAGCTGTCTTGTATTTTGAGTCGGGCAAGTTGACGATCATGGTCAGCACATGCTGGGGATCGAGGTTTCGATTGATGACCAGCAACGTGCGCACACCTTTGACCATGAGCCCGGCGCCCACCAGCAGAATCAGCGAGAGGGCCACTTCCGCAACCACAAAAACACTGCGCAGGCGCTGGCGACCGCGTCCTCCCGTATTTCCGCGACCTCCCTCCTTCAATTCTTCATGAACGTCCGATCCCGAGGACTGCAAGGCCGGCGCAAGACCGGAGACTAAGCCCGCCAAAAGCGTAACCGCAGCGGTGTACCAGAAAACGTTAGCTTCGAGGCGAACGTGTTTCCACATGGGAAGATATTTTTCGATTTCGGGCGGCATGTAGTAGCGAATCGTCTCAATGCCCCACTGACCGAGCAACAAGCCCAGACATGCGCCGGCGAATGCGAGCAGGACGCTCTCGGTCAGAAGTTGGCGCAGGATGCGGAGCTTGCTGGCGCCCAGAGCCTGGCGGACCGCAATTTCTTTCTGGCGCCCCGCGCCGCGGGCAAACAGCAAGTTGGCCACATTCGCGCAAGCAACCAGAAGCACAAAAAGGACGGCGCCGATCAGCAGTTTGCTGTACTGAATGGAAAGGTCGCCTGCGACCCAGACTCCTACAGGCCACACCTTCACGCTCCAGCCGGTTTCGGATTGCGGGAACTCGCGCTGCAGGCGCGCCTCAATGGTCCTGATTTCTGCCGCTGCCTCAGCTAGCGAAACGTCCGGCTTGAGCCGGGTGATAGGCACGATGTAGTGCTCGGTGCGGAGCGTTTCTTCCGCGGGCTGCAGGGCGAGAGGACGCCAGATCTGAACGGCCAGCGGGAAATCAAATTCTTTTCCCATCACGCCGACAATGTCATAGGTCGCGCCATTCAACTGCACCGTCTTGCCCAGAATATTCGGGTCGGAAGCGAACCGCCGCTGCCATAAACCATAACTGAGTATCACTTCGCGCTCGTGTCCGAGCTGTTCTTCCTGTGGGAGGAAGGGGCGACCTATGGCGGGCAAAACGCCGAGGGTATTGAAAAAATTTGCGGTGACAAGCGCTCCCTGGAGTTTTTCGGGATCGCCTATGCCGGTCAAGTTGACGTCGTACCAGCGCCAGGCGGCGAATTCTTCGAAGGAATGGCTCTGGCGTTTCCAGTCGAGATAATCGCTAGGCGATACTGAGTTCCAGCCGATGGATTGCTCAGGTGCAAGATTAAGAGGCAGCACGATGCGATCGGATTGCGGAAACGAGACGGGGTTGCGCAAGAAGGCGCTCGACGCGCTGAACACAGCCGTGTTGGCGCCAATGCCCAAGGCCAGCGCGACCACGGCCATGGCCGTGAAGCCGGGGCTCTTAAGCAGCATTCGCAAGGCGAACCGAATATCCTGTAGCAGCGTGCCCACTGTTGTCCTCCTTTCGCCTTGGGCTCGGCACAGCCTGCAGCGAACAGCTCAGCCTCAAGTCAGCGTTCCCCGTTCCCGGTCAGTTATCCTCGAACTAGCTGTGATACACGTCCTCGAATCATTTCTCACTCATGTCGCAAGGCGACAATGGGATCGACGCGCATGGCGCGCCGCGCAGGAACCACGCAGGCCACCAGCGCAACGGCGCAGAGCACGATTGCACCGCCGGCGAATGTCGGCGGATCAATGGCGCTGACGCCGTACAAGAACCTGGCCAGGACGTGACCTAACGCCAACGACGCCATCTGGCCGGCCGCCACTCCCGCGCCCACTAAAATCACTCCTTGTCTCACGACCATGACAACGGTATTTCCCGGCCGGGCTCCGAGTGCCACCCGAATGCCGATTTCCCGCACCCGCCGGCTCACGGCGTAAGACATCACGCCATACAGACCGATGGCTGCGAGCGCCAGCGCAGCCGCACTCAAAATCGCCAGCAGTGTGGCAGCGATCCGCGCGGGCGAAAACGCAGGCTGAATGTAATCTTGCAGGGGCATGACGTCCAGCGGTTCCACCGCGGGATCCAAGGCGTGAAATTCGCGGCGGATGGGGGTCATGAAAGCCTGCGGGTCGCCTGTGGTGCGGATCAAGACGTTCACGAACAGCGACGCGAGTGGCCGCTGGAGATAGGTGACGTACACGAGCGGCGTAGGCGGTTCAGCCAGCGAGTTGTATTTCGCGGCGCGCACCACACCGACAACCCGAAACGTGTCGACGGGCGCGATGCCCACGGCCATATGGAATTGACGGCCAAGCGGGTCGAGCCCAGGCCAGTAACGTTCTGCCATGACTTGATTCACGATGGCGACATTGGGCCGCGTTGCGTCGTCCGCCTCCTCGAAATCCCTGCCCTCCACGAGCGGGATGCGCATGACTGCGAAATAGCCGGCTGAGGCGATGACGAAGGGGATGTTGCGCGTCTCGCTTTCCGATGCTTCGCGGCCCTGGACCTCTACTTGTCCCGTGAATGCGCCATCGATGCCGAGCGGGGCCGTGTTCACGAATGCGGCCTGCGTCACCCCGGGCAGCGATCGCAACCGTTCTTGTAACGCCCGGTCAAAGTTCTCCGCTCGTTCCGGAGAATAGCCGTTGGGTACGAGATCGAGTCCCGCGTAGAGGACGCCGCGGGGATCGAATCCCAGGTTTAGTTGCTTGGCCTGGCGAAAACCTTTCATGCACAGACCCGCGGCAATGAGCAGCACGAGGGCCAGAGCCACCTCCGTAATCACGAGTCCGTTGAGGACGCGCCTGCTCTGCGCCGCGCGGCCCACAGTTCGAGCACTTGATTTCAAAGATGTGGCGAGATCGGTTCGGCTGAATATGAGGGCTGGCGCCACACCAGACAGGACAGCGCTAAGCGCAGTTAGAGCGATCGTAAAGCCCACGGTAGCTGGGTTCAGCCCGAAGGTGTAGTCGAACGGAGTAGCCTTCGGAACAACAGTAGCGAGAAAGCGCGCGGCCCA
>Ga0187815_10001092_pt1 | contig 12878 bp, 14 predicted proteins | sample NC_S_5_FD_132962 | JGI IMG/M metagenome (GOLD analysis project Ga0187815, IMG submission 132962) | Wetland sediment microbial communities from Neuse River Estuary, North Carolina, USA - ASW-S_5 | ecosystem: Environmental > Aquatic > Freshwater > Wetlands > Sediment | place: USA: North Carolina...
CATGGACGGCGTCGGCGGCTGGCATTTCGCGGCGGCGGAGAGCGAAGACGGCGCCATCCTGACGGTCCGCGTGCCGGCGTCCGACATTGTCAAATTGAAGGGCCTCGGCTTCATCGGCGTGATGGCGCGCGGCATGCACCATCAGGCGCATCACCTCATGATCGCGCGCGGCGAGCATCCGCATCGCTAGGCGCACCGACGCCGACCGGACGACGGCCCCGCAGCAGCCCCCGCTTCGGCGCGAACAGCAGCGCCGCGACGAAGGCGAGCGCCTGGACCAGCACGATGCAGGCGCCGGTCGCGCCGTCGATGTGGAAGCTGACGAGCGTCCCGCTCGCCGCCGACACCGTCGCCACCGCGACGGCGACGACCAGCATGCGCTCGAAGCTGTCGGTCAGCAGATAGCCCGTGGCGCCGGGCGCGACCAGCATGGCGATGACGAGGATGATGCCGACCGCCTGCAGCGACGCGACGATGGTGAGCGCGAGCAGCACCAGCAATCCGTAGTGCAGGACGCGCACCGCCATGCCGATCGAGCGCGCGTGGTTCGGGTCGAAGCAATAGAGCAGGAGGTCGCGCCGCTTCAGAAGCACGATCGCGAGCGTGCCGCCGGCGACGACCGCGGTCTCGATCAGGTCGCGCCAGGTGACGCCGAGCACGTTGCCGAACAGGATGTGATTGAGATGCTGGTCGGTCTCGATCCTGGTGAAGATGACCAGTCCGAAGCCGAACATGCCGGAGAACACGATGCCCATCACCGTGTCCTCCTTCACGCGGCTGTTCTCCTTGAGATAGCCGGTGAACACCGCGCAGGAGAGCCCGGCGACGAAGGCGCCGATCGCCAGCGGCAGGCCGAGCACATAGGCGAGCACGATGCCCGGCAGCACCGCGTGCGAGATGGCGTCGCCCATCAGCGACCATCCCTTGAGCACGAGATAGCAGGAGAGCACGGCGCACACCGCCGCCACCATCACCGACACGACCAGCGCCCGCTGCATGAACGGATAGGCGAGCGGCCCCGTGATCCAGTCGAGGGCGAGGCTCATGGCGCAACCTCCGCCAGCCGGCGGCGGCGCGCCGCGAGCACCCCGTGCTTCGGCGCGAGATAGAACGCGGCGAGGAAGAGCAGCGTCTGCAGCGTGACGATGACGCCGCCGGTCGCGCCGTCGAGGAAATAGCTGACATAGGCGCCGATAAAGCTCGTGCTCACGCCGAGCGCGATGCTGATGACGACGAGCCGGCCGAAGCGGTCGGTGAGCAGATAGGCGGTAGCGCCCGGCGTCACCACCATGGCGATCACCAGGCAGGCGCCGACCGTCTGCAGCGCGGCGACCGTGCAGGCGCTGAGCAGCGTGAAGAACACGATCTTGAGCATCCGGGTGTTCAGGCCGATGCTGCGGGCATGGCTCTCGTCGAAGAACGTCACCATGAGGTCCTTCCAGACGAGGGACAGGACGCCGAGCGACACGGCGGAAATCGCCGCGACCTGCACGACGTCCTCGTCGGAGATCGCCAGGATGTTGCCGAGCACGATGGTCTGCACGCTGACCGAGGTCGGCCAGATCGACGCCATCAGGAGGCCGAGCGCGAACAAGGTCGTGAAGACGAGGCCGATGACGGCGTCCTCGCGCAGCCGCGACGCGAGTTTGAGGAATTGCATGGCGCCGGCGGCGAGGATGCCGGCGACGAAGGCGCCGAGAGCGAACGGCGCGCCGAGGATATAGGCCGCGGCCACGCCGGGCACGATGGAATGCGCCAACGCGTCGCCCATCAGCGACCAGCCCTTCAGCATCAGATAGGCGGAGAGGAACGCGCAGACGCCGCCGACCAGCGCGCTGACCCACATCGCCTTGAGCATGTAGCCGTAGCCGAACGGGACGAGCAGCTCGGCCAGCAGGGAGGCTTCCGTCATCTCACGCGCCCCTGCCCTGCCGCGGGTCCGGCCCGTCGCCGGAGAGGACGAGCGGCCGCTCGTCGTCGGTCAGCACGGTGAGGCGGCGCCCGTCGTCGTCCCGATGCGGCGCCGCCCCGCCGAGATCGACGTGGCGCAGCACGCCGCCGAAGGCGCGCTCGAGGTTGCGTTGCGTGAAGACCTCGGCGGTCGGCCCCGCCGCCAGCACCGTCCGGTCGATCAGCACCACGCGGTCGCAGAATTCCGGGACGCTGCCGAGATTGTGGGTCGAGACCAGCATGAGGTGCCCGCAGGCCCGCAATTCCCGCAACAGTGCGACGATCGCGGCCTCGGTCTTCACGTCGACGCCGGTGAAGGGCTCGTCGAGCAGGATGATCCGCCCCTCCTGGGCGAGCGACCGGGCGAGGAACACACGCTTCTTCTGGCCGCCCGAGAGCTCGCCGATCTGCCGGTGTCGATAGGCGCTCATGCCGACGCGCTCCAGCGCCTCGTCGACCTTATCGCGATCGGTGCGCGAGGGCATGCGCAGGAAGTTCATGTGGCCGTAACGGCCCATCATCACCACGGTCTCGACGAGGACCGGGAAATTCCAGTCGACGTCCTCGCTCTGCGGCACATAGGCGACGAGGTTCTTCTTGAGCGCGGCCTCGACCGGCAGGCCGCAGAGCCGCACCGCGCCGGCCGACGGCCGCACGAAGCCCATGATCGACTTGAAGATGGTCGACTTGCCGCTGCCGTTGACACCGACCAGCGCGCAGATCGTGCCGGGATCGAGCGCGAACGAGGCGTCGCGCACGGCGGTGAAGCCGTTGGCATAGGTCACGGTGAGATTGGCGATCGAAATGCCGGCGCCGGGCGTCGCCGCCGGTTGCGGCGCGCGGGCGATCGCGACGGATGCGGTCACTTGCCGAACCCCTTGGCGATGGTCTCGACGGTGACCTTCAGGAGATCGAGATAGGTGGGGACCGGCCCGCCTTCGGCGCTGAGCGAGTCGACGTAGAGCACGCCGCCGTAGCGCGCGCCGCTCTCGCGCGCGACCTGCTTTGCGGCGCGGTCGGAAATGGTGCTCTCGCTGAACACCACCGGGATGGTGTGCTTGCGCACGAGATCGATCACCTTGCGCACCTGCCGCGGCGTGCCCTGCTCGTCGGCATTGATCGGCCACAGATAGGCTTCGCGCATCCCGTAATCGCGGATCAGATAGCTGAAGGCGCCCTCGCTCGACACCAGCCACCGCTGCGCCGCGGGGATCGCGGCGAGGCGCTTGCGCAGCGGCTCGTCGAGCGCCTTGATCCGCGCCGCATAGGCGGCGGCGTTGCGGTTGTAGGCCTCGGCGTTGTCGGGGTCGTATTTGACCAGCGCCTTGCGGATGTTCTCGACATAGACCAGCGCATTGGTCGGCGACATCCAGGCGTGCGGGTTGGGCTTGCCGGAATAAGGCCCCTCGCCGATCCCCATCGGCGCGATGCCGTCGGTGACGACGACGCCGGGAACGCCCTTCACGTTATCGAAGAAGCGCTCGAACCAGCGCTCGAGGTTGAAGCCGTTCCACAGCACGAGGTCGGCGGCCTGCGCGCGCACGATGTCGAGCGGCGTCGGCTGATAGTCGTGAATTTCGGCACCGGGTTTGGTGATCGACTCCACGATCGCCGTGTCGCCGGCGACGTTCTGCGCGATGTCCTGGATCACCGTGAAGGTCGTCACCACGCGGAACGGCTTGCGCGGCGGCGTCTGCGCTTGCGCCGGCCCCTGCAGCGCGAGTGCGGCCAAAGCCGCCCCGACCGCGCCCAGGACCAGGCGTCGGCTCGTCGATTTCAACGTCATCGCTCACCCCTCAAAGGTCGCGGCCAGCCGCGGTCTCCGGCCCCGGAGGATGCTCCCCCCGGGCCCTTATGCAAATGCGAACCATTCGCAACAACGTTGACAGAGGGAGCGCCCGCCGTCAACCTAGTTGCGATTCATTCGCAACAAGGGGCGACAAACAATGCGTACGACGTGTGAAAACCGGACGATTCGGGCCGAATGCGACGGAAAAGCCGGGAATCGGGGCAAACGGGCGGCCGGCATCGGGGGGACATCCCGCCTCCGGCCCGGCCTGCGGACCTGCGCCCGGTCCGCGTTCCTCGGCGCCGGAACGGTGGTGGCGCTGGCCCTGTCGGCGGCGGCGGCGAAAGCGGGCGCCGAGGACAAGAGCCGGTACACGCTGTTCGATCCGACGCCCGACCGGCTGCTGCGCGATCTCACGACGGATCGTCCCGATACGACCGAGAGCCCGTTCACCGTCGACGCCGGCCACGTCCAGATCGAGACCAACCTCTTCGGCTATACGCGCTCGCGCCCGGATGCCGACGGCACGAAGACGAGCAGCGCCGAATTCGCCACCACGAATCTCCGCATCGGACTGACCAATGCAACGGAGGTCAACGTCGTGTGGCAGCCCTACGGGATCGTGCGCAGCCATCCGTCCGACCCGGCGGACGCGACCCGCAATGCCGGCATCGGCGGCGTCGACCTGCGCGCCAAGATCAATCTGTGGGGCAACGACGCATTCGAGACGCCGGGCGCGACGGCCTTCGGCCTGCTGCCCTACATCACGCTGCCGACGAAGCGAGGCAACGGCGTCAGCCCGGACGATGTCTCGGGCGGGCTGATCCTGCCCTTCGCGGTCGTACTGACCGACAAATTCGAGCTTGGCCTCAATACCGGCGTGAGCGCCGTCAGGAACGAGGGCGGCGCCAGCTATCGCGCGGAATGGCTGGCGTCGGCGTCGCTGTCCTACGCCCTGTCGGAGACGATCGGCACCTATTACGAGATTGCCGGACGCTTCGGCACGCAAAACCCTCTCGGCGACATCGTCGTGCTGGGGACGGGCGTCACCTACAGACTCGGCAGGAACCTGCAGCTCGACGGCGGCGTGAACTTCGGCGTCACGAACGCGGCCGACCGGATCAATCCCTTCGTCGGCGTCACGGCACGGTTCTAGCGCCGGCCTTGCGCAGCGGCAGCCAGTGCCGCTGCGCGGTCGTCCCGATCGCCGATGAAGCTCAGGTAGGAGGCGAGCGCGTCGATCTGCGCGGGCGACAGGTTGCCGGCGATGTGCGGCATCGGCCTCGCGCCGGCGCTGTTGTAGCCCGCCTGCCAGTCCCTCAGCCGCCGCACCAGGTAGTCATAGGACAGGCCGCCGAGGCGCGGGATGGCGCCGACGCCCTGCGCGTCGGGCCCGTGGCAGGCCACGCAGGCGACGATGTTCTCGTCGGGCAGGCCGTTCTGGTAGATGGCGCGGCCGGGCGCGGCCTGCGCTGCGTTGCCGTCCATCGCCGGCCTCGGAGCCAGGCTCGCGAAGTAGTCCGCAAGCGCGCGCAGGCGTCCGTCGCTGAGGTTGTCTGCCGCCGACCACATATATTGCCGCGCCACCGGCGCGTTTCGGCCGTACGTGCGGAAGCGCAAAAGCTGGCTGCGCAGATAGGCGGCGCGCTGCCCGGCGAGCCGCGGCGCCGGCGTATAGCCCTGCGCGCCGCTGCCGTGACACCAGGTGCAATTTTGGACCGCCGCGTCCTCCGCGCGCGCCGCGCCGACGATGCCGGCGCCGAGGACCATCAGCGCCGCGGCCGTGAAGCGGAGTTTCGCGAGATGTGCGCGCATGGGCTTCGGCTTCCGTTACCTGAGCGTACTGACATAGGCGGCGACGGCCTGCGCCTCGGGGCGGGTCAGGCTGTGCGCGATCGGCTCCATGATCAGCGACGTGTCCGGCTGCGAGGCGATCTGGCCGCGCTCCTTGCTCCAGTTGACGAGCTTGGCGACGACGTATTCGTACAATTGTCCGGCGAGCCGCGGGATCTCCCCCGTACCGGGCGCGCCGGGACCGTGGCACGCGGCGCAGGCGGCGACGTTCTTCTCCGGAATGCCGCTGTCGAAGATCTCCTTGCCGCGCGCGACGAGTCCGCGCGGGCCGCCGCCGATCGGCGGTGCGTGCGCCGCGTGGAAGCGGGCGGCCAGTTCCGTCACCATGCCGCCGTGCAGGCCGTGCGCGACGTTGAGCATGATCTCGTTCTTGCGCCGGTGCTCGGTGAACGCGCGAAGCTGGTTCTCGATGTATTGCACCTGCTGGCCGGCGAGCCGCGGGATCGGATAGAAGCCGCGATAGCCCTGCCCGTCCGGGCCGTGGCAGTCCTGGCAATAGGCGAACTTGGCGGCGAGCGATCGGTCGGGGCCGGCAAAAGCTGTCGGCGCGGCGGCGCCGACGAGCAGGACCGCCATGACCGCGATGGCCGCGATGGCCGCGGGTGTACGCTTGCGTTCGGGCACGGTCGCCATCGGCTCACTCCAGCGTGCTGACATAGGCGGCCACCGCCCTGATCTGCGGCGGCGTCAGGCCGTGCGCGATCGGTTCCATGATCGCCGACGTGTCGGGTTCGGCCTTGTTCTGCCCCCGCTCCTTGTCCCAGTTCGTCAGCTTGGCGATGACGTAGTCGTTGAGCTGCCCGGCAAGCCGCGGGATCTCCCCGTTTCCCTTGGCCTCGTCGCCGTGGCAGGTGGTGCAGGGCGGCACGTCCTTGGCCGGCACGCCTTGCGTGAAGATCGCCTTGCCGTCGGCGACGAGATCTTGCGGCGCACCGCCGAGCGGCTTCGGGTTGAGCTTGTTGAAATAGTCCGACAGCGCCGCCAGCATCTCCGGCGAGAGCACGTGCGCCACGCTGAACATGATCGTGTTCGTGCGCCGCTTCTGCGTGAAGGCGAGGAGCTGGTTCTTGATGTAGTCCGGCTGCTGGCCGGCGAGCCGCGGGATCGGATAGTAGCCGCGGAAGCCTTGGCCCGAGACGCCGTGGCAGGTCATGCAGTAGTGCACCTTGGCGGCGAGTTCCTGCGGCGGCACGGGCGCGCCGGCGGCGTGCGCCGCGAGCGGAACGGCCGCGGCGACGGCGGCAAGCCGCAGAACCCATCGGAAAACTGCGCCGGCTGTCATCGTGGCCGCCCTCCCCTACATCGCGAGCCACAGATAGGCGAACAACGTATTGTTGTCGTGCGCGAAGGTCGTGTCGCCGTCGAACCGGTTGTAATAGGTGTATTGCAGCCCGATGCGCGCGTTCGCCCACGGCCAGATCGGCGAATGGCTCGACACGTACGGAATGTACGACAGGTCGAAGACGAAGCCGTTGCTGTTCGGATCGGTCTGCGGCGTGGCGTTCGGGTCGAACTGACTGACGAGGCCGCCGTAAAGCGTCGGGTCGGTCGAGCCCTTCGTGTTGAAATACTGCGTGGTGAACACGACGCGATTGTCGTTGCCATAGGCGATCGAGCCTTCGAGCCGCAGCGTGTCGAGCGTATTCGACGGGTTGCTCGAGCCGCCGCTGTTGAAGGTGGCGTCGAGCTTCATGAATTCGTGGATCCACGTACCGCGCAGGGTCAGCCAGAAGTTTTCGCCGCGGTATTGATACTGCGCGTCGAAGGCGGTGTCGGTGAAGCGGTCGGTCAGCGGCAGGAAGACGGGAAGCTGCAAGCCGTTGGCATCGACCTGCGACGAGTCCCACTGCCTCAGGTTCGCCTGCATTCCGTAGGCGCCGAGCATCAGCCAGTGGTTACCCCAGTGCGGTTCGACGGCGACGCGCCAGTACGGCGCGATGCCGTCGATCATGCCGACGCCGAACGGATCGACGCCGAGCCTGGTCTGGGCGTTGAATCCGACCGAGCGGTAGCCGGACAGTTCGAGATAGAGGAAGTCGTTGATGAAGGCGTAGCCGCCGACGCCGACGACGTGGCCCGGGCCGAGGCCGCCGTCGATCAGGGTCGCGGCCGCCGGGCCGGGCGCGGTCGTCGACGCCGCGTACGGGAAGCGCCACGCCGGCGTCGTGTTCCACGGGTCCTGCACAGAGGGATTGTTGTTCGCCGAAATGCCGAGGATCACGTCGGCGCCGCCGATGTTGAACGTATCGGCATAGCGGATGTCGGTATTGTCCCATGACCATTGGAACGTGGCGTAAGGATCGGACGCAGGCGGCACGCCGAACGGCGCGTCCGAATAGGTGAGCTGCGCGAAAGCGCCGATGTGGTCGGTGATGGCGCCGCCGTAGAACAGGCTGACCGGCGCGGCCGCCACCTGGTCGTTGCACGGGTAAGGCCCGCACGGCGCCGCCTGCGACGTCTGCGTATGCGTGTAGCCGACGACGGCCATCACCGCGAGCGGCGGCACCCATGGGCGGCTCGCCTCCGGCGGCGGCGCGGCAGGGTCGCTTCCCCCGCTCGCATTATTCTTGCCGTCGAGCCCGCGCGCATAGGCCTTGAGCCGGGCATTGTCTTCCAGAGGATCGACGTTCGACCCGAACATCGGAAACGGCGTCGTTCGATAGGGGCCGCCGCCGACCGTATAGCCGAGAAGCTTGAACCTGCGCCCGTAGGGCGTGAGCGCTGGGAAATCGGTGTGGCAGGTGCCGCAGGGCTGCCCGGTCTGCCGCGCAAAGCTCGGCAGCGCCATCGCCGGCGACAGCGACCCCGCGCCGACCCACGTCACAAACGCTGCGATCGCGATCGCAACGAACCCCGCCACTCTTGCACCGACAACGCCGAGCCGCGCCTTCGACACGGCTCGCAGACCGGCCGGCGAACGCGCCGGCGACAGGACGCCCATGAAAACCCCCGCAACCCTCTGAACGCAGCTTTGCTCAGGCCTTCCGGTAGAGAATGCAGCAGCCGTCGGCGCCGAAGTCGCCCTCGGCCTTCTGACAGACGTTCGAATTTATGATGCGCTTGCAGGTGTCGGACTTGCGGTCGCCGTCCGGCGCGGGTCGGTAAGCGACCCTCGTCTGCGGCAACGTCGGTGGCGCGGCGGCGCGTGCAAATCCGCTGAAAGCGGCTGCCAGGCCCGGCGCGACGCCCGCCATCCGAATAAATTCATCTCGGCGGTCTACTGACGGCATTTGCAGTACCCCGCGCCCCTGCGCCATCGGACCACAGGCGCCGTCATCTCGAAAGCGCGTCCTGCGTGCCGCTGTTGACGTTTATCAAGGCTATGGAAAAAGCGGTGGATTGCCGGCCGCTTGCGGTGCGGCGCGGACCCGCGCGCGCTGTGCCGGAATGCGGTTGTCACGCGCGCTTTGGCCTGCCACAGGTGGCCGCGAATGCGCAGCCCCCTCGCCGCCGAGACGCCATCGCCCGACGCCGCGGCCGCCGCCGCGCGCCGCCGCCTGCTGCACGGCATCGCCGCCGGCGTCGGCGCCGCCGCCATCTGGGGCGTGCAGGCGGTGGTGTCGTGGCAGTCGGTCGCCGAGGGGCTGACGCCGGCCGACGTCACCGTGCTGCGCTTCCTCGTCGCCGGGCTCATCCTGTTGCCGGTGGCCTGGCGGATGAAGCCGTTCGCGGTCGGGCCGCTCGGCCTCAAGCGCGGGCTTTTGCTCGCGCTGATGATCGGCGCGCCCTACAGCATGGTGCTGGTCGCCGGCGCCGCCTACGCGCCGGCGATCCACGCCTCGGTCATCGCCTCGGGCCTCAACCCGGTGCTGGCGACGGTCCTTGGCGTCCTCGTCGCGCGCGAGCGGCCGGGCGCGGTGCGCGTCGTCGGCGCGGCGCTGATCGTCGTCGGGCTGGTGCTGTTCGCCTGGCGCGCCTTCGACGATGGCGGCGGACGCGCCGGCGCCTGGCGCGGCGACCTGCTGTTCGCCACCAATGCGACGATCTTCGTCATCTATGCGCGGCTCGTCACCGCGTGGCGCGTGCCGGCGCGCGCGGCGACGGCGACGATCTGCGTGCTGTCGATGCTGATGCTGCCGCTGTGGGTGTGGGCGGCGCCGTCGGGATTTGCGCAGGCGAGCTTCGGCGCGATCCTGTGGCAGGCGGTGTATCAGGGCGGCGCCGTGGGCTTCGGCAGCATGCTGTTGTTCACGCGCGCGGTCGAGCTGATCGGGCCGGTGCGCGCGGCGATGTTCGTGCCGGTGATGCCGCTGACGACGGCGGTGGTCGGCGCGCTGGTGCTCGACGAATGGCCGCAGGCGATGGAATGGGCGGGCATGGCGGTGGTCATCGCCGGCATGGCGCTGGCGCTCGGCGGGCGGGCGCGCGGCGGGGTTGCGCGGCCATGAAAAAACCCCGGGCGTCGCCGCCCGGGGCTTTTCAGGTTTGCCGTGTCGCGGCGCGCTCAGAAGCGGTAGTTGAGGCCGGCGCGGACGATGTTGGCGTTGAACGAGACGTTGTCGCTCGTGCCGGCGACGCCCGTGCAGGACGCGCCGCAGTCGAACTTGCCGAGGTCCATGTAGAGATATTCGAGCTTGACGCTCCAGTTCGACCACATGGCGTATTCGACGCCGGCGCCGGCGGTCCAGCCGATCTGGGTCTTGGAGGCGTCGCCGAAGGGCGAGGTCGCCTTGATGTTGCCGAAGCCGGCGCCGCCGGTCAGGTAAGGCAGCCAGTTGTTCCAGCCGGCATAGCCGATCCGTCCGCGGACGGTGGCCAACCAGCTCGTCTTCGTCTCGCAGGTGCCGCCGAAGCAGTCGGCCGAGCCCTTCATGCCGGCATAATCCGCGTCACCTTCGATGCCCCAGACCCACATGCCGGTCTGGAAATTGTAACCCATCGTCAGGCCGCCGACGAAGCCCTTCGGGCTCGGACTGATCGCCGGCACATCCCAATTGGACTTGCCGAAGCCGTAACCGGCGTTCAGGCCGACATAGAAGCCGGTCCAATTGGCATAGATCGGCGCGATATAGGCTGGCGCCTTGTACGGGCGCGGGAGATCGGCCGCGTGCGCGGCCATCGACACCGTCAACATCGCAGCGGCAGCGACCCCGCCGCAGAGAATCGATTTGATCGTCATAAGTCGGCCCCTTGACTGGTCCACATCGGTTGCAAGCGGGCGAACACGCTCACCCGTCGGTGTCGCACTCGCCGTGCCCCCGACGGGACGTACCGCGCAATGCACACCCGTACAGGAATGCCGCCAAACCCTTAAGGCGCAGTTAACCTTAACGTCCGGTTGGCGCCGCGGACGTATTTGCGTAGGGCTGTGACCGGGAAGCCACAGTATCGTCGCGCGCTACAGCGAGAGCTTCATGCCTTCGTGGCTGGCGACGAAACCGAGCGACTCATAAAAGCGGCGTGCATCGGCGCGCGACTTGTCGGTGGTGAGCTGCACGATCTCGCACCGGCGCTTGCGGCACTCCTCGATCGCCCATTCGAACATGCGCCGGCCGAGACCGCCGCCGCGACGCGACGAGGCGATGCGCACGCTTTCGATCTGACCGCGCCATGCGCCGAGACGCGACAGGCCGGGAATGAAGGTGAGCTGCAGGCAGCCGACGATCTCGCCGCCCTCCTCCACCACGGCGAGGAATTGATTGCGGTCGGCATCGATGGCGGCGAAGGCATCGATGTAGCGCGGATTGAGCGGCGGATCCGGATCCTCGCGCCTGCGGCCGAGCTCGTCGTCCGCGAGCAAGGCGACGATGTCCTCGATATCGGCGGCCGCCGCGCGGCGGAAGGTCGGCTCGCTCATTGCAGGTCCTTTCAGGTCAAACGTCGGCGCCGGCGCGGCGGACGGCGCGGAAGGCGAGAAGCGACAGCGCGGCGCAGACCAGCATCGCGGCCGCAAGCCACAGCGGCGCGGCCGGGCTCCCGGTCACGTCACGGGCAAAGCCGGCGAAGCCCGGCACCACGCCCATGCCGACATAATAGACGGTGAAGTAGACGCCCATCGCCAGCGCGCGGCGCTCGGGCGGCGCCGCCTGGCCCGGCAGCGCCATGATCAGTCCGCCGGGCGGCCCGAACAGCAGCCCGATCGCCGCCAGCAGACCGAGCGCACCGCCGACGAAAGGCAGCAGCGCAATGGCCAGCGCGCCGAGCGCGAAGAAGGTGAGCATCGTCGTCATCGGATGGCCGGCGCGATCGGCAAGCCAGGCGCCGAGCGGGATCGCCGGGATGATCAGCCATCCGACGACGCTCACCGCCGCCGCCGCATGCGCGGGGCTGTCGCCGCCCGCGATCAGCCATGCCGGACCGAGGGTGAGCACGAGGATGAGGCTCATATTGTAGAAGGTCCACACCAGGCCCGCGAGCACCGACAAGAGAAGCTCGTGCCGTGTCAGATCGAAGCGGAGCCGCGCGGCGACAACCGCGCGCTTTCCCGGCGCGCGATAGAGCGCGGCGATGAGCACGAGCGCGGCGATGGCCATCGCCGCGCCCGCGATCATCGTGACGTGCCACGATGTGGCCGCCGCCAAAGGCGGCAGCGTCACCAGCGCCAGCGCGATGCCGAGCGGCCAACTCGTGATCAGCACGCCGAGCGCGGTCACCACCTCGCGGCCTTCGAACGTGTCGGTGGTCATCTTGGTGATCAGCACGTTGATGAAGACCGCGCCGCAGCCCGACAGGATGCGCCCGGCCGTCAGCAGCGTCTGGTCGCCGCTCGCCATCAGCACGCCGCCGACCGCCATCGCGGCAAGGCCGGCCGAGACGATGCGCTTGTCGCCGAAGCGCTGCGCCAGCACGCCGCCGGGGATCGCCACCGCCGCGCCGGGCAGGAGATAAAGGCCGATGAGGGTGCCGAGCGCGGCGTAGCCGATCGCGAAGTCCGCAATCACGAGCGGCGCCACCGCCGCCAGCGACTGGAACTGAAAGCCCATGACCGTGCGCGCGAACGTCAGCGCGGCAAGGATCAGCCAGCGGTTGGTCATGGAGGATGTCGTCCCGGCGGCCCGGACGGGCCATGCGCGATGCGTCTAGCGCGGGCGCGTGGCAATGAAAAGGTGGGTCGCGCCCGCGCCCTCCGTTCATTCCCGCGACAGCGGGACTCCGGTTGGACCTCGCGACGGGGCGCATCCGCGCCGGGTCCCGGCTTTCGCGGGGACGAACGCAGTGGAATGCGCGTGGCGGCCCTATCCCCTCGCCCGGAGCACCGCCTCGATCGACACGCGCGACCACGGCGCGGTGCGGCCGCGGAAGTCGAGATAGGAGGCGTGCACCTTGCCGGAAATGGCGTCGCGCG
>Ga0187815_10001093_pt1 | contig 12878 bp, 7 predicted proteins | sample NC_S_5_FD_132962 | JGI IMG/M metagenome (GOLD analysis project Ga0187815, IMG submission 132962) | Wetland sediment microbial communities from Neuse River Estuary, North Carolina, USA - ASW-S_5 | ecosystem: Environmental > Aquatic > Freshwater > Wetlands > Sediment | place: USA: North Carolina...
CGACGCCGCCGTCAAGCAGGCGCAAGGCGCGCTGGAGCGGGCCAAATCCGCCAAGGTCCTCACCGAGGTGCAGTTGCAGCGGGCCGAGGACCTGCTGGCCAAGAGCTCCGGCACGGTCGTCGCAAGGGACCAAGCTCTGGCCGCCGATCAGCAGGCCAAGGGTGCTATTCTCGAGGCGGAAGCGAATCTCCAGTCGGCGCAGATCAACCTTGGCTACACCGACATCCTCGCACCGATCTCCGGAAAGATCGGCCGAACCAGCATCACCAAGGGCAACGTCGTGGGGCCCGACAAGGGTGTGCTGACGACGATCGTCAGCCAGGATCCGATGTACGTGACCTTCCCGGTCAGCCAGCGTGAGTTCCTGCACGCGCAGAAGACCGGGCAGGGCCCGGACGTCGGCAGCATCAAGGTCCGGCTCAGATATTCCGACGGCACGCTGTACGACAAGCTCGGCACCATCAACTTCGTGAACGTCAGCGTGAACCAGGGCACCGACACGGTCACGGTGCGGGCCACGGTGCCGAACCCGAGCGAAGGCCTGATCGACGGACAGTTGATGCGCGTGGTGCTGGAGGCGGGGCAGCCGACCGAGAAAGTCGTGATCCCGCAGTCGGCCCTGATTGCCGATCAGGAAGGCATCTATGTCTTCGTGGTCGAGAGCGGCAAGGCCGCGATCAGGCGCATCAAGCCGGGAGACGCGGAAGGAACGGGCATCGTCGTCGAATCGGGCCTTTCCGGCGGCGAGCAGGTGATCGTCGAGGGATTGCAGGGCGTCAGGCCCGGCGTGCCGGTGCGGGCGGCGCCGCTGCCGCCCGGGCCAAACCCGAGTTGATACTATGCTGTCGGCAATCTTTGTAGATCGACCGCGGCTGGCGATCGTCATCGCGATCGTAACGACGATTGCCGGCGCTCTCGCGCTGTTCGCCATCCCGATTGCGCAATATCCCGATATCGTTCCGCCGCAGGTTTCCGTCACCACCGTCTATCCCGGTGCTTCCGGTTCCGTCGTCAACGCCACCGTCGCGCAGCCGATCGAGGCGCAGGTCGTCGGCGTCGACAAGGCGATCTACATGAAGAGCGTCAGCGGCGACGACGGCAGCTATTCGCTGGTCGTGTCGTTCGAGCTCGGCACCAATCCCGACATCAACACCGTCAACGTGAACAACCGCGTCCAGGTGGCGCTCTCGAGCCTGCCGCCGGACGTCCAGAAGCAGGGCATATCGGTCAAGAAGAAATCGTCGGCGCTGCTCGGCGTGATCGCCGTCTATTCGCCGAAGCAGACTCACGATGCGCTGTTCCTGTCCAATTACGTCACGATCAATCTGCTCGACCAGATCAAGAGCACGCCCGGCGTCGGCGACGCCACGCTCTGGGGCCCGCAGGACTACTCCATGCGCGCCTGGGTGCGGACCGACCGGCTCACCGGCCTCGGTCTGACCACGGCTGACATCATCAATGCGATCCAGTCGCAGAACATCCAGGCGGCGGTCGGGCGCGTCGGCGCGCGTCCGGCGGCGAACGACCAGCAGGTCCAGCTCAATATCCAGACCAAAGGCCGTCTCAGTTCCGTTCCCGAGTTTGAGAATATCGTGATCCGCACGAATCCGGACGGCTCGGTGCTGCGTCTGCGCGATGTCGCGCGCGTGGAACTGGGCGCGGCAAACCTCGACCGTGACACCCGCCTCAACGGCGGCCCGGCCGCTGCGATCGCCATCTACCAGTCGCCGGGGGCGAATGCTCTCAAGACCCTGGACGCCGTGCGCAGCAGAATTCAGGAGGTCGAGAAGACCTTCCCGTCGGATCTGGCCTGGAAGGTCACCTACGACCCGACCGTGTTCGTCAAGGACACGATGCACGAGGTGCTGAAGACGCTCTTCGAGGCGTTCTTCCTGGTCGTGATCGTCGTCTACCTGTTCCTCGGCAGCGTGCGGGCGACGCTCATTCCGACGCTCGCCGTGCCGGTCAGCCTGATCGGCACGTTCATCGCGCTTCTGGCGGTCGGCTACTCGGCCAATACCGTCTCGCTGCTGGCGGTCGTGCTCGCCATCGGCATCGTGGTCGACGATGCGATCGTCGTCGTCGAGAACGTCGAAAGGGTCATGGAGGAGCATCCGGAGCTTTCGCCGGGCGAAGCGACGAAAAGGGCGATGGCGGAAATCACCGCGCCGATCATTGCCATCACGCTGGTGCTGCTGTCGGTGTTCGTGCCCGTCGCCTTCATCCCCGGCATATCCGGCGAGCTGTTCCGGCAATTCGCGGTGACCGTCGCCGTCTCGATGTTCCTGTCGGCGATCAACGCGCTGACGCTGTCGCCGGCGCTGTGCGGCGTCCTGTTGCGCCCTCATCACGGGCCGCGCCGCGGCATCATGGGCTGGGTGATGCGGCGGATCGACAACGTCCGTGACGGGTACGGCGCCGTGGTCGCAAAGCTCGTCCGCGTATCGGTCATCGGGCTCGTCACGGTCGCCGTTGCCGGCGCTATCATCGTCGGCCTGTCCAGGATCACGCCGACGGGCTTCCTGCCGGAAGACGATCAGGGCGCATTCTTCGTCGTCGTGCAGACCCCGGGCGGCGCGTCGCTCGTGCGGACGACCGCGGCCATCCGCAAGGCCGAACAGATCCTGCGCCAGAACGAAGCGGTGCAAGACGTCACCTCGGTCGTCGGCCTCAACTTCATCGACAACTATTCGCAGCCGAACGCCGGATTCCTGGTGGTCACGCTTAAGCCGTTCGAGGAGCGGAAGGACCCGAAATTGGGCGTGGCGCAGCTCATCCCCGCGCTCGGAGCCAAGTTTCGCCAGATCCAGGAAGGGACGGTCGTCCCTCTCGCCCCGCCGCCGATCCTCGGCCTCGGCACCGGCGGCGGCTTCACCTATGTCCTGCAGGACATGCGCGGCGCCGACCCGAAGGCGCTGGCCCAGGCGGTCCGCGGCCTCGTCGTCGCGGCCAACCAGAACGATCAGCTCAACCGCGTGTTCTCGACCTACTCCGCGACCAATCCCTCGATCTATCTCGATATAGACCGCGACAAGGCGCAGGTCCTCGGCGTTCCCTTGAGTTCGATCTTCCAGGCGCTGCAGGCCTCGCTCGGCGGCTACTTCATCAACAACATGAATCTGTTCGGGCGCACCTGGCAGGTCCAGGTCCAGGCCGAGGCCAGCGACCGCTCGAGCGTCGAGGACATCTATCGCATCAACGTCCGCAGCGCCGAGGGACAGATGATCCCGCTGCGCAGCCTCGTCGAAGCGCGGCTCACGATCGGGCCGCCGTCGATCATCCGCTACAACAACCGGCAGGCCGTCACGGTGCAGGGTTCGCCCGCGGCCGGCGTGTCGTCCGGACAGGCGCTCAAGGCGATGGAAGAAGTGGCGGCGAAGACGCTGCCGCCGGGCTACATCGGCGACTGGACGGACACGGCGTTCCAGGAAAAGCGCGCGGAGGGCAAGACGGCGATCATCCTCGGCTTCGCGGTGCTGTTCGCCTATCTCTTCCTCGTCGGGCTCTATGAGAGCTGGACCATTCCGGTGCCGGTCCTGCTGTCGGTGTCGGTGGGCATCGTCGGCTCGTTCCTCGCCATGGTGCTCGGAGGCCTGACGCTCGATCTCTACGCGCAGATCGGCATGGTGGTGCTGATCGGACTCGCGGCCAAGAACGGCATCCTCATCGTCGAGTTCGCGAAAGAGCAGCGGGAGAAGGGTGTGCCCCTGCTCCAGGCGGCAACCGAAGGCGCCAGGCTCCGCTTCCGGCCGGTCATGATGACGTCCTTCGCCTTCATCCTCGGCCTGCTGCCGCTGGTGATCGCAACGGGTGCATCGCAGCTCGCACGGCGCGACGTGGGCACGCCGGTGTTTGGCGGCATGATCCTGGCGTCGTTCGTCGGAATCTTCGTGATCCCGTTGCTCTACGTCACCTTCCAGGCGCTGCGCGAAAAATTGCGGCCGGGGTCGCGACCGAAAGCCGAACCGAAAGCAGGCGAGGTTCTAAAGTCGCACGAAAAGTGACGGGTGCATTCGAGAGCGATCATCGGCGATCGCAAGGAGATGACCAATGCGTTGGACGAAAAGGCTGATGCTGGCGGCGCCGCTGGTCGCCGGCATGTCGTACGCGGCGCATGCGGGCGGGTTCGATTTCGACGGCGCGTGGGCGACGGACGCGGCGGTCTGCAGCAAGATCTTCGTCCGGAATAACAATGGCGTTTCGATCTCGCGGGATTCCGACCTGTACGGAAGCGGGTTCATCGTCGATGGCGACAAGATCAGAGGCAAGATGGCGGTCTGCACCATCAAGGCCCGCAAGGAGGGCGAGAAGACCCTGAACATGGTGGCGGTCTGTTCGAGCGATATCGCGCTGTCGACCGTCCAGTTCATGCTGCGCATCGAGGACAACGACAAGGTGACCCGGATGTACCCGGGCATCCCGGAATTGGGCGTGTCCTATGTTCGCTGCCCGCCCTGAGATGCAGAGCGGCGGATAGGCGGAGACGAGGCGATGGCCGTCGGCAGCGCACCCGTGCGTCCGGAGCAAGGCGGCGGCGGTGACGGCGCCTTCGATCAGGAGCGCATCACCAGGCCGTATTTCGAGCTGGTGATACGGATCGCCGTCCTCGCGGTCCTGCTTTATTGGGCCGTGACGCTCGTCCGTCCGTTTGCGACGATCGCCATCTGGAGCGCGGTCATTGCCGTGGCGCTCTATCCGACATTCGAAGGGCTGGCGCGCCTGCTGGGCGGACGCCGGCGTCTGGCCGCGTTCGTGCTGACGATCTTCAGTTTCCTGGTCGTGATCGGGCCGGCGACATGGCTGACGCTCGACTTCATCGAGAGCTTGAGCGCGATATCCCAGCGTCTGGACCTGTCGACCGTCGCGCTACCGGCGCCGCCCAAGGCGGTGCAACGCTGGCCGGTCTATGGCGAGCAGATCTACCAGTACTGGAGCCTGGCCTCGAACAATATCAAGGAGGCGCTGGTGAACATCGGGCCGCATCTGAAGCCGCTCGGCAGCCGGTTGCTGTCCATGGCGGCCAGTGCAGGCACCGGCGCGCTGCAGTTCCTCGTTTCCATCATCGTCGCGGGGTTTCTCTTTTGCCCCGCCAAAAGGATCGTCGGCGGCATTCGGCTGTTCGCGCGCAAGCTCGCGCCGAGTCGCGCCGACGAGCTTCTCGATCATGCCGGCGCGACCATCCGCGCCGTATCGCGCGGCGTCATCGGCATTTCGGTGCTGCAGGCCCTGCTCGTCGGCATCGGGCTGGTCGTCGCCGGCGTTCCGGGCGCGAGTTTGCTGACCTCGATGGCGCTCGTTCTCGGCATCGTGCAGATCGGCCCGGCCGTCATCATACTGCCGCTGGTGGTCTGGAGCTGGTTCACGATGGACACGACGATGGCCATCCTGTTCACCGTGTACATGGTGCCGGTCAACCTGATCGATAACATCCTCAAGCCCATCGTGATGACCTATGGATTGAACACGCCGATGCTGGTGATCGTGATCGGCGTCATCGGCGGCACGGTCGGCTATGGCATCACCGGGCTCTTCCTCGGCCCGATCATTCTGACGGTGATCTGGGAACTGCTTGCCGCCTGGGTCGCCGAAGATACCGCGCAGCAACCGGCCAAGGCGAACTAGCGGTGCGGGCTTGCATTGCCCCAAGGGGCAATATCGTCGGCCGCCGGATCGTTGTTGAAATCATGATGCCCATCCCGCGCGCCGCGCGCGAACGGCTCGTTCGATCCCATGCGTGCCGCGGATGGACGCTGTGCACTCAATTGCAAAGTCCGGAAAGATGCAACGGTTGCTGTTGAAGTCGGTGTTCGCGGTTGTGGTCCTGGTGTCGGTCGTCGCGGCGGTCGGGAGCGCGAAAGCGCAGTCCGACGATCAGCCGCTTCAGGCCGCCGAGCTCGATGCGCTGGTCGCGCCGATCGCCCTGTATCCCGACACGCTGCTGAGCCAGGTTCTGATCGCCTCGACCTATCCGCTCGAGGTGGTGCAGGCCGACCGCTGGATCAATGAAAACAAGAACCTGAAGGGCGACTTGCTGAAGGCAGCCGTCGACAAGCAGAAATGGGACGACAGCATCAAGGCGCTGGCGGCGGCGCCGTCGGTGCTCGCGATGATGAGCGGCAAGCTCGACTGGACGGAAAAACTCGGCGACGCGGTGCTTGCCCAGCAGCCGGATGTCATGGACGCGATCCAGCGTCTGCGCGCGAAAGCACAGGCGAACAACAAGCTGCAGTCGACCAAGCAGCAGGCGGTCAAGGTCACGCGCGATCAGGGCAAGCAGACGATCGCCATCGAGCCGACCAATCCCGACACGGTCTACGTGCCTTATTACGAACCGGCCGTCGTCTATGGCGACTGGCCGTATCCGGACTATCCGCCCTATTACTTCGGTTATCCCAGCTACGTTCCGGGCGCGTTGCTCGCCACCGGCGTTGCCTTCGGCGCCGGCTACGCCATCGGGCGCTGGGCCTCGGGCGGGAATTACTGGGGCGGCAACATCAACTGGAACAACCACAACATCAACGTCAACCGGCCGCGCGTCAATCCGCTGGGCGGCACCAACTGGCAGCACAATCCCGCGCATCGTCAGGGCGTGCGCTACAACAATGCGAGCGTGCAGCAGAAATTCGGCAACAACAATTTGCGCGCCGGCAGCCAGAACAGGATGGACTTCCGCGGTCGCGGCGGCCAGCAGGTGCTCAAGCCGGGCGGCGGCCAGGCCAATCTTGGCGACCGCGGTCGTGGCGGCGGCGGCGCGGGCGCGGCGACGCGGCCGTCCGGCGGTAACCGCGCGGCGAGCCGTCCGTCCGCCACCAATCGTGCCGCCAACCGCCCGGCCAATCGTTCCGCCGGCGGCGCGCGTACCGCCAGCCGGCCGGCCGCAGGCCGCGGCGGGGCCTTCGGCAATGTGCAGTCCGGACGCGCCGTGAGCATGCAGTCGCAGCGCGGCCGCGCAAGCTTTGCCAGCGCCGGCGGCGGTGGCGGCTTCGCGCGTGGCGGCGGTGGTGGCGGCATGCGGGGTGGCGGCGGCGGCATGCGCGGCGGCGGTGGCGGCCGACGCTCGGACGTGCGCCTCAAGCACGACATTGTCCGTCTCGGCCAGCTTGCCAACGGCCTCGGCTTCTATCGCTTCTCCTATAACGGCAGCGACAAGGCCTATGTCGGCGTGATGGCGCAGGAGGTCGAGGCTATCGCGCCGGAGGACGTCGTTCGCGGTCGCGACGGTTATCTCCGCGTCTTCTACGACAGGCTCGGCCTGAAACTGCAGAGCTACGACGAATGGCTCGCCGGTGGTGCGCGCATTCCCGTCGTGACGCAGGTCCGGCATTGACCGCTTCGGACCAACGCCCGGCGGTCGCGGGTGAGGCTCCCGCTGTCTTGCATCGAGGGACTCAATGACCAACGCACGAAACAGAATGCCACGCGGCGCGATCCTGCCCGCTGTCTCGCTCGCGATCCTGTTCGCCATCGGCGCGGGGTCGGCCGCCCGCGCGCAACAGTCGTTCAAGACCAGCGAGGCCGCGGTCGAAGCCTTGATGAAGGCCGCCCGCGACGGCGACCGCGGCGTCCTGTTGAGCGTGCTCGGCCGCAAGGCCACCGACATCGTGTCGTCGGGCGATGCGGTCGCCGACACCGCCGGGCTGAAGCGCTTCGTGGCCGCCTACGACGAGAAGCATCAACTGACAACCGAGGGCGACAACAAGGCCGTCATGGTGATCGGCAAGGAGGACTACCCGTTCCCGATCCCGCTCGTGCGTGCGAATGGCGCCTGGAAGTTCGACGCCGCCGCCGGCCGCCAGGAGATCCTTTTTCGCCGCATCGGCCGCAACGAGCTCGACGTGATCCAGACCTGCCTCGCTTATGTCGATGCGCAGAACGAATATGCCGAACAGGACCGCTCCGGCGCCGGGAAGGGCGTCTATGCGCAGCGCGTCGTCAGCACGCCCGGCAAGAAGGACGGGCTCTACTGGCCGGCCGCGCAGGGCAACGACGAAAGCCCGCTCGGCGAAATGGCGGCCGAGGCGTCGGCCGAAGGCTATCGCGTGGGCAAGGGGCGCAATCCGTTCTACGGCTATTACTACAAGATCCTCAAGCAGCAGGGGCCCGCGGCCCCCGGCGGCGCGATGAACTACGTGTTGAATGGCAAGATGATCGGCGGCTTCGCCCTGGTCGCCTATCCGGCGACGTATCGAAACTCGGGCGTGATGACCTTCATCGTCAACCACGCCGGTGTGGTCTACCAGAAGGATCTCGGCCCACGGTCCGCGGAGCTGGCGGAGAAGATGACGGCCTTCAATCCCGATCCGAGCTGGAAGGCCGTATCCCCCAATCCAGACTGAAGGCCGAGCCGGCGATCGCGCGGCGAATGCGCTCGCGCCGGATCGGCGCGGCCCGCACGTACCGACCGGTGCGGTGATTGACAGCGAAAAAAGTATCTTCGAATCGGCGCGGACCGGCTTTAATGGCGGGCGACGAGGAGATTCCTCATGGCCCCGCTGTCGTTCGCCGCGCCCTATGCCGCCGACGACGTGGCGATCGCCGCGCATCTGTTCGAAACGGCGGCGCCGGCCGCGGCCGCTGCCGACACGGCGCTCGCGCGTCGCCTGCTTGGCGCCATGCGCGAGCACAGCGGCCGGATCGGCGGCATCGACGAGGTGCTGCATCGCTATTCGATCTCGACGCGCGAAGGCGCGGCGCTGATGGTGCTGGCCGAGGCGCTGTTGCGCGTTCCCGAGCCGGACAATGCCGACCGCCTGATCGTCGAGAAGCTCGAGCAGGGCGGCTTCGCCGACGACGTGGCGACGTCCGAGCCGCTCATCGTCGCGGCCTCGGCCTGGGCGCTCGGTCTCGGCGCGCGCATCTTCGCGCCCGAGGAGTCACCGTCGAGCGTGGTCCGCAATCTCGCGCGCCGGATCGGCATGCCGGCCGTGCGCGCCGCCGCCCGCAGCGCCGTGGGCCTGCTTGGCGATCACTTCGTCATGGGGGAGACCATCGCCGACGCCGTGCACCGCGCGCAGCGTGGCGAGGCCGCGCATTATCGCTACTCGTTCGACATGCTCGGCGAAGGTGCGCGCACCCGCGCCGACGCGCAGCGCTATTTCGCCGCCTACAGTGCGGCCATCGAGGCGATCGGCAAATCCGCCGGCAGCAAGGCGTTGCCCGACCGGCCCGGCATCTCGGTCAAGCTCTCGGCGCTGCATCCGAAATACGAGGCGACCAACCGCGACAGGGTGCTTGCCTCGCTGGTGCCCGACGTCGTCGCGCTCGCGCAGGCGGCGAAGCGCCACGATCTGAATTTCACCGTCGATGCCGAGGAGGCGGATCGGCTGGAGCTGTCGCTCGACGTCATTGCCCGTGTCTTCGCCGATGCCTCGTTGCGCGGCTGGGACGGCTTCGGACTTGCCGTGCAGGCCTATCAGAAGCGCGCGCAGGCGGTGATCGCCTATGTCGGTGCGCTCGCCGAGGCGCACGCCAGCCGCATGATGGTGCGGCTGGTCAAGGGCGCCTATTGGGACACGGAAATCAAGCGCGCGCAGGAGCGCGGCCTTGCCGATTACCCGGTCTTCACGCGCAAGGCGATGACCGACCTGAACTACATCGCCTGCGCGCAGGATCTGCTGGCGGCGCGGCTCATCTACCCGCAGTTCGCCACGCACAATGCGCTGTCGATCGCCGCCATCGTCGCGATGGCCGGCGGTGCGCCGTTCGAATTCCAGCGTCTCTACGGCATGGGCGAGGCGCTTTATCGCGCGCTGCGCGAAGAAAGCCCGGCGATCCCGTGCCGCACTTATGCGCCGGTCGGCGGCCACAAGGACCTGCTCGCCTATCTGGTGCGCCGTCTGCTGGAGAACGGCGCCAACTCGTCCTTCGTGATGAATGCCGGCGACCGGAGCGTGCCGGTCGAGCGGCTCCTGCGCGCGCCGGCGGCGATCGTCGGCGAGCCGGCGGCGGCGCGACACCGCGCCTTGCCGCGGCCGCCGCAGCTTTACGGCGCCGTGCGGAAGAATTCGCTGGGCATCGAATTCGGCGAGCGCGCCGCGCTCGCGGCGACGCTGGCCGCGATTGGCGAAGCGTCGCGCCATGAGGCGGTGGCGATGCCGCTGATCGACGGCCACGCCGTCGTCACCGCGACACGCAATGTGACGAGCCCGATCGATGCGGCGACGGTTGCGGGAAAAGTCGCAGAGGCGGACGACGCATCGGTCGATCGCGCCCTCGCCGCGGCGGCGGCGGGTTTCGCGGCCTGGAGCCGGAGGCCCGCGGACGCGCGCGCGGCCGCGCTCGAACGCACGGCCGATGCGCTCGAGGCGAACCGCGGCCGGCTCCTGCATCTGCTTGCACTGGAGGCAGGCAAGACGCTCGACGACGCCGTCGCCGAGGTGCGCGAGGCGGTCGATTTCTGCCGCTATTACGCCGCCGAAGGCCGGCGCCTGTTCGGTTCGCCGCAACGCATGCCCGGGCCGACCGGCGAAACCAACGACCTTGCCCTGCGCGGGCGCGGCGTGTTCGTCGCCATATCGCCGTGGAATTTCCCGCTCGCCATCTTCGTCGGCCAGATCGCCGCGGCGCTGATGGCCGGCAACGCCGTGATCGCCAAACCGGCGGAGCAGACGCCGCTGATCGCCGCGGCAGCGGTGCGGCTCATGCAGGCGAGCGGCGTCGCGCCGTCCGCCTTGCACCTGCTCCCCGGAGACGGCCGCGTCGGCGCCCGCCTCGTCGCCGATCCGCGCGTTGGCGGCGTCGTGTTCACCGGCTCGACCGAGGTCGCGCGCGCGATCGGCCGCGCGCTCGCCGCCAAGGACGGCCCGATCGTGCCGTTCATTGCCGAGACCGGCGGCATCAATGCGATGATCGTCGATTCGACCGCGCTGCCCGAGCAGGTCACCGACGACGTCGTCACCTCGGCGTTCCGTTCGGCCGGCCAGCGTTGCTCGGCGCTGCGGCTCTTGTGCCTGCAGGACGATGTCGCCGCGCCGATCCTGGCCATGATCGCCGGCGCGGCGCAGGAGCTCAACATCGGCGATCCGCGCGATCCGGCGACGCATGTCGGGCCGGTGATCGACCGCGAGGCGCGCGACCGCCTGCAGGCCTATGTCGAGGCGCAGCGCGCCGCCGGCCGCATCGTCTACGCCGGGCAGGCACCGGCGCAGGGCTATTTCATCGCGCCGCACATCGTGCGGCTCGAAGCGGCCGACCGGCTCGAGGAGGAGATCTTCGGGCCGGTGCTGCACGTCGTGACGTACCAGGCGGCGGCGCTCGACGCGGTGATCGCCGCCATCGGCCGCAGCGGCTATGGCCTCACCCTCGGCGTGCACAGCCGGCTCACCAGCACGGTCGAGCGCGTGACGCGCGCGCTGCCGGTCGGCAACGTCTACGTCAACCGCAACATGATCGGGGCGGTGGTCGGCGTGCAGCCGTTCGGCGGCTTCGGCCTGTCGGGCACCGGGCCGAAGGCCGGCGGCCCGCATTATCTCGCGCGCTTCGCCAGCGAGCAGACCGTGACCGTGAACACGGCCGCGGTCGGCGGCAACACGGCCCTGATCTCGCTGGTCGACGACACGACGCCCGACGCTGCGCCCTAGACCCGCGGGCCGGCGCGCGGCGGCGGCCAAAACAAAAGCGGCGGCCACCGGCCGCCGCTCCTGCTTGTTTCGACGAACGTCGCTTACTGGAACAGGCGCAGCACGTTCTGGTCGGCCTGCGAAGCGAGCGACAGCGCGGTCGTGGACAGCTGCTGGCGGGTCTGCAAGGCGAGCAGGTTGGCGCCTTCCTGGTTGGAGTCGGCGAGCGTGAGCGAGTCCGAACCGGACTGCAGGGTGTTGATCGTCGCCTTGGTGAAGTCCTGGCGGATCTGCACCGTCGAGAGGCTGGAGCTCAGCGTCTGCGACTGCGAGCGCAGCTTGGTCAGTGCGCCGGTCAATTGCGTCGCGGCGGCGGTGATATCGGTACCGGCGGCCCAGTTGTTGGTCGCGCCGTTGATCACGAGGGCGCCGCCGTTCGTGCTGTTGTTGACGCCGCTCACGGTGACGCTCGAAGTCCCCGACTCGTTCATCGTCACGGTCAGGTTGTCGCCGTTGAGCAGGTTGATGCCGTTGAAGCCGGAGTCGGACGCGAGCAGGTCGATCTGCGTGCGGATGGCGTCGAACTGGCTGGCGAGGTTGGCGCGGACCGCGGTGTCCGAGGTCTGCTGCGCCTGACTGACCAGCGACTGCGCCGACTGCACCAGCTTGGTGATCGCCGAGATGCCGTTGTTCGCCGCCTGGATGGTGTTGATGGCGGTCGACATCGAGTCGAGCAGGTTGCTCAGGTCGCTCGCGCGGTTGTCGAGACCCTGCGCGGTGAAGAAGTTGTTCGGATTGTCGAGCGCCGAATTGACGCGCTTGCCGGTCGAAAGCTTGGTCTGGGTGGATGTGATGAGGTCGGACGTCTGCTGCAGCTGAAGCAGGTTCGAACGCACGCCCGCGGAAAGAACGATTGTAGACATGAGTGTTACCCTTCTGGACTAACGCCGCCGTACTGGCTGTCGTCGTGATCCCGTGGATCGAAGGCCGTTATCGCATCAGGGTTAAAATGACTGGTTAAGCTTTACGGTTAACGCGGAGTTTAAATTGCAGGAAGCCGCTGGGAATGCGGTGGTATCGACGGGTGGTATGGATGAATCCGCCCGCTCTCCTGCGCCCGCGAGGTCGTCTTTCCCCGGCGTCATTAACGGGCACGGTAAACGCCGGGCCGCAGCTCGGGCGCGGATCGGCCGCCGGAACCGCCGCGCGGCCCGCGCCGCGGCGCGCCGCCGCAACCGGGCCGCCTCGTGGGCGGCGGCTGCGCCCGTCGCCAGGCACCCCTTGCCAGCGCCGCGCGATGTTTTAAGGTTAAAGTAATTC
>Ga0187815_10001094_pt1 | contig 12876 bp, 9 predicted proteins | sample NC_S_5_FD_132962 | JGI IMG/M metagenome (GOLD analysis project Ga0187815, IMG submission 132962) | Wetland sediment microbial communities from Neuse River Estuary, North Carolina, USA - ASW-S_5 | ecosystem: Environmental > Aquatic > Freshwater > Wetlands > Sediment | place: USA: North Carolina...
GGCCGGCCGTTAAGGGTAAAGCCGATCTGGCGCGTCGCGCTCATCGGCCGCCCTTCGTCAGAGCGCGATAAACCGCTTCCGGGGTCAGCGGCAGTTCCATCATGCGCACGCCAACTGCGTCGTCGATGGCATTGGCTATTGCCGGCGAGACGCCGAAAGTTGCGGTCTCCCCGACGCCTTTTGCGCCAAACGGCCCGCCGTGTTGTTCCGCCGCGACCGTTTCGTTCTCGATCCGCGCTGGCAGGTCACGCATGCCCGGGATCTTGTAATCGGCGAGATTGGGATTGAGCAGCTGCCCGTCGGCGAATTCCATGCGCTCCTGCATGGTGAAGCCGAGCTGCATAATCGCGCCACCCGAAAGCTGCGTCTCGACGATCCGCGGATTGATCGGCGTGCCAAGATCGGCGACGTTGATCAGGCGCATGACGCGCACACGGCCGGTTTCGGTATCGACTTCGACCTCCGCGCCGGTGCCGCCGACCATCCAGAACGGCGTCGCGTTCGGCGTCATGCCAGTATCGTGATCGGGCGACGCGTAACTGGGAATGAAGCTGCCGATGCCGACGATATTGCCGGCCTGCATGCCGTACTTGCGGCGGAAAAGCTCCGGTAGCGGAATATTGCTGCCTGGTGGCAGTCCGATTTCGGCTTTGAGCGCTTCGATCTTGGCACGTGCGTCTTCGGCGGCGCGCTTGACCGCGTTGCCCATGTGAAAAGTCGATCGCGAGCCAAGCGTTGCCATGTCGTAAGGCGTGACGTCGGTATCGGGATGGACGACGCGGACGGATTCCGCCGGCAGATCGAGCACTTCGGCGGCGATCTGCGCCATCGCCGTGTCGGAACCCTGACCCATGTCGACAGTGCTGCAATAGAGCGCGCAGCTGCCATCGGCGTAGATGTTGAGGATCGCGACTGAAGTGGTCGGCGCGATCGATGCCTTGAAGCCGATGGCGATGCCACGGCCGCGCTTGACACTGCCCCGCCCGCGGTCGAACGGCCGGCCCCAGCCGATACGGTCGACCAGCCGGTCGAGTACTTTGCCGGTGGCGGCGTCCTGCATCACCGTGCCGGTCGCCTGCGGCCGGCCGTCGCGCAGCAGATTGCGGCGGCGGAATTCGACCGGATCGATGCCGAGCGCGCGCGCGATCATGTCGGTGTGGCTCTCATAGGCCCACACCAGCTGGGGGATGCCGAAGCCGCGCAGCGCTCCGGCAGGCGGACGGTTGGTGTAGAGCGCGTAAGAATCGATGGCGACGTTTTCGATGTCGTACGGACCCGCGGCGGTGAAACCGGATTTCTGTGTCACGCGCGGGCCGATATCCGCGTAGGCGCCGCCGTTCCACCACACTTCGCATTCGCGCGCGGTGATGCGGCCGTCCTTTGTCACCGCGCTTTTGATGCGGAAGGTCGACGGATGCTTGGTGATGGTGAAGAATTGCTCGTCCATCGCCAGCGAGATCTTCACCGGCCGGCGCGTCAGCAACGCCAGCGCCGCGACCAGCGCCTCAAGCTTGATGTAGAGCTTGGCGCCGAAGCCACCGCCGAGATACGCCGTCTTGACGCGTACGCGGTTTTCCGGCCAGCCGAGCAATCGTGCAATCTCAATGCGTACGAAGGACGGGCTTTGCGACGCCGTATAGATAGTCAGTGTGCCGTCGCCGGGCTCCGCCGCCGAAACGAACGGCTCAAGCGGCGTATGCATCACCGGCTGGGTGCGGAACGTGTGCTCGAAGACTTGGTCCGCGGCAGCGAAGGCCGCTTTCACGTCGCCGCGGCGCAGCCGGAAATCAAGCGCGAGATTGGTGCCCTTGCGGCCTTCGAGATGCTTCAGATCGGGAAAGGTGCCGGCCGGCTTGAGGACGTCGTGGACGATGACATTCGACGTCATCGCCTCGACTTCGTCGGTCACGGCCGGCAGCTCGTCGTACTCCGCCACGATCAGCCTCGCGGCCTCTTCGGCGATGTGCGGATCCTCGGCCAGCACGACGGCGACTGGCTCGCCGACGTGCCGCACCTTGTCGATCGCCAGGATCGGCTGATCGTGGAAGGCCGGCCCGTAATAGGGATTGGGAATCACTCGGCGGACGTCGTCGCTGACGAACACGGCGTGGACGCCGGGGACACGACGCGCTGCGTCGACCTCGACGCGCCGGATGCGGCCGTGCGCGACGGCGCTGCGGAAGATCTTACCGTGCAGCATGCCGGGCACTTGCCAGTTGTGGACGTATTCGGCGCGGCCGGTCACCTTGGCGCGGCCTTCGAGCCGTGGCAGCGAACGTCCGACCTGGCCGGTCTTTGCCGTTGCGCTCATACCGCACCGCCACCGTGCGCTTGAGCCGCGCGCAATGCGCGTCCGACAAACACCTTTACCAACTGCTTCTTGTACGCAACCGAGCCGCGCACGTCGCCGACGACATCGGCCTCCTCGGCGGCCGCCGCACCGGCGCGCGCGAGCAGCGCGTCATCGAGTGTACGTCCGGCGATCACGGCTTCGGCCGCGTTGAGCCGTGTCGGTCGTTCCGTAGCAGCGCCGAGCACGATCCGCGGTGATTTGATGGTGCCGCCGGAATCTTCCCAGGCGATAGCGACGCCAAGCGCCGGCCAGTCATCCGCTGAGCGCGTGGTGCATTTGAGATAAGCCGCGCGCTTGCCGCCAAGGGGCGGAATTATTGCTTCGACGATTAGCTCGTCGCCCTTGCATTGCGTTTCGTAGAGGCCGGTCGCAAAACCGTCGACCGGCACGGTACGTTCGCCGCGCCGACCCGCCAGGACCAGTTGCGCGTCGAGCGAAATCAACACCGGCGGCAGGTCGCTGTGCGGGTCGGCATGGGCGAGATGGCCGCCGAGCGTCGCCACATTACGCACACGCACGTTCGACAATGTCCGCAACGTGTGACCGATCACCGGGCAATTGCGCCGCAGCTCGACCGAGCGTTCGAGCGAGGCGAGCCGCGCCATCGCACCGATGCGCAAGCCGCCGTCCGATTCGACGCGGATGCGTTCCAAGCGGTCGCCGGCGGCACGCAGGCTGACCAGCCGCTTCGGTCGGAAGAAGCCGGACTTCATCAGCAGCATCAGCGCGGTGCCACCCGCCAGCGGCCGCACCGTCGGATCGTCGGGGTCGAGCAGCTTGAGCGCTTCGCCGAGCGATGACGGCTCGACCAAATCGAACTGCATCACGCGACCACCACCAACCTAACCGGCTTCAGGCGACGGCGCGTGCCTTCGCCTCGCCGCCGCCACCGGCTTCCAAATCCTCGAGACGACGCTTTGCCGGCTCGATACCCCACGCCCAAACCACGACGATCTGGATCACCAGCAGGCCGATCATCATCGCCAGCACGCCGGTGACGCCCCAGGTCTGAAACAGGGCCACAACCAACAACGGTGTGACGATGGTCGCGCCGCGGCCGAACATGTTGCAGATCCCATTCGCCCGAAGACGCACCTCGGTCGGGAACAGCTCCGACGTATAGACGCCGTAAAGGATCGAGGTCAGCACATAGATGCCAACGATCAGCACGAAGCCGACGCCGAGCACCGCTTCGGGCTTCGTCATGAAGGGATAGATCGCGCCCAGGACAATGCACCAGATCGAGCCGCCGATGATGGTGAATTTGCGGCCGAGCCGGTCGGCAGAGAACGCGCCGAGCGCGCAGCCAATCAACGAGCCGGAAACGATCGCCAGCGTGTAAGTGAGCGATTGCGTCACGCTCATGCCCTGCTTGACGAAGAAGGTCGGCAGCCAGTTAACAAAGCCGAAGATGAGGGCGTTGATGGTGATGAGCACGACGCTGCCGACGATCATCAGCGGCAGTAGTTTTGGACCCGCAAGCGAAGCCAACGTGAACGCCTCGAGCGGCTTGGCCGGCGCCGGTGGCGGCAACGGCTTACCGCCGGATACCTCGCTTTCGATACGCTGCAGCAGCTCGTCGGCCTCCTTGATGCGGCCCTGCGTCTCGAGCCAGCGCGGCGATTCCGGCAGGTTCTTGCGCAGATACCAGACGATTAGTGCGCCGATACCGGCAACTACGAACAGCGGCCGCCAGCCGAAGGTAGGAATGACGAGCCGCGCCAGCACCGCCGTCACCGGCAAGCCAGAAACGACCACGAAGGCCATGAACGCCATCCACTTGCCGCGCGTCTGCGGTGGCACGAACTCGGTCATGGTGCCGTAGCCGACGACGATCTCAGCGCCGAGGCCGAAACCCATGACGAAACGCAGCCCGTTGAGCCAGTTGATATCGGGCGCGACCGCCGCCGCCAGCGACGCGAGGCCGAAGATCATCAGGTTGAACTGATAGGTGAAGCGCCGCCCATAGTGGTCGCCGAGGAATCCCGCCGCCAGCGAGCCCAGCGTCATGCCGATGAAAGTGAGCGACAGGAACCAGCCGTTCTGCGCCAAGGTGGAAAAGCCGCTTTTCACCGTCGTACCCAGCACCGGGCCGGCGATATAGAGATCGTAACCGTCGAAGAACATGCCGGCGCCGATCAGCCAGAAAATGCGATAGTGCCAAGCAGAAATCGGCAGGCGATCGAGACGAGCGCCGGAATTGGCCAGTGCTGACATTGGGCGAACCCCCTCCCTGAGATTTATTGTGTGCGGCTTTGCTGCCGTATTGCCTATAACGCTAGCGGAAAGCTGGGCCGATTGCCATGGCACGGGTCAGGAACGCGATGGATACCGCCGCCCAGACTAAACTCGATGTCATCGAAACCGGCACTGGCCGGGCCCTCGTTCTGCTCCATTCACTATTGTCGGATCGCGGTGCATTCGATCGCGTGACGCCGCGCCTCGCGCGCGAGCGCCGTGTGCTGCTGGTCGACCTGCCGGGATTTGGCGGCTCGGCACCGGCAGGGGCGCGGCTTGAGGATTTCGCCGACCGGATCGCGGAGAATTTACCGCGCCTTGGCCTGAAACCAGCGGAGACCGACGTGCTCGGCAATGGCTTCGGCGGCTTCGTCGCCGTGGCTCTGGCGGTGCGTCACGGTGGTAAGTTCGATCGCTTGGTTCTAGTCGATACCGGCGCAGCGATTCCCGAAGTGGGCAAACCGGCCTTCGAAAAGATGGCCGCGACGGTCGAAAGCGGCGGTATGGCGGCCGTGCTCGACGCCGCACTCGCGCGCATGTTTCCGGCGGATTTTCTTGCCGCCCATCCCGAAATCGCCGCCCAGCGCCGCGCTACGTTGCTGGCGATGAATCCGCAGCGTTTTGCCGCCGCGTGCCGCGCGCTCGCGGCGCTCGATCTGCGCAGCGCGATCGAATCGATCCGCAATCCGACGCTGGTCATCGTCGGCCTCAAGGACACCGCGACGCCGCCGGCGCTGTCGCACGAGCTCGCAACGACGATTCCCGGGGCGCAGCTCGTCGAGATGCCGCATTGCGGACATTCGCCGCACATCCAGGATCCGGAAGGTTTCTGGAACGCCGTGAAGCCGTTCCTCGGCCTGAAAGGTTAGCGCGGCGCGTCGAAGGTGGCTTCGGCGAGATACCGCAGGGCGCTGCGGTTGGTTCGATTTGGTGCCCATTGTTTGAGGTTCACCCATGGGTTCGAAATCCGTTTCGAAGACCGCGGCACCGCTGATTCCACGGCGCCCGACCATCAGCAAGCTGCGCGAAGCGGCCGCGAAGTGCACTGCCTGTCCGCTCTATGCCGGTGCGACGCAGACCGTCTTTGGTGAAGGGCCGGTGCCGGCCAAATTGATGCTGGTCGGTGAGACGCCCGGCGATCAGGAAGACAAACAAGGCCGTCCATTCGTCGGTCCCGCCGGCAAGCTGCTCGATCGCTGTCTTGCAGAAGTCGACATCGCGCGCGACGAGGCATACGTCACCAACGCGGTGAAACATTTCAAATGGGAACCGCGCGGCAAACGCCGGCTGCATAAGAAGCCCAATGCACTCGAAATCTCAGCCTGCCGTCCTTGGCTCGAGGCCGAGATTGCCCTAGTCAAGCCCGAGGTTCTGGTGCTGCTCGGCGCGACAGCGGCGCAAACGCTGCTCGGCTCGACATTCCGCGTCAGCCGCGAGCGCGGCAAGCCGATCCGGTCGGACTTGGCGCCGTGCGTGATCGCGACGGTGCATCCGTCAGCGCTGTTGCGCGCACCCGACGACGAGACGCGGCATCGCGAAATTGCGCGTTTTGTCGTCGAGTTGCGGCGGATCGCCGCGATACTCAAGAAAGCTTCCTAGAATCAATCGCTTCGCGGTGGCTTGACGCGACGGCGACAAGTGGGAATCAATAGGAACAATTCGTGAACAATGGGATTGGGCCGGGAGGCTTCCTATGGTGCAGCGGCCAGAGCTTGCCGCGTTGAAGGCCCGTCTCGCGCTTGTCGCGGGAAGCTCGCAAGCCGGCATGCTGCCGCTGGGCGTCCTGCCTGTACTGCCGCGCGCCGGCCTGCATGAGATTGAAGGCGATGTGGCGGCGAGCGGCTTTGCCGCCGCGCTTGCTGGATTGCTCGCCGGTGGATGCGGCTTCGTCCTGTGGTGCACACCGTTTACGGCACTGCACGAGGCCGGCGGACTTTATGGAGCCGGTCTCGCTGCCTGCGGACTTGATCCGGCGCGGCTCATCGTCGCCAGCCCGCGCCATACGCGCGACGCGCTGTGGACAATGGAAGAAGCGCTGCGCAGCGGCATCTTTGCCGCGGTGATCGGCGAGATCGAGATGCTGCCGTCGATCGCCGCACGCCGTTTGCAGCTCGCGGCGGAAGCGCACGCGACCGCCGCGTTGGTGCTGTTGCCACCGCGGGCGCCCGGGACCAGCGTCGGCATGACGCGCTGGCGCGCGACGTCGGCACTCGGCGGCGCCTGGCACATCGAACTCGCGCGCTGCCGCGGCGGCGCATCCGGAACCTGGCTAGTGGAGTGGAACCATGCGACGCATCGCTTCGATCTGGTTGCCGTATTTGGCGAGCGACTTGGCGCGCCGGCATCGTCCGGACTGGATTGGCCGGCCCGTGGCGCTAATTGCCGAGCAGGCGAAACGCCTGTTCGTCGCCGCGCCTGACGCGCTGGCCCAGGCCAGCGGCATCGTACCGGGACAGACGCTCGCCGATGCGCGCGCGCTGGCCGGCGATCTCGCGGTGGCGCCCTTCGATCCGACGGCCATCACGCGCGCACTCGATGGCATCGCGCAATGGTGCATGCGCTATACGCCGGCGACGGCGCCCGCCGGTGACGATGGCATCTTTCTCGACCTCACCGGTAGCGCACCGCTATTCGGCGGCGAAGCGGCGTTGCTCACAGAGCTTGTCGCACGGCTCGCGCGTCAGGGTTTCACGGCGCACGCCGCCGTCGCCGGCACGCCCGGCGCGGCCTGGGCGCTGGCGCATTTCGCGCCTGGCACCATCGCCGCATCGGCAACCGAGCGTGTGGCGCTCGCCGGCTTGCCGGTCGAAGCGCTGCGGTTGGCGCCCGAGACGGTCACGACGCTGCACCGGCTGGGCCTGCGCACGATCGGCGCGCTTTATGATTTGTCGCGCGCCGCGCTAGCGCGCCGTTTCGGCAACGGGCTTTGCCGTCGGCTCGATCAGGCTCTTGGCTCCGTCTGCGAGCCGATCTCGTCGCTGCGCGAGGTACCGCCCTGGCGGGAACGCCGTGACTTCGCCGAGCCGCTGCTGCAGCCGGAGGACATCGCCACCACATTGCGGCGCCTGATCGAATCGCTGTGCGCGCGACTCGCCGCCGAAGGCTTGGGCACGCGTGGCCTCGAATGCCTGGGATTCCGCACCGACGGCAGCACCGCGCGCGCCCGCATCGGCACCGGCCGGCCATCGCGCGATCCCGCCCATCTGGCGCGGCTCTTCGCCGAAAAGCTGTCGTTGCTTGATCCCGGCGAGGGCATAGATGGCATGGTACTGAGTCCGATCGCACTCGAACCGTTGGCGCCCGAGCAGACGGCGCTGACGCGTGACGGCGCACAGCCCGGCGACTTGGCCGCGCTGCTCGACCGCCTTGCCAACCGCTTGGGCACGACCAACGTCTTCACCCTGGCGCCGGTCGAAAGCCATCGGCCCGAACGCGCCCAGCGCCGCGTCGCGCCGAACACGGCTGCGCGCAATCTGCGCTGGCCCGACGGCACGCGCCGGCCGCTGCGTCTGTTCGCCGATCCCGAGGCGATCGAGGCCGAGGCGGCTGCGCCCGAAGAAGCGCCGCTGCACTTCACTTGGCGGCACGTCCGCCATTGCATCCAGCATGCCGAAGGTCCCGAGCGCATCGCCGCCGAATGGTGGCGCGACGCCGCGCCAGCGGCCCGCGAGACGCGCGACTATTACCGCGTCGAGGACGAGGACGGCGGCCGCTTCTGGCTTTATCGCCAGGGCGCCGGCGAAGCCTCGCGCTGGTACCTGCACGGTTTGTTCATGTGACCACTTACGCCGAGCTCCAGGTCACCAGCAATTTCAGTTTCCTGCGCGGCGCCTCGCATCCGCACGAGTTGGTGGCGACCGCCGCCGCGCTCGGCCATCGGGCAATCGCCATCACCGACCGCAACAGCCTCGCCGGCGTGGTACGCGCGCATGAAGCGGCACGGCAGGCGCACATCCGGCTGGTCGTCGGCGCACGGCTCGACATCGACGACGCGCCGAGCTTCCTCTGCTTTCCCACCGACCGCGGCGCCTATGGCCGACTGAGCCGGCTGATCACCCTAGGACGGCGGCGCGCGCCCAACGCCCAATGCCGTCTGACCCTCGACGATCTGTGCGCGCATCAGGCAGGTCAGGTTCTGGTGGCGTTGCCGCCGGAAAAACCCGATGCGGCCTTTGCCCGGACCTTGAAGGATCTACGCGCGCGGCTCGGCAGCCCACTCTATCTCGCAGCCCAGCACCTCTATCGCGGTGACGATGCCGTGCGGATCGCAGCGCTTGCGGCAATGGCGGACGAATGCGGCGTGCCCCTCGTCGCCACCAACGACGTACATTATCACGCACCGTCACGCCGCCCGTTGCAGGACGTGCTGACCTGTATCCGCGAGCATTGCACCATCGACCGGGCTGGCTTCCACCTGATGGCCAATGCCGAACGCCATCTCAAAGCACCCGCCGAGATGGCCCGGCTGTTCGCGCGCTGGCCCGAGGCGACCGCGCGCAGCGTCGAGATCGCCGGACTCTGCCGTTTCGATCTGGACGAGTTGCGTTACGAATATCCGGTCGATCCCTGTCCGCCTGGCCTGACGCCGCAGGAATATCTGGTGCGCGAGAGCCAGGCGGGCGCCCGGCAACGCTATCCGCAAGGCGCGCCGGAGAAGGTCGCCAAGCAGCTCACGCACGAACTCAATCTTGTCGGTCGGCTCGGCTACGCGCCGTATTTCCTCACCGTCTACGACATCGTGCGCTTCGCCCGGTCGCGGGACATTCTCTGCCAGGGCCGCGGCTCGGCGGCCAATTCCGTCATCTGCTATTGCCTCGGCATCACCGCCGTCGACCCGGCGCAGAGCGATCTGCTGTTCGAGCGCTTCGTCAGCGCCGAACGCGATGAGCCGCCCGACATCGACGTCGATTTCGAGCACGAGCGGCGCGAGGAAGTGATTCAGTACGTCTATGGCAAATACGGCCGCGAGCATGCGGGCATCGCCGCCACGGTCATCACCTATCGCCGGCGCAGCGCCATCCGCGACGTCGGCAAGGCGCTGGGCTTATCGCTCGACATGGTCGGTGCGCTGGCCGAGACGGTATGGGGCGCGAGCCTCGACGCCATCTCCGATGACGAGGTGCGCGCGCTTGGTCTCAATCCTGAGGCGCCGCGGCTCAAACTCGCGCTGATGCTGGCCGGCGCCCTGCTCGGCTTCCCCCGCCATCTGTCGCAGCATGTCGGCGGCTTCGTCATCACCAAAAGCCCGCTCTCGGAAGTTGTGCCGATTGCCAACGCGGCGATGGCCGAGCGCACCTTCGTCGAATGGGACAAGGACGATCTTGATACGCTCGGCATCCTCAAGATCGATGTGCTGGCGCTCGGCATGCTGACCGCGATCCGTAAGGGATTCGCGCTGATCGAACGCCATCATGGACGCCGGCTCGAGATCGCGTCCGTGCCGCAGGACGATGAAGCGACTTACGACATGCTTTGCAAGGCCGACAGCATCGGCGTGTTCCAGGTCGAAAGCCGCGCGCAGATGAGCTTCCTGCCGCGCCTCAAGCCACGCCGCTTCTACGATCTGGTGATCGAGGTCGCCATCGTCCGACCGGGCCCGATCCAGGGCGACATGGTCCATCCCTATCTCCGCCGCCGCAACCACGAGGAAAAGGTCGAGTTTCCTTCGGTCGAGCTTGCAGACGTCTTGGGCAAGACGCTGGGCGTGCCGCTGTTCCAGGAACAAGCGATGCGCATCGCCATCGTCGCCGCCGGTTTCACGCCCGGCGAAGCCGACCAGTTGCGCCGTGCCATGGCGACCTTCCGCAAGGCCGGCACCATCCACAATTTTCGTACCAAGATGATCGAAGGCATGGTCGAACGCAGTTACGACCGCAAATTTGCCGAACGCTGCTTCAGCCAGATTGAGGGCTTCGGCGAATATGGCTTTCCCGAAAGCCACGCCGCCAGCTTCGCGCTCCTCGCCTATGTTTCAGCCTGGATCAAATGCCACTATCCCGCCGCCTTCGCCTGCGCGTTACTCAACAGCCAGCCGATGGGCTTCTACGCGCCGGCCCAGATCGTGCGCGACGCCAGGGAGCACGACGTCGAGATCCGGCCGGTCGACGTTAATCACAGCGAATGGGACTGCACGCTCGAGCCCGCCGCCGGCTCGACCGGCGGCGTTGCGTTACGGCTCGGCTTTCGCGAGATCAAGGGCTTTGCCGCAGACGACGCCGAGCGGCTTGTCGCCGGCCGCGGCAACGCCTATGCCGATCCGCATGCGCTATGGCGTCGCGCCGACATCGGCGCCGTTGCGCTCGAACGCCTGGCCGCTGCCGATGCTCTCGCTTCGATGGGCTTGCAGCGGCGCGAGGCGCTCTGGGCCTTAAAAGGTCTGGGCGAAGCGCCGCCGCCGCTTTTCGCCCAGGACGATCCGTTGGCGCGCGAACCGGCCGTCGCGCTGCCGCCGATGAGCCTGGGCGAAGCGGTGAGCGCCGACTACGGCACGTTACGGCTGTCGCTCAAGTCGCATCCGCTCGCCCTGCTGCGCGATAGCATGGCGGCACGCGGCGTGACGCCGGCGGCGGGGCTCGCCGGATTGGCCAACGGCGCACGAGTCCGCGTTGCCGGTCTCGTGCTGGTACGGCAGCGGCCGGGCAGCGCCAACGGCGTGGTCTTCGCCACGCTCGAGGATGAGACCGGCATTGCCAATGTCATCGTCTGGCCACAGGTATTCGAGCGCTTCCGCCGCGAAACGATGAACGCCGCCCTGCTGATGGTGAGCGGCAGGCTGCAGCGCGAGGATATTGTCATCCACGTCGTCGCCGACCGGCTCGAGGATTGCTCGGCCGAACTCCGCCTTCTCGCCACGGCTCGCGAGGCCGCGATCACCCACCAATTCGCCGCCGCGACCGAGAACCGGCGCGACCACCGCTTCTCGTCGCGCGATTTCCGCTAGACGGCATCGCGCCGCGGGTCGCCCGCATGCCATCTATGACCAGAGCCGCGAACCGATCGGCAATGCGCCCAACTGGCGCGTTCGGCTCTCGGCCGTACCATTCCATCGCTGCATTGCACATGCCGATCAGCGCCAAGGCTGTTAACCGCGGATCGAGATCACGCCGCAACTCGCCCGCTTCGATGCCGGCCTCGATCACGCCCTGCAGAACGCCCTCGTACCGCCGCGCGACCCGGCCGATACGCCGCGCGCTGTCGCGCGGCAGAAACCGGCGCTCGCGCAGGAAACAGCGTACATAATCGCCACGGGCCTCGACCGGCGCCAGGTGGCTCTGGATCAACGCAGCAAGCTTGTCGGCGGCATCACCGCGGCTGCCGGCAATCGCCTGTGCACGCTCGACAAAGTCGCCGACGCTGCGCAGGCAAACCTGCTCCAATGCGGCTTCTTTCGATGGAAAATAATAATAGAGACTTGCCTGGCGCATGCCGAGACGATCAGCGACGTCCTGGGTCGAGGCGCCGTGATAGCCGCGTTCAGCGAAGACCGCAGCGGCGGCATCGATGATTTCCTCAGCGCGCCGGCGCGGCCCAGCGATCCGTGCGCCGCGGGCAGACGGCATAGTTGGTCTCCTCATTCGGCAACCGGCGGACGATAGAAGAAACGTCTATCGGGTGATAGAAAAATTGCCAGCCCGGGAGGATGCCATGGCCAAAACCACCCAACCGCCGTTCCGCGCCGATCAGGTCGGTTCACTGCTACGCCCGCCGGAGTTGCATGCCGCACGCGAGCAGGTTGCCAAAGGTGAAATTACCAGGGCGCAGCTGCGCGCAATCGAGGACCGCGCGATCAACGAAGCAGTGCAGCTGCAGGAATCGGTGGGCCTGCGCGGCATCACCGACGGAGAATTCCGCCGCGCCTTCTGGCATGTCGATTTTCTCACCGGCTTTAGCGGTATCGTCGCAACCCAAGCTCAATACACGCTCGGCTTTCGCGGCGAGCACGGCGAGACAGCCGAGACGCGCTCGATGCTGGTGGTGCGGGACAAGGTCCGCCGCAGCCGGCCGGTAATGCTCGACGATTTCAAATTTCTCAAAGGCGCCACCAGCTGCACGCCGAAAGTGTGCATTCCGGCGCCCACCTATCTCCATATGCGCGGTGGCCGCAAAGTGGTGAACGCGGCGGCTTATCCCGATATCGAAGAATTCTGGTCCGACGTCACTGCCGCCTATCGCGCCGAGATCACTGACCTTGTCGCGGCCGGCCTGACCTATCTGCAGGTCGACGACGTCTCGTTCGCCACCCTGTGCGACGAACAGATCCGCGCCCAGGTCCGGCGCGACGGCGA
>Ga0187815_10001095_pt1 | contig 12869 bp, 12 predicted proteins | sample NC_S_5_FD_132962 | JGI IMG/M metagenome (GOLD analysis project Ga0187815, IMG submission 132962) | Wetland sediment microbial communities from Neuse River Estuary, North Carolina, USA - ASW-S_5 | ecosystem: Environmental > Aquatic > Freshwater > Wetlands > Sediment | place: USA: North Carolina...
CGGAACCTCTTCCGCCAGTCCGGGACCTCCTCCTGGACGGGGGGGGGCCGCTCGGGGAGGTTCGAACCACAGACCACGTCGTGGGAGGGATCACCCCTTCTCCTGCCTGCGCGGCCCACGACCTCGAACCCCGTGGAAGCGCGAGGCGAGGAGACGTGAGCTGGTCAGGGAATCCAAGCTCCCAGGTCCGGGCGGAACGAACGACGACCGGGTTCCGTGGGCCGGTGGCAGCAAATACTACATATGTGTACACATATGCATATGCCCTCCCACAACATCGCGGTTCAGAAGGACGTTTACGAGGCCCTCCGCAAGGAGAAGCGCTCGGGGGAGAGTTTCACCGGACTCTTTGCCCGACTCTTATCCCAGGGGGGCGCGCTCGAGGAGGTTTGCGGAGCCTGGGGAAAGGGGCCGGTCACGCCGGACCTTCGGGAGCTCGGAAGACTACGGGCGGCGGTTCGGAGGCCAGGACCGTGAAAGGGCTCGACACGCCGATCCTGCTCGCGATCCTGCGGGATACTCCGCCGGCCCGGGAACTCCTGAGGGAACTGAGGGGCGAGGAGTTGGCCACGACTGAGGTCAATCTCTACGAGCTCCACGCCCTGGCTGCCGCTGGGCCGAGTAGTTCACGGCCGGCGAAGGTCGCAGCCCTGCAGAGACTGCGTCGGCGGTTGACCGTGCTCCCGATCACGGCTTCCGCCGTCGACGAGGCGGCACGGTTCGCGAGTCTGGTGAAGGCCCACCGACCCTATGAGCCGTTGATCTGGGGTGCGCTCAAGGCCGCCGGATGCGGGACGTGGATCACGACCCGAGGCCACCAACCTCCGAAGGGCCTTCGTACGCTCAAGGCACGTGTCGCCAAAGTGTGATTTCTAACAATCTGATGTTATGTGTTTTCAATGTCTCAGACATCGTGATATGACTACCCGATGGGGAACCCCTCCCGAAGACGTCGAAAAGGCCACTCCGGGCCACTTTACGCGATCTACAGCCTCTGGATGCCATCCAGGCCCGTCGGATGCGGCTTATCGATGAACCCTACTTGTGTAATGATAAAATCGATACTCACATGACAAAGGACTCGGTCTAAGGGAATTCACCCGGGGATCTCCCTCTCGCCAAGAATCGCTCTTCCCTCGAGAAGTGGTATAACAGGAGTTATACGCCCGGCTTTCGGCAGCCCTTCGCGACCTACGTCCGAGGGTGGAGGACCGTCGCAGTCCGCCACCGGGACCTAGAGAGGCCGAGCCGTCCAATGAGACCGATCAGAAGTCCGCCAGAGCCCCGCGAAACTGGGGCGGGGCCTTGAGCGGAGTCTCCAATCGGAATAGGTGACGTTGGCCGCGACCCGCAGAGCCCGGCCCCGATCACGAGCCGTGCGAGGATCCCTTGCTGCGCGGATGGACGTCTCCCGAGTCCCTGATAGCGGCCACATTCCCCCCGGTTGTTCGGGTCCCCGATAGACCTGACGGGGGTTGCATCGGGTTCTCCTCGCCCGCAGCTCCAAGACTCCTGAATGGCCGAGGGCGGTCTCCCCCGTTGTAACTGAAACCCCCCAAGCAATCCGGCATGCGGGCACCGGGACCTAGGTAATGTAAGGTAAGGTCAGACGAGGGCTTGGTTACGCAAAAACCGATTCATACGCTACGAAGAATATCCAGAATAGAACATCCGGACTGGGGGAGAGGTCCTACGGGGGCCGGTGGACCCGCGACCCCTCTTACGCGACTGGTACGACCGACCCGGCGATTCCGCCGGCGTGGGAGGAAGAAGGTGCGCCACCGGTGAGTGTTCATATGCATATGTATATGTAGATGCCCAGAACGCAATTCGTACGCGAGGGCCATGAATCCGTCGACCCTTCGTATGGAGGCAGGTCCACAGGCCTCAGGAAACCGGCCTCATGCGCCTGGGCAAGGTTCGACGGACCGCCTCACTGCGCCGACGGGACCCAGAGACAACACGGTCCGCGAGCGAACGCCGACGGTAGGCTTGAAGCCGTCTTGGAGGTCCAGGTAGCGGCCCGCTGTACGCCGACCTCCGGGAGGAGCCGTCCCGATCGTCGGAGGAGGCGCTCGAACTGCATGCGCTGGACAATTGAGGGTCCGCATCTAATAGCCAACCCGCAATCGACGACCGTCGGTCCGTCGCGGTACCCGAAACGTGCGCCTTTCGATTCGGCCGAAGAGGTAGGCCTTTTACTGTGGACCCGTTCTGGAGACACGGAGGAGCCCCGGCTTCCCCCGAAGGAGATACGACCATGATGGCCGCGAACGGGAAGAAGATCTGGATGGACGGTCGTCTGGTCGACTTCGCGGATGCTCACGTTCACGTGCTCAACCACAGCCTGCACTATGGCGTGGGAGTGTTCGAGGGCATCCGGGCCTACCCCACGGCCCGTGGAGGGGCCGTCTTCCGTCTGAAGGAGCACGTCCAGCGCCTCATCACTTCCGCGAAGTTCTACCTCATGACCATCCCGTACTCGGCGGCGGAGATCGAGCGGGCCGTGCTCGAGACGCAAGCCGCGAACGACATTCTTCCGTCGTATATCCGGCCGCTCGTGTACCGTGGCGAGCCAGCGCTGGGCGTCAAGAACCTCAAGGGAAAGGTCTCGCTCGCGATCGCAGCGATTCCGGCGAAGAAGTACCTGGGTGATGGTTCCGACGCAGGGGTTCGGGCCAAGATCTCGCCCTTCCGTAAGCCGCATTCCGACGCCACACCTTCGTTCGCGAAGGCGGCTGGGAACTACATCAACAGCTATCTCGCGGGGGCCGACGCGATGAACGACGGCTATGAAGAGGCGATCCTCCTCGACGCGAACGGGTTCGTCGCCGAAGGGACCGGGGAGAACGTCTTCCTGGTACGCCACGGCACGGTCTACACTCCCGGCATCGAGTCGGACATCCTCCTCGGGATCACCCGGGACTCGGTGATCCGCATCGCCAAAGACCTCGGGTACCTCGTCACCGAGAAGCCCCTTTCCGTCAACGAGCTCCTTTCGGCCGATGAGGCCTTCTTCACAGGGACTTACGCGGAGATCGCGCCGATCAAAGAGATCGGCCACTACTCGGTGGGGGCCAGGACCCCTGGCCCCATTACCCGTGAGATCATGACGGTCTTCCGGCGGGCGATCCGGGGTGAAGAGTCGAAGTACCTGGATTGGCTCTCTCCCGTCCCCGCCCTCGCGCGCGCAGCGCCCCGAGTCGGCCGCTAGGGCCCCCGAAAACTACGGTTCTCGGTCCTCGGGTTGAACGACGGGCGGTGCCGGCCCATGCGAGCAGTTGTGAGTGTGCGGGTCCGGACGCCACACCAGTTCGATCCGGAGCCCTTCGGGGCCACGGAGGAAGAGGGATCGGGAATCCTCCCGTTCTTTCTCGCCGGTGATCACGACGCGGGAACGGCCGACGCGGCTCTTGAGGCCGGTCCATTCGCTCACCCGAAGCGCGATGTGGTCGATGCCTCCCGGCCCCGCGCCCTCCGCGGTATCGCGGAGGCCGAGGACCTGGTCGCCGAAGAGTAAGAACGTGTGGTCGGCTCCTTCGCCGATCACGTCCATGCCGAGCTGCTCGACGAAGAACCGCCGGGCCTTCGCCCGATCTTTGACACGAACGTCCACGTGGTCGAACCCCATCAGCCCGAAGTCCCGCGGAGCCGTCTTGGTCGGCACGGTCCGCCGAGAGACTTGCCCCGCTATATCGGCTCGGTAGGGGCGCGTGATGCAAGCCCACTCGAAAACGAAAGCGCGGGGGTGAACGCGGTGACGTATAACGGTGAATCGATCGATCTTCGGCTCGATCTGCGTTCCCCGCGAACCCGCTCCGGCAGCACATCACGGTTAAGCCTCCGACATGACTGGCTGAGCCTCCGGTCATGCCCGACCTTCGAGACGCCGAGGGTGAATTTGCCCGCGTCCTGACTCGACTCCACCGGCGGACGAAATTCGCGGAGGTGCTCGCCGAGCGGTCGGATGGGCGAACCCTTCGCTATGAGACCCGTTCGATCGCGTACTCTTCGAACCCGCACCTCACGGGGGCCGTATTTCGCGCCTGGGGGGGCACGCGATGGGTGGAGGCGGCGACCTCGGCGTTCGATGCAACCTCGATCGAGGAGGCTACCGGGTCGCTCGAGCGGGCGCTCGAGAAATCCGCCGGCAGTTCAGACCCTCCCGGGCCGTCCGCAACGACCCGGAAGGAGTGGGCGACCGAACCGGCCCAACCGATGCGCGACATGGGACCCGAGCAGCTCACCACCTTGGCTAAAGATGTGCTCGGCTGGGCCACCGACCTCAAGGAGGTCCGTCAGGGTCAGGTGGTCATCGCCTGGGAGGAAGAGGACCGATTCTATCTAAACACGGCCGGTGCGAGATGTTTCCGACGGCTCCACCGCGTGCGCGCGTCGGTCGCTCCGATCGCATTCGAGAACGGCCGCGTCGAGCTCGATGTCCTATCTGAGGGAGGTCTCGGTGGCCAAGAGCGCCTCAGGTTCCTCACCCAGGACCGAGTCCGCCAGACCGCACGGAACGCGGTCGAACTGCTTCGCGCGAAAGCTCCACCGGTGGGAGAAATGACCGTGCTGCTCGACCCGAGCACCACCGGCACCTTCGCCCACGAGTCGTTCGGCCACGGAACGGAGGCCGACCAGTTCCTGCGCGACCGCTCGTACCTGAAGCCGCTCTTGGGCCAGGAGGTCGGGCCCAAGTTCTTGACGATCGTCGACGATGGAGCCTATCCTGGTGGGTGGGGCACGATCTTCTGCGACGACGAAGGACGTGCGGCCGGACGCACCGTCCTCGTCGATCGGGGACGATTCGTGGGCGCCCTGCACGACCGGGACACCGCCGCCGCCTTCCACGTCCCGCCGACGGGGAACACCCGGCGAGCGGACTTTCTGAGTCGGGCGTTCGTCCGCATGACCAACACGTTCGTTGAGCCGCAGGACTGGACCTACGACGAGCTGGTGAAGGAGGCCAAGAACGGGGTCGTTCTCGAGCGGGCCACCAGCGGGATCGAGGACCCGCTCGGCGGGCAGATGCAACTCAAGGTGAAGAAAGGCCACCGGATCGAGCGCGGCCAGGTCACCGACCTGGTGTCGTCGATGGCCCTCTCGGGGAACGTGCTCGACTTCCTGAAGGCGATCCGAGGGATCGGTGTCAAGGACGATTTCGAGATCGATACCGGGTATTGTGGGAAGGGCCAGACCGACCTTCTTCCTTCTGGAACCGGTGGAGGGTACCTCCTTTCCCGTGCCGTGGTGGGGCCGGCATGAGCGAGACGGCCGACACCGCATTCCGGGTCGCCGATCTGCTCCGCACGGAGCCGCCGTGGGACGTCTTCGCGGAACGAGCGCGGCGATTCGAGGTTCACCTCAACGGCAAGGCCCTCGAGATGACTCGGGGACCCATTACCGTCGAAGGATTCGGAGTGAGGGTGTTCCGCTCTCGTGGGGACCAGACCGGGGTGGGATTCCAAGCATCGACGGACCTCTCGGAAGACGGGATCCGGGCAGCCGCCACGCAGGCGGACGCCATCACCGCTTTCTCTAACTTCCCCACACGACGAGTCGACCTACCCACCGGAGCTGCCCCAGGCCCCGCGGCGGTCGAGATACGAGACCCTCATCTGTGGGCTCGCCCGATGGAATCGCTGCTCGAGCACGCCATCGCGCTGTTCGGGGCCTTCGATGGAATGAACGACGTGACCCCGAGCTTCGGGTCGATCCGGGCCACCCTGACCGAAACCTCGATCGCGAACTCGGCCGGCCTCAGGACCTCGTTCGCTCACACCACGGTCGAGTTCGAGGTCGCGGTCAAGGCGTTCGGAGGTCCCGAGGGACCCCCGCCCGGGGAGTACTGGGTCAACGACGCCTCTCGGCGCCTCGAGCCAAAGAGCCTGCCCGCTCAAGTCCAGGAGTGGTGCCGCTTCGCCCGCGACGTTCGCCGGGCGAAACCCACCCCCACGGGGGATCTTCCGGTGATTCTGCCGGCCTCGACCCTGGATGGGATCCTTCCCGTCGTCCTGGGGTCCCGTTTCACCGGAGGGGCTCGGCTTCGTGAGATCGCTCCGAAATCGGGAGATCCGCTGGCGGCGGCACCCGTGACGGTCTACGATGACGGGCGTTTCCCCTGGGCGGTCGGCTCCGCGCCGGTCGATGACGAAGGATCCCCCCAGCGTCGTCGGACCCTTCTCTCCGGCGGGGTGGCCTCGGAGCTCCTCTATGATGCGCTCCACGCCGGGGCCTTCGAGACGTCGACCACGGGCAACGCGGTGCGTAACGACCGCCTGTTCAGGGACTGGCGTCGGTTCGTGCATGCTCCCATTGGAACCGCCACGACCATCGTGGTAGAGCCCGGCAGCGGCGGTACGGACCCGGAGTTGGTCGAGGCCGCCGGTGATGGAGTATGGGTCCAGCAATTGGGTTGGGCCATCCCCGACTCGATCTCGACCGCGTTCGGCGGAGAGCTCAGGATCGGCTACCGGATACGGCACGGGAAGCTCGCGGAACCGATCCGAGGGGGTACCGTCGGAGGGGTGGTTCTCGCACCGCCCGGGGCTCGCTCCATGCTCCACGACATCGACGCGATCGGGTCCAAGGGCACGCTTTCGGAGAGCATCTGCGCACCGAGCCTGTTGATCCGTCCACTGACGGTGGCCGGGGCGTAGGTCGGCGAGACCGCCTACTTCGGCCGCCCGAGGTCCAGGAGGACCGTGTTGCACTTCGCACAGCGCAACCCGGGTAGATTGGCCGAGTAGGTGCCGCCGAAACGAGTCCCCACGAGGACCTCGAGCCCGGTAGGGCGGAACCGAGTCGCGGTCGATTCATGCGCCCAAAAGAGGCCGGAGCCGTTACTTGTCGCGACGAAACCAGCGTCCAGGGGACCACCGCAGGTCGCGCACTTCGACTCGGACATGCGCCTTCCTAGAAATCGCCACGAGGCCGGGGTATCTCTCGTTTGCGCTTGCTCCGCGTTCGGATGGTCGCGCCGGACCAAGAAGAAACCAGTTTTCGGGGCGTGGAAAAAGTGCGACCCCCGCGGAGCCGGGTACTCCGCGGGGGTCAGGTCATCGTGAGATCAGGTTACGGTGGGACTCCTCAGGACTCCTCTTCGAGGAGATTGACTTCGGGACGGTGGCCGCCCGAACGGTATTCCGGGATCAACCAGTTCTGCCACCCGGAGAAGGCGAACGCCTGAGTCTGGAGAGGGAGTGCGACGGCGAGCAAGAGGTCCCGACCGCCGTACCGGACGCGATTGAGCTCATCGAATTCGGGAACGGACCGGGGCCGCTCGGTGCGCAACATTAGATCACCTCTCCGAGGTCGGGGGGTGGCAACCAGGGAACGCCCATGCCGCGGGATCGGGCGTCAGACCCACCCCGTCGCGGACTCGGAAGGGATCCCAAGGAGACCGGTGGGGGAGTCAGGGCGGACTCGTAGTCACGGATGCGCTGGGACGCGGAGATTCGGACCGGGACTTCCGTGAAGTCCGATGGTGCAGGCTGGCTGATCACGGGGAATCGACCCAGGATGACCTTCGGGCATTCCCGCGTCGCCCCGTGAAGGAAACCGAACTGCTTGTCCGAATGGACCTCCCCGCAGGAGAGGCATACATTGGCCACCTCGAGCATCGTTCCGATGCCTCCGAGGTAGGCGCCGCTTTCCTGGGTTCGGCTCATGGTAGAGGAAGATTTGTCCGGCATGATACTTAAACCTCGGGAGTTAGTTTGTACAAAATAACTCTAAGTAGGAGGGGGTGGGTTATGGGTAGTGGATGGGGGCCCAAACCTACCTCCCGATCGAGATCCTCGACTACGTGGAGACCCACGCCCCGCCCGAGGACTCAACCTTCGGTGTCAGCCAGCGCGAGCTGGCCAAGGTCCTAGGCTACCACCCCTGTTCCATGTCCCGCCCCCTCAACGAACTCGTCCACGAAGGCTTCCTGGGCGTTCGAAGGGCCCCCGTCCGCGAGGGGGTCCGTAAACAGCTCACGTACCGCATCACAGACCTGGGGCGGTCCCGTCTGCGCCGAGAGACCAAGGAGGTCCCGCTTCTGTCGGGCGAAATGCCTCCACCTCCCCACCCGTTTCTCGGCCGGAAGGAGGAGCTGACCCAACTCACCGACTACTCCCAGGAGGGGGGGTCCGTGACGTTCGTGGACGGAGCCCCTGGGATGGGGAAGACGGCGCTCATGGCCCGCCACCTGCGTCGGATCAAGCAGGGTCGGATCCCGTTCTGGTTCACGGTGCGAGGTTCGATCTCGCCCCGACAGTTCGTTTCGGCCCTCTCCCACGCCCTCTCCTCGCTCGGGGCTCAGCAGCTCGCGTACTACTCTCAGCTGCCGCGGCCACCGGTGCCCCGCGAGACCGCCGACTTGGTGGCTCGGGCGGTTAACGACCGCGCCTTGGCCGTGGTGGTGGATGATATACATCAAGCGGGAGCCGACATGCGGCGATTCCTCCAGGAGTTCGTCGAGTCGCTGGTTCGTAAGAAAGACCACCAGTTCTTTTTCGTGGGTCAAGATCCGCCTTTTTTCGACCCGAAGAGCATCCCTTCACATCGATTGACGGTCGGGGGGCTCGATCGAGCAGCGGCTCACGACCTGACGGATCGTCAGGGGGGGCTGGCCGATCGTTTCGAGACGGTCTACCAGTCTTCGCTGGGCTCGCCTCTCTTGCTCCAGCTCGCTGTTTCCAACCCGGGCGTGGAGGCCGACGCGACATCCTTGCCCGGGGCCGTGGTACGTCGCCTGCCCGTCGAAGAGGTTCGAGCCATGCTTCCGGTGGTGCTCGCCAACGAGCCTCTCCCATTCACGTTCGTCAGCGGATCGGCAGTGCTCAACTCGAACCGGTTGTCCGAGCTAACTCGCATGGGAATCCTCCACCGTACACTGCAGGGGCGCGTCGAAGTTCTGCAGGTGGTTCGAGCAGCCTTCCTCGCACGCGTGAGCCCATCTGACCAAAGGGAAGCTCACCTTCGTCTCGCGAAGTTCTACTCTCGAACTCGCCGCCCGGAAGCGGTCCGCGAGCGATTCCTTCACCTGGTGGATGGCGATGCCTGGAAACCGGCAGCCCAGCTCTTGGCTCAGCAGGAGCGGGTTGTCCTCCGTCTCGGGTACTCCGACACCCTTCGGAACGCCTTCCGCCACCTTGCGGCGGTCCTACCGACGGGCTCGTCGAGGGTTCGTGTCCTCGTCGCTGAAGCCAGCCTCCTCCGGGCTCACTCGGATTACTCCGAAGCGATCGCCTCTTTCCGACGAGCCGTTGCCGAGTCCACGGACGACCCGCGAACCGCGGGCGAGTGCCTGCTCTCCATCGTAGATCTGCACGTGAGGCTTCGGGACCTCGACCAGGCGGAGAAGGACCTCGCGTCGGCCCGGCGCATCGGACCGATCTCTCGGCGGCTCCAAGCGTACTTTGCCCTCACCGAAGGGAGGATGAGTGAGGCGCAAGGGAACAGCCGCTTGGCTCAGGAGCGCTACGAGACCGCCTTCGAGGTCGCCCGCCGGTTCCGGCACATGGACCTTGCCCTAGAGAGCATCGCGGCTTGGTCTCGCCTCGAGGAGCGACAGAGCGGTCCGGAGGTGGCGCTACGGCTGGTCGCAGCAGCGCTTCCCGAAGCGCGTAAAGCGAATCGGCTCGATATTGTGTTCAACCTCCTCCTCGTCCGGGCCCGAGCGTACGCCCGGACCGGTCAGGAAGCACTTGCCGAGACCGACCTCATGCTCATCCGTGCCGAAGCCGAGGCACTGGGCTATGTGAACCAACTGGCCCACGCGCTGAGCGGGCTGGCTGCTACGGCGGTGACGGCCGGTCGATGGTCGGAGGCGCTCGGATACGCCAAGCAGGCAAGTACGCTCGCCGAACGACTGGGCAATGACCTCGTGCTGGGCCACACCTTGGGGCTCCTGTGCTCCATCGAACTTCGTCCCGCGCTAGCCGGTGGAGACATCTCGCTTACCGACGATGCGATTGCTCATGGGAAGATGAGCGTGGAAGTGCTCAACAGGATCGAACCCACGGACTCGCTCGTCCTAGCACACGGCTACCTCGCTGAGGTCTACGCTTTCCGAAACGAGCGGTCGAACGCCGTCGAGCACTACCAGGCCGCGCTCGAGCTGGCCGAAAGACTGGAAATGACCTGGCTGAGGGACGCTCTGGTCTCGGATGTGGGAGAGAAGATTCGGGCGCTGCCGGCCGGTATCGAGCTACCGGGGAGCGCTGCAGCTACCTCCAGCCAGGCGGCGTAGGTGTTCCGGGGATGGAACCCCCGAACTGCCTACGTTTAGAGCTGGTCGTGGGAAGCGGCCGGGGGCAAGCAGGGCAGCAACACGGGGGTGTACACCTCCAACGGCTGCCCGGATTCGTGGGTATTTAATCGGCGCGAGTTCACGTCCGCAAGAGAGGGTGGGATATACCGCCCGTATAGATGCGCGTCGGTGCGCACTAGGACCAGTTTTCTGCTGAGGCTCCGGCGTCCGACCTACGGCTCGTTCTTCGGCGGTAGCGGGCGGAAAAGGGCACCCTTGCGCATGCGGTGGATGACCTTCACGTCGTCCACATCATACCGCGTTTCGGCCCAAGGGTCCGCGATGTTCGAATAGCCCCGTACCTCCCAGAACCCGGGCTCGTCGTCCACCACGAACTTTAATCCCCGCAGCCACTTTGCGGACTTGTAAAAGTACCGCTTGGGAACGAGCATTCTCACCGGACCCCCGTGTTCGGGCGGAAGCGGGGACCCTTCCACCGTGTGAGCGAGCAGTACATCGTCGTCGAGCAACGCCTCGTAGGGCAACGATGTCGTGAACCCCTGTTCGCACTCCATGATGACGAACCGGACCGTAGAACGCGGTACAGCCGCGTCGGCGATCGCCGAGAACGGAACACCCTTCCAGTGCGTTCCGAGGCGTGTCCAAGAGGTGACGCAATGGAGGTCGCAGGTGACCTCTTTCTGCGGGAGGGCCAGGAGGTCTCGGTAGGCGATCGTCGCGGGCCGGTCGACCTCGCCGTGGACCGAGAGATCCCACCGATCCGCGGTCAGGTCTGACGGGATCGACCCGGCATGGAGGACCGGCCAGCCGTCCGTCCGGATCTGTCCCGGTGGCATGCGCGGTCGGGCGGCCATCGGGAAGGGAACGACCATGCGCTCTTGAACTCGTCCAACCCGAGACCGCTTACGCGCGCTGTTTGCGGACCTTGACCTGGTCGCCGGACCAGTCGAATCTCAAGCGCGGGCGCTTCCGCCATCGGCTCCGTCGGTTCCACAGGGCTCCGGCGAGGAGGGGCAGGCCAATCGAGGCGTCTACGTGCGCCGTCGCCCGCGTGGCCGTGCGGGAGATCTTCCCCCACGACTGGGCCTCGTCGAGCGTGCTGCCCGAGAGACCGCCCCAGTGAGGAACGTCGGTGGTGATCTGGAGCGCATAGAAGTGTCCCTCCCCCTCCCGACCGAAGGCATAGTTCGCCATCACGATCCCGTCGTTGATCCAATTCTTCGGGGTCCCTCCTCCGATGTAGACGACCGCGGTGCGGGGCGAGTGGGCGAGGATCTGAACGAGCTCGTAATTGTCTCGGACCGCGTCCAGGAAGAACCGGTCCGACCGGCCTCGATTGGCCTGGTAGTAAAGTGTGAGCCCGATGCCGATCGAGCTATCGATCAACGCCGGGGAGAACACCGGGATACCGCGTCGGGCCGCGGTCGCGAGGATCGAGGCGGGATCCGGAAAGCGGGCGCCGAGAAACGCTAGGAACTCTCGAGAAGAGGCCGGCCGTCGGGGGAAAGACTCGGTGATCCGGCCGATCTCCCGGTCGGTGTCCTCGAACTTCAACTCGTCCACGTAGGTGTCGTATATCCGGTCAAGGTAGAGGTCTCTCAGTCGCACGTCGTCCGCCGTCGGCGTGCCGATCCAGTGCTGCCCACCGATCGACTGGTAGAGGTCCTGGTACAGGACCGCCCCGGTCGAGACCACCACATCCACGACGCCCCAGTCGACCAGGTCGCGCAGGACCTTACGGAGGCCGGCGGCGATGAGGGGCCCGGAGAGGCCGAGCAGGATCGTCGGGCGTTTCCGGTCGGTGAGGGCGTTCTCCCAGACCTCAAGGCACCGTCCGAGGTTCCGGGCTTGGATCGAGGTCGTCTGAAACTGTTCGAGCAGGTTTCCGAGACCTCGGACTTTCGTGACGTCTACGGACCGGACGGTCTTCTTGAGGAACTCACGACGCCGAGTCTGGATAGAGCCGGGCACGACCCCGCCACCACCGTCCCGTTCTTAAAGGTGGGAGGAGGACCCGACCGCGGCGGCGTGGGAGAGTGTTAAACCCTGTGGAACGCATCGTTGGGGGAGGTACCGGGTGCCTGGACTCCCTTCACCGGTGCTCCGCGCCCTCCAAGGGCTCGCGGAGTACTCCGGTCGCACGTTGGCCATCGTCGGCCCCCCCGCGAGCGGAAAGTCTGCCCTGCTGGAAGAGTTGGCGGGACTGCTGAAGGCCCGGGGCGCGCGGGTCATCGAGTTGCGGGGAAGTTACCGAGGCCGCTCGATTCCCTACGGGGCGCTGGATGGACTACGCTCCGAAAACGGCGGTTTGGCCGGGGAGGCTCCGCCGGGCGACACTTCGGGGGACGCCCCGGAGGGGGAGGTCCCGGTGACTCCCGTCCCCACGATGCCCTTCCTCACGGACCGCCTTCCGCGCAGCCGGCGGAGCCGTGCCGAGCGGCCTCGGACGACGTTCCTCGGGCAACCGGTGCGTGGCCGATCCGCGAACGAAGGGGACCCGGACGCGTTCTGGCAAGAGATCCTGCCGGAGTTCCGCGGGCCGACGGCCCACCCGGTCGCAATCCTCATCGATGACGCCGCGCTCTTCGACACCGAAAGCCGCGAGTTC